>JAABUR0100000355.1_pt1 | contig 102561 bp, 96 predicted proteins | sample 5560091 | NCBI WGS metagenome assembly JAABUR01 (sample SAMN10711879, study PRJNA513375) | rock metagenome | isolation source: Antarctica rocks | place: Antarctica: Victoria Land, University Valley sud | reverse complement strand
GGTCACCACATCGCCACCGGGGACATGAAACGACTGTGGCCTGACCTGCTGAGCCGGCCCCACGTCGTCGCCGCCCTCGGACCTTCTGCCCAGCCCGAGACCCCCCATCGCGCGTGGCCCATACCGGCGCGAGTCGGCGACATCGCCCTCACCAACGGCCGGGTGCTGTTCGTGGGGGACGCCGCCGCCGCTACCGATCCCATGACCGGTGAAGGCATCGGCCAGGCGGTGTTGACCGGCACGGCGGCGGCCGAGTCGATCCTGGCCGCCGGCCCTCACGGCGCCGCCCAGGCCGCCGCCGCGTACGAGCAGAAGGTCCACCGCGAGCTAGGCGCCGACCACCGCCTGGCTTCTTTCCTGGTGAAGGCCCTCCGCCATCGCAAGGGCGCCCGCGCCGCTGTACGCCTGGCCGGAACGAACGACTGGACACGGCGCAACTTCGCCCGCTGGCTGTTCGAGGACTACCCGCGGGCGATGATCGCTACTCCCTCGCGCTGGCACCGGGGCCTGTTCAGCGGCCCGGGCGCCTTCGGCCCGAGGGATCAGCCGACGTAACCGCCCTGTCCCCGAACCAATGGCCTCACACCACGCTCTACCATCGGCCGCCATGCAAACGCGACTGACCGAGATCCTGGAGATCGAACACCCCGTGATGTTGGCGGGTATGGGCGGCGTGTCCTACCACCGGCTGGTGGCGGCCGTGTCCGAAGCCGGCGGTTTCGGGTGCCTGGGCGCGTCGACCATGGGCGACGAGGAGATGGTCCGCGAGATCGCCCTGGTGCGCGAAGCCACCCGCAAACCTTTCGGCGTCGACCTGCTCACCGCCGCCCCCCAGAACATGGAAGCGAAGGTCAACGCCATCATCGACGGCGGGGCCAGCGTCTTCGTGGCCGGCCTCGGCATCCCCCGCGAGGTCGTCGAGCTCTGCCACCGCCGCAACACGCTCGTGGTGAACATGTGCGGCAAGGTCCGCCACGCCGTCGACGCGGTGGCAGCCGGCTGCGACCTGGTGGTGGCCCAGGGAACCGAGGCCGGCGGCCACACGGGCCAGATCGCCACCATGGCCCTGGTGCCCCAGATCGTCGATGCCGTCGGTGACAAGGTTCCGGTGGTGGCCGCCGGTGGCCTGTTCGACGGGCGGGGTCTGGCCGCCGCCCTGGCCCTCGGCGCCGACGGGGTCTGGATCGGCACCCGCTTCATCGCCACCCCTGAGGCCCAGGGCGTGACCGGCTACAAGGACAAGCTGCTCGCCATCGGCGAGGACGGCACCGTCGTCACCCGCGCCTACACCGGCAAGACCTGCCGGGTCGTTCGCAACACCTACACCCAGGCGTTCGACGAAGCCGGCGGCACCCCGGAGCCGTTCCCCATGCAGGTGGTCAAGTCCATGAACGACGGCGCCAACCACCTCGGTGGGACCGCCGAGACGCCGGGTGTCGATCCCGAGCGTGAGTTCTTCCCCGCCGGTCAGGGTGCCGGCGCCATCCACGAGCTGGTGCCCGCCGGCGAACTGGTGGAGCGCTTCGTGGCCGAAGCCGAAGCGGCCCTGGGCCGGGCCAGAACGCCGGCCTGAACCGGTGTGGGAACGCGCGAACCTGAAAACATGACCCAGACGGAAACCGGCACAACCACCGACCTCGAGCGTCCGGTCGTGCCCACCGAAGACGGTGACCACGAGCGCTTCTCCCACATCGTCGTCCCCGCCTCCGCTGTAACCGAGGCCTACATCACCGGCGCCCCCGTCACCGCCCTGTGCGGCAAGACCTGGGTGCCGAGCCGCGACCCCAAGCGCTACCCGGTCTGTGGCACCTGCAAGGACATCCTCGACCAGGCTCGCGCCGGACAACCCACCTGAACCGAACTCGAACCCCCTTTCTGGCGTACCTGAGTCAGCCTCAGCCTCACTCCGCTACGCCAGAAGGGTCAGGAGGTCCACTCCTTCAGAGCGGAGATGGTGCGGGGCACGTCGTAGTCGCGGCTGGGGATGGGAGCGGCGACGTTGAGGTGGGTGACGCCGGACTCGGCGTAGTTGACCAGCCGTTCCTTGACGTATCCGGCCGGGCCGCACAGGGTCGTCGCCTCGAGCAGCTCGTCAGGAACCTTGGCGGCGGCTTCGTCCTTGTGGCCATCTAGGTAGAGGTCCTGGATCTCGGTCGCTTCTTTCTCGAAGCCGTACCGGCAGACGAGGTCGTTGTAGAAGTTGTGGCCCTTGGCCCCCATGCCACCCACGTAGAGCGCCACCATGGGACGGGCGAAGTCGCGCATGGCGGCGGCGCCCTCGCCGATCGACACCAGGCCGCCGGCCGAGATCTGCAGCGGACCCAGCTCCGGGTCGCGCTTGGCCATCCCGCGGTCTAGATCAGCGCCCCAGACGTCCTTGGCCTTCTCGGGCAGGTAGAAGAGCGGTAGCCACCCTTCGGCCAGCTCGGCGGTCATCTCCACGTTCTTGGGTCCGAGCGACGCCACCCAGATGGGGATGCGGGGGCGGATGGGCTTGGCGATGATCTTGAGCGGCTTGCCCAGCCCGGTCCCCTGATCCGCGGGCAGCGGAAGCATGTAGTCCCGGCCTTCGTGGGTCAGCCGGTCCTCCCGAGCCCACACCTTGCGGCAGATGTCGATGATCTCGCGGGTCCGGCCGATTGGCCGGTCGTAGGCCACGCCGTGCCAGCCCTCGATCACCTGCGGGCCGGAGGCTCCGAGCCCCAGCTGGCACCGCCCGTCGGACAGCGCGTCGACCCCGGCCGCGGTCATGGCCAGCAACGTCGGGGTGCGGGTGTAGATGGGCAGGATGCCCGAGGCGATCTGGACCTTCTCGGTCTTGGCCGCCAGATAGCCCATGAGGCTCACGCCGTCGAACCCATAGGCCTCCGCCACCCACGCCACGTCTAGCCCCGCCCCTTCCAGGTCGGCCACCTGCTGAGCCGCCTCCTTGAACCCGCCGGCGTAGCTGAGCTGCATGCTGATCTGCATCGAAGAAGGTCCTCTCGGAGCGGGGAAGGCGAAGCGGCTCGACGCTAACCACCTCTCCATACGCCGGCCCGCAGACCACGGGGTTTGGGCCCCGCCCGGGAAAAAACTAGGCGGAGAGGCGCTCGCGGGCGCGCTTGGCTCGCTCGATCAGCTTGGCCGGCACAACCGTGCCGTTCGGGGTCGTCACGTCGGCCGCACCGCCGGCCGCCTGGTCCCCGGACACAGCCGCTTCCACCGCATCGCCACCGGTCGGGCTGGCCACCGGCTCGTCCTCACCCCGAAGGTGGCGTTGCCACTCTTCAGGACGGGCCAGCTTGGACCGGTTGATCGAACCCATGGCTACGCCGTTGTCGAAGCGGACCCAGTAGCGGATCCAACTGAGCCCGCTCACCATGGTGACGGTGCCTTCGGTGCCTTCGGGCACGCCCCGCATCGCCTCGGCGGCAACCACCCGCTCCTTTCGGCGGAGCTCGACTGGCTTGGTGGCGGTATTGGCCATGGCGTGAACGTAGGTGAGCGGCGCTCCGGGTCCCAACACCGTCCGAAACGGAAATAGTTTGCTCAACTAATTAGTTGGGTGAAATAATGGCTTCCGTGACACCGACCCGACTAGCCCCCGACGCCACCGAGGTGGCGGGCCGTCTGCGCTTCTCCATCACCCGCCTGGCCCGCATCCTGCGCCAGCAGGACCAGAGCGGCCTCTCCCCCACCACCACGGCCGCACTGGCCACCATCAACCGCCAGGGCCCGCTCACCCTGGGCGAGCTGGCGGCGGTCGAGCAGGTGGCGCCCCCGACCATCACCAAGTCGGTGACTCGGCTGGAAGAGGCCGGATTCGTCACCCGCCAGCAGGACGACGCCGACCGCCGCATCCACCGCGTCCAAGTGACCGCCGAGGGTCTTCGCCAGCTGCAAGAGGCCCGCTCCCGCCGCACCGCCTGGCTGGCGACCCGCCTTCACCAGTTCGATCCCGACGAGCTGGACCGGGTGGCGGACGTGCTCGACCTGTTCGAACGGCTCACCAGCTGCGAACCCGACACTCCTGCGCCGGAGCAGCACCCACTAACGGCTGACCACACGAATCCAAAGCCATGACCAAACGACTCTCCCTGGCCGCCAACGACACGTTCCGTTCCCTCCGCGTCCGCAACTTCCGCCTGTTCTTCGGTGGGCAGCTCGTCTCCCAAACGGGGACCTGGCTGACCATGGTCGCCCAGACCCTGCTGGTGCTGAAGCTCACCGGCTCGGGCGTGGCCCTGGGCTTGCTCACCGCCTTCCAGTTCGGGCCCATGCTGGTGCTCGGTGCCTGGGCCGGCGCGGTCGCCGACCGAGCCGACAAGCGCAGGCTGCTCATCACCACCCAGGTCGGCGCCATGGTCCAGTCGGCCGCCCTCGGCGCAGTCGTGCTGTCGGGCCACGCCACCGTCGCAGTGATCTTCGGCCTGGCCTTCGTCCAGGGCATCCTCACTGCCTTTGACAACCCGGCTCGACGCTCGTTCGTGATCGAGATGGTGCCGGACAAAGAGGTGGCCAACGCCGTCAGCCTCAACAGCGCCATCATGACCGGCGCACGCGTGGTCGGCCCGGCTGCCGCCGGCGCGCTGGTCATCAGCGTCGGGTTCGGGTGGTGCTTCCTGCTCGACGCCGTGTCGTACCTGGCGGTGCTCTGGGGCCTGTACCGCATGGACATCACCAAGCTGTACACCCCGCCTCGGACGCCCAAGGGCAAGGGCCAGGTTCGAGACGGTCTTCGCTACATCCGCGCCGAGCGCAAGCTGCTGGTGCCGCTGATCATGATGGCGGTGATCGGCACGCTGGCGTTCAACTTCTCGGTGACCATCCCGCTGCTGGTCAAGGGGCCGCTGGGGGGCGACGACGGCACCTTCACCCTGCTGTTCTCCGTGCTAAGCCTCGGGTCCTTCGTCGGAGCGTTGGGAACTGCTCGCCGCAAGGTGGTCACCAGCCGCCACCTGGTCACCGCGGCGGCGGCCTTCGGGATCGGGATGCTGGGCCTGGCCGCCGCCCCCAACCTACTGATCGTGTTCCCCGTGGCCATCCTCGTCGGCATGGCCAGCATCGCCTTCATGACCTCTTCCACCGCCATCGTCCAGGTGCTGGCCGGGCCGGAGTACCGGGGACGGGTGCTGGCCATCCAGGCCATGGTGTTCCTGGGATCCACGCCCATCGGAGGCCCCCTGATCGGCTGGCTGTCCGACATCGGCGGCCCCCGCCTGGGCATAGCCATCGGCGGCGTCGCCTGCCTGGTCGCCGCTCTTTACGGCTCCCGGGCCCTGCGCACCCCCGCCGAACCGCCGCCGGTCGACGTAGTGAGTACTGAGCGGGCCGTCGACGACGAGGCCGTGGCCCTGGTCGACTGATCCGGCCCGTCAGGCCGGTGAGTGGCGGGTTTCGGCCCAGGTCCGGCCAACTTCCACGTCGATGTCGTGGGGCAGCCCCAGTACTCGCTCGCCCAGGATGTTGCGCTGCACTTCGCCGGTGCCCCCACCGACCGTCAGGGCCGGGGCGAACAGGTAGCCGTGATGCCACCCCGCCACGTCGGCGCCGAGCGGGCCGGTGTCGGTGAGCATGCCCGCCGGGCCGGCCAGATCCTTGGCCAGACCCATGATCCCCTGTCCGTGCTCGTCGGCCAGCACCTTCCGGATCGACGCCTCGGCCCCTGGCTGTTCGCCCTTGATGCGGGCGGTGACGGTGCGGAGCCGGATGAGGCGCAATATCTCGGACTCGATGTGCAAAGCGGCGAGCCGCTGGCGCAACACCGCGCCTTCCACACCACCTTGGGCCCGCACCAAGTCGAGGAGATCCTCGGCCCCCGGTCCCATGCCCCACAGGGCGCCGCCGCTCGACAGCGACACCCGTTCGTTGCCCAAGGTGACCTTGGCCAGGGACCACCCGGCGTTCACGTCGCCGATCAAGTTGTCCGCCGGCAGTCGGACGTCGGTTAGGAACACCTCGTTGAAGGTGTGGGCGCCGGTCATCTCGATGATGGGCCGGATCTCGACGCCTGGGGCGTCGATGGGGCAAACGAAGTATGAGATGCCCTGGTGCTTGGGCGCGGCGGGGTCCGTGCGGGCGATCAGGATGCCGTAGCGGGAGAACTGGGCCAGCGACGTCCAGATCTTCTGGCCGTTCACGACCCACTCGTCCCCGTCACGTACCGCCCGGGTACCGAGGCTGGCCAGGTCCGAACCCGAGCCCGGCTCGCTGAACAGCTGGCACCAGATGTCCTCGCCGGACAGGATCCGGCTCAGGTAGCGGTCCTTCTGCTCAGCGGTGCCGGCGTGCAGCAGGGTGGGACCGGCCCAGCCGATACCGATCGGGTTCGACGGCCGGACCACGCCGGCTCGCTTCAGCTCCTGGTCGATCACCAGTTGCTGGATCGGGTCGGCGTCGAGACCCCACGGTGCCGGCCAGTGCGGAGCGACATACCCGGCCTCGGCCAGCTCCCGCCCGCCCGCTGACCGGTGAGCGTCGAGCCAGGCCCGAACGCCCGACCGGAACGCGTCGTCGTCGGGCGGCAGGTCGAAATCCATCGGCCCGGCACGCTACCGGCCAGGCTCGATGCACCGTTCGGGTCGGCTACCGGACCTAGCGGTCCACCGCGGCGGCTGGGCAGCAGCCGCTGACGTCGACGGCGGGCACCAGGTGGTTCAGCGGGACCGGGGCGGCTCGGGTGGGGGCCACCGAGGGCCGTCGGGCGCCGGCGGAGACGCGGCCGGCGGCCAATCGAGCGCCGGCGGAGAGCCGGCCGGCGGCGGCCCGGCCGGTGGCGGCCCGGCCGGTGGCCAACCAGCCCCTGGCGGTCCAGGCGCGGGACCCGGTCTCACCGGAGGCGGCCCTGGTTGCCAACCCGGCGTCGAGCCGGTCCAGGCCCCTTGAGGCGGCGGCCGCCAACCGCCGACCGCTACGGCAGGGCGCCGACCCTTGCTGCGGGAGGACGCCGTGACCAGGGCCACGGCCAGCGACAAACCGACGCCCGCCACCCCGATCAGGATCGAAAGCCCCAGCCGGCCCAGGAACCCGAACACACCGCCGGCGACCGCATCGACCTGGTTCGCCAACCGGTAGGGGTAGAGCGCCACCACGCCCTCGGGATCGGGCGGATCAGCCTGGTCCGGCTTGCCGGTGAGCGAGCCCCGGATGCGGTATTGGCCTGAATCGGTGACCCGGAAGGTGGCCACCTCCGCCTGACCCGTCGTGGTGCCGTAGTAGCCGGACGAATAGCTGGTCGGTGACGTCGACGGTCCCGTGGCCGAGGGATCGACGGTGGTGGACGGGCCGAACGGGTCAGTGGCGGCTAACGAGCCGTAGGGATCGGTGGTGGTCGACCCATAGCGGTAGCCGGCGCTGGCTAGGTCGATCTCCGCGTCACTGGGGTTGTTGTGAACTGTCACGCTGCGCACCTTGTCGAACGGGCCGCCCCGGACCGAGAAGCGTGCCGTCGGCACCTTGTGGCGGGCGGTCAAGGTGTCGGAGCGGTACACGATCGAGTAAGTGCCTCGCTTGAGCTCGAGGACGCTGTCCACGTCACCTTCGCCCACCCTGGCCAGCCCCCTCGCCCGGAGCTGGGTGAAGTGGGTGGTGCGGTTGCCCGATGACAACACCACGACCGCCACGATCGAGCCCACCAACAAGGCGCCGGCGAAGCCGTACCACCACGGGGTGGCGCCGCGGCCGGTCGAAGTCGACTGCGGCTGCACGCACCCATCTGATCGGGTCCCCCTCACGGTGGCAAGCGTCACGTACCGAGCCGGTCGTTCCTAGGATGCGCCAGCCGGGGACCACGAGCTGAGGAGGCCGTCAATGCCGGGATGGAACTTCGCCGAAGTGTGGGAGGTCGTCGCCGCGCAGATCCCCGATGCACCTGCCCAGGTCCAGAGCGATCGCCGCTGCACGTGGCGCCAGTTCGACCAACGGGCCAACGGCATCGCCAATGCTCTGCTGGACATCGGTGTGGCCGAGCAGGACAAGGTGGCCCAGTACCTCTACAACGGTCCCGAGTACCTGGAGTCGATGTTCGGGGTCTGGAAGGCCGGCCTGGCACCGGTCAACACCAACTACCGTTACGCCGACGACGAGCTGGTGTACCTCTGGGACAACGCCGACGCCGTCGCCGTGGTGTTCCACAGCTCCTTCACCGACACCATCGAACGCATCCGCGACCGGGTTCCGAACGTCCGGCTCTGGCTGTGGGTTGATGACGACGGGCGCCCCTGCCCGCCATGGGCGACGCCTTACGAGGACGCCGCCGCATCTCACCCGGAACGGGTCTCCGGCCCGTGGGGCCGCAGCGGCGACCACCTGTACATGCTCTACACCGGCGGAACCACCGGCATGCCGAAGGGGGTGATGTGGCGTCAAGATGACCTCTTCCGCACATTGATGGGCAGCGCCGTTGACGCCCGCTACCGCGAGGGCGAGGTCGACCTCGCCCTGACCCGATCCTTGGTCACGGCCCCTGGACCGGTCGGCCTGCCGGCCTGCCCGCTGATGCATGGCACGGGCTGCATGACCCAGCTCATCGTGCTGGCCAGCGGGGGTTGCGTCGTGACCCTGCAGGGGCACGGCCTCGACGTGACCGAGCTGCTCGACACCGTCGAGCGCGAGGGCGTGAACAGCGTCGCCATCGTGGGTGACAGCTTCGCCAAGCCCATCGCCCGCGCCCTTGATGCCGAACCGGATCGCTGGGACCTGTCGAGCCTGCTGATCATCGCCTCGTCGGGGGTCATGTTCAGCGAGCCGGTCAAGCAGGCGCTCCTCGCTCACCTCGACTCGACCATGATCGTCGACGCCTTCTCCTCGTCGGAGGCGTTGGGCATGGCCCAGTCGGTGTCTTCGAAGGGTCGGGAGGCGTCCACGGCCAAGTTCACCGTCAGCGACAAGACCCGGGTCATCGGCGAGGACGGCAAGGACGTGGAGCCGGGCTCGGGCCAGATGGGCCGGGTGGCGGTGGGCGGCTTCCAGCCCATCGGTTACTACAAGGACCCGGACAAGTCGGCGGCCACCTTCCTGACCATCGACGCGAAGCGCTACTCGGTCCCCGGTGACTTCGCCCAGGTGGAGGCCGACGGCAGCATCACCCTGCTCGGTCGGGGGTCGGTGTGCATCAACACGGGCGGCGAGAAGGTCTTCCCCGAGGAGGTGGAGGAGGCGCTGAAGACCCACGAGACGGTGAAGGACGCGGTGGCCGTAGGCGTACCCGACGACAAGTTCGGCGAGGCCATAACCGCCGTGGTCGAACCGGTCGAACCGGGGGCGCCGATCGACGAGGCCGAGCTCATCGGCCACGTCAAGTCCCGGTTGGCCGGCTACAAGGCCCCGAAGAGAGTGCTGGTCGTCGACACCATCGGCCGCGCCCCCAACGGCAAGGTCGACTACAAGCGCCTCAAGGCCCACGCCGTCGAGCGCCTGACCGCCGGCGCCTGACCGTCTGACGGGCGGTACCGCGATCCAGCCCGATCAGGGCACAATGTGCCCATGCGATCGAACAACCCTGCGCTGAACGACAAGGTCTTCGAAAAGGAGATCGCCGCCTCCCGGCCCGGCGCCTACCAGACCGGTTGGGCGGCGCCCGACGGCTCGTCGGCTCCGCCGGTCGGCACGCTGCGACCCACCGCCCCCCCGGCGCCTGACTCGCTGTCGCCGTGGCAGGCCACTCCCCCGCCGCCCACCGCCCCCGGCGGGTACGACTACGCCGCCGCCACCCCGCCGGCCGCGGCCGGCGAGACCATGCGGGTCAGCGGCGTGGCCACCGCCAGCGGGGTGCTCCTGGTGGTTCTGGTGGCCGTCGGCTGGTTCGGGTGGCAGGCGGTGAAGGTCCGCACCGGCTTCGACGCCCTCGGCCGCCCCGCCACCGAGGCCCAGATGCCGGCGTGGCTCTTCCCGGTCCTGTTCTTGGGCCTTGGCTTGGCCATCTTGACCATCCTCAAACCAAAGCTGGCCCGCTTCACCGCCGTGTTCTACGCGGCGGCCGAAGGCGCTCTCCTCGGTGCCATCTCCCACATGTACGAAGCCCAGTTCAACGGGATCGTGCTACAGGCGGTCGGCCTCACCATCGGCGTGTTCCTGGTGATGCTGTTCCTGTACTCCACCCGCATCATCCGGGTCACCAACAAGTTCCGCACCGGTGTGATCGCTGCCACCGGCGCCATCTTCCTCGTCTACATGGTCAGCATCGTGGCTCATCTGTTCGGCGCCAACATCCCCTTCATCCACGACGCCGGCCCCATCGGCATCGGCTTCAGCTTGCTGGTCGTCGGCCTGGCGGCCATGAACCTCATGCTCGACTTCGACTTCATCGAGCGCGGCGCCGCCGCTGGCGCCCCCCGCTACATGGAGTGGTACGGCGCATTCGGCTTGCTGGTCACCCTGGTGTGGCTCTACTTGGAGCTGCTCCGCCTGCTGTCGAAGCTCCAGCGACGCTGAGCCCGGCGATCCTTCGGTCCTTCTCCACCGGTTGACGCCGGGGTCGATTGGCCGCAGACTGTTGCTCCGGCGTAACGCCCAGATGGGACGAGGGGTAAACATGAACAGGGTCACATCGATCCGAGGTCGCCTGCTGGTCGGGCCCGTGTTGCTGGTGCTGCTCGTCGGCGCCCTGTCGGCGTGTGATCCGCCGCCGGACACCTATGTCGCGCTGGGTGACTCCTACACCTCTGGGCCCGCCATCCTGCCCCAGACCGGACAGCCCTACGGCTGTCTGCGTTCAGGCAAGAACTACCCATCCTTGGTGGCCCCCCAGATCACCAGCCGCCTGCCCCTCTTCACCGACGTGAGCTGCAGTGGCGCCACCACCGACGACATGTTCGCCGCCCAGTCGGTCACGCCCGGCCCGGCCAACCCGCCTCAGCTCGACGCCCTCAGCAACCGGGACGGGCTGGTCAGCCTGGGCATCGGCGGCAACGACATCGGCTTCACCAGCATCGTCGAGCACTGCGTCACCACCCCGATCCAACCGCCGTGCATGAACACCTACGTCCACGACGGGCGCGACGAGCTAAGCGAGCGCATCGCCGCCGCCGCCCCGAAGGTCGCCCACGTGCTAACGGCCATCCACCAGAAGGCACCACGGGCCAAGGTCTTGGTCGTCGGCTACCCGACGATCCTTCCCGAGACCGGGGGCGGCTGCTACCCCGCCATTCCGGTGCAATCCACCGACGTCGCTTACCTGCGGCTCAAGGTCAAGGAACTGAACACCATGCTGGCCAACCAGGCGTCGAGCAACAACGCCACTTACGTGGACACCGCCAGATCCAGCATCGGCCACGACTTCTGCAACCTGGTCGACCATTGGGTCGAGGGCCTCGTGCCCACCACCGACGCCGCACCGGTTCACCCCAACGCCAAGGGCATGGCCAACACCGCCAATGACGTCGGTACCAGCGCCAGGACGGTCCTCGGTCTCTGAGCCGGCCGTCTCGCCCTAGCGGCGGGTATGCCTGAAGGCCCAGACGAACAACGGGAGCTGCAACGGCAGCCGCAGCCAGGCGGCCCACCCGGCGACGTCGGAGGGCACTCCCACATCGATCGCCATCTGGATGTTGGCGGGGTACACGCCGAGCAGCGTGGCCAAGGTGAGCCAGGCACCCATGCGCCTGGTGCGCCCGCCTGCTAGAAACCCGGCGCAGGCCAGTTCCACGGCGCCGCTGGCATAGACGACGGCTCGCTCGTGCCCTATCCAGCCGGGCACGATCGACTCATAAGGCTTGGGGATGGCGAAGTGCAACAACCCGGCACCACCCATCAGGGCCGCCAACCGGTAACGGGATCGGTCAGCCTTCTTGTCGGTTGATGTCGAGAGGACGGAACCGTCGGTCACGTCGGGACTCTAGGGACCGGCCACTGGGTCGGCCATCATCCGGGTCCGCAAGCGATCGGCCTCTGCCAGGGGTGCGAACGGCACACCGAGCTCTCAAGGAGTACCTGGACGCCAGGCCGGTCGAACGGCTTTGTCGCCGGCCGGCGCAGCCGGATCCTCACTTCCGGTGGCCACAGGCCGATGTAGACCCGATGGGCAATCGTGCCGTTCAGCGTCCCGAAGGAGTTCATGCCCTCGCGCCCGACGGCTACCTGGCCGTCGACCTCGACGGAGCTGAGCTGCTGGCCGGACCGGCGGGCGCCTTCCTCATCGCCGTCAGCAGCGACCCCGCGGCCATCGAACGCCTGGCGACGCGAGCAGGACAGGTCCGCCGGCTCATGGGCAACCACCTGCAGTGGGTTCCGTTCGTTCATCCCATCGTGCTGAGCGACACCCCGCTGCTGGTGCCGCGGGCCGTGAACATGACCGCTGATCAACTGCGTCGCCGGATGATCAGCGGCCGCCCTTGCATCGAGCCGGAGACCCTGGACAAGATCCGAGAGATGGTCGAACGGCGGATCTTGCACCGCTCGGCCTTCGAAGCCCACTCGGCCGGTTGCCCAGCCGCTCAGCAATAGGGCAGACACCCCTGCCTAGTGTTCGCCCATGACACCACCCGCAGGGCGACGGTTCTTTCCGACGGTTCGGTGCTCGAACGAACGTCGGACTTGAGCTGTGCCCACCCTTCAGTTCCCACCGGCGGTAGAGACCTTCGACCTGCGCATCGACCGCGCCTTTGACCGCCTGCGGGACCGGCCCGGTGCCGACAAGCTCTTCTACGGGGCCAGCGCGCTGGGTGACCACGGCCTGATCTGGCACCTGATAGGCGCAGCACGCGGCCTGCGCTCAGATCGCGACCTTCGCGCCGCCGTCCGGCTGAGCGCGGCGCTGGGCGTGGAATCGGCTCTGGTCAACGGCTTGCTCAAGTCGCTGGTGCGGCGCCAGCGCCCCTTGCTCGAGGGGTTGCGACCGCGCTATCTGCGCCACCCCCGCACCAGCAGCTTCCCCAGCGGCCACGCCAGCTCGGCGTTCACCGCCGCCGGGCTGCTGAGCGATGGTGACCGCCTCGCTCCCGCCTACTACGCCATCGCCGTGGTGGTCGCCAGCAGCCGCATCTACACCCGCATCCACCACCCCTCCGACGTCATCGTCGGCGCCGCCGTGGGCGTGGCGCTGGCCCGCGCCGCTCGGGCCATCAGTCCGTTGCCCCCCGAGGCGCCGGCTACCGAAAGGGCTGGCACTTAGACAACACAGCTGCGCAGGCGCCAGCCGGAGCAGCACACCGTCGGGATCGGCCAGGCGCGAAGCGCGTGCCGGCGAGGCCTGCCGAGCTGGAACTAAGACAACATGGAATCGTCGGTCGACCGGCCCGGTTGAACGATCCCGTGACCGCATTTTCCTTGACCTGGGACTACCGGTGCCCGTTCGCCCGCAACATGCACGAGCACGTCGTGACCGCGCTGGAGGCCGGCGCCGCGTGGGACGTCGGCTTCGTTCCCTTCTCTCTGAGCCAGGCGCACCTGGAAGAGGGTGATCCGCCGGTGTGGGACGACCCGGCCACCGATTCCGGACTGACCGCCCTACAGCTCGGCGTGGCGGTGCGCGACCATGACCCCGATCACTTCTTGGCGGCCCACCGTGCGCTGTTCTCGGCCCGTCACGACCACGGCCTCGACCTACGCGACCGCGACAAGCTCACCACCATCGTCGGCGAGCTCGGTGTCGAAACGAAGGCGGTTCTGGCGGCGGTCGATGACGGTTCGGCACTGGCCACGGTTCGAGCGGAGCACGAAGCCGCCGTCGCCGAACACGAGGTGTGGGGCGTACCGACCTTCCTGCAGGGCGATCAGGCGGTGTTCGTCCGCGTCATGAACCGACCAGAGGAAGATGCTGACGTGGCTCGACTGACGATCGACCGTGTACTGGGACTACTGGCTGACGGCCCGAACCTCAACGAGTACAAGCACACGACCCTGCCTCGTTGACAAACCGCTCAGTTCCTGACCGCCGGAGCGGTCAAGTGGAGGGGACGAGGTCCGCTTCGCTGGGGCCGGGGTGGGACGCCGAGAGGAGGAGCCGGACGTCCAGGAGGAGGTCGGAAACCTCGTTGGTGGAGACAAGTGCACGGTGCTGGATGTCGCCCAGGCCACGATCGATGAGATCCATCGCTTCCTGGATGAGGGTGAAGTCGAGCGTCTCGGTCACGACCCCACCCTAGAGGCTCCCTTCCGGAGAAAGCGTCACGTGAACGAGAATCGCCCGCCCGGGTGGTCGGCGCCGACGGTCTGTAGCCCGCTGAGGGCTGGGCGGCGGCCGACTACCACCTCAGCCGTTCCGGATCGTTCTAAGGTCCGAGGGATGGGTGAGGCGCAGGCACGGTTGGGGTTGACGTTCGCGTCGCTGATGCCGCTGGGGCCGGCCCTGGCGGTGGACATCGCCCGGCGGGCCGAGGAGCTCGGGTTCAAGTCTTTCTGGACGGCTGAGGTGAACGGGCCAGAGGCCTTCTCGCTGCTGGCGGCGGCAGGTGCGGCGGCCCCCTCGCTCGACCTGGGGACCGGCGTCCTGGCCCTTCAGCTGCGCACCCCGATGGTGGTGGCCATGGCCGGCGCCACCCTTCAGGCGTTGCAACCGGAGCGGGAGGTGGTACTAGGTGTCGGCATCTCCTCGCCGGTGGTGACCGAGCGGTGGCACGGTGTCGACTACGGCGAACGGCCGTTGGCCCGGGTTCGCGAGTACGTGGAGCTGGTGCACCAGTGCCTGACCGGTGAGAAGGTCACCTTCCAGGGCGACTTCTACAACGTCAAGGGCTTCCGGCTCGGGGTGCGGCCCGGTGACCGCCGGCCGAAGGTGGTGATCGGCGCCCTCAACCCCAAGATGCTGTCGCTGGCGGGCGAGGTGGCTGACGGCGTGCTGCTCAACTACTTGCCGGCATCGCATGTGCCTTGGTCGGTCGAGCAGGTCCGGGCCGGTGAGCAGGCGGCCGGCCGCAATCCCGGCAGCTGCACCGTCTACGGCTACGTGCATGCCGGGGTCTGCGAGCGGACCGACGGCATCGACGCCGCCCGGCGCGACCTGTTCTCATACGCGGTGGTGGACGCCTACGCCGCCAACTTCCGCCGGGCCGGGTTCGGCGATGAGGTGGACGCCATCTGCGAGGCCCACGCCGCCGGTGACCGGGACCGCGCCATGGCCGCGGTGTCGGATCGCATGGTCGACGCCATCGACGTCATGGGCGACGCCGTCACTGCCCGGCGCACCGTCGAGGAGTACGTCGCCGGCGGCGTCGACGTACCCGTGCTGATGCCACTTCCCTGGGGTCCGGACCGACGCCAGGTGGTCGAGCAGACGATGCTGGCAGTCGCCGAATAGAGCTCCGGCCAGCCCGGCTACCCCTTGGTCGGTGGCCACCTACAGTCGGCGGCATGCAGCTCTCCGGCAAGGTCGTGGTGGTAACAGGGGCGGCGCGGGGTATCGGCTTCGCGCTGGCTGAGCGGTTCGCCGCCGAAGGAGCCGCCGGGGTGGTCGTGGCCGACCTGGACCCGGCCGACTGCGCGGATGCGTCCGAACGGCTGGGTGAGGTGGGGCTGGGTGTCGCCACTGACGTTTCATCGGAGGGCGAGGTCAAGGCGCTCGTCGCCCGGGCGGAGGAGCGGTTCGGCCCCATCGATCTGTTCTGCGCCAACGCCGGCATCGCCACCGGTCAGGGCATCGATGCCCCGGAGGCGGTCTGGCAGAAGATCTGGTCGGTCAACGTCATGGCCCACGTGTACGCCGCCCGGGCGGTGCTGCCCGGATTCCTCGACCGGGGCAACGGTTACCTGCTCACCACTGCCTCCGCCGCCGGGCTGCTCACCAACCTGGGTGACGCGCCCTATTCGGTCACCAAGCACGCGGCGGTCGCCTTGGCCGAGTGGTTGGCCATCACCTTTGGCGACCGGGGCCTGAAGGTGAGCTGCCTCTGCCCGCAGGGCGTCCGTACCGACATGCTGCTCGGGGGCCTGGGCCAATCCGCCGCTGACGTGGTCGCTGCCCAAGGCGCCATCGAGCCGGCCGACGTAGCCGAAGCGGTGGTGCAGGGACTGGCCGACGAGCGCTTCCTGATCCTCCCCCACCCCGAGGTCGCCACCTACTACCAGCGCCGGGCCGGCGACCCCGACCGTTGGCAGGCGGGCATGCGCCGGTTGCAGGCCCAGTTCTTCACCGAAGGGTGACCGGCGACCTCCCGGAACTGGGGCTCGAACCGGGCCAGGCCGTCCGGTTCCGCCGGCGGAGGAACGAACGGTGGAAGGACGCTGTGGTGGTGCGCCGGGAGCGCGACGGTTCCATCGGTCTGCGCGAGGGCAAGGGAGCGGCGCGTTCCATCCCCATCAGTTGCATCGAGGTTCCCGCCGCCGGCCGGCGGGGCGGGGCCGTCTGGGAACCGTTGACGACCAGGGAAGGGCAAGCCCAGCTGCGGTTAGGTTTCGGCCGGCCCGCCGCTCGTCGCTCACGCCGCGGCCGGTCGCGCTGATGGACCGGCTCACCGTCGACCGATACCAGCGGGACTCCGACGTCTACGCCGGGCGCCCGGCCGGCGACGGGCCGCAGGACCGGCTGCGGGCCTTCATCGGTTCGACCCCGGCCGGAGTTCGGCTGGACGCCGGCTGCGGGACCGGCCGCTACCTGACCGAACTGGGGTCGCCGGCCGTGGGCCTGGACGCGTCGACGGCGATGCTGGCTCACGCCGCTCGAGCGGCCCCCGCCGTCCCGCTGGCCTGTGGCGACCTGGCCCAGTTGCCGCTCCGCACCGGTTCAATCGCCGGGGCCTGGGCCAACAAGTCCCTGCAACACCTTCCCGACGTCGAAGTGCCTCACGCGCTGGCCGAGCTCCACCGCGTCCTGGCCGTCGGCGGACGCCTCGACGTGCAGGTCTTCGAAGGCGACGCGGCGGGTCGGACCCCGCCGGATTCGGACCTCCCGGACCGCTTGTTCACTGGATTCTCGACAGAACTGCTGGCTGACCTGTTGGAGGGAGCCGGCTTCGCCCAGGTGGAGATCGCCGCCGGAGAACCCGATCGTGATGGTCTGTACCGCCCGTTGACCGCCACCGCCGGCCGTGACCGCACACTGGCCGACACCGTCGGTCCCGGCATGCGCCTGCTGTTGTGCGGGCTGAACCCGAGCCTGTACGCAGCCGACGCCGGTGTCGCCTTCGCCCGGCCAGGCAACCGGTTCTGGCCGGCTCTGCGCGCCGCCGGACTGACAGATCTGGACCGGGACCCGAACGGCCTGCTGCGGATCGACAACATCGGGCTGACCGACCTGGTCAAGCGGGCCACGCTCGGCGCCGACGAGCTCAACGCCGCTGAGTACACCCACGGGCTGGCCCGGGTCAGGCGTCTGTGCGACCGGCTACGCCCCGCCGCCGTGTGCTTTATCGGTCTGGCCGGTTGGCGGGCGGCTCTCGACCGGACCGCAGTGGCGGGCTGGCAGACCGGGGGGCTCGGCGAAACACCCGTCTACCTGATGCCCAGCACCAGCGGGCTGAACGCCCATGCCTCGTCGGTGCAGCTCGCCGAGCATCTGGCGGCGGCCGGGGCGCTTCCGGGATAGCCAGGGCGAACTCCGCAGGCGCAACCGACATACTGGTTCGATGGCCCGTCGCACCAAGATCATCGCCACCATCGGCCCGGCCTCGGACTCAGAAGCGGCGATCAAGGGCCTCATCGAAGCGGGCATGGACGTGGCCCGCCTGGGGCTGGCTCACGGATCCATAGAGCACCAACTCGAGCGCTACCACCGGATCCGCCAGATGGCTGACGAGGCCGGTAGGCCGGTCGGCATCATGGTCGACCTGCCGGGTCCCAAGGTCCGGGCCGGTCCCATGCCCGAAGAAGGGCTGGCCCTCGAACCGGGCCAGGAGCTGCGCCTGGTCCCGAGCTCCACCGCCGCCAGCACCGGCGAGGTCATCCACGTCGACTACGAGTCGCTGCTCACCGACGTCCACCAGGGTGACCGGGTCTCCTTCGGTGACGGCGCCGTGACCGCCGAAGCAGTCGACCGGTCGAAGGACGCCGTCGTGATCCGGGTGAGCCACGGAGGCCTGCTGCAGGGCCGTCCGGGGGTGCACATCCCCTCGGAACGGCTCCGCCTGACCACGCCCACCAAAGACGACCTGATCGCCCTCGACGCCTTTGTGGAGGCGGGCGTCGACATGGTGGCCCTGTCGTTCGTGCGCTCCGCCCACGACATCCGCCGGGTCGGCACCGAACCGCATCCCCGCGGCCCCCTGGTCATCGCCAAGGTCGAGACCCGAGCCGCGGTCGAGAACCTGGAGGGCATCATCGAAGCGGCCGGCGCAGTCATGGTCGCCCGCGGCGACCTAGGCGCGGAGATGCCCATCGAGGAGCTGCCACACCTGCAGAAGCGGATCTTGCGCCGCTGCATCGCTCTTGGCCGCCCGGCGATCACCGCCACCCAGATGCTCGAGTCCATGATCCACGCCCCCACGCCCACCCGCGCCGAAGCGTCAGACATCGCCAACGCAGTGTTCGACGGGTCGAGCGCGCTGATGCTGTCGGCCGAGACGGCCATCGGTGACGACCCTGCCAACGCGGTGGCCACCATGGCCCGCATCGCCGAACGGGCCGACTTCGAGTTCGACTACGACGGCTGGCCCGAGCAGCTCGCCAAGCTGTACATAGGCCCCTCCAACGAGGTCGACGACGTCGTCACCAACGGCATGACCAACGCCGCCTGGAGGGCCGCCGTCGAAACCGGCGCCGCCGCCATCGTGTGCGTGACCCTCACCGGCTTCACGGTGCGCTCGATTGCCCGCTTTCGCCCCCAGGCCCACATCTACGGACTCAGCACCGACCAGCGCACCGTCAACCAGCTCACCCTGAGCTGGGGGGCCACACCGGTGCTGCTCGAACCCGGTCTCACCCAGCCGCAAGCCATCGCCCACTCCGTGGAGGTGGCCAAGCAACGAGGCGGCCTGCACAGCGGCGATCTGGTGCTGGTCCTCTCCGGCTCTCCCGAGTACCCCGGCCAGGCCACCGACTCCTTGAAGCTGGTCAGGATCTAGCTGTACTGATTGGCGTCAACGCCGCTTACCAACCTAGGAGCACGTCGCTCTGTCACCACCCACGCCTACGCTTCTCTCAATTCCCCCCATTGCACTCATCTATGGCAAGGGACAACGATGGAAACCGATGCACGCACGCAACTGGCAGGACGGCTCGACGAGGTCCTTGGCCCTGAGCCGGCGGGCACGCTGATGGCCCTGCTGCGCCCAGCTGATTGGTCGGAGCTCGTGACCCGAGCCGACCTTGCAACTCTCCGCTCCGACATGACCGACGAGTTCGCCGGCGCGAACCGACGGTTCGAGAAGATCGATCGACGGTTGGAACAAGTCGACCAGCGGTTCGAACAAGTCGACCAAAGGTTCGAACAAGTCGACCAAAGGTTCGAGCAGGTCAACCGCAACTTCGAGCACGTCGATCGGCAGTTTGCCGCTGTCGACCATCGCCTCCACGGACTCGAACGGGGCCAGGAACGGGTGGAGGACCGCTTGACATCGATGAGCCTGGAGCTGTCGGGCGTGAACCAGGCGGTGACCGCCATGACCGGTCACCTCTTGTCCTTGTCGGAACGTGTGGAATCGATCACCAACCAGCCGCTCACCATCATCCTTTCGGTCATCGCAGCGATGATCGCTCTCAGCGGCATCCTGGTGGTCGCTCTCCGGCTGTGACCGCCGGCTACCTCGGAGCCAGGTCGCGGATGGCTTGGCGCTGGTCGTAACCGAAGGGCAGCAGGGCCAACGCCGGGCAGGTGACGCCGTTGGCCTGGTACTGGCCGATGCGCTCCCGGCACGCCTCGGGCGAGCCGTGGACTATTAGCTCGTCGACCAGCGAGTCGGGGATGAGCTCCAACGCCTTGGCCCGGTCGCCGGCCGCCCATGCGTCCCACATCGGCTGCAGCACCTCGGCCCGGCCCATCCACCGGTGGAACTCGGCGTAAACCGGCACGTTGAGGTAGGCGGCGATGGCGTAGCGGCCCCCGTTGTAAACCGTCTCCGTGTCGGTGGTGGGAGCCACGAATATGCGGGCCACCACTTCCTTGTCGGGGCCGCCTTCGTGCACGTGAGGTACGACCTTGGTCACGTCTTCGGGCGACAGCCAGTTGACGATGGCGCCGTCGCCCTCCCGGCCGGCCATGCGCAGCATTCCCTCGCGCAGCGCCGCCACCAGGATCCGTGGCTGCTGCTCGACTTTGAAGCCGAGCTTGAACCCCTTCACCTCGAAGGTTTCGTACTTCTCGGTGACCTTCTCGCCGGCCAGCGCCCGGCGCAGGAACCTCACCATGTCTCGGGTCCGCCGGTACGGCTCGTCGAAGGGGATGTCATTCCACCGCTCGACGATCACGTTCGACGACGTGCCTATCCCGAACGCCACCCGGCCCGGAGCGGCGTCGGCCAATGAACCGACGCATTGGGCCATGGTCGCCGGTCCCCTGGTGAACGACGGCACGATGGCTGAGCCCAACCGCAGCGTCGGTGCCCACACCGACGCCAACGCCAGCGGCGTGAACCCGTCATGGCCGTTGGCCTCCGCCGACCAGACGTCGGTGTAACCGAGATCCTCGAGCTCGGCGATCCACCCCCGCTGGTCGTGGAGGGGTACGCCGTCGAAGGGGATGGTCATTCCGTAGCGGTCCATGGTGCTCCTGCCTAGATAGCGATCTCGGGCTGGGTTTCGGGCTCGGTCTGGCGGCGGTCGGCTCCTCGGGAGCCAGGCCGGTCAGGGTCGGACCAGAACCGGACGATGGTCGACTGGCTGGCGGTGGCCATGAGGGTGCCGTCGGCGGCCCACAGGTGCACGGTGCCGTGACCGAAGCCGCTGGCCACCATGTCGATGTGCACGTCGATGAGCACCCATTCGGTGGGCACGAGCCGGCCGATGCGCAGCGTGTTGTCCAGGCTGTTTCCGCCGGCTTGGGCTCCGAGCGCCTGCCCTATACCGAACGGGACGTAGTCGCCCAAGATGGCCAGCGTCGCCGCCGAGGGCTCCATCAAATCCGGGATGCGGGCCCACAGTGCGCATTCGCCGTCCCCGCTTGGTCCCAGCGGGAGTCCGCACGGAGGTCGAGCAGGTTCCGGCCCTTGGCCAGGCGCAACTCCATGCGTCCCATGATCGAGTCCTCGACGAACTCCCGGAAGATCCGCGACGGGCACGACTCGGGGGGCTTCACCTCGGGCCGGCGGGCCCATGATCCGCTGGTGGCCAGCGAGCGGACGCCCAGCGCGGCGTTGACGGTCAGGATCTCGCGGTGGGCGACGTGCGCCACCGCCCGGGCCTGGGTGATGGCCCGGCCGGCCACCGGCACGGTGACATCGATGTCCATGATCGAGGGCGGGTTGGCGTAGGAGAGGTACTGGGCGGTGGCCCAGACCAGCGGCCGGCCGGTCGTGCCTTCCAGCGCCTCGATGGCCGCCGCCAGGCCGCAGCCACCGAACAGGAACCCATGACCGGTCGACAGACCGGGGGTGATCGGCAGGTACCAGCGGTTCGGGTTGTGGGTCGGCTCGAGGCCGAGGAAGTCACGTGCGTCCAAGGGCTCGGAACCTAGCGGGAGGCCGTCCCCTACTGTTCCGGCTCATGCCTGACACCCCTTGGCTCGAAGATGCCTGCTCGCTGGTCGACGCCTTCCGGTCCGGTGAACGCTCACCCGCCGAAGAGCTGGAGGCGTCGATAGGCGCCATCGAGGCCAGCGAGCTCAACGCCTTCTCCCACCTGGACCTCGATGCCGCCCGACAGGCAGCCCGGACCGCCGACACGTCATTGCCGTTCGGCGGTCTACCGATGGCGATCAAGGAGCTCGAACCGGTCGCCGGCTGGCCCCACACAGAAGCGTCTCTGGCCTTTGTGGGCCGCACCTATGAACATGACAGCACCCAGGTGACCCGCCTCAAGGCGGCCGGCGCGGTCACGGTCGGCGCCACCACCGCCAGCGAGTTCGGCGGACTCAACGTCAGCATCACCAAGCTGAACGGCATCACTCGCAACCCGTGGCAGCGAGACCGCACCACCGGCGGCTCCTCGGCCGGCAGCTCGGCGGCGGTGGCCGGAGGCCTGCTGAGCCTGGCCAGCGGGGGTGACGGCGGCGGTTCCATACGCATCCCTGCCGGGTTCACCGGCCTGGTCGGGATGAAGGGCACCGCCGGCCGCATCCCGCGGGGCCCCAAGACCCTCATCTCCCCCATGACCGTGCTGCTCGGCGGCATGGCCCGCTCCGTTCGTGACGCCGCCCGCTGGTACGACGTGGCCGCCGGCTACCACTCGCGGGACCCCTACTCGCTGCCCAAGATCGAGGGATGGGAACGCGACCTCGGCACCCATGACGTGCAGGGAATGAAGGTGGCCATCGACCCCACCCTGGGTTCCGCCATCGTCCGCGACGAGGTGCAGCAACGGGTGGTGGCGGCAGCCGAGCAGCTGGCCAAAGACGCCGGGCTGAAGATCGTCGAGGTACCCGTCCGCCTTCCTCAACTGGACATGGCGTGGGCCATGGCCAACTTGGTCGGGCTCAAGCTGGAGCTCGGTGACCGGTGGCCGGCCTGCAAGGACGATCTGACCAAGGAGATCGCCTTTGGGCTGACACTGGCAGAGGAGATGATGAACCTCGACCTGGCGGCCCAGGGCGAGGCGGCCCGCACGGAGTCGAACGAGGCCATGGCCGACCTGTTCGACCAGGTCGATTTCGTGATCGCCGCCACAAATCCCGACGTCGCCTTTCCCGCCGATGTGGCCATGAACACGCGGGTCGGCGATCGCAAGGTCGAGGGCGGCAACAACGGCACCCTCACCATCCCGGCCAACATCAGCGGCAACCCGGCCATCTCCGTGCCGATCGAGCCGTTCGAGGGCTTGCCGGTGGGCATGCAGATCATCGGCCGCCACCACCAGGATGCCCTGTTGCTGGATCTGGCGGCGGTCGTGGAGCGCGAGCGGCCGTGGCCGTTGGTGGCGCCCGGTTCCCCGGTGTGACCTCGGCCGCAAAGGGCCCGCTGGCCTGGGCTTTCGCACCCATGTGACGCCTTGACGGGAACATTGTCGTAGCCCCTGGGGATGATGGAGGTATGGAAGAGCAACTCACCCTCCTGCAATCCCCGACACCCTGGAAGCTCGACGAGCAGACCCGCCGCATCGGCCTCCAAGGGGTGGCCCAAGCTCGCGCCGCGCTCCTGGCCCACCGCCAGCCCGACGAGCACCCCGATCATCAGCAGTCGGCTGCGTAAGGTCTGGCCATGACCGACGTCGTGATCGTTGAAGCTGTCCGCTCCCCCATCGGCAAACGGGGTGGAGGCTTGTCGTCGCTGCACCCCGCCGATCTGCTGGCCGCCGTGCAACACCAGTTGATCGACCGTTCCGGCATCGACCCGACCGAGGTCGGCCAGGTGGTCACCGGCTGCGTCAGCCAGATCGGTGAGCAAGCCTTCAACATCGGCCGTACTGCCTGGCTCACCGCCGGGCTGCCCCTGTCGGTGGCGGCCACCACGGTCGACAGCCAGTGCGGCTCGTCCCAGCAGGCCACCAACCTCGCCGTCGGGCTGGTCGCCGGCGGCGTGGTCGATGTGGCCGTGGCCTGCGGGGTCGAGGTCATGAGCCGGGTGCCGATCGGGTCCAACGCCAGGGGCGACTTCGGCCGGCCCATCCCCAAGTCGTACTTCGGCCAGTACGAGTTCACCTCGCAGTTCGAGGGAGCCGAGCGCATAGCCGAGAAGTGGGGCATCACCCGCGACGACACCGACGGCTTCGGCCTCCAATCACAGCAGCGCGCCGCCCGAGCTTGGGACCAAGGCCACTTCGAACCGCAAGTCGTCCCGGTCGAGGCACCCGACCTGACCGACGAGGGCAAACCGGCCGACACCACCCACACCGTCAGCCGCGACGAAGGCCTCCGGGAGACGTCGCTCGAGAAGCTGGCTTCGCTCAAGCCGGTGACGCGCGAAGACGGTGTCCACACCGCCGCCACCTCCTCGCAGATCTCCGACGGTGCCGCCGCCGTGCTGCTCATGTCCGCTGCTAAGGCGGAGCAGCTCGGCCTGACCCCACGCGCCCGGGTCGTGGACACATGCCTGGTCGGGGTAGACCCGGTTCTCATGCTCACCGGGCCGATCGACGCTTCCCAACGGTTGTTCGACCGCACCGGCCTGTCCATGGCCGACATGGACACCAGCGAGATCAACGAGGCCTTTGCCTCCGTGGTCCTGGCCTGGGCCAAAGAGTTCGACGCCGACCTGTCCAAGGTCAACCCGAACGGCGGGGCCATCGCCCTCGGCCACCCGCTGGGCGGCACCGGCGCGGTGCTGCTCACAAAGGCGCTGCACGAGCTCGACCGCATCAATGGGCGCTACGGCCTGGTGTCAATGTGCTGCGGTGGCGGGCTCGGCACCGGCACCATCATCGAACGGGCCTGACCCCTCGCGCTGCCCGGCGCCCACTTCACCCGCTCGCGGCCTGCGCCGCCGGAAACCACTGTCAGCCAGAGGTCCGGACGTGCCCAGCCAACACCGCTTTACCCCCATCGCGCCAGCCGCTCGGCGGCTCACGGCGGGACGGCGGACGGCGGCGGCCGTCACCGTCGCCACCGCCGTCGTGCTGCTGGTCACGTCGAGCTGTAGCACCGGCCAGCGCCAGTCCCCATCCTCCGGCCGCCGTCCGCCGGGGGCGGCCACCGTCACCCGGGTGATCGACGGCGACACCATCGAGGTCCGCTTGGCGGGCCGGCTCGAACGGGTCCGCTTGCTGGGCATCGACACTCCGGAGTCGGTGAAGCCTGGTACCCCGCCGGAGTGCTTCAGCCACCAGGCCAGTGCCGCCACCACCGGCTACCTGCCCAAGGGCACCCCGGTGGACCTGGTGCGAGACGTCGAAGCCAGGGACGACTACGGCCGCCTCCTGGCTTATGTGTACAGAGAGCGTGACCACAGCTTCGTGAACCTGTGGCTGGTCGAGCAGGGCTTCGCCGGGTTGCTGATCTACCCGCCCAACGTGGCCCACGCCCCCCAGCTCCAGCTGGCCACCAGCCAGGCCAAAGGCGCCGGGCGGGGCCTCTGGAGCACCTGCGGAGCCGTGCACTCCCGGCGGTAGCGTCTCGCCGTGACCACGCTCACCGACCGCCTGGGCTTCGGCGCTGACGCTTCGGTTCTCATCATCAACTGCGACGACCTCGGCCTCAGCCACGCCACCACCGTTGGTACTTACGACGCCCTACGCGACGGGTTGGCGTCCAGCGCGTCGCTGATGGTCCCCTGCCCGTGGTCGCGCGACGCCGCGGCGCGCTACCGGGGCGAGGACGTGGGCGTGCACCTCACCCTCAACGCCGAGTTCGAGCTCTACCGGTGGGGGCCGATCACCTCCGCTCCCTCACTGCTGGGCGGCGACGGCGGCTTTCCCCGCACCGTCGATGACGTCTGGGAGCACGCCGACCTAGACGAAGTACGACGCGAGCTGCGGGCCCAGGTCGAGCGGGCCATCTTGTGGGGCTTCGATGTCAGCCACCTCGACTCGCACATGGGCACGCTGCAGATGCGTCCGGAGTTCTTCGACATCTACTTGGACTTGGCCGTCGAGTTCGAGCTGCCGATCCGCCTCTCCGGTCAGTCGACCGAGGGGGTGATCGGTTTCCCGTTCCGCCGGCTGGCCGCCGAAGAGGGCGTGGTCTTCCCCGACAACTTCATCCGGGTGCCGGGCGTGGGCAGCCGCCGCAGCATCGAGCAGGTGCTGGCCGACCTGCGCCCCGGCGTGACCGAGATCTACCTCCACCCGGCGGTGGACACCGCTGAGCAGAGGGCACTCGACCCCGACTGGGCGGCCCGCGTCGACGATCACCACCTGTTGGCCCTCGACCCGACCCTGTCCCAGGTGCTCTCTCGGCAAGGTGTGCCGGTCATCGGCTACCGGGCTCTGCGCGACTTGATGCGCGCCGCCTGACCCCCTCAGCCGACGGTCAGGCCTTGGAACTCGAGCGGATAGGGCCGCTCGGTTTGCGATCGATCGCCGGCTGCTGCCGTCGATCGACAGGCAAGGGCACTATGTTTCCCGCTCTTGGCGACCTTCGGTCGCCGGGCCGCTCGGGCCACGGCTCCGCCTATCGGCGCAGCCTCTTAACTCAGAACTCGGTCTGCCCCGCCACCTTGGCGCTGATTTCCTTGTACTCCGGGCTCTGGGTGAGCGGCATGAGGGTCATGAGCTTGCCCATGTTGCCGGTGACCTTGACCTTGCCCTGCATGAAGGCGGCGTTGGCATCGAGCTCGCCCTTGGCGATGCGGACCGAGTCGTCGTAGCCGGTGGTCAGCGTGAACTCCGCCTGGGGGTCCTCGCCCATCTGGTTCTCGACCACCTTGCCGTCCTCGATCACCGAGTAGTACTTCACGTCCCCCCCAGGCGCGCCCGCCACCACGTACTGCATGCGCGCCGTTGCCCCCGGCTTGGCCGGAAACGACTCGCTCAGATCCTTCTGCAGGTCGAGCCACTCTTGGGTGAGGTACTTGGCCATGCGACATCCCCTTGAATCCGGCCGGGTCCCGGTTGGCCCGGCCCACCGATCGTACCCAAGGGGCCGGACAGCCTCAGCCGGAGGCGAGCTGGCGGACGCCGGCGAACAGGTCATCCTCGGGCAGGTCACCCGCCGGCACCAGGGACTTGGCCAGGATGAAATCCTCGGTCGGATACGCCTCGGCTGCCTCGGCGTCGGGGATGCCGAACCAGAACGGCGACTCGGGGTCGATCTGGGTGGCGTGAGCCCGCAGCGCCGCCGCCCGCGCCGGGTAGAAGTCGGCGACGTTGATTCGGGTGGTGATCCGGTGATCCTGGTCAGGCCGGTCGAACCAGCGGTCTTCGAACGGAGATTGCAGGCCCAGGGACAGGAACTTCTCGTGCAGGGCCACGATCCGGGCTCGCGACCAGGTCGAGTAGTAGAGCTTCAGCGGTTGCCACGGCTCGCCCGTGCCCGGGTACGCATCGGGGTCACCAGCGCGATCAAAGGCGGGGATGGAGATGTCGTGCACCCGTAGGTGGTCAGGGTGGGGATAGCCCTGCTGGTCGTCGCCGTAGGTGAGGATCACCTGCGGCCGCTCCCGGCGGATGACTTCAACCAGTCGGCCCACCGCTTCGTCCACATCGGCGTTGGCAAAGGCGCGGGGATCGGCGTTCTCCGGCGTGTCGGGCATCCCCGAATCCCGGTAACCGAGCATGACCAGATCCTGGTAGCCGATGGCCTCCACCGAGCGGGCCAACTCCTCGAGCCGGACCTGCCCCAGCCGCGCTCGCACCTCGGGCTGATCCATGGCCGGGTTCAGGATGTCACCGGCCTCGCCCCCGGTGCAGCACACCAGCACCGCCCGGGCTCCGTCGGCCACGTAGCGGGCGACCGTCGCCGCTCCCTTGGACGCCTCGTCGTCAGGATGGGCGTGGACGCTGAGCAATCGGAGATCGGCCATGGCCAGCCACGGTATTGCCTGGCAAGACACCTCTCGACCTGGAGGATCTAACCCCCAGCTCGGGGATCTTGTGCGGGCACGGGATGTACGCCGCCAGTTGGCTCGACTGGGCCAGGACGAGCCCGCCCGGCGACCACACCTCGCCCTCCTCCTCGACGAAGCCGTCCACCGCGGTGCGCGACCGGAAACGCACGAAACAGTGGGTCTCGGCACCCAGATCGGCGACCTGGTGACGGAAGTGGATGGTCAGTTCGATGGTGGGGACCGCCACGAAGGAATCCACTCGGTTGAACACCGCCGGGAACCAGGCGTCCGTGAGGGCCGCCACCACCACCTCATCCACCGGCACCGGTTGGGCCAGCCGGATCCACCCGCCGGCCAGAGCCTCCTGCCCGCCCCGAAAGGGCTCGCCCCCGAACACAGGTCGTGTCTCGAACCGTTCGGCCAAGGGGATCGGAGCTTCGGCGGTTCGAACGGGCACCGACTGGGGTCCGGCGGCCAGCTCGGGGGGAGGGACCTGATCGTCGAACCCGGCGCCGGGTCGCGTCTTGGCAAAGGCGGCCAAGGCCATGCCCACCAGCACATCGTCTTGCACCACACGGGCCGACACAGTGCTCAGGCCGCGGCCGGCACGTTCGATGACGACGACCACCTCGATCGGTCCCTCGTGGGGCGGCGCGAGGTAATGGACGGTCAAGGTCCGCGGGGCGCGGGCGGCGTCGGCGACCTCGGCGAGCATGGCCCGCAGCACGATGGCGGCCAGGTAACCGCCGTTCGGTCCCCGCTCTATCCACCAGCCCCGGTCGATCACCGCCTCGTGGCGACCCGAGCCGAGAGCCCGGGTGGCGGTGTCGCGTAGGAATCGGGGGATGTTCTGGGGCTCCATCACCGTGGCAACGTACCGAACGGCGCCACGCGAACCGGACAAACCGTCATCGTGGGCGACCACGCGACTACCGTGTGTGAGTTGCGGCATCGACTGGGGTGCGATGCCCACAAGGAGGGGTGTGAGCGGGACGACGAGGGGATGGGTCGGTCGCCTCCGCCTGGCGAGCGGTCTGCGCTGATGGGCAGCTCACGCCTCCGGTCGGTCGGAGTTGGGTTGCTGCTGAGCGCCGAGGCGGCGGCGGCCGTCGGCGCGCTGATCGCCCCGCCGGCGGGATTCGGCCGACCGGCGTTCATCTGCTCGCAGGCGTTGATCCTGATCCTGGTGGCGGTGGGCGTGCGGCGCACGGGCAGCCGACCCGTCGGGCCTTGGCCGCTGCTGGCCCTCGGCTTGGCCACCGCGGCGGTGGCGGGAGTGGCTTGGGCCTGGACCTGGGACGCCTCTCCTACCAGGTCGGTCGGGCCGATCGACGCCATGTTCCTGGTGGCCTACCTGCCGCTGGTGGCGGGCCTGCTGGTCCTGCTGCGCGAGAGCCGGGCTCGGCGCGACGTCGAGGGGATCATCGACGGGTCGATCTTCGGTGCCGCGCTGGCCGGGGTGTGCTGGCAGCTAGTGCTGGCCCACGGCGGCTCGATCTCCGGTGACACCTCGAGCCGCCTGGTCATCGCTGCCTACCCGGTGCTCGACGTCGTGTTGCTTGTCATGGCCACCCATTTGGCGGTCAGCCGGGCTCGGCGGGCGCCCTGGATCGTGTTCCTGCTTGGAACGGGACTGCTGGTGATCGCCGATTTCGCCCGGGCCGTCGCCCTCACCGACGCCAGCGCGCGGACCATGTGGCAGGTGCAGGTTGCCCGCAGCCTCGGCCTGGTCGTCCTGGCCGCCGCTGTGGCCCACCCTGCCCGGTTCCTGAAAGGAGAGGCCGCCGCTCGCTCGGAAACGCCTCCCGTCCGGGTTCGCGCCGCCCTGCTCCTGCTCCCGCTTCTCGTCGGCCCCTGCGTCCTGTTGCTACGCGGCAAGAACCTCGACAACAACGCCCGTGCCGTAATCGTTCTCTCGCTCTTACTGGGTTCGATCGTGATCGCCCGGCTCGCCAAGCTGGGACACGAGGTCAGTGGTGCCCGCCAGCGGGAGCGCGCCAACCACTTGTGGTTCGAGTCGCTGGTGCGCAACGCCAAGGATTCGATCCTGGTGCTGGATGCCGAAGGCAGGATCACCTGGCTGAGCCCCGCCGTGCATGGGCTCCTCGGTTACCCGACCGCCTCCTTGCGGGGCCAGCAGATCCTCAAGTTCGTCCACGCCGAAGACCGGACCGAGGTGTCGGAGCGGCTCGCCCGGCTGGTGGCGCAGCCGGATACCAGCGGGCAGATCCACGTCAGGGTGCGGGATCACCAGGGCCGGTGGCGGCGGTTGGAGGCGCACGCCGTGAACCTGCTCGACGACCCTACGGTCGCCGGCATCGTGGTCAACCAGCGAGACGTCACCGAGTGGTTCGAAACCGACTCCGCGGTCCGCAGCCGCGCCGCCCAGCAAGAGGCGGTCGCCGCCCTCAGCCAACGGGCCCTGGAAGGGGCAGAGCCGGCGGTGCTGGCCACCCAGGCCGTGGCCATCGTGCGAGACAACCTCGAAGTTTCGGCCTGCCAGTTCTTCCGGGTGCAGACGGGGCGGGACGGGCTGCTGCTGGACGCGGTGAGCACCGAATCAGGCGTGGCCGCCGGCATCGCCGGCACACTCAGCCTCCCCAGCGAGCCGGGCACCTTCGGCGGCTTCGCCCTTTCCTCTCCGTCGCCAGTCATCTGCGGCGAACGTGACCACGAGGAACGCTTCGAGCTGCCCACCGACGCAGGCAGCGTGAGTTTCGCCGCCACCATGAGCGCGGCGGTGATCGGCCGGCACGCACCCCACGGCATCCTGGCGGCGCGGTCGGTCGAAAGCCGTGCCTTCTCGGCGGACGATGCGCTCTTCGTCCAGGCGGTGGCCAATGCCCTGGCGCTGGCCCTCGAGCGACGGCAGGCCGAGGACGAGACCCGGCGCCAAGCCCTCCACGACACGTTGACGGGTCTCCCTAACCGAGCGTTGTTCCTGGACCGGCTCCACCACGCCCTGTCCCGCACCCAGCGAACCCATTCGGCCCTCGCAGTGCTCTTCTTGGATCTCGATCACTTCAAGGTCGTGAACGACAGCCTGGGCCACGACGCCGGTGACCGGCTGCTGGTGGCGGTGGCCCATCGCCTCTCCGGCGTGCTGCGACCCGGCGACACCGTCGCCCGGTTCGGCGGTGATGAGTTCACCGTCCTGTGCGAGAGCATCGCCGGCACCCACGAGGCCATCGAGATCGCCGAACGGATCAACACCCTGTTGGCCGAACCCCTCCGGGTGGGGCCCGCTGAGCTCCACACCACCGCGTCCATCGGCATAGCAGTGACCACCGGGCGTGCCACCCGGCCTGAGTCCCTGCTGCGCGACGCCGACGCCGCCATGTATCGGGCCAAAGACGGTGGTCGGGCCCGCTACGAGCTCTTCGACGCGACCATGCGCGACCGGGCGGTCAGCCGCCTGCGCACCGAGAGCTCGCTCCGGCAGGCCGTGGCCAAAGACGAGCTCGAACTGCACTACCAGCCGGTGATCGATCTGCGCACAGGTCGCACCATCGGCGCCGAGGCGTTGTGCCGCTGGAACCACCCCGATCGGGGGCTGGTGCTTCCCGCAGAGTTCATCCCCATCGCCGAGGAGACCGGCCTGATCGACGCGGTCGGTGACTGGGTGCTTGACACGGCGTGCCGCCAGGCCTCCATCTGGTCCGCGAGCGAGCTCGGTCAGGACCTGATGGTGAGCGTCAACGTGTCGGCCCGGGCCCTCGGCAACCCGCAGTTCGTCCACGACGTCCGCGCCCGGTTGGAGGAGAACTCTCTCGACCCGTCGCTGCTGTGCCTCGAGATCACCGAGAGCGTGCTGATGGGCAACGTGGAACTGTCACTGGCGTCGCTCACCCGCCTGAAGGAGCTGGGGGTGGCGGTGGCCATTGACGACTTCGGCACCGGCTACTCGTCACTGGCCTACCTCAAGCGGTTCCCGGTGGACATCTTGAAGGTGGACCGATCCTTCGTGTCGGGTCTAGGTGAGCACAGCGAGGACACCGCCATCGTGGAGACGGTGGTGACCCTGGCCAGCACCCTCGGGTTGATGGCCATCGCCGAGGGCGTGGAGACCGAAGGCCAACTGTCCGAGCTCACGACGCTCGGTTGTGACATGGCCCAGGGCTATTTGTTCTCCACGCCCCGCACCGTGGAGGACTTCGAGCAGCGGTTGGCGTCCGAGGCGGCCACCGTCATCCTCCCGGACGATCGGCGGAGGGCGGCAGCTCGCCACCCCAGCTCGCGGCCGCCAGCCGGAGATCCCCGGGTTGGCCTCCAGCCGGCCGCCTCCGAGCTGCTGGCGCCCGACGGCACCATCCGCCTTTACTGAGCTCCGACGCCGGAGCGAGCGCCGCAGGTGCTCGCCATCAACACAGCGAGGGAAGCGCCAGCGACGAGCCGGAAGCGAGCGCCGCAGGTGCTCGCCATCAACACAGCGAGGGAAGCGCCAGCGACGAGCCGGAAGCGAGCGCCGCAGGTGCTCGCCATCAACACAGCGAGCGGTCCGAGGACCACGGCGCATAGGGCGCCATGGTCAGACCCGCCAAGGCGATGAGCACCCGGTCGTAGTTGACGCGCCAGCCGGCGAAGGCTCGCCAGCTCTGCTCGCGGTCGGGCCGCAGCGCCATGCCCACGGCTTCGAGAGCAGCGCAGGCCTCGTCGTACTCGCGGCGGTCGATCGAGATGGGATCGGTCGGAGCCGGGTCCGGGTCGAAGTCGATGGCGAAGCTGGCGGCGATGCGCCGCAGCGAGAGCGAACCGGCGCGGATGCAGAGCGCAGCCTCGGGGTAGGACCCCTCAGCCACGGTGGACTGCACCATGGCGGCGGTGTCCAGGACCGCACCGGCGGCGGTCACCCACGACCGTCCCGGGAGGGGCGAGCGGAAGAAGCAGAGCGCCGATAGCGAGGTGTGGGTCTCCTCGACATCGGCGAACCACACCTCCCAGTCCGAGAACAACGTCTTCAGCCGATCGGTGGAACCGATGCGGTGGTGGCGGACGAGCAGGTCGACGACGTTGGGCGGATCGCCGGCGCGGACCTCGAGCAGCGCCACCGGCAGCTCACGCCGTTGGAACGACGAGTAGATCGAAGGCAGGTAGCTGATCAGCAGAGCGACCAGGCCCAGCCCGATTATCGCCTCCGCCACGGCCAGGCCGGAGTCCACGCTGTTGGCCGGATGGTCCAGACCCAGAGTCGTCACCGACGACCCGCTCACCGCCAGGGCCGACCTCCATGTGGGCGCCCCGGTGGCCCAGAACAGGGCGGCAAAGCCGAGGACGACCACCAGGATCCACGTTCCGGCCAGCACGACCAGCGAGATCGGTGCATAGATGGCCATGATCCGATCCCGTGCGTCGTAGCTGTCGGCCAGGCGGGCCCTCAGGTCGAACAACCGGCGGGTGCTCAGGAACACCCAACGGGAAATGCGCGCCGATTGGCCACGCGGCAACACCACGGTGCGCAGTGCCGAGAGGGCCACCGCCAGCACCAGTACGGCTCCGGCGACGAAAACCAGGACCTGCACGACGATCATGGTTCAGGCCGACCCGCGCGCGGGAGCGGTGTTCAGACCCGCTCGGCCTTGGAGGTCTCGTACGCGCCCCACCCCATGAGGCCGCCGCCCAGAACGAGCCCCAGGATGTTGATCGGGCTAAAGACGTAGGCGGCGGTCACGACGGCCAACACGGCGCAGCCGATCCACACCTTCCGGCGGGTGGGGCGCAGGGCGAAGACCAAAGCGACCGCATGGGCGAGGAAGGGAAGCAGCACGACAATCAGGATGAGGGGACCCACCGATTCGGACAGGGTCTGGTTGGGCGGAGTGGCGCGCCCTGCGGCCGCGGCTCCCATCTTCTCGGCCACGGGGGGCGCCAGCTTGACGACAAACCCGATCAGGATGGCGATGGCCAGCGAGAGCACCGCGCCGATGGCGACCGGGATGCCACCGGGGACCTGGCGGAGCCCCTCGAAGTAGCCGCCCACCCCTGGCCCATGCCCGGGCACCGGGCTGGGGCCGGTGGGCCGGGATCGGCGCGCCGGCCGCTCACGAGGTGCCTTGGTAGCGCCGGTGCGGTTGGGGCGCGGACGTGGTCCTTTGTCCCCCGTTACCTCGTCATCTACGACGTCGTCATCGAGGACCTCGTCCTCGTAGATCTCCTGGTCGATCTCCTCCAGCTCCTGGGCGGCCTGCTCGGCTTTCTCGGCCGCCGCCGCCCGGCGGGCCGCCAAGGATTGGCGGGCGGCACGGTTCTGGTTGGTGCGGCGCTGGCGGGAGGCACTTCGCTTGTCGACCATGACGGGGCGGAACCCTACCGGTCGGGGATGCTGAGCCTGTCAGCCCACGGCGTCCAGCCGGTTCGCCGCCTTCCCGATGAGGTCGTCGGGCAAGGCCGGGTTGCGGTTGGACGGCGCGGAGAACCCGCCCAACACCATGACCACCGTCCCCTGCCGGGCGATCACCAGCTCAGACTTGTCGCCGCTACCGCCGAGCTGGATGCGCTCGGCCTGGTCTCCCACGCCGGACAGCTGGCTGCGGTCCACGGTGATGCCGTCGGTGTTCGCGCTCGACGCTTGGCAACGCTCGAGGCCGGGACCGATCTCGGCGAAGACCTTGGTGGCCGCCGCTTCGTCGCCGAAGCGGCCCAGCTGGTCGTGAACGCGCCAGCGCAACTCGCCTTTGGATTCCAAGGTGGCCTCCACTGTCTCGACCGGATCGACCGGGAGGCGCTCCGTCTTGCAGATCGTGGCGTCCCACTTGGGGTGGGTGTCGAGGGTCAGGGTGAACCGGTCGCTGACGTCCTCTTCTCGCAACAGTCCCTTGTCCAGCCCGGTCCCGGTCGAACTGGTGTCGGTCGAACCGGTGTCGGTCGAACCGGTGTCGATCGAACCGGTGTCGGTCGAGGCGGTGTCGGTCGAACCGGTGTCGATCGAACCGGTGTCGGTCGAGGCGGTGTCGTCGGTGAAGCCGAAGGTGTCACCGCCGGAGGAGTCATCGGCCTTCTTCAGGCCTCCGCTGCAAGCGGCGAGCAAAAGGAGGGCGGCCAGCAATGCGGCCTGCAACGGCTTGGTGGTGCGCATCGCCTTCAGGGTACGCGGCGGCAGGTCAGCGAAAATCTCGGGAGCGGGTGAGCGAGGTGACGGGTAGGGGTTGGAGGCGCTCGGCGACCACGTTCACCACCCCTTCGCTGCGCTCCAGCCGGCCCCGGACCAGCATGGCCGGAGCCGTCCGGGCGATCTTGCGGTGACGGACCCAACACCCTTTCGAACAGACCACGTTGATCAGGCCGGTCTCGTCCTCGAGGTTGATGAACAAGGTGCCGCCGGCGGTGGCCGGACGCTGGCGGTGGGTGACCACCCCGCCCACCAGCACCTTCTCGTCGGTGGGGGCGGTGAGCAGCTGGGAAGCGGTGAGCACGCCCAAGGCGTCGAGCTCGGCACGGACGAACCTGGTGGGGTGGCCGTCGGGCGAGACACCGGTGGCCCACAGATCGGCGTTGGCCTCCTCCCAGTCAGCCATGCCCGGGAGTTGGGGAGCGGCGGCGCCGGTGACCACCCCGGCCAAGCGGTCAGGCTTCGACTGCGACACGGCTCCCGCTGACCACAGCGCCTGGCGGCGATCCAACCCCAGCGACCCGAAGGCGCCGGCGGTGGACAGCGCCTCGAGCACCTCGAGCCCCGCTCCGGTGCGCCGGGCCAGATCCTCCATGGATGAGTACGGCCGCCCCGCTTCGATCCGCTCCGCCAATTCCTCCCCCACCCCCCGCACGCTGCCGGTGCCGAGCTGCACCACAGGTCCGGCTTCGCCCCATGCCTCTGGCCCCACTCGGCCTTCGGCCTCGCCGGGGCGCGCTTCGCGCATCCGGCTCCCATCCTCAGAGCTGCTCCACCTGGCGGACTGCGCAGCCTCACGAGATGTTTCTGGCCCCACTCGGCCTTCGGCCTCGCCGGGGCGCGCTTCGCCCATCCCGACCAGGGTGGCCTTTGCTTCGGATCTGTTCACGTCGGGCGTTCGCACCTCGACGCCGTGGCGACGGGCGTCTTGGACCAGGGTGTGGGGGGAGTAGAAGCCCATGGGCTGGGCGTTGAGCAGGGCGGCGCAGAAGGCGGCCGGCTCGTAACGCTTGAACCACGACGAGGCGTAGACCAGGTAGGCGAAGCTCACCGAGTGGCTCTCGGGGAAGCCGTAGTTGGCAAAGGCGGCCAGCTTCTCGTACAGCTCGGTAGCCACCGGTCCCGTCACCCCCCGTTCAGCCATGCCGTCGAACAGCCGCTGGCGCAGCCGTTCCATGCGCTCCTGGGACCGCTTGGAGCCCATGGCTTGGCGAAGCTGGTCGGCTTCGCCCGGGCTGAAGCCGGCAACGTCGATGGCCAGCTGCATGAGCTGCTCCTGGAACAACGGAACGCCCAAGGTCTTCTTCAACGCCGGTTCGGTGAGGGGATGGGGGTAGGTGACCGGCTCCTGGCCATTGCGGCGGCGGATGTAGGGGTGCACCGACCCGCCTTGGATGGGTCCGGGGCGGATGAGAGCGATCTCCACCACCAGGTCGTAGAAGGTGCGGGGCCGCAAGCGGGGCAGGGTGGCCATCTGGGCCCGGCTCTCGACCTGGAAAACGCCGACCGAGTCGGCCCGGCACAGCATCTCGTAGACCTCGGGGTCTTGGGGAAGGTCGGCGATGTCGATGACCTCACCCCGGTAGCCGGCCACCAGATCGATGGCGCCGTGCAGGGCGCTCAGCATGCCCAGGCCCAGCAGGTCGAACTTGACCAGTCCCACCGCGGCACAGTCGTCCTTGTCCCACTGAAGCACGCTGCGGTCGGCCATGCGGGCCCATTCCACCGGGCACACCTCGACCACGGGCCGGTCGCACAACACCATGCCGCCAGAGTGGATGCCGAGGTGGCGGGGGAAGTGCTCGACCTCCTGCGCCAGCTCCAGGACGGCAGCAGGGATGCCGTCCTCGTTGCTTGCTGGTCGCTTCGCTCCCCCGGGCGGGGCCCCTACCCCGCCCTCCTCCCGAGTTCGGCGCATGAATTGTGCCTCGCCGGGCCGTGCCAGCTCCGGAGCCTGGCTGGCCACCCCGCTCCAGGCGTCGATCTGCTTGGACCAGGCGTCCTGCTGGCCGGGGGCGAAACCGAGGGCCTTGGCCATGTCGCGCACCGAGGACTTGGCCCGGTAGGTGATGACGTTGGCCACCTGGGCCGCCTGCTGGCGCCCGTAACGCTCATAGACGTACTGGATGACCTCCTCGCGGCGGCCGCTCTCGATGTCGAGGTCTATGTCGGGCGGGCCGTCGCGCTCGGGCGACAGGAAGCGTTCGAACAACAGGCCCAGCCCCACCGCATCGGCCTTGGTGATGTCGAGGGCGTAACAGACCGCCGAGTTGGCCGCCGACCCCCGACCCTGGCACAGGATGTTCTGCTCCCGGCAGAACCGCACGATGTCCCACACGATCAGGAAGTAGCCAGGGAACCCGAGCTGCTCGATGAGATCCAGCTCGTGATCGATCTGCTCGTACGCGCCCGCCCCGCTCGGGGGAGCGGAGCGACCAGAAACGCGTTCTCCGTAGCGGTTGGGGCGGGCGGCGCCTTGGGCGGTGAGCAGGCGCAGGTAGGACATCTCGTCGTGGCCGGGTGGGCACGGGAACGGCGGCAGGGCGGGGGCCACCAGCCGCAGGTCGAAGGCGCAGTCAAGGCCCAGCTCAGCGGCCCGCTGGACCACACCTGGCCATCGGGCGAAGCGGCGGGCCTGTTCGGCCCCTGAGCGCAAGTGGGCGCCGGCGCCGGCGGGCAAGCGGCCCTGCACCTCGTCCAGGCTGGAACGGGCCGCCACCGCCGCCAGCGCAGTGGCCAGCCGCCGGCGCGACGGCGTGGCGTAGTGCACGTTGTTGGTGGCCACCAGGTCGACGTCGGCCCGCAACGCCACTTGGGCCAGAGCATCGTTGCGAGCGGTGTCGAGCGGGTCACCGTGATCCCACAGCTCCACCGCCACGTTGTCCCGCCCGAAGCATTCGACCATCCGGGCCAGCTCGCGCTGGGCGGCGGCAGGACCGTCGGCCACCAGCGCGGCAGGGACCGCCCCCTGCCGGCATCCGGTCAGGGCGAGCCAATGGCCGTGGGCGGCGGTCGCCTGCTCGGCCAGCGACTGAAAGGCGAGCTGGGGCGCCCCCTTCTGCCCTGCCAGCTGGGCCTGGCTGATGGTGCGGGCCAGCGCCGCGTAACCCTGCGGATCACGGGCCAACACGAGGGCGTGGTTGCTCCCGTGCTTGCTGGTCGCTTCGCTCTCCCGAGCGGGGGCCCAACCCCGCTCTCCTCGCCAGGTCGACGAAGAAGCTCGCCGACCAGCGCCGTCAATGACCTTCAGTTCGGCGCCGAAGACCGTGGGCAGGCCTACCGCGCTGGCCGCCTCGGCGAAGCGGACCACGCCGTAGAAACCATTGTGGTCGGTGATGGCCAGCGCTTCGAGACCGAGCCGGGCCCCTTCTTCAGCCAACTCCTCGGGATGGGAGGCTCCGTCCAGAAAACTGAAGTTCGAGTGGCAGTGCAACTCGGCATAGGGAACCGAACCAGTGGGGCGGCGCAGGTCGGCGGGAGCCTCGTAAGTAGGACGGTGGTGGGACCAGGCCGGGCTGTCGCCACCGTTGGCCCACTCGCCGACCGGCGGGCGCGGCGGCTGGTGAGGCAGCCGGCCGGAAAGCTGCTTCTCGAGCTCCGACCACGGGACGTTCGGGTTGTTGAAACCCATAGAGGGCTTGCCATCTTAGCGAACAGGCGTTCGCATTTCCATCGGCAAGCGCTCCAGCGGGTGGTGTGAGGTTCGTGGCCATGTGTACAGCGCGACACATTGTCTATGGGACGCTCTTGGCGTCAGGCGGCTGCGGCCCCGAGGGGCTCGGCGGTTCGCTGGCGGCGGTGGCGTTGGCTGTAGAGGGTGGCGCCAGCCGGGGTGGTCCACGTGAAGGTCTGATCCGGGTGGGCGGCCATGGTCCAACCCGTGCGGTGGGTGACGCCGTGGTGGTGCCGACACAACAACACCAGCACCGGGAGGTCGGTGTCGCCGGCGGCGACGTCCCATGCATCGACGTGGTGAGCGTCGCACCAGGAGATGGGACGGTCGCAACCGGGGAACACACACCCACCGTCTCGGACCGCCAGTGCCGTCCGCTGCGCCGGGCTGGCCAGACGTTTGGTGCGCCCCAGGTTGAGCGGCACCCCGGTCTGGTCGATCCAAATGGCCCGCCACACCGCGTCGGGGCACAGGTCCCGCAGGAGACCGGGCTTGATCGCCACCCCATCAGGCGTCTCCGCGCGACCCCGGAAGCCACGTGGCCACGACGGGTACCTGCCACCACCTTGGACACCCCGACTGCAAGCGCCGGAATCGCGGGGACTGCACTCGGCATCGGACGGGTCGGACGGGCAGTCGCCGCTGACCGTGTCGGGCGCGCCCTCCGGTCCTGTTGGGCGGTTTGCATCAGCGGGCCCTCCCGCGCCGCTGCGCACCCACTCGGCGACGTCGAAGAGGGCTTCGTCTCCCGCTTTGCCCGCATCGTCGCTCTTCTGATCGGGATGGAGCACGACGACGAACTCGGGGCGGGATGGGCTGGTGTCGGCCAGGTTTCGTGAAGCGGACCGGCGGTACACCTCGGTCATCGCCTGGGCCCGTAGCTCGGCCCGGTCGGGGATCGGGATCTCCCGGCACTCCTTGTTGTCGCGGACCGCCTGTTGGTACAGCTGGTCGGTGACCCGTTCCAGTTCGTTCACCACCGTCAACGCCTGGGCCAGGGTGAGGTTGGCGAACAGGTTGACCATGCCGTCGATGATCGGCGAGCAGTACGCCGTACCGGGACGGTCCCTGACCGGGTCATAACCGCCCTCCACGTCGAGCCGCTCGGCCAGGTGCACGACGAAGGACTTCCACCGGTTGAACGTCTGGCCTCGAGCCTCGTCGATCAGCAACTGCTGCACCGCGGCGATCTTGTCGACGATCCGTGGGTTGGCGGCCTCGCAGATCACCTTGACGTGGTCCCACGAGATCAGGCCCGCTTCCAGTGCCGCCAAGGTGGCCTCAAACCGTGCGACCAGCTTGTTGGAGAGCCGGACCCGGTACCGGCACAGCCCGACCGGCAGGTCCTTGCGGGCGGCGATCCACGACCCCGTGCCCAGTCCGAACTCGAGGTCGGTGGTGGCCCGCCGGTCCAGCTCGGCCTCTACCCGCACTGTCTCCGCATCACGCACCCGCCGCTCGTGCTCCAACGCCAGTCGGCGCTCGCACAGCTCCTCGCCGGTTGCGGTAGTCGGATCGAACATATATACGACTTTACAACAGGGGTTGTGACACTCTTCGGGAGAATCGGGGCGATCTACGGAGATCTTCTGAAAAAAGTCGAAGGTCTATGGTCCCCGCGGTGACCGACGGGCCGCCGACCTCGCCACGAACGAGCCCAACCAAGCGGCCCTCCGCCAGGACCACTCGACCTCCGACAAGCACGGGAGCTTCCTTCCTTGCCCGTTGAACCCCCCGTCCAAGTCTTCGTCGAGCTGTACGTGACCGACATGGCCGACAGCGTAAGGATCTTCGTCACCGCCCTGGGAATGAAGATCGTTCGCGACGAGGGGAGCTTCCTAATGCTCGGTCCTGACCTTCGTGGTTGTTGCTGAACGCTGCCGGGCTCGACGACTTCGAGCCGCGTAACCCGATCCGCTCGGCGGGCCCCAGAGCGGCGCGTGGCGTCGGCGTGGAGCTCTCCATCAGGGTCGGCGGTCTCGAAGCGGCCTACGAGCGCGTTCAAGCGCTCGACTCGGTCGAAATCACCACCGGACCGACCTCCCGACCGTGGGGAAGCCGCGACTTTCGGTTCCTCCACCCCGACGGCTTCTACATCCGCGTCACCGACTGACCCGCTCTTGGCCGCACAACGACCGCACGGCGTCCAGGTCCTCACCGAAGTCCACCACGCCGAAGTGGCGTAATGGCCGTGTAAGTAAGTCAGCGTGATCGGGAATCTCGTCGAAGCTGAGCGGAACCGCCGGTACGGCGGTAGACCGTGGAGGACATGGCTGATCACCGGGTAGTCGGCAAGACTGGACGGGTGACGGGGCGCATCGGTCCCGACAGTCTGGGCGAGGTGATGGTGGCGGTCCGGGGAGGATCAGAGGCCTTCCACGCTTACAACGTGGACCGGTCCATCGAGATCACCACCGGCACCCAGATCCTCGTCCTCGACTACCTCCCCCCGCGCACTGTCGTCGTCACCCCGTTGTGAACACCCGGGCACTGGAGGTGCACCCATGAACACGCTGCTGATCGGCATAGGGGCGGTCTTGGCCGTCCTCATCTTCTGCTTCCTGCTGTTCCGGGCCATGTGGCGGGTGGCCGAGCCCAACGAAGCACTCGTCATCTCGGGACTCCGCGATCACGGCAACCCCGAAGACGCCAGCGAAGGCCTCGGTTTCCGGATCGTCACGGGCAAGGGAACCTTGCTGGTGCCGGGTGTTCAGACCGTGCGCCGCCTGAGCCTCGACCTCCGTGAGGCCGAGCTGGCCATCGACTGCGTCACCCACCAGGGCATCCCTCTCGGTATCCGCGGTGTGGTCATCTACAAGGTTGGTGACGACTTCGCCTCGATCGCCAACGCCGCCCGCCGGTTCCTCGACCAGCAGGCCCAGATGGACCAGCGGGTCCACAACGTGTTCGCCGGCCACCTGCGGGCCATCGTCGGCAACATGACCGTCGAGGAGATGATCCGCGACCGCGAGAAGCTCACCCAACTCACCCGTGAGTCATCGGGGACCGAGATGGAGAAGCTGGGCCTCATCGTCGACTCGTTGCAGGTGCAGGAGATCGAGGACCCCACTGGCTACATCGAGAACCTGGGCCGTCCGCATGCCGCCGCGGTGCAGAGCCAGGCCCGCATCGCCCAGGCGGCCGCCGACCGCGAGGCCACCGAGCGGGAGCAGGAAGCCGACGCCCTGAAGGCCGAGGCTCGACGTGCGAGCCAGGTGAAACAAGCCGGCTACCAGGCCGAGATCGACCAGGCGGCGGCGCTCTCCAAGCAGGCCGGCCCCCTCTCCGAGGCCCAGGCCCGGCAAGAGGTCGTGGTGCAGGAGACGAACGTGGCGGAACTGGAAGCCCAGCGCGAGGAGCAGCGCCTTCAGGCCACCGTCCGCAAGCCGGCCGATGCCCAGGCCTACCAGCAGGTGACCTTGGCCAAGGCCGAGCGTGACGCCCGCATCCACGGCGCCGAAGCCGAGCGTCAAGAGGTCGAGCTCAACGCCGCCGGCAACGCCCAGCGGGTCAAGATCAGCGCCGCCGCCGATGCCGAGCGGGTGAAGCTGGATGCCGCCGCCGAAGCCGAGCACGTCCGCCTGGCCGCCTCCGCTCGGGCGGAGTCAACCCGGTCGGTAGGCGAGGCCGAGGCCCACGCCACCGAGGCGAAGGGCAAGGCCGAGGGCGAAGCGGTCCGGGCCAAGGGCATGGCGGAGGCCGAGGCCATAAAGGCGCGAGCCGATGCCATGGCCGAGAACCAGGACGCCGTCATCGGCCAGGAGCTGGCTCAGCAGTGGCCCGCCATCGTGGAAGCGGCGGCCAAGCCGTTCGGCGACATCGATCAGATGATCGTGTTGAACGGTGCCCAGGGGCTGTCCGAAACCCTCGCCCAAGCACTAAGCCAGGGCGTCACCGGCCTGCAGATGGCCCGCAAGGTGCTCGCCGGCTCCAACGGGACCGACGGCGACGGCACCAAGCCGGTGGAGGACGTCGAGACTTCTGACGGGCGGCCAGAGCGCTGACCAGGTGTCGGTACTCGCCGTCCTGATGCTCTAAGGCCGCGGCCTGGCTGGACCGCCCGGAGCCGGGCGGACGGCCGCCACCGAGCGCACAGTGCCGCGGCCCACCACTCGCTTGGCCGCCGTGAAGATCCTCGGCACCAGTTGTTCACGGGCCAGCGCCCCGCCCTCGGGGGTCATGTGCATGCCGTCGTCGGCCCGAAGGGTCTCTCCCTTGGCGTTCGTCCGCTGGAACCGGCCGCCGGGGCACAGGCTCTTGGACAGGTCGACCACCTGGACGGTCAAGGGGTTGGCCCTGGCCAGTGCCGGGATGATCACCCGGTTCAAGTGCTCCACCTTGGCCTCCTTGAAGCCGGAAGGGAGCGGTCCGCCGTCGGGCAGCGTGTCGACCGGTTGGATGCACGGCCAGTTCACCCACACCACCTGGGCACCTTTGGCGGTCATGGCGTCGATGTCGTTCTGGAACTGCCGTTGCAGGAAGGCGTCGAGAACCGGGTCCCCGATGGAACGGAAGGTGTCCTCGCCCGGGAGCTGACGATCACCGATGTCCCAGGGGCCGGTGACGACGACGAACAGGTCCGGATCGATGGAGTTGACCCTGGTGGTGTTGCGTTCGACCACTTTTCGGCAGGCAGGGTTGTTCACCCGGATGTCATTGTCGCGTTCGACCAGTTCGCCGTCGGAGACCATGCCGCACCCCGGTTCGGCGGTGCCCCCGCCCACATCGAAACGGCCCGGGAAGAACAGGCTCCAATGTATGAAGACCAGCTCAAGCTGGTAACCCAGGGAGTCACCGGCGAAGACCAGCTTGATCGGGCGACCGAGCGGCGAGCCCGGCTCCGTAGCGCCGGGCGTCACCGAGACCGGCGCCCGGCTCACCTCTTCCCGCAGGGCCACCTTGGCACTGGTCCCCTGAGGCGGGTTGCGGGTGGCCAGGACGGCGACCAACAAGACCACCACTGCGGCCGCGGGCAGCGCTCGCCGCAGCACCACCGGGCCGCCGAAACGCAAGGTCCGCGCCGGCAGCTCGAGCAAGCGGAACGAGAGCAGGGCCACCGTCAGGGTCGCCACGACCCGAACCAGGAACAAAGCGAGACCTTCGGCATGGACGACGTCGGCGCCGAGCCACAGGAAGACCGGCCAGTGGAAGAGGTATACGCCGTAGCTGATGGCCCCCAGGGCGCGCAGCGGTTCCCACGACAGCACCAGCGGGATCGGTGCCCGGGGCTGGACCGCAGCCAGGATCACCACCGCCACCAGAGCGGCGTGCAGGGGCAGCAGGCCGTGGAACAGCGCCGGGTCAGCGGCGGTGACGTGGGTCCACATCCAGGCCAGCCCGAACAGCGCCGCGGCCGAGGCAGCCGCCAACACCACCCGGTTGTGCAGGCGCCGCACCGGTTCCCGCTCGTGTAGCGCCAAGGCCAGCAGGCAGCCGATCAACAACTCCGGCACCCGAGCGGCCGTGTCGTAGTAGGCGCCGCCGCTGGACCCGGCCCGCAGCACCCAACCGGTGGCTATGCCCGCGGCGGTCAGCGAGGCGAGCGCGGCCACCGCCCTGGCCCGGTCAGGTGGCGCATGGTTACCGCGCCGGCCCAGGAGCACGAGCAGCAGGGGCGGGAAGACCAGGTAGAACTGCTCCTCGATGGCCAGCGACCAGAAGTGCTGGAACGGGCTAGGCGCACTGACTAGGGCGCCGTAACCGCCCCCGGTGGCGATGAACCTCCAGTTGGCCAAGCTGGTGAGCGAGGCGACGGCGTCGCCCCTGAGCCCTTGCAGCTGGGTGGCGGTGCCCTGCCCGCCGGCGGTGGCCACCACCACGATGGCGAAGGCGCACAGCAGCGAAGCCGGCCACAGGCGGCGGATCCGGCGTCCCCAGAACGCACCCACCCCGATGTTGCCGGTGCGGTGGTGCTCCACCAGCAGCAGGCGGGTGATGAGGAAACCGGACAGCGTGAAGAAAGCGCTGACGCCCAGGAAGCCGCCGGGCAGCCAGGAGGGGTCCTGGTGGAACACCAGCACGAGGGCGACGGCCAGACCGCGCAGCCCGTCCAGGGCGGCTACGTACCCCAACCCTCGGGCCGGCGCCGAAGTCGGCGCCGGATCAGCGGTCCTCCCCAGTCCCACGCTCACGCGGTCGGCAACGCTAGTGACCGCCCGACCTCCACGGTGGCTTCCTGATCGCAAGAGCAGCCGTTCGTGCCACGCCGGCTACTGCTGGGTACCGCTCGATAGACAGCTCTCTGACGGTCAGCGTTCGAGTTCGAGTTGCAGGTCGTTCATCTCGCGCCGAAACCTGCGGAGCTCACGGCGGTGGAGAATCGACAGCTCAGCCAGCTTCGCTTCGCCTTCCTTCGTGAGTGAGAGCAGGGTCCGGCGATGGTCGGCGGGGTCGGTCGATCGGATCACCAGGTTGCGCGACTCGGCCCGACTGACCAGTTCGCCGGCGGAGTGGAGCTTGAGCTGGAGCCTCCCGGCGACATCCGTGAGCGACGGTGCGTCGCGCCCGTCGTGGCCGCGGATGGCCAAGAGCAGCTGGTGGTGCGCCGGTGTGATGCCCGCGGCACGGGCGGCGTTCTCCGAGAACCGGTTGAACACGCGAAGGGCATGCCTGAATCGGGCCAGCGACTGATAGTTGAGGTCTGAGAGCGGCTGACTCATTGGTGCTGCCCATCGCCGGGTGCCGTCCGTCGGTTCTTCGCTCTCCGTCGGAGGTGGCTCACGAGCCCTGGTTCGATGCGCTCGTGGCTGAGCTGCTGTCGCCGGGCGGCGAGGATGTCGGTGCGGGTGCACATACCGACCAACCGGTCGTCCTCGACAACCGGCAGATGATCGACCTCCTCTTCGAGTAGGAGGCTGAGGGCGTCGAGCAACGAAGAGTGTGGTGCGACCGACACAACATCCTCGTTGGCGATGGTGATCAGCGCGGCATCCTCGTCGTCAGCGGCCAACAGGTCCAGGCGGCCTACAACACCCACGCAACGATTTTCGGTGTCGACCAACGGCAGGGCCCCGTGCCCTTGGGCCAGGGCGATCGCTTGGGCCTCCTTGATCGTGGCTGCGACATTGATCGTCTCAACTGGGGCAGACATGACCTCAGCGACCCGTGTCCCGGCCAGAACGTCGGCGTGATAATCCCCCTGAACCGTCAGGCCTCGCCGGGCCAGCTTCTCGGTCATCAGGCGATCACGCACAAGGCTCGACGCCACCAGTTCAGCCAGGACGGTCGCCAGCATCAACGGCAGGATCAACTGGTAGTCGCCGGTCAGTTCGAACAGGAAGACGATCGAGGTGAATCGGGCGCCGCTCGCCGACCCGAACGTCGCCGCCATAGCCACCAGCGCGAACGCTCCAGGACCAACGCCGAGACCAGGTGCGATCGAACCGACCAGATGACCGAACAGCGCACCGAAGCACCCTCCGACCAGAAGCAGTGGGGCGAGCGTTCCTCCCGATGTGCCCGAGCCCAGCGCGACCCACCACGCCACCAACTTGGCGACGCAGAGGACGGCGAGCGTGCCGACCGCCACCCGGCCACCGAGTACTGCGCCGATGCGGTCGTACCCCACACCGAGCGCAGTGGGCACCATCCAGCCGACTGCGACGAATCCGGCGGCACCGATGACCGGGTGCCAGAACTCGCCCACGGGAAGGAGACGGAAACCGTGCTCCACCAGGAACAGCCCCTTGCTGATCACGACAGCGAACAGACCGCACAGGAGACCCATCAGTGCAAACAGCGGCAGGCTGCCAAGCCCTGCGAACTGGTGGTGGGGCACGGTGAACAGCGGTCCCGACCCGAGCAGCAGAGCGTGCACGCCACCGGCCACGCTGGCGGCCACGACCAAGGGCACGAGTGCTCGTGTCGAGAACTCGAACAGGAGCAACTCGATCGCCAGGACGACGGCAGCCAAGGGCGACCCGAAGGTAGCGGCCATGCCCGCCGCGGCTCCGGAAGCGAGCAAGATCTTGCGCTCCGAAGGGGACACGGGGAGCACTTGACCGACGATGGAGCCGATAGCGCCGCCGGTCACGATGATCGGCCCCTCGGCGCCGAACGGTCCTCCGGTCCCGATTGCGATCGCCGCGGAGAGCGGCTTGGCCACCGCCATCCTGGGCTCGACCCGACTCTGCTTGGTGAGGATCGCCTCCATCGCTTCCGGTATCCCATGACCTCTGATGGCAGGAGCCCATCGGGCCAAGAGCGACACGAGCAGTCCGCCGACCAGCACGGTCGCCACGATCGCCGGAGTGACTCGGAGATCGACGAACGACGGGACCGTCCAGTCGAAGCGGTGAAACAACGTCGCGTTCGTCAGCAGGCCGATCAGGTGAAGCAGGACCCAGGCGGCACCGCCGGCGAGCAACCCGATCACCGCGGTCAGTCCTGTGAGCCAAAGGAGGCGCCTAGGTGAGGCCGGATACATCGCTTCAGATTACCAATAGATCGTGATGCGATCTAAAATTAGGCAGCCGCCACCCTGCATCAGGTGTAGGTGGCGTCGACCCACCAGCGACCCCCTTCGACGCTGAGCAGGTAGGCCGACCCGGCATCGGTGACCACTTGGAACCGGGCTCGGCGACGTCGGGCGGCGGCGTCCCACCAGCGCTCCTCTACCGGCCACGGGCCGGCCCAGGCCCGGATCTGCTGCCACTCCCCCTCACCTCGGCCACCACCGCCCATCGACAATCGCTGGGGGACGCTGGTGACCGTGCCCCGCCCCGTGACCCCGACGGTCTGGCCGGCCCGGTCCACCACCTCGACGGCCAGTGGTTCGAGGTGGACGCTGGCCGGGGCAGGGGCCGGCACCTGGCCGGGCCACGGCTCGGCCACCGCATCAGGCCGAGCCTGCGGTCTGGCTGCGGTGAGATCGACCGAAGCCACGGGCACGGTGATGGCCTGCTCACCCGGGCTGCGGCCCCCCCGACGCTCCGGAACCCGGACGGCTTCGACGCCGAGCAGACCTTGGACCCGGGCCAACGCCCGGACCACGCGATCGTCGACCCGCGCTTCGCCTCCCCAGAGGCCCAGCTGGCGCCCCCGTGCGGGGACCACGTCGTCGGGAGCCAGGAACAGGCGGGTGATGCCGGCGGTGGGGCGCTGGTCGGCCGACCCCGACAGCCAACCGTCGAGCTGCCAACGGGCGCGCTCGGCGATGGCGGCCGCGGTCAAGGTGCCCTCGTGGCGCCACACCCGTTCGAGCTGCTCGCCGTGTTCGGTCTCGGCACCGATCACCACCCGGGTGCAGGCCAGGCCCTCACCGGCCAACCGCTGGTGGAGCCGGTCGGCCAACGTCTTGGCGGTGAAGGCGGCGGCGTCGACCCGTTCGGCCGGTGGGTCGAGCTCGGCGGTCACCGTGTGTTGCGGTGCGGGACGGCGGGCGTCGATGGGGTGTACGTCGAGGCCGGCGGCCAGGCGGCGACCCTGCTCCCCCGGTACACCGAACCGGGCCAGGACGTCGGCCGCCGGCAGCGCCGCCAGCGCCCCCAGGGTGGTGAGACCCAGGCGGGACCAGACGTCGACCAGTTGGGAACCGCCCTCCACCAGCGGCGCCAAGGCCGCCAGCGGCAACGGGGCCAGAAAGGTTGGGCTGGTGCCAGGCGGGACCACTTGCACCCCGGCTGGTCCGCCGGCGGCGAAGGCGCTGCTGGCCGCCTGGCCGGCGGCGAAGGCGCCGTCGGCAATGCCGACGGTGACCTGGGTGCTGAGGCCGGTGGCGGCCAGCGCCGCTCGGGCCGCGTCCAAGGCCATGGTGGCCAGCGTCTCGTCGCCGCCGAAGTAGCGCGACGGCCCCCGGGTGGCAAAGGTGGCGCGGCCAGGCGCCAGAACCTCGATGCGGGGGGTGAGGGCTTCCAACCGGGCCACCACCGGCTCGAACGCCCGGGCATCACGGGCCGGGTCGGGGTCGAGCACCGTCGCGTCGGGGCAGCGGGCCTGGGCCTCGCGCCGCCGCAGGCCCACCGCCACCCCGTGCTGGCGCGCGACCGGCGACGCCGCCACCACCCGATTGGCGTGGAGCACCACCGCCGGTTCCCCCGGTGAGATCCCGGCCGCCGCCACCGGCCAGTCCGAGCAACACGCCACCAGCGCCCGCTCGCCCCGCTCCCCCAGTTCGCCCGGTCGGCTGGCTCTCATCGGTGCTCTACCCAGTCCATCGGGCGACTCTGACCGTGATGCGCCGGCCTGGCACCGATGATCGTCCGCTGCTTCGCCGCGAAATACCGCCTGTACTCATTGTTCGCTCGCCTTCCAGGCTCGCTCATGGGCGCTCTACGACCGCCAGGAGGTGCGGGCGTCTTGACGACCAATCGTCTGGCCGACTGGGACCGTTTTCCGGTGTTGGCCCGCCACACGATGCCCACCCCTTCTTCTTGCCCGGCCGCATGGAGGCCACCGGCGGGGTCGGGTCGGCGTCATCCCACTTGCTCCAGAGCCACCGGGTCCTCCGGCGCCAGGCCCCGACCACCACGGAAGGCACCCCCGGCCCCGGCTTCGACTAAGGCGACCTCACCTGCGGGACCGGGCAGCCACAACCGGGCGTGGCGGAGCCGGGCGGCACGGCGGCGGCCGCCCACCGTGAGCTGGACCTGGCGGCTGTGGAGGTGGCCGTAACCCTGCTCCATGCCGGCCCACACCGGGTCGGTGGCCAGCAGGGAGAGGTCGGCGGCCTCGGGCCAGAGGCCGGCGGCCAACCGGCTGGCCCCAGCCTTTCCCGGGCTACGGGCATTGTCACCGGCCCGACCAGCAGCGACGTCGACCAGAACCAGGACGGTGCCCTGCTCGCGGGCACGGGCCTGCAGCCGCCGGCCGTCGGCGGCCCGCACGCGGTGGGGAGGGCTGGCGACCACCACGTCGAACGCCTCGATCACCGAAGCGGCCACCGCCGCCCACCGGTCCGGCTCGGGTTGGTCGATCAGGACCAGCCGTTCGAGGTCGACGCCCAACTCGGCCGCCGCCACCAGACCCAAGTCGGCCACCCCGACCACCGCGACCCATGACCCAGCCATCGATGGTCCGGACGCCAACAGCAGGGCGAGGGACACCACGGCCGCGCCACCGACCTCAACCACCGAACCCCGGGCCAGGCCACCACCGGGCAACAACCCGACCAGTGCCTCACGCACCGGCAGGAGCCGTTCCCGCGAACCGTGCAAGGCGTCCGGTGACCACCGGTCCCGGAAGGAGCTGATCTGGGAACCAACTGCCTCGCGCACCCTCCCATCATCGAACACCTGTTTGTGTTTTGCAACTGCCTTGGTAACTGACCTGCCACTGCCGGAAGTGACTGCCAACACGGCAGCCACCACCACCGGCGTCACCCCGCTGGCGTCACGGCGCCCTCCAGGGCCTCTACCAGCTCCAACCCGTTCGGCGCCCACAGGTCCGCGCCGAGAGTCCGGGCATGCGCCTCGCTTTTCACCGAGGACCCCCCCAAGGCCACCGGCACCCCGGGAAGCTCAGCGTGCAGGTAAGTCACCAGTTCAGCGACCGTCTGCTCCAAGGGGGAGACCGACAGGCTGATGCCCACCGCCCCCAGGCGTGCGGCGGACCGGGCGGCATGGACGAAGGAGCGGGCCGGCACGTCGGCCCCCAGGTCGATGACGTCCCACCCACCGCTGATCACCAGGTCGGCGGTCATGGTCACCGGCAACCAATGGTGATCACCCGGCGCACCTCCCAGCACCACCGACGGCCGGGACGGGCCGGGTCTGACCAGGCGCGGGGACAGGCGCGCCAGCAACCGGCCGGTGACCGCCGAGGCGCGATGTTCGTCGGCCACGTCTAGCTCCCCCGCCGCCCATCGCTCGCCGACAGTCCTCATGGCCGGTTCTATGACGGCGGTGTACAGGCTTTCGACCGAAGCTCCTGCCACTTGCGCCGCCTCCAGAACAGCCCATGCTCCGGCCTGGTCGCTGGCCACCGCCCGTGCGTGGTACCGCTCCGCCCACGGCGCGCGACCGTAACTGCCTTCCGCAGTTTCGCCGGATGGGGAACGGGAGGCGCTGCCGGTCGCGGCGGGGCGGCGCGACCGGGCGGGGCGGTCCAGTTCGGCGATGTCATCACGCCGGACTTGCCAGCGGGTGCCGACCTTGGTGGCCGGCAGCAAGCCCAAGCGCACGTACCGGTAAGCGGTCATGTAGTGGACGCCGAGCTCCTGAGCCACCTCGGTCAGGGTGCGGTTGTCGTCGTCCACGCGGCCTCCCAACACAGCCAGTGCCGTAGCTGCTGTCAGGCCGAAGGCTCTGGGTAGAAGCGGTACAGGTCTTCGATGATCTCCCGGATGCCTCGGTCGTCAAAGCCTTTGGTGATGTTGACCGTGACCACGTTGCTGTTGATGTGGACAGAATCGATGCCGCCGCGCTCGAGCAGGCGGCGGGCCAGGACGTCGGGCGGCCGGTCACCCCAGGCGTCGGCGAGGCTGCGGTAGCGCTCATGGCCCATTCCGGTGAGGGCCCGGTTGGTCTCGAATCGCACGACCCCGGGGTTCACATCAGAGCTGGTCTCGGTGACCACGATCGGCTGGCCCATGCCGGGAGCTTCGCAGGCGTCATCCAGCACCACCACATTGGAGGGGCGCTGCGCTGGTGTTACCGCCGGACGCGTGCCGAAGCGGCGGTGACGAAGGAGCGGCCGTCACCGGAACGGTGAGACTCGTGATCGGTGCTGTCGGGGCGCACCGCCCGCCACGACGCGGCGGCCAGTCCCCAGGCCACCGCCGCCAACACGGTGTGGACCACCTTGAAACCGACGGGGTGGTCGTGGGCCATGATCAGCGGCCACCGCACCAGCCAGTAACCGATGCTCCAGGCCGCGGCGACCTGCACGACCCGGCGGCCGGCCCGTCCGAGATCGGCGCCGTGGGTGCGCAAGACGACGACGGCAACCGCCGCTCCCACCACCGTGAACACCAGCACCGGCACGCTGTTCACGAGCTTCTCGCCGCCGCTCGAGGTGGCGTCGGCCCAGATGTTGCGGAAGCGGCCCACCCAGCTGAGCAACGTCCATGCCGCGAAGGCGGCGACCACAAGTGGGCGGAAACGGGACACGGCGAGGACCGTAACGGTGCGCCGGCCTGCACCGCCAGCTCCCTTCGGCCGGGCATGGCCGCTCCCACCATCGATGAGTTCCGCGACGAGTGTCTCCGCTTCCTCGACGCCAACGCCGAACGCCGCCGCGCCACCAAGGCCTTCACCTGGGGTCAGGGCACCGACAAGGTGGCCCTGTTCGAGGAGATCGACCCCGAGCAGGAACGCCACGATCTGACCGCCGCCCAGGAGTGGCGGGCCAAGCGCTACGACGCCGGCCTGGGCTGGGTCACCGGGCCCACCGAGTACGGCGGGCGGGACCTGTCCCGCGAGCACGAGCGCGTCTACGGCGGCCTTGAAGCCAGCTACCAGGTGCCGGACCAGGGGTTCTTCGGCATTGGACTGGGGATGGTGGCGCCCACGATCCTGGCCCACGCCACTCCCGAGGTGCGCAACGCCTACCTGGCCAAGCTCTACCGGGGTGACCTGGTCGCTTGCCAGCTGTTCAGCGAACCGGGGGCCGGTTCGGACCTGGCCGGCCTGCAGTCCAAGGCCGTGCGCGACGGCGACGAGTGGCTGGTCACCGGCCAGAAGGTGTGGACCTCCGGCGCCCAGTACAGCGACCTCGGCGAGATCATCTGCCGCACCGATCCCGACGCTCCCAAGCACAAGGGGCTAACCGGGTTCGTGGTGGACATGAAGGCACCCGGGGTCGAGGTCCGCCCCTTGCGTCAGATGACCGGTGGCGCCTCCTTCAACGAGGTGTTCTTCAACGAGGTTCGGGTCCCCGACAGCCACCGCCTGGGGGACGTCAACGGCGGCTGGTCAGTCGCCCTCACCACCCTCATGAACGAACGGGCGTCGATCGGTGGCGGCAGTGGCGGCGGCATGGGCGTGGCCGACGTGTCGCGGCTGGCGGAGATGCTCCGCCAAGTCGGTCTCGATCAGGACAAGGTCCGGCGCGACGAGCTCATGCGCCTCTACAGCGGCTTCCAGGTGGCCAAGTTCACCAACCAGCGGGCGCTGGGCAAGATCGCCGCCGGCCAGCTCCCCGGGCCGGAGATGTCCATCGCCAAGCTGGCGCTGACCCAGAACCTCACCGCCGTCGCCGAATTCATCTCCGGCGCTCTCGGCGCCCGGATCACCGCCGATACCGGCCAGTGGGGCACTTTCGCCTGGAGCCAATTCGTGCTCGGCACACCCGGGATGCGAATCGCCGGTGGCAGCGACGAGGTGATGCGCAACATCGTCGCCGAACGGGTGTTGGGATTGCCCAAGGAGCCCGGCATCGACAGCAAGAGCCCCTTCAACGAGCTCCTCCACAACTGACCCGCTGTTCGCCCGAACCCAGGTGATGTCGATGCCCACCACCGAAGACCTCACTGCGACACCGGCTCTGCCGACCTCTCCCCGCCGAGCCCGTCACGGGTGGCTGGCGGCAGTGTTGCTGGGGGCGGTGGCGGCGCTGCTGCTGGCCGCATCGTGCGGCACCATCCGGACCCTGGTCGATCTCGACAACGACCTGAAGGCAGCCGGGTTCTCCGACCTACACGTGAACACCAACGAGAGCAACGGTTTCTCGACGGTGACGGTCAGGGCGTCGAGCGGCCCATCGCCCTCCAGGGCCGCCGAAGTGGTGTGGAAGAAGTTCCCCCGCCGGGTCGACTCAGTGGTGGTCGAGCTCAACTCGCAGAGCACCTTCTTCTCGCGCAGTGAGATGCGCGACCGGTTCGGCCCCCGCCCGGCCGGCTACGACGACAAGACCATTGGCAGCGACGTGAGGTCCGGTGTCGTCACCTTCCTGCTGGTCTTGTTCGCCGTGTTCGTGGTGGGCGGCGGCATCATCGCCTTCATCGTGCTGAAGGTCCACAGCAACAAGCGCAAGCGGCGCATCGCCGCCGGCGGCTACCCGAACCCGCCGCAGTGGGGTCCACCGCCCGGCGCCTGGGGCCAGCCCCCCCAACCCGGTCCGTGGGGCCAGCCGCAACCACCGCCGCCGGCCCAATGGGGTCAGCAGGCTCCTCCCGGGCAGTGGGGCCAGGGCCCGCCTCCCGGACCGACGCAAACCGACCCCGGCGCATCTGGCGACGCCGACAGCTACCCTCCCCCGCCGCCACCACCGCGCCGCTAGGCCCGGCGCCGATAAGTCGCCCGTTCAGCGCCAGACGGTGAAACTCGCCAACCTGCGCTTGGCGAACGAGCCGCTGTGCTCTTGGATCCCATCGCCCATCGGCTCGGCTCCTAACGGCCGCTCGTCAGGCGTCGAACAGCGAAGGCTGGGCGCCCACGGGCACCTGGCGGCGGACCCCGTTCCACGGCAGGTCGTCCATGAACGCCCAGCTGCGGCGGTGGATGGCCGACGGACCGATTCCCCGCAGCGCCATCCGATGCCTGGGGCACGGATAGCCCTTGTTGAACTCGAAGTCGTAGCCGGGGAAGTGTTCGGCCTCGGCTCGCATGATCCGGTCGCGTGTCACCTTGGCCAGGACCGACGCCGCCGAGATCGAGAGGCACGTGACGTCGCCCTTGACGATCCGCTGCACGTTCCCCGACCCGACGAAGTCCCAGTTGCCGTCGAGCAGCACCCGGTCGGGGACCATGCCCAAGGCGGCGATGGCCCGCCGGGCGGCCAGCCGTTGGGCTTCGGACATGCCGAGGTCGTCGCACTCGCGGTGGCTGGCGTGGCCGACGGCCCAGGCCACGCACCATGACGCGATCCGCTCGAACAAGGCCTCCCGTTCGTGCTCGGTGAGGGCCTTGGAGTCGCGCACCTTGTAGACGCGCCGGTCGCTGGGAAGCACCGCGGCCCCGATGGTGAGCGGCCCCGCCCAGCTCCCCCGCCCAACCTCGTCCATGCCGACCACCACGCGGTGCCCGACCGCCCACAGCTCCCGCTCCACCGCCAGTGACGGCCCCCTGCCCTTCAACACCTTGCGCAACGGGGGGGCCGTGGTGGGCACGCGGCCACCCTAGTGCCGGCCATTTTTCCCCTTCAGTACCATGCCGGGATGGTCGCCTTTGCCGCCCGCACGCCGGTGACGTCCCCGGCACCCACCGTCACCGTCAACGGCGGTCCCTCAACTCCCGCCGGTCCTGGCTCAGCAAGGATAGCGACCTGTCGATCCTCTCGGCATCCTCGGACCTCTCAATCCTGTCAGCCGGTTGCCAACTGTCACTGGCCAGCGCCGGATCGATCCTGTCGATCGGGTCGGCCGGATCGATCCTGTCCCTCGGGTCGGCCGGATCGATCCTGTCCCTCGGGTCGGCCGGGTCGATCCTGTCGGTTCGGTCCGTCGGCAGCATCGGTGCGCGCCGCGGAGTGGGCCAGCTCGGCGACGGCGGCCGACAGGGCCCATCTGGGATCGGCGCCGGCGATCGGATCGGTGACGCGGCCAGGGTGCTGGCCGTCGCTGCGCTGGTGTCCGCCCTCTTGGGCCCCCACCGCTGACCGCCGCAGCCTGATCCGCGGCCGGGTCGGCGGGGCGCAGACAAGGGCGAAAGGCCGCCTACCAGGCGGAGGACGAGGCGTAGGGTCGGGCCTGCATGGTGGATCAGCCCCAAGCCGGCGCCGACCCCGACGATCGCTTGGAAGTTGGCGCCAAGGTGGAGGTCCGGGACCGCTTCGGCGGCTCGTGGTCCACTGGCTTCACGGTCGAAGAGGTGACCGCGTCGGGCTACCGGCTCCGCCGCCGGTCAGACGGCCGTGTGCTGCCGAGGGAGTTCATCGAGGACACCGTGCGCAAGGAGCACAAGTCCATGTGGTGGGTCTAGCTGTCACCTACGCCGCTGCCCATGGCCGCGATGTAGTCGTCGACCTCGATGGCCGGAAGGGTCACCGTCTTCAGGGTGCCCCGGGCGGCCAGCGTGCTGGCCACCGTGGCCATGGTCAGCTCATCGGGGGCTTCCAAGATGTTGAGGAAGTCATAGGCGCCGAGCAAGGCGTACTGCTCCAGCACCTTGACGCCCATGGCCTCCACGTCACGGTTGACCTCCTTGAGCCGCTCGGGCTGGTCCCGTATGCGGGCATGGCCATCTGGTCCGAGGGTGGAGAGCATCACGAACTTGGGCATGGCCGTACGCTAGGTGCTCAGGTGCCGTGCTCGGTTAGGAAGCGGTCCACGGTGGCCCACGCCGTCGCGTTCCAGCCGGACTCGTGCGCCGGCCGGGCGGCGAGCTGGGCCTCCAGCTCCCGCTCCAGGCGGCGGCGCGCGTCTGCCGGGGCGTCCAATGATCGGAAGCGCTCCCACGCCGGCGCGGCGTCGAACGGGTCGCCCACGACCAGGGGAACGAACACCGACCGGCACGGTGACCCCAGCAGGAAGCGGCCGACCGGGTGATCCCCAGATCCGGCCACGGGTAGCTCGGCGACCATCGACGCAGTGGTCGCTTCAACCCCTTCGACGTGCATGCACACGGTCCACCCGCCGTCACCGCCGGCGTGGCTCCGCAGGTGGGCCTCGGCGGCCTCGACCGTCAGGGGGCCAGCGTCCAACAGCCGGCGGCTGGCGTCAAGGCGGCGGTCGACCAGCGTTTCCACCGGCTGGCGGGGGTGGCGGTGTGCGACGTCGAACTCAGGGATGGTGGTCCGGTTGGAGATCGCCCGCGCGGTGGAGACCTCCTCGACGGCCCACTGGCGGTCCGACGTCTCCACCACAAAGGCGCGGGCGGGGTCGGCTATCAGGAACGATGACCAATAGGGCCGGTGCCCGTCACCATGGCCCGAACCCCCCTGACCGTGCTCCTCCAGCAGCGAAGTGATCACCTCGACGCCGGCGGCCGCCGTCGTCGATCGCTCGAGGCAAAGCCGGACCAGGTCGATGCCGATCAGCCCGTCGGCCGCGGGCCGGGGATCGGCGGTGGTGAAGATCGTCTCATTGCCGGCGGCCACACCGGCGACATTGACGCCGTGCTCCACGCCCCATGCCCAAGTGGGTCGGCTGGCGATGAACCCGAGGGTGGCGCCATCGGCAGGCGGCCCGATGACCAGGTGGGTGGTGGCCGTCGCCAGTTCGGCCCGAGGTTCGAACCACTCGAGCGCTTGGGCCTCGTCAGGCGGGCGGTCGCTGTTCTTGGCCAGGATCGTCCGCCCGCTGACCGTGGCGGCCCCCAGCGCACACACCACATCACACATGTCGTCGGACCGTACCGCCGCTCCCACGACCGGAGGTCATGGACGGTTGCGGGCGCGCCTGGTCGCCGCTTTGGCGCGTACGAGTTGGCGCCGGAGATCAGCGACCTCAGCTTCGAGGGTCAGGATCCGGCGGATGCCGGCGAGGGTCAGGCCCTCGCCGGCAAGGGCCGAGACCTTCTGCACCTGCTCGATGTCGGCCCGGCTGTAGCGGCGCTGGCCCCCGTCTGACCGGGCGGGCTGCACCATCTCTTCGCCGTCCAGCCGGCGAAGGAAGGCCGGCTGGACGCCTAGGAGGTGTGACACCTGGCCCACGGTGAAGAGAGCGTGGGCATGGTCATCGAGTGCCGGAGGCAGTCCGGGGGCGCCTTCCTCGGGAAACCGCGGATCAGGCGCCGTCATGTCACTTCGCCAACTTGGCCGGTTCCTGACCCTCAACGCGGTTGACCGAGATCTTTCGGGGCTTGGCCTGCTCGGCCACCGGGATCTTGAGGGTTAGAACGCCTGCGCCGTAGTTGGCCTCGAGGTTGTCGGCATCGAGGGTCTCGCCCAGGAACAGCTGCCGGCTGAAGCTCCCGGCCTGCCGCTCGGCGATCAGCATCTCGACATCTTCGGCCTCGGGACGGTTGCGCTCGGCGTGGATCGACAGAACGTTCTTCTCGACCGTCAGGTCGATGGAGTCAGGGTCGATACCAGGAAGGTCGACCCGCACCAGGAAGCTGTCGCCCTTGCGGTACGCGTCGATGGGCATGGCCGCCGGACGAGCCCGAGTGCCCAACATCTCCGAAGTGAAGCGGTCGAGATCACGGAAGGGATCGGTTCGCATGAGCATGGTGGACATCCTCCCTCCTTGAGGAACACGTTGTTGTTGGCAAGGGCCATATTGCACCACTTGCTGAAAACATGCAACTGGTCTTGCAGCTTTTCTCTTGATGAGCGAGCTGGTTGCGGCCGTTGTCGGCCCACGCCCTCCAACCGGCCGACCGCGGTGCAATTCCGAGCCGCTGAAGCAGGGAAGGCGGGGCTGGGGCCCCGCCCGGGCCGACGAGATGGCAACCTCTGGCCATGGCTCGCCAGGTCCACGTCGTCCCCCACACCCACTGGGACCGGGAGTGGTACCGCTCCTTCCAGTCGTTCCGGCTGAAGCTGGTCGAGCTGGTCGACGAGCTGCTCGACCGGCTCGAAGCCGATCCCGGCTTCACCCACTTCCTGCTCGACGGTCAGATGTCGGTGGTCGACGACTACCTGGCCATCCGCCCCGAGAAGACCGAACGGCTGCGAGCGCTAGCCGCCGCCGGCCGCATCAGCATGGGGCCCTGGTACATCCTGATGGACGAGTTCCTGGTCTCAGGCGAGACCATCATCCGCGACCTGGAGCTCGGCCGGCAGAAAGCGGCGGCGTTCGGTGGAGCCATGGCGCTGGGCTACCTGCCCGACATGTTCGGACACATCGCCCAGATGCCCCAGCTGCTGGCCGGGTTCGGCCTAGAACACGCCGTGGTGTGGCGCGGCGTCCCCTCGGCGGTGGACGCCGAAGCTTTCCGGTGGGAAGCGCCCGACGGCACGGCGGTACGGGCCGAGTTCCTGTCGACCGGGTACAGCAACGGGGCCGTTCTGCTGGATGACGCCAAGGACCTGGTGCTCAGGGTCCAGCAGTTCGCCGACCAGCAGGGACCGCTAGCCGGCGACACCATCCTCTGGATGAACGGCACCGATCACCTGCCGCCCCGCTCGTTCCTGCCCCGGGTCCTGGCCGAGGCCAACTCGATCACCGACGACCTTCACTTCAGCATCACGTCCCTGGCCGAACACGTTGTCTCCGGGCGCACCGAGGGTCTGCCGGCGTGGCGGGGCGAGCTGCGCTCCGGCGCCCGGAGCAACCTGCTCATGGGGGTGGCCTCGAACAGGGTCGACGTGCACCAGGCCGAGGCGCGGACGGTGCGGGCCCTGGAGCGGTGCGCCGAACCGCTATCGGCGCTGTACCTGCCCGCCGATGTCTGGCCGGCGACACTCCTGGCCGAAGCGTGGTTGCTGGTGATCCACAACGCCGCCCACGACTCGATCTGCGCCTGTTCGGTGGATGAGGTGGGCCGGGCCGTCATCCACCGCTTCGACGAAGCGACCGGCCTGGCCGACGGCCTCACCCGGCGGGCCGTCGCGGCCGTGGCCCGCTCGGTGGGCGGCACGGAGCCCCTAGCCGTGAACCCCTCAGCCCGCAGGCGAAGCGGCGTGGTGACCCTCGATCTGCCCGGCACCGAACCGGTCGGCGGCACCCAGGTCCTCTCGGTCCGCCACGAGCAGGAGGTGGTCCGCCGGCCGGACGCCGACCAGGCCCTCGCCGTGGTGCAGAGCGAGGTCGAGCAGGACCCCTCCGTCCACCGCGCCGAGATCGAGCGCGAGCCCGGAACCGGGATCACGGTGACCCTGTTCGCCGACAGCCCGCAGATCCGCCCCGCCATGGCAGGACCCATCGTGGAAGAACTGGCCGCGGTGCTGGCCGCCGCCGAACCGGACACCGTTGTCACGGTGGTGAAGGTGCGACCGCCGCAACAGCAGGTCCTGGCTCGGGTGGCGGACGTCCCCGGGTTCGGGTGGAAGCGGGCCAATGAGTTCGACACCGAACTCACACCGGTCCGGGCCGGCGCCGGCGGCCAGTCGCTGACCAACGGCCTCATCACCGTCGCCGCCGACCCGTCCGAGGGCACATGGTCGATAGACGGCCACGACGGTCTGGGCCGCCTGGTGGACGACGGCGACTCCGGCGACACCTACAACTACAACCCGCCCACCGAAGACGCGATCATCGACCGCCCCGACTCGGTGACCGTGACCGTGCTCGACCGTGGGCCGGTGGTGGCGCGCCTGCGCATCGACGCCGCCTACACGTGGCCGGAACGGCTCGAAGGTGGCCGCCGGGTCGGCACCCTGACGACCGCTGTCGTCACCACCCTGGAGCTGCGGGCCGGCGAGCGCCTGGCGCGCGCCACCGTGGAACTGGACAACCGCAGCCGCGACCACCGGCTGCGCGCCTGGTTCCCCCTCCCCCAGCGCGACGACCGTTCCCGGGCCGAATGCGCGTTCACTGTGGTCGAACGGGGCCTCACCGCCGAGGGTGGTCCCACCGAGTTGGGCCTGCCAACGTTCCCGTCCCGCCGCTTCGTTCAGGCCGGCGGTCTCACCGTGGCCCACGAGGGCCTGCTCGAGTACGAGCTGGTCGACCTCGACCCCGGCGGTGCCACCGCCGGGGCCTTGGCGCTCACGCTGCTGCGCTGCACCGGGCTCATCTCCGAGGGGCCGATGGCGTACCGGCCGACACCCGCCGGCCCCCGCATCGCCACCGACGACGCCCAGATGCCCGGCCGCCAACGGCTCCGGTACGCAATTGCACTGGGTGAGGACGTGGATCCGTACCAGGTGGCCGACGACGCCTTCCTTCCCCTACTCGTCGCCCGCCCCGGAGGCGGGCCGGCGACATCGGAGGCGGACGAGGGAACGCCGTTGACCGTGACCGGCGCCGAGGTGTCGTCGGTCCGCCGCCACCACCGCCAGGGACGCCTCGAAGTACGAGTGTTCAACCCGACTGACCAAGCCGCCACCGTCACCGTGGACGGCCGACGCGGCTACCTGGTCGACTTGGCCGGCCAAGCCTTGGGTCATTTCGAGCAGACCTTCGACCTCCGGCCCCACGGGATCGCCACCATCTCCCTGGACGACTGACGCTGGCTCCCGCCCTCGGCCGGACTGATGGCGTTCACCGCCGCGGCCGAACCCGTTGGGGCCGGGTGGATCCTGCATCGGAACCGGCGGGGCGGCGCACCGACCACAGCTGGACCCGCCCGATGTCCTTGAGGTAGCGCGCCCGCAGCGACTTCCATAGCAGTGGCTCCCGGTCAGACTCGTCAGGCTCTCCGGTCTCACCGGACTCGACGAGATCGGAATGGATGTCGTCGTCGGTGACGACCGTACCCGGGAAGGCGATGCCGACGATGCGGCTGGCCCGGTTGACCACCGGGCCATAGCAATCGGCCTCGCGCTGCAGGACCGGGCCGACGGCCAGTCCGGCCCGCACGTCGGAGAGCGACTCGTCGTCGTGGTAAGCGGCCGAGAGGTCCAGGGCGATCTTCACGCCGGGACCGGCCTGCTCGACGGTGAACATCACCTCGTCACCGATCATCTTGACGACCCGGCCGCCGTGGCCAGCGATGGTCTCGTAAGCGACCGTTTCGAAGCGGTCGACCACCGCCGCCAGTTCCTGAGCAGAGATCTGCTGGGACATGGCGGTGAAGCCGACCAGGTCGGCGAAGCCCACCACCAGGCGGTCGTTGGCTTCGCCCGCCGCCGACCGGACCATGCGCCGTTCGGTGGCGGCCTTGAGGTGGCGGCGCCACACGTAGTCCATGACTTGGGGAGTGGTGGGCAGCAGGGCTCCCATCTCCATGGGTGAGGCGTGCTCGCCGGAAGCGCGGTCCTTGGCGACGGCCTGATCAAAGGCATCGATCTGAGCGTTGGCAACCCGTGACAACGAAGAGCCGATCACCCGGGCCATCTGCACGATGAGCTTCGGGTCAGCGATGCCCATCTCGAGCCAACCGGCGACGGTTCTCATCATGCTGACGTCGCTCTCGGTGAAGAGCACCTCGCCGGGCCGCGGGTCGGGGAAGCCCAGCGCACGCCACAGCTGGGCCACGGATTCGATCGGCATGCCGGCGGCGGCGGCCGCCTGGGCCTGGTCGTAACGGGGCCGGTCGGGCAGCACCAGTCGTTCGACGGCCAGCAGGCCGAGGGCTCCCTCCGCCTCCGCCTGTGACAGCTCCTCGTCGGTCATGCCGTCCCGGCTCAACAACGACCGGAGCGTGCCCTGGTCGACGTCGGGTTGCAGGCCGAGATCTTCCACGGGTACCAGGTTGGGGGGACTGCCGGCGACCACCTTGGAAGCGTCGCCTTCTTCGCTCATGAGAACGAACCTTCCTCGGGCTGCCCTGCCGGCGGTGACCCGGCCGGATCAGACGGGGGGCCGATCGACCAGACCGATACCGGCGGCTGCACCGAAGTGGCGAACCCGGCGGGTCTCGGTTCCTGGGCCGTGGCGAGATCTCCATCGTCCGGGGGTTCACACTCACCCAGCAGGGCTTCGCCCCGGCGCGCTCCCGCCGACCAGCTCGGGGCGAGCACGCCGCTACGCAGCTCGACCGGGCCACTTCGGTCTTGCAGATCCCACAGCAGCGCCGGGCGGGTGCCGTGCCAGCGGAGGGCCAAGGACAGCCGGCCGGCGGCGGTCGGCAAGTCGTGTACCTCGAGGGGCTGGCCGTACCACCGCGGGGACCAACCGGGCAGAAGCTGGAGCCGAGCCGGATCTTCGTCGTCCACCAGCAGTTGCCTCACCGACGAAATCGTGGCGGTGGCCAGGCGGCGCAGTTCTGTTTGTGAGGCGGCCGGCGCCAGCGGGTCGAGGTCCATGGGGTCGAACCCTTCGCTCGACCGGGAGGTCAGGCCCAACTCGGCGGCGACACGCCGGGCATCGACCGCCGCTCGCCGATCACCGAGAGCATCGAACAGCTCGGCCGCGGCAGCCATCGCCTCCGGACCCTCGCCCACAACCTGGCCGGCGGTGGTCTTCTGACGGCGTCGCCGGAGGGAACGCCGGGAGCGGGTGAGCACGGCGACGGCGGCGATGATCGAATCGGCCGACGCCGCCACCAGCTCGACGTTCCCGGTGAGTCTTAGGTGGGTCGCCAATGCCGTTAGGTAGGCGGCGGCCGGCTGCCCACCCCCGAACGTCGTGCCGGGCCGCGCCAACGGCGCCAGCACCGCTTCGACATCATCGTGCAACCCGAGCTGGTCCAGGGCCGGGGCCAGCTCGACATCCGGCTGCCACAACAGGAGGCGGCGGCGGGCTACAGCGATCGCCGCCCTCAAGGGGTCGGGCAGCTCGAACCGCGGGCCCCGGTCGGCCTGCGCCGTCCACCCCTTGGCGACCTGTTGAGCGGTGGGAACGGCGTCGGCGGAGCCAGCGGTGAGGGCCGAACCGGCAAGCGGCAGCAAGAACCGCAGCAGCTGGCGGTGCGGCAACGGGAACACGAATGCGGCGGTGGCGCGGCGGGACGGATCGGGATGACCGCCCGGGCTAGGGGCCAGGTACGGCGCCGCCCCGCCGGTCACCACCGCGACGATGTCGCCACCGTCGCCGGCCGACCAGGTCGCTCCGGCCGGCTTGCGGGGCAGGACCATCACCGGCTCTGCGTCCCGCGTCACCGTGCGCTCATCGGGGTTCAAGCCCAGCCGGCCGATGCCTCCGGCGCCCATGGAACCGGGTGGGTGGGCCGGGCCGGTCGGACCGAACGGGCGCACGGCCACGGCCACCGCCACCGGGACGGCGCTGTCGTTGGCCACCTCTACGACGAGCCGCTGGGAACCGTCCCGCGCCACGAAGCCGTACGTCCGCTGCACCGCGTCGCCGCCGGGGATCCGCAGGCGGGTCTCCACCACAGGGCTGTCATCCAACAGGCTCTGGCGGACGCCGGCCTCGGCGGCAGGAAGGTGCCAGCGGTCCTCGGCCGCCACCCACCAATCAACGGACCAACCGCCGTCTTCGCCTCCGGGTGTGACCAGTCCCCGGTCATCGATCACCGCACCGACTCCGGCGCCCAACGTGCCCAGCGGCAGCAAGCGGGCAGGGCGCCGCGCGCCGGGCGGGAGCAGCCAGCCGTCTCCGCCTACTGCGTCACTCACCCGTCGGCGACGCCGTGCAACTCGTGCCCGATCTCCCGGCGGAGCAAGCCCCGGTAAGCCTCTCCGGCATCGTGACCGTCATGGCACACACCCTTGACCTCCACGGCGATTGGCATGTCGACGCCGAACTCGTCGGCCAGCTCGATGACCACCTTGGACGTCTTCACCCCTTCGGCGACCATGTGCATGCTCTCGATGATCTCCTCGATCGTCTTGCCCTTGCCCAGCTCCTCGCCGACGTGTCGGTTGCGGCTCTGGGGGCTGATGCAGGTGGCTACCAGGTCCCCCATGCCGGCCAGTCCCGAGAAGGTCATGGGGTCGCCGCCCATGGCCGTGCCGAGCCGGGTGATCTCGTTCAACCCGCGGGTGATGACGGCCGCGCGGGTGTTGTCGCCGGCGCCGAGCCCGTCGGCCATGCCGGCGGCGATGGCCACCACGTTCTTCAGGACGCCACCCAACTCGCAGCCGGTGACATCGTGGTTGGTGTAGACGCGGAAGAGGTTGGTGGCGAACAGGATCTGCAGGGCGCGGGCCACGTTCTCGTCGTCCATGGCCACCACGGTGGCGGCGGCCTGGCCGGCCAGGATCTCCTTGGCCAAGTTCGGCCCGGTGAGCACGCCCACGGGGTGGCCGGGCACCACCTGTTGGATGATCTCGCTCATGCGCAGCTTGGTGCCTTGCTCCAGCCCCTTGGAGAGGCTCACCACCGGCACCCACGGCCGCAGGTACTCCGACACATCCTCCAGTGCCGAGCGGAAGCCCAACGACGGCACGCCCATGACCAGCACGTCGGCCTGGCTGACTGCCTCCTCGAGATCGGCGGTTGCTTTCAGGGTCTCGGGCAGCTTGAAGTCCGACAGGTATGAGCCGTTGACGTGCTCGGTGTGGATCTGCTCAGCCAACTCCGGCCGGCGGGCCCACAACGTGGTCGGCGTGTTCTGCGCCGCCAGCGCCGCCACCGTCGTCCCCCACGAGCCCGCCCCGATCACCGCAACCCTGATGTCCATAGGTCGTCACCCTATGTTTCTTCTCGTTCTGGCGTAGCTGAGTACGCCATAGCGCGACTCAGTTACGCCAGAACGGTGGGGGGCTGCCCCCGGTTACCGTCAAGCCCGTGGCTGGTCCTGCGGTGCTCGTCCCGGTGAAGGCGTTCCGCGCCGCCAAGGTCAGGTTGGCGGCGGCGCTGGACGCCGAGCAACGGGCCCAACTGGCGCGCAGCATGGGGGCCAGGGTGGTGGCCGCCGCCGCGCCGCTGCCGGTGGCGGTGGTGTGCGACGACGAGGAGGTCCGGGCGTGGGCCGCCGACGTGGGCGCCCACACCCTCTGGCACCCGGGCAAGGGGTTGAACGGCGCCGTCGAAGCGGGAGTGGCCGACCTGGCCTCCGCAGGGTTCGATCAGGTCGTGGTGGCCCACGCCGACCTGCCGCTGGCCACCGAGTTGGCGTGGCTCGCTTCCTACGACGGGATCACCTTGGTACCTGACCGCCACGGCGATGGCACCAACGCCGCCTGCGTCCCGGCCCGCGCAAGGTTTCGCTTCGCTTACGGGCCGGGCTCGTCGGTCCGCCACGCCGCCGAGGCTCGGCGCCTGGGGCTGGGGCTCCGGCTGGTCCACGACCAGTCGTTGGCGTGGGACGTCGACCTGCCCGCCGACCTTGACTACCACCACCTCGAGGGCGCCCCCCTGGACCGTCCGGCGTGACCACCACGTCTCGAAACTTGCCGACACCAAGTGCAGCCTTGGCCATCGGCGCTCACCCCGACGACATCGAGTTCGGCTGTGGCGCCACCTTGGCCAAGTGGGCGAAAGCGGGTTGCGTGGTCCACCACCTGGTCTGCACCGATGGCTCCAAGGGAACGTGGGACGCCGACGCCGACATCGCCGCTCTCGTAGTGACCCGGCAGCACGAGCAGCGGGCCGCGGCCGAAGCGGAGGGAGCCACCGGCCAGCAGGTCTTCCTGGGGTGGCCCGACGGCGAGCTCGAATCGGGGGTCCGCCAGCGCTGGCAGGTGGCGTACTGGATCCGCAAGCTGCGACCGGACGTGGTGCTGGGTCACGACCCGTGGAAGCGGTACCGCTTGCACCCTGACCACCGCCACGCCGGCTACCTGGCCGTCGAGGGCCTGGTGGCGGCCCGCGACCCGCACTTCTTTCCGGAACAAGCGCTGTCCCACCACCGGCCATCGGAGCTGTTGCTGTTCGAGGCCGAGGAACCCGACCACGTAGAAGAGGTGAGCGGCTTCGCCGACGCCAAGCTGGCCGCCCTGGAGGCCCACGCCAGCCAGTTCGAGTCAACCATGTTCGTCTCCGGCGGCGCCGAAGCCGACGCCGAGCTCGCCCGGTTCCGTCAGCGCCAGCTCACCCGCCTGGCCGAAGCCGGCGCAAGGGTCGGCCTGGCCCAAGCCGAACCCTTCAAGCGAATGGCCACGGACCGCTGAACCCCCACCCCCCGAGACCGCTGAGCGCGAGGAGGGGGAGTCTGAGGGGGGACGCTCCGCGGCCCCCCGCAGCCAGCGTCGATCCGATTCACTCGGTCGACCCTGCGAGAGCGCCGGCCAAAGGCCGCCAACCACGAGCGAAGGCCGAAGGCCGCAGCGAGAAACTCGTAGCGGAACCTCCGGTTCCGCTACGAAGCCGCAACCCAGTTGCCGTGGAAGCCGAAGGGGACCCGCTGGGGCAGGTGGACCTGGGCTACAGGGTCGCCGGTGAAGTCCTGGCCGTCGAGCACCACCAGATCACTGGAGTCGTTGGCGGCGTCGTAGACCAGCGCCATGATCCAGCCGTCGTCCTCGGCGGCGTCGGCCGAGCGGGGGACGAACACCGCTTCGCCGGCGGCATGGTCGGGGCCGAAGTCGTGCACCTCTTCGGTGCCCGTGGTGAAGTCGGTCTTGACGATGGCGTTGGCGTCGAAGCCGACGTCCTTGCCGACCGAGAGGGTGTCGGTGTAGCCGTAACGGTGGCGCAGCGACACGAACCGTTCGTCGACGCGGGGGAACTCCTGGGGCCGGTCCGAGAGCTGCTCCTCCTTGACCACACCTGATCCCAGATCGACCGTCCAGCGCCACAGCGTCGGCGGCCCGTCGTTCGGTCCCAGCCGGTCGCCGTCGAACATGCGGGGGTGGCGGGCCACGTCGAGTACCACCGAGTTGCCGTCGTCGTAGGCGTTGAGCGGGTGGAACACGTAGCAGGGCTCGATCTCGAACCAGCGCGTGTCCGCATCGGTGCCGGCGCGGGGCATGACGCCGACGCGGGCGCCGTAGTCGTTGTTCCATGCATACGGGAAGACCGACCCGCCCATGGCCGCCTCCGTGTCGAAGGTGACGGGCAGGTCGTAGACGACCAGGTTGTCCTGGGTCAGGGAGCAGTCATGCATCATCGGCGAGCCCTTGACCTGGACCGCTTCAACCCGGTTGACCCGACCGTCGGTGCCGATCACCACGTACTGCACATAGGGAAGCCCCCAGTAATAGGCCATGGCGTGCAGCTCACCGGTTAGCGGGTCGCGCTTGGGGTGGGCGGTGTAGCCGTTGGGCAGCGTGCCGCCCAGGTCGGTGTGGCAAACAGTCACCAGCTCTTCGGTCAGCTCCACCGGCCGGGCACCGGCCTCGACCAGGGCGAACGTCTTGCCGGCGTGGCCGATGATGTTGGTGTTGACGGTGTCCATGCCGCCGTGGCGCTCGCCGGGCCTGGGGGCCTCGCCCAGCGCCTCGCTCACCTTGGTGGAGCGGATGAAGCGGTTGCGGTACCACTCCGCCTTGCCGTCACGCAGGCGGAGGCCGTGGGCCATGCCATCGCCGGTGAACCAGTGGTAGGCGGACGGGTCGGGCGGGGTGATGGGGTTGGGACCGATGCGCAGATAGCGCCCGTCGAGCTGTTCGGGCAGGTGGCCGGTGACGGGGAGGTCGAAGGCGGTGACCTCCTCGGTGACCGGCGCGTAGTTGCCGGCCAAGTAGCGGTTGGGGTTCTGCGCAAGGTCGTCCACGGCTAGTGACTCCTAATTAGATAACAGTGTTGTGGACTGGTATAACGGTGGTATGGAATGCTGTCAAGCAGTGAAGGCAGGCGTCACACCATGAGCCCTCGTGTGGCTGAGCCGGCAGTGCGATCGGCCCTCATCGAGGCCGCCGCCCGGCTGCTGGCCGAAGAAGGTCCGACGGCGCTGACGACGCGGCGGCTGGCCAACGAGATCGGCACCTCGACCATGTCGGTGTACACGCACTTCGGCGGCATGGAGGACTTGATCCGAGCAGTGGTGTGGGAAGGCTTCGAGCGGCTGGCGGCTCAGCTCTCGGCCGTCGAACCCACCAAGGACCCGGTGGCCGACCTCGTCCGCTTGGGGGCGGCGTACCGCCTTCACGCCCTCACCGATCCCACCCTGTATGCCGTGATGTTCGGAGGCCACGGCATAGGCGAGTACTCCCCCACTCCCGAAGACCGAGCCCACGGGCTCGGCACCTTCGCGGTTCTGGTCCAAGGGGTGCAGCGCTGCATGGACGCCGGACGCTTCCGCCCCGGGGACGCCGCCGCCGTCGCGGTGCGGTTGTGGGCTTCGGTGCACGGCACCGTCTCCCTGGAGCTGGCCGGGTTCCTGGCCGACATGGCCGATGTGGAACCCGCCTACCGCGAGCTGATCACCATGATCGGCGTCGGGCTGGGTGACGACCCCAGGAGGACGAAGCGCTCGGTCAAGGCCGCCCTCTCGCAGAGCCCCAGCCTCGGTCGAACGTGAGCGGCGCTCAACTGCGCTCGAAGCGGTAGCCCATGCCCGGCTCGGTGATGAAGTACCGGGGCCGGCTGGGCTCAGGCTCGAGCTTGCGGCGCAGCTGGGCCAGGTAGACCCTCAGGTAGTTGGTCTCGGTGCCGTACTGCGGGCCCCACACCTCTTGCAACAACTGGCGTTGGCTGACCAGCTTTCCTTCGTTGCGCACCAGCACCTCGACCAGGTGCCACTCGGTCGGCGTGAGGCGCACTTCGACCGGCTCGTCTCCACCGGTGCGCGCCACCCGCTTCGACGCCAGGTCGATGGTGAAGTCGTCTGTGGCCACGACGGCCTCCTCGCAACCGGCGGGTTGGCTGCGGCGCTCGGCGGCCCGGAGCCGCGCCAGCAGCTCGTTCATGCCGAAGGGCTTGGTCACGTAGTCGTCGGCGCCGGCATCCAGGGCCGCCACCTTGTCGGGCTCGCCGTCGCGCACCGACAGGATGATGATCGGGACCTTGGTCCAGCCCCGTAGCCCGATCACTACCTCGATGCCGTCGATGCCGGGCAAGCCAAGATCGAGCACCACCACGTCGGGGTGGTGGCGTGCGGCCTTGGCCAGCGCGTCCTCGCCGGTTGCCGCGGTTTGCACCTCGTACCCGCGGGCACCCAGGTTGGTGGCGAGGGTCCGCAAGATCTGGGGCTCGTCATCAACCACCAGGACGCGGGTCACGCGCTGGCCTTCATGCGGATCACCATCGTGGCGCCTCCCCCGGGCGTGTCCTCCAGCTCGAGCTCACCGCCCATCACCTCGACGAAGCCCCGGGCCACGGCCAACCCCAGGCCCAAGTTGCCGTTGTGATCGTCGTCGCCGAGGCGTTGGAAGGGCTCGAACAGCCGGTCGCGCTCGGCGGCACTCACCCCTGGCCCTTGGTCGATCACCCGCAGGTCGACCCGGTCGGCCACCGAGCCGGCCGCCACCCGGACCGGCGTCCCGGGCGGGGCATACCGGAGGGCGTTGCCAACCAGGTTGGCCACCACCCGCTCGAGCAACTCGGGGTCGGCGTCGATGGTGGGCAGGGCCTCGGAGACATCTACCTCGATGCCGGCCACCGAACCCGAGAGCGAAGACACCGCACCGGCGACGACCTCCTCCCAACCCACCGACCGACGGTGCACCAGGACCGCGTCGGTCTGCAAGCGGCTCATGTCGAGCAAGTTCCCCACCAGGCGGTCGAGGCGGTCGGACTCGTGATCGATCGTCCGCAGGAACTCCTCGGTGACCGCCGGGGTCCAGTCGACGTCGTCCTGGAGCAGGCTGGTGACCGACGCCTTGATCGACGCCAAGGGGGTGCGCAGGTCGTGCGACACGGACCTGAGCAGCGCCGTCCGCAGCGCATCGCCCTGGGAGACCACGGCCGCCTCGTCGGCCTCACGCTGGAGCTCCCGCCGCTCGATGGCTGCACCGAGCTGGGACACGAACGCCCGCAACACCCGCTGATCGTCACCGGCCATGACCCGCCCGTGGAGCACCAGGCGGGTGGTGGCGTCGAGCGGCAACACCGTGGTGGACCCGACCGCATCGCCCCGCCCGCTCTCCGCGGCCACCGACGGCGGGCCAGCGGCGGATGTCGCTCCCTCGGACCGATCGACCGACAGGTCTGTCGCCCAGCCCGCCGCGCTCGCCACTTGGAGCTCGGCACCATCGAGGTCGAAGCTCGAGCGCAACCGTTCCAGCAGCGCCGGTACGGGGTCGGTTTCGCCAACCAGCCCGGCGGCCAGACGGGTGAGCTCCTCAGCCTCGGCCTGTGCCCGGCGAGCTTCGGTCGCTTGGGCCGAGAGCTTGTTCACCAGGACGGCGAGCACCATGCCGATGAGGACAAAGACAACCAACGCCAGCACGTTCTCGCCCTTGTCCACCGTGAGGGTGTTGAAGGGCTCGGTGAAGTACCAGTTGACCGCCAATGTGCCCGCCACCGCCGCCAGCAACGCAGGACCGGTGCCGCCGACGGTGGCGGCCGCCACCACCAGCAGCAGGTACAGCATCAGGTCGCTGGGCAGACCGAGCTGGTCTCGAGCGTGCGTCAGCACGGCGGTCAGGGCAGGCACGCCCAGCACGGCGATGACCAGCCCGGCCACGCGTCGGCGAACTGAGAGCGATGCCCTGCGTCGACGCATCAGCGGTGACCTCGGACCGTCGTCGGACCCGTAGCGCATGACGTGCACGTCGATCCCGTGCAGGTCGCGCAGGACCTGGTTCACCACTGAGCCCTGGGTCAACTCGGCGAACCGCGACCGACGGGTGGCACCTAGGACCACCTGGGTGGCGTTCTCGGCCGCCGCGAACTGCGAGAGGGCGGTCGCCACATCTCGACCGACGACCTCGTGGTAGGAGCCGCCGAGGTCCTCGATCAGCGAACGGTGCCGCTCGAGCAGTTCCAAACGGGGGCCGGCCACGCCGTCGCCCAGGCGCACGTGGATGCCCAACAGGTCCCCGCGCGTACGGGCCGCCATGCGGGCGGCGCGCCGGATGAGGTGCTCACCGCTCGGCGCGCCGGTCACGGCCACCACCACGCGCTCACGCGTCTCCCAGGGTTGGGAGATGCCGTGATCCTCCATGTAGGTGTGGAGGGTCTCGTCGACGCGGTCAGCGACCCACAGCAGGGCGAGCTCGCGCAGGGCGATGAGGTTCCCGACGCGGAAGTAGTTGCCGAGAGCAGCGTCGACCTTCTGGGCGGCGTAGATGTTGCCGTGGGCCATGCGACGGCGAAGCGCTTCGGGCGCCATATCGACCAACTCGATCTGATCAGCCGAACGCACCACCGCATCGGGAACCGTCTCGTTCTGGGCGACCCCCGTGATCTGTTCGACCACGTCGTTCAGGGACTCCAGGTGCTGCACGTTCACGGTCGTGATCACGTCGATGCCGGCGTCCATCAGGTCCCGCACGTCCTGCCACCGCTTCTCGTGGGCACCCCCGGGCACGTTGGTGTGGGCCAGCTCGTCCACCAGAGCCACCGCCGGGCGGCGCACCAGCACCGCGTCCAAGTCGAGTTCCTCGAAGGTGGCGCCCCGGTAGGTTCGGGTGCAGCGCGGCACGACCTCCAAGTTGCGCAACTGGACCTCCGTCTGGGGTCGTCCGTGGGTCTCGACATAAGCGACCACCACATCGGTCCCCCGCTCATGACGGCGGTTGCCCTCGTTCAACATGGCGAAGGTCTTGCCCACGCCCGGCGCAGCCCCGAGGTAGATGCGGAGCGTTCCTTTGGCCACCGCCCGAGCGTACGAGTGGGGCAACCCCGGCGCGCTAGGGCCGCGTCAAGAACGGGGCCGGCGGCCGGTCCCGACGCCGCCGGCAAACGCCTGGGCGATGTCGACCCATTCGTTGGCGGCCGGGCCGGTCACCGACAACGCCAGGTCGTCCCGGTGGCGTCGCTGGGTCACCAGCAGGCAGAAGTCGACCGCCGGACCCGAAACGCGATCGGTGGCGTGTTCCGGTCCCCACTCCCATGTGTCTCCCGACGGCGCCGTCAGTTCGACTCGGACATCGGCGGCGGGCGCTTGCTCGCCCCGTAGGGCGTAGCTGAACCCGCGGGTGCGAACGCCGAGGTGGGCGATGTGGCGCAGCCGGTCGGTGGCGGGCCAACGCTCCCCCGCTCCCACCGCGTCGACCACGTCCTGACCGTGGGCCCACGTCTCCATGAGCCTGGCGGTGGCCGACGACATGGCGCTCATCGGCGGCCCGTACCACTCCAGCCGTTCGCCGCCGCCCAGTCGCCCAAAGGCTTCGAGTAGAGCGGCCCGTCCGGTCCGCCAGGTGTCCAACAACTCGGGCGGTTCGACTTGGCGGGCAAAGGCGAGCGTCTTCTGCTCGTAGCCCTCGAAGTCGGCGAACGCCTGGTCCCGGCCGGCGGCGAAGGCCTGGGGGTCGTTCACCGCCAACGCCGCCTGCTCGTCGAAGAAGTGCAAGTGCCCGATCTGATCGCGCACCGTCCAACCTTCAGCCGGCGTCGCCCGATCCCACTGCGCCGGTGACAGGGCGGTGACCACCGCGTCAAGGGCGCGGTGTTCGGCGGCCAAGTCGTCGAGCAATGCTGCGAAGCGCGGTTCCGGTTCAGCCATGGTCGCCAGCCTGCCGCACACCGCGCTCGTGCGTTTCCGGACGCGGATCGGGAGGGCCGAAGCCCTCCCGATCCTGCTGGACGTGACTGGCGATACGGTTCAGCGCTTCTTGGCCGGCGCCTTCTTGGCGGCCGACTTCTTTGACGCCGTCTTCTTGGCGGAGGCCCGCTTGGCCGGTGCCTTCTTGGCAGCGGCTTTCTTGGCCGAGCCGGACTGGTTGATCGCTTCCTTCAACTTGGTGGAGGCCGTGAACTTCATGCCCTTGGACGCCTTTATCTTCACCGCGGAGCCCGTCTGCGGGTTGCGGCCGGTGCGTGCTTTGTTCTGCCGTTGGGAGAACGAACCGAAGCCTGGCCAGGAAAGCCTGTTGCCCGAACGGGCGGCGCGGGCGGCCTCGTCAAAAAAGGCACTGAGCACGCTGTCGGCCTGCGCCTTGCTGACGCCGGCGGTGTCAGCGACGCTGTCGAGCAGCGCCGCCTTGGTGATGTTGGCCACGGCCAACCTCCATTTGCTTGGTGGATGTCGGTGGCATCTGAACCGCAAACTCCTTGCCGGTCAAGCATTTCCTGCGTTTCAGCGAGGCAAGCGACGCCGAAACCCACTCGCCCAACGGCGGGTTCGGGCGCGACGGTGGCCCATGGAGACCGACCGCTGGCCCTTCTTCGACCTGTCCATCGACACCCCACGGCTGACCCTGCGGGTGCCATCCGACGAGCACCTCGATCGGCTGGCCGACCTGGCCGCCGGCGGCATCCACGACCTGGCGGACATGCCGTTTCTGACTCCGTGGTCAGACCTGCAGCCGTTCGAACGCGGCCGCAGCGTGCTGCAGTGGTGCTGGCGGTGCCGCGGCGAGCTGACCGCCGAGAGCTGGAAGCTGGGCTTCGCGGTGTTCGAGGGCGACGAGTGCGTCGGTGTACAAGACGTCTTCGCCGAGCAGTTCGCGCTCCGCCGTACCGTGACCACTGGCTCGTGGCTCGGCCAGCGCCACCAGGGAAAGGGCATCGGCAAGGAGATGCGTGCCGCCGTGCTGCACCTGGCCTTTGCCGGGCTCGGAGCGCAACGGGCGGAGACCAGCGGGTTCACCGACAACCCCCGGTCGCTGGGCGTGACCCGGGCCCTCGGCTACCAGGAGTGCGGCGACGACTTGCTGGTGCGGCGGGGCCAGGTGGCCCGCTGCCTGCGCTTCTCGCTAGAGCGTGAGGCGTGGAAGCGGCGGCGGCGGCGCCACGACATCACCATCCACGGCCTTGAACCCTGCCTTACCTTGCTGGGAGCCGACAGCTGATGATCATGCCGGCGCGGTGAGGGCGGCGCGCAGCCGCTCGGCATAGGCGGCGGCCTCGCTCTCGTCGGCGTACTTGGTGCGCGGCCAGAAGAAGCCCCGCAGGCCGTCCTTGCGATTGCGGGGCACGACGTGGACGTGGAGGTGCGCGACGCTCTGGCTGATCCGGTTGTTCACGGCCACGAACGTCCCGGCCGAACCGAGCCCGGATTCGACCGCTTCCGCCACCCGCTGCACCCGGTCGAACACCGGGCCAACCATGTCCGCCGGCAAGTCGATCAGCGTCTCGTGGTGCTGGCGGGGCACCACCAGGACATGTCCCTTGAACACTGGTCGGGCATCGAGGAAGGCCACCGCCACGTCATCGTCGAAGACTTCGTGAGCCGCCGTGTCACCGGCGATTATCGAGCAGAACGCGCAGCTGGCCACGGCTCAGCAGGATGGCACGCCATCCTTTACCTCGGCTTGCCCAACCGGCCTTATCCTGCGAACGGGCGGTCGCTCCTGGGCTGTTCCACCTGACGCCAATGCTGCTCTCCCTCTGGTTCCTCCTCACCCTGGTCGGGATCACCGTCGTAATCGCCGGAGTGCTCGTCTACCTCGAGGTCCGGCGCCACCGCCGGCGGCGGCTGGGCACCCTTCGCGGGCTCCGGGCGTGGACGACGCGGCTCGGCTCGATCGGGCTGGTGCTGGCCCTGGTGGCGGTCACCATCGCCGACCGCGAGAACCGGGTGTACCAGTACATCCCCAACTTCGGAGCTCTGGTTGGCAGCCCTTCGCCGGACATGCAGAACGGCGGCCTCAACCAGGTCGGACGGCTTGTGGCGAACCCGGCGTCGGCGCCGACGACTCACGGCGTTGACATCGAGGTGACCGTGCCCGGGCCCCGATCGCACATCACGCGGATCGCCTACGTCTACCTTCCGGCCGCCTATTTCCAGCCGGCGTACCGCACCACCCACTTCCCGGTGCTCTATCTCATCCACGGATCGCCGGGGGTGGCCGTCGACTGGATCCGCGGCGGCCAGGTGGACCGCACCATGGACCACCTGTTGTCGCACGGGGCGGTCCAACCCTTCATCATCGTGATGCCCGACGCCAACGGCGGCTTCCAACGGGACCTCGAGTGCCAGAACGTGGTGCACGGGCCCGAGGACCAGACCTACCTGGCCGAAGACGTGCCGGCGTGGGTCGACGCCCACCTGCGAACCGCTCCGGACCGGTTGCACCGGGCCATCGGCGGCTTGTCAACCGGCGCTTACTGCGGTCTGAACCTGATGTTCCGCCATCAAGGCACCTTCTCGGCCGCGGTGTCGCACTCCGGGACCGGGAAGCCCGACCACGGCCGCTACACCGGAGACCTGTTCCACGGCCACGATGTCGTCAAGCTGGCCAACACGCCTGACCACTACCTGCGCTCCATCCACCTGCGCCGGCCGACCGCGGTCTACCTCGACGCCGGGGTTCGCGACACCTGGGCGCAGGGCCAGTACCGCGAGCTGCGTCCCCTGCTCCTGCGCCGCGGGATCCCGACCACCTACCACGTCGTCGCCGACGAGAAGCACAGCTACGGGACCTGGCGGCGCAACGTCAACCTGTCGTTGCCGTGGGTGTCGACTTGGTTCACCCGGCACTTCGCGCCGACCGTGGCCGACCACGTGGCCCGGCCCGACACGTCGTACCTGCCCAAGCGAAGCAACCACTACAAGCACAAGCGCGTTGACCACCGCAGCCACGGGCCGGTCCCGCCCCCTACGACCAAGCCCGCTACGACCATTGCTCAGCCCGGTGCCGGGCCGGTCGCTTCGGCCACCCGCCCAGTGGACCCGACTACCGGTGCCGCAGGAGTAGGCGCAGAGTTCGAACCACCTTCGAGCGCGCCGGTCGGACCGGTGAACCCGCCGGTTCCGGCATCCACCAACCCGTAGCTCTCAGCGGCTGCAATGGGCGCCGGTGACGTCAGCGACCAGCCCTGCGATCGGGACGAGCCGCACCTACGTGCTCGACACCTCGGTCCTACTGTCCGACCCCCATGCGCTCATGCGCTTCCACGAGCACCACGTGGTGCTGCCGGTGGTGGTTCTCATGGAGCTCGAGGCCAAACGCCAGCACCCCGAGCTGGGGTGGGCGGCGCGCCAAGCCCTCCGCCACCTCGAGCGGCTCAGGGTCGACGGGGGGACGCTCACCGAGCCGGCCCAGGTCAACCGCGAGGGCGGCACCGTGCGTGTCGAGCTGAACCACCAGGGGACCATGGCGTTGCCGACCACCCTGTCGGCCGACATCAACGACCACCGCATCCTGGCCGTCGCCCACAACCTGGCGGCCGACGGCCTGGCGGTGACGCTGGTGTCCAAGGACCTGCCGTTGCGGCTCAAGGCCAGCATCATCGGCCTCGATGCCGACGAGTACCGCAACGAGCAGGCGCGGGCCGACGGGTGGACCGGGATGGCCGAGATCGAAGTGGACCAGGCGAGCATCGACGAGCTCTTCGAGGAACGGGTAGTCGACCTCGCCGAAGCTCGTGATCTGCCCTGCAACACCGGCGTCGTGCTGCTGAGCGGCTCGCAGTCCGGTCTCGGTCGCATCCAGCAGGACAAGCGGATCCACCTGGTGAAAGGCGATCGATCCGTGTTCGACGTACGGGGCAGAAGCGCCGAGCAGCGCATCGCCCTAGACCTTCTGTCCGACCGGTCGGTCGGCATCGTCAGCCTCGGTGGCAACGCCGGCACCGGCAAGAGCGTGCTGGCGCTGGCCGCCGGGTTGGAAGCGGTGCTCGAACAGCAGAGCCACAAGCGCATCGTGGTGTTCCGCCCCTTGTTCGCAGTGGGCGGCCAGGAGCTCGGCTACCTGCCCGGTGACCGGGACGAGAAGATGTCCCCCTGGGGCGCGGCGGTCTTCGACGCTCTCGACGCCATCGCCGGTCCGGCCGTGGTCGAAGAAGTGCTCCACCGCGGCCTGCTCGAAGTGCTCCCCCTCACCCACATCCGCGGCCGCAGCCTCACCGACACCTTCGTCATCATCGATGAGGCCCAGAACCTGGAACGACGAGTCCTGCTCACCGCGCTGTCGCGGCTGGGCGAAGGCAGCCGGGTGGTGCTCACCCATGACGTCGCCCAGCGCGACAACTTGCGGGTCGGCCGCCACGACGGCATCGCTTCGGTGACCGATTCTCTCCGGGGCCATCCATTGTTCGGCCACGTCACCTTGAACCGGGCCGAGCGCAGCCCCATCGCCGCGTTGGTGACCTCGCTGCTCGACGGCCCGGTCGACTAAGGCTCGGCTCCTTAGCGCGGGCGGCCCTACCGCCGCTCGACCGGTCATCCGTTCGGGCTATTTGACCGCTCCGTTGTGGCGACGGGTTGCAAACCGGCCGGCCGCTGGTGTCACTGGAAGGGACGCCTTCTGTCCACTGGTTCCAGTGACGCTTCCGTCTTAGTGCTAAACGTGGTTCTGACGATCGGAGGTCTTCCGTGCAGAGCATGTCCCGAGCATCTGAGCGCCTTGACTGGATCGACGAAGGCGCGTGCCTGGGTCAGACCCGATTGTTCTTCGCTCCCCACGCGGAACGTCCCCAAGCCCGTCTGCGTCGCGAAGCGGCTGCTCGCAAGGTGTGCCTGGGTTGCCCCGTGCTCGTGACGTGCCGTTCCTATGCCCGCCAGAACTACGAGTACGGGTTCTGGGGCGGCGAGTCCGAAGAGGAGCGAATGGCCGCCGGGTTCGCCGTTCCCGACCCCGCCGGGAGCCGCACGCGCCGTTGCGGTTGAAGGAGGCGAGCCATCAGGCGAGGCGACCAGACAGCACGTGCCCGTTCGTCAGGCGCAGCCAGGCGAAAGACGGTGCGACCAGGGCGACCTATCCGCGGAAACTTCAAACGACCCTCCTCGCTGGTTGACCATCCACCGCCGCCGCCCTGACCGTTCCTAGCCTCAAGGCGACAAAGGGGATCCCCCCGCCAGGCAGGGAGGTCACGATGGCAAGACGGGTACCGGTGTACGGGCTCGACATCGAAACCGACACGACGGTCGACGGCCTAGACCCCGGGGTGGCCAGGGTCTTGACGGTGGCGCTCTCTTGTCCCCACCACGACGAGGTGTTCTCCGGCGCGGAGCCGCGGCTGCTGCGCGAGCTGGACGAGCGCCTGGCCCAGTTGCCGGCCGGCGTGGTGGCGACCTGGAACGGCGCCGCTTTCGATCTGCCCTTCCTGGCCGACCGAGCTCAGCTCCACGGCTTGTCCCTCGGCCTGAGGTTGGTGGCCGATCCGGGCATCAACCTTCGGCACTCGCCGCTGCCGGGTCACGCCGGCGCGTACCGGGGTGCGTGGCACGACCATCACCACCTAGATGCCTACCGGTTGTACCGCAACGACGTTGGGCCGACCCTGCGGGTGTCGTGCTCGCTCAAGTCCATCGCCCGCCTGGTCGGGCTGGCCGCTGTCGAAGTCGATCGCGACCAGATCCACGACTTGAGCCATGAGGTGCTTCATGCGTACGCCAGCTCCGACGCGCGCCTGGCCCGAGTGCTGACCGAACGCCGCTGGCCTGCGGCGGTCCGAGCCGTCGACAAGCTCCCGCCCGAGCCGGACCGCGACGCCGAGCGCAGCGCCCAACCGGCGGTTGCCAGCGGCGGACCGATGCTCATCCCTCTGTCAGTGCGCACCAAGGTCCACCCCGCCGACCGCGCCTCCCGGCAACCGGAGCGCCAACCCGAAGTAGCGGCCCGCGCCTGACGCGTTGATGCCGAGCACCAGCGGCGCTCGCTCGTAGCCGGTCCGCTGGAGCTCGCGGCGGCTACTAGGCCGGACCGTGGACCGACCTCCGAGCGGCGTGGGTTTCACGGCGAAGCCAGGCCCGGCGAGCCCCGCAGGGGCGAGCGGGACCAAAAGAGTTGTTGTACCCCCTCTGCACAATGAGGACTGAGGTTCGCGATCTCCTCTGAGGGCCATGGCTCTCGTGGTCGCCAGACATCCCATCTGGCCCCAGGAGATCGCCATGAACCGTTCCCATTGCCCGCCGATCCGCTCTCACCCCACGACCGGGGTCGAGGCTCACCAGCCGACCACCGGTGTACTGCTCGAAGCCGTCCTCGACGCCGTCGAACTGGCCGTGCTCGACGGCTACCACGAACTGCCTCTGCTGCTGTCGGTCCGGCGCCCTGGATCACGACCCCGCCCGCCCGAACTCCACGTCAAGCCGCTACCCCCCGGCACCCACCCGGCCGACGGCTTCGCCGGTTTCACCGCTCCCCATGACTGGTTCGCGGTCGGCTGCGCGGCCGGCGGCACCAAGCGGTCCCTGGACAGCGGCGAGCCGCTGGGCCGGGCCACCTTTGGCTTCCTGCTGCACCGCGACGGCACATCGGTGCTCTCCCTTTCCGGCCAAGGGCGCGAGGTCGCCACCGAGACCGAAGCGCCACCTCAGGGTTTGGTGCCCGACACCTGCCGGCGGGTGCTGGGCCTGGCAACACCGCCGCCCGAAGTTTCCGTCGAGCAGTGGCTGTCGTCGCTGTGGCTCGAAGGAGTGTTCGCGGCGGTCGTCGCCGACCCGGCCGCTCAGTGGACCTGGGACCGACTGCTGGGCGCACGACCCGTCACCGATTGGGATTTCATGGACGGTCACGGCTGGGAGGAACTGCGGTTGGAGTTCACCCGGTTCAAGAACACCATCTTCGGGGTCGACGCCGAGCTGGCGGCCTGGATGGACACTGGCATGTTCGCCCGGGCGTTGGGCGAGGCCGTCCCGCCTTCCGAGCTGCTCCTGGCCGACCTCCAAGCGCTGCTCCCCGGGCCCGTCCACGCTCAGCTGACGGACTTCCTCCGGTGATGTTGCTTGGACTTCGATCACTCGCCGATCGGGGATCAGCCGGAGTTGTCCTGCTTGTACTGCTCCAGGGCCTTGTTGATCTGCGTCTCGGCGTCCTTCATCGATTTGGCCGGATCGGCGTCCTTGAAGGCGATGCCCTCCAGCATCTTCTGCAACGCCGTGCCGTAGTCGTTGTACGGGCCGATCAGCGGGCCGTTGCGCTTGGGATCGATCGAGGCGAGCTGGCCGGCGGCGGTCTTGAGCATCTGGCCGGCCACGTCGTTGTTCCAGAACGTCTGGATGCGGGGATCGTCGCTGACGCCCTTCACCACCGGCAGGTAACCGCTGCCCAGGTGCCAAGCCACGACCTGTTCCTTCTGCAGCTGGAACTTCAGGAACTCATACGCTCCGGCCAGCGTGGCCGGGTCCTTGGCGTTGGCCTTGGGGTCGACCAGGAAGAAGGCACCGCCGCCGACCGAGACCTTGCCCGGCTCGGTCACGCCCGGGTAAGGGGCGTCACCGGCGGCCACCTGGGTCGGGTCCACCTTGATGTCGCCGGCGCCGATGTCGTTGCCGTTGATGTCGCCCTTCAGGAAGGCGGCGATGGTGGTGGCCGCCGCCGATGTCTCGATGGTCATGGCCGACTTGCCGGTGAGAGCGGTGTACTGGTTGATGTTGCCGGAGGTGTTGGACACCGGCAACAGCAGTCCGTCGGCGTTCATCTTCTTGATCCAGTCCAGGATCTCTTTGGTCTTGGGGTTGTCGATGTCAGCCTTGTCGGCCAGGCCCTTGTGGCCGTCGCCGTTGTTGACCACGTTCGCGCCGGACCCTTCCAGCCAGGACTCGATGAACCACCGCTTGAGCGACAGCGCCAGGGGCGCCTGGTAACCGGCCGCCTTCAGCTTCACCGACGCGTCGCGCAGCTCTTGCAGGTTGCCGGGCGGCTTGTCGGGGTCGAGACCGGCCTTCTTGAAGGCCGCCTTGTTGTAATAGAGGACCGGCTCGGAGATGTTGAAGTAGCCGGGCCACAGCACGTCGTTCACCGAGTAGTAGCTGCGTACGGTGTCCACGATCTGACTCTGGTCGAACTTGTCGGTCTTCATGCAGGCGCCGGCCGGAACGGCGGTGCCGCTGTCGATCATGGCCTGCAGGCTGGTGTTCTCCAGGTACACGATCGACGGCAGCTGCTTGCTGCGGATGGCGCCCTTGTACTTCTGCTGCACCTCGTCGTAGCTCTGGCCCTGGTCCTGCCCGGTGACCACCACCTTGTCCTGGCTCTTGTTGAAGGCATCGATCTGGGCCTTCATGGTGTCCAGCGTCTTGCCCTGCAGGCCGCCGTACCACAGCGACACCTGCACCTTGCCTGTGCCGTTCTTCAGGCTGTCGAGCGGGCAGGCGGGCAAATTGCCGGCGGTCACCTTGGACCCGCTGTCGCTACCCGCTTGTTTGCCCGGCCCCCCGCAGGCGGCCACCAACGAGAGGGCCAACGCCAATGCGATGGCGGTTCGGGTGCGTCTCCTCATACGGTGCTCCTGGCGGGTGTGGGTTTGGGAACGGGTGGCGGTCTTGGTCATGGGTCAGCCCTTCACGGCACCGGCGGTGAGGCCGCGCACGATGGTTCGTTGGAACACGATGAGCAGGATCAGGATCGGCAAGGCCACTATCAACGCCCCCGCCGGCCCCAGGTTGGCATCCTGGGGCGTGTCGCTGGCCAGCTTGGTGAGCGAGAGCTGCACTGTGTAGAAGCTCTCCCGGTCGATCACGGCTCGGGGCCACACGTACTGGTTCCACGCCCCCAGGAACGAGATGACCGTGAAGGACCCGATCACGGGTCGGGTCAGCGGTACGGCGAACCGACTCAAGAAGCGAAGGTGGCCCACGCCGTCCATGCGGGTGGCGTCGCGGATGTCTTGGGGGATGCCCAGGAAGCCTTGTCGGAGCAGAAAGGTCCCCAGCGCAGTGGCCAGGAACGGGAGCACCAGGCCCTGGTAGGTGCTGGTCCAATGGTGATTGCGCATGAACTCGGTGTTGGCGATCAGGGTCACCTCGATGGGCAACAGCAGCGAGGCCATGAACAGGGCGAAGATGACCTTCTTGAGCGGGAAGTCGAGGAAGGCAAACGCATAGGCGGACGTGGTCGAGGTGACCAGCTGTACGCCGGTGATCAGGCTGGTGGCTACCAGCGAGCGCACCAAGCCGGACGCCAGGTCACCGCGGTTCCATGCCCGGCTGAACACGTTCCAGTCGATCCAACGCGGGTACTTGGGACGCCCTTGGAACAACCACCGCACCGGGTCCGAGATCGCCCGCACGATGGTCATCCACACGGGGAACAGCACCAAGGCGGCCAGCAGGATGAGCACCAGGTAGGAGGCGGTCAGCCGCAGCGCCTTGTAGTTGCGGGGGGCGGTCCGCTCGGGCGGGGCGGCCAGCGGGTCTCGAGGCCTCACCGGTTCCAGAGCGGCGTCGAGGTCAGTTGCCATATTCCACCCGCCGGTCCAGGATCACGAACTGCAACAGCGTCACCACAAAGGTCAGGCCGAACAGCCCGACCGAGAGCACCGCCGCCGTGCCCAGGTGGTCGTTGCGGTTCTGGAAGACCTTGAACAACAGCGTCTCGGTTGAGCCGCCGGGTGCGCCCTGGGTCAGGATCTCCACCGGGGCGTAGGCCTGGAAGCCGTAGATCACCAAGATGACGGTCAGGAACATCAGCACCGGGGTGAGCAGGGGCAGCGTCACCTTGAAGAACCGGCGCACCGGCCCGAAGCCGTCCAAGGTCGCCGCTTCGATCAGCTCTTCGGGGATCGCCTGCAGGCCGGCCAGCACGATCACGAAGCTGAGGCCGAGGTACTGCCAGGACGAGGTCTGGGCCAGGGCGAACAACGCCGTCTTGGGGTCGTTCAGGACGTCGACCTGAAGTACCCCCACCGTCGGGTTGAGCAGGACATAGAACACCAGCGAGGCCACTGCCACCGAGGTGGCGATGGTGCTCGAGAAGATGGTCTGGAAGATCTTGATGCCCTTGAGCTTGCGGTTGGCCGCTACTGCCAGCAGGGTCCCGAAGACCAGACCGAAGGGCACCGTGTACAGGACGTACAACACCGAGTGCAGCAGCGGTGTCAAGAACTCGTCGCTGCTCAGGATGCTGGTGTACTGCGAGAACCCGACTCTCCGGAAGTTGCCGTTGCTGGTCTGGCGGTAGAGCCCGGTTTGGATCGTCTTGAAGAGCGGATAGAAGGCGAACACGCCGAGCACCACCGCCGACGGCCCCAGGAAGACCGCCGCCAGCGCGGTATCGCGGCGGCGCTGCTTGCGGGCGAGGGCAGATCGCTGGGTTCGGGCCACGGGTAGCTGCGTTCTCCGGAGCCGGCTCAGAGCCGCTCGGTCGTCTCGGCGTCGAACAGGTGGATGTGGGCCGGATCAACCGCCAACCGGCACTGCTCTCCCACCGCCGGCAGAGAAGCCGCCGACTCCCCCCGCACCACGACCCGGTGGCCGCCGAGGTCGAAAGAGACCAACGACTCGTGGCCCAGCCATTCGACGGCGGTGACGGTGGCCGCCATGGGCCCGTCACCGATGCTCAACTGCTCGGGACGGATGCCGATCTCGACCTTGCGGCCACTCTCCACCCGGTCACCCGAGGTCGCCGCGATCGGCAGGCGTAGGTCCCCGGCCACCACCACCGGCTGGCCGTCATCGGAGTCGAGCTGGCCTTCCAGGATGTTCATCGGAGGTGTCCCTATGAAGCCGGCCACGAACAGGTTGGCCGGCGCCGCATACACCTCTTCGGGTGTGCCCACCTGTTGGAGCCGGCCGTCGGCCATGACCGCGATCCGGTGGGCCATGGTCATGGCCTCGACCTGGTCGTGGGTCACGTAGATGGTGGTGGTCGACAGCCGCTTCTGCAGGTCGACCAGTTCGATGCGGGTCTGGGCTCGGAGCTTGGCGTCCAGGTTCGACAGCGGCTCATCCATGAGGAAAGCCTGCGGGCGCCCGACGATGGCCCGAGCCAGCGCCACCCGTTGACGCTGACCGCCCGACAACGCCTTGGGTTTGCGGTCGAGGTACGGCTCGAGCCCCAGGATGCGGGCGGCTTCGGCGATACGGTCGGCCCGCTCGGTCTTGGTGAGCTTGCGGGCCGGCTTGTCCGCCCCGTCGATGTGGACCTTGCGGACCTGCAACGGGGACTCGATGTTCTTGGCGACGGTCAGGTGCGGGTACAGCGCGTAGCTCTGGAACACCATCGAGATGTCGCGGTCGCGGGGCTCCACGTCGTTGACGATCGAGTCACCGATGGACAGCTTCCCCTCGGTGATGTCCTCTAGCCCGGCGATCATGCGCAACGCCGTCGTCTTGCCGCAGCCGGACGGACCGAGCAGCACCATGAACTCACCGTCGACGATGTCGAGGTCGAGCCGGTCGACGGCAGTAACGTCGCCGTACCGCTTGGTCACCTGATCGAACGTCACACTCGCCACTTGGGTCCCCCTAGGCGTCATCGGCGGCGGAGTGAGCGACATCATGGCAGGCCGTCCCAACCTCCGGTGTCGTGCCGGGAACGCGCCCTGGCGATAAGAAGCGTCGACGCGCGCAACCGGGTCGACCTATCCGCGCGAATTAGGTGTCTCCGGGCGCCCGCCGGGAGGGCCGGTAACGTGCCGCAGCGTGCCCACCGGCGACGACCCTGACCTACCGGAGTGGTTGGGCGACGCCCGTCCACCCGGCGCCGGCCCCGAGCCGACCGACGAGGAGCCGTCGCCCGCAGCCGACCCGTATGCCAAAGGGCAGCCGGTTCCCCCGGTGTCGAACACGCCCAGGGCCGGGTCCGCCCGGAGCCCGCGATCGCCTTCTGAGGGCCGCAAGCGTCCACCGCCGGACGGTCGCCGACGGCCTCCCGGTCCCACCGGCCTGCCGACCGGTCCCCACCCCCTGCTACCGAGCCACGCCCCAGTTGAACCGGGCACCTACACCCGTCGTCGCCTGCTCGTCGGGTTGGGCGGGGCGGCCGCCGTTGGCGCCGGGGTCCTCGGCTGGAAGGCCCTGACCGGTGGTGGCGGTGGAGGCCAATCCCATTCGTCTCCGGAGCGCAGCGCGTCGCCCGGGACGGGTGGGGCTCGCACCACCAGCCGACCTGGCGCCGGACCGCCAGGACCGGCTCTCACCGGGGCGGCCGACCAGCCGGGCGCCGGCCACGTCTATGACACGGTGATCGCCGGCGGCCGGGTCATCGACCCCGACTCCGGCTTCGACGCCACCGCCCACGTCGGCGTCGACGGCTCGACGGTGACCGCCGTCAGCGCCACGCCGCTCAAGGCCAAGTCCACCATCGACGCCGCCGGCTTGGTCGTCTGCCCCGGCTTCATCGATCTGCTCAGCAATGCTCCTGACGACTACGGCGCCCGCTTCAAGATCGCTGACGGCGTGACCACCAACTTGGGCATGCACGGCCTTGACGGTCCCGCCGCCGACTTCTTCGCCCGCTACCAGGACAAGGCCATGGTCAACTTCGGCGGCGCCCTGCGGAACCCTTCCCGGCGCGCTGCCGTCGCCGGGCTCGGTCTGGCCGCCAGCCCGAACAGCGACCAGGTCCGCCAGCTCGCCGACGACGCCCAGCAGCAGATCCAGCAGGGCTGGATCGGCATCGACTTCGAGCCCGAGTACATCCCTGGTACCAGCCGCGAGGAGATGGCCGCGCTGGGCAAGGTGGCCCAGCAGAACAACGTGGTTTGCACCTTCCACGGCCGGTACTCCAGCTTCGACCAGGAACTGCAGACCATCGATGAGGTGATGGTGGTGGCCCGCGACAGCGGCGCCCGCTGCCACATCGAGCACCTGGTCAGCACCGGCGGGACGTTCCACATGGCCGATGCCCTCGGGAAGCTGGCCACCGCCCGCCAGCAGGGCCTGGACATGAGCGCCTGCACGTTCCCGTACGGCTTCTGGGGCGCGCCGGTGGCCTCGGCCCGCTTCGATCCCGGCTGGGACCAGCGGTTCCACATCACTTACAACGACCTGCAAGTGCCAGGAACCACCGAGCGGCTGACCGAGGCGACGTTCAACCAACTCCGCTCCACCGGCACGGTGGCGGTCGCCTACGCCATCCCCGAAGAGAGCGTGGTGGCCGCCCTCAAGGACCCGGACACCATGATCGGAAGCGACGCCATCCTGGCTCCCGGCAACGACACCCACCCGGCCGCCAGCGGGTGCTTCAGCCGGGTGTTGGGCCGTTACGTCCGCGACCAGAAGGTCCTCGACCTGCGTACCGCCTTGGCCAAGATGACGATCATGCCGGCCAAGCGGTTCGGGACCAAGGCGCCGGCGCTGGCCAAGAAGGGTCGCCTGGCGCGCGGCGCCGACGCCGACATCACCGTGTTCGACCCCAAGACGGTGAGCGACCGCTCCACCGTGGAACAGCCGGCCGTCGAGTCAGCCGGCGTGCAATGGGTGCTGGTCATGGGTCAGCAGGTGCGCACCCCGAAGGGCACCAACGATGTCCACGCCGGCCAACCGATCCGCTTCCAGGCATAAGTTGCAACACGTGCCGCTATCGCCCTAACGCTGGACGTCGGGTCCGAGGACGTTGAAGCCGGGGGGCAAGGAGCGGCGGCCGGTGAGGGCCCGGATGACGGCGGCGGAGTTGGCGGGACCTCGCGCCTCCGCCACCTCGACCAGGAGGTCGACGGTGACCTTGGCCGCCGACGCCGGCGGGTCGGACTGCTCACCCCGGAGGCCCAGAGCATCGACCAAGTCGAGGGTGTGGACGGTGAGCTCGAGAACCCGGGTTCGCAGGTACTCGCTGAAGGCGAGGCCGCCGAGCCGGGTGGCGATCGGTTGGTCGTCGTCGGCACCTGCCACCAACGCGTGGACTCGGTCGGCCAACTGGTGCAGCTCGGCCCCGTCACCTAGCTCGGCGCCGGCGGCCCGCCCCCGGTCGGCCACCGCCTGGTGGACGGCGGGGTCCGTCATCCCGGCGGCGAAGTAGACCCCCGCCGAATCGATCTCGATGGTGGCCGGCTTATCGAGGTACTCCTCAATGGTGACAAAGGCGCGGGCGGTATGGGCGACGGTCTCGCGGACCGTCCACTCCCCGAGCCCCGGCTGCGACCACTGCTCCAAGGTGATGGTGTCGACCACCGCCAGGAACCAGTCGCTGGCCACGCTCAACGCCGTCCGGGTCAACCCTGGCTGCTCGCTCATCCGGCCACCCTGCCATCCCGGTGGGGCCAACCGACCGGCCGGTTCAGACTTCACCGTGGTGCGGGCAGCGCCCCCGCCACCCAGTCGGGGTGACCAGCACGGCCAGGCGGGTGCCGCAGGTCGTGCAGAACCGGGGCGGATCCAGCTCCCGGCCGCAGCCCGAGCAGTCCGTGTCCCGCCGCCCGCAGGCCTCGCAGTGCCGGACCGCTTGGTCCATGAGGGTCTTAGAAGGCCTTGCCCAACGCTCCGACCGGCATGCGCAGATCGGCCAGCATCTGCAGGTCCTGATCGGGGCGGCGTCCCAACGTCGTCAAGTAGTTGCCCACGATCAGGGCGTTGATGCCGGCGGTCATGCCCATGGCCTGAAGGTCTCGCAGCGTGACCTCGCGGCCGCCGGCGTAACGCAGGATCACCGCGGGGAGGGCCAGGCGGAAAAGGGCTATCCAGCGGATCGCTTCCAGCGCGTCGGTGACAGGCACATCGGCCAGCGGCGTGCCCGGGCGGGGGTTCAGGAAGTTGACCGGCACCTCGCACGGCTCCAACTGGCGAAGCTCGTCCAGCAGTTCCAACCGCTGCTCCACGGTCTCGCCCATGCCGAGCAGCACGCCACAGCAGAGCTCCATGCCGTTGTCCTTGACCAACCGGCAGGTGTCGGCCCGGTCCTGCCATGTGTGCGTGGTGACGATCCGGTCGAAGTGGGACCGGGCCGTCTCCAGGTTGTGGTTGTACCGGTGGACGCCGCCCTCGGCCAGCCTCCGGGCCTGGTCGGCGTCCAGGATGCCGGCGCTGACGGCCACGTTCAGCCCGGTCTCGTCCCTTACCGCGGGTACCAGGTCGAGGATGCGCTTGAGTGTCCGCTCGTCGGGGCCTTTGACGGCCAGCACGATGCAGAACTCGCTGGCCCCCAGGGCGGCGGTTTCGCGGGCGGCGGTCAAGACCTCGTCTGTGTCCAGGAAGGGTGTGGCTTTGACCGGTGTATCGAAGGCGCTCGACTGGGAGCAGAAGTGGCAGTCCTCCGGGCAGCCGCCGGTCTTGGCCGAGAGGATGCCCTCCACCTCTACCGTGTCCCCGCACCAGGCCAGCCGCACCTCGTGGGCGAGAGCCCCCAGAGCTGGTACCGATTGGTCCGGCACCCTGGCCAAGGCGACCAGCTCCTCACCGCCCAGCTGGCGGCGCTCGTCGAGCAGGGCGTCACCGGCCAGTCGGATGGTGGTCCGGGCGGCGGCGGCGCTCAGCGGCTCACGGTCATCGGCCGCCGGCCGGTAAACGAGCGCCTTGCGGCCGAGCGGCACGGGCTCCACGGTGTGCGACATGGGCGGGGAGCCTACGGCCGCCCATCCCCGACCCGAACCAGCGGCTCGTTCCCGCCTCCTGAAGGAATGGTCAGGAGCGGACGAGGTCGGCGATCTGGCGCAGCTGGTCGGGACTACCGCTGACGAGCATCGTGGTCATGACCGTCTGGCGCCAGGCTTCAAGTTCGTCCTTGATCTTGTCGACCGGGCCGACCAGGGCGACGTCCTGCACCAGCGACAGGGGCACGCTGGCGACGGCTTCGTCCTTGCGGCCTTCGAGGAACAGGTCCTGGATCTTGTTGACCTCGCCCTCGTAGCCCATCCGGCTGAAGACATCGGCGTGGAAGTTGACCTCCCGGGCGCCCATGCCACCGATGTAGAAGCCTAGGTGCATGCGCACCACGTCGGCCGCCTTCTCCACGTCGTCGTCGATGACCACGTTGACCAGGTTCGGCACCTCAAAGGTGTCAAGCGTCCGGCGGGCGTCGGGACGGGCGAAGCCCTCGGCCAGGCAGTCGCGGTAGAAACCGTCCAACTTGGGCGAGAGGAAGATCGGCAACCAACCGTCGGCGATCTCGGCCGTCAGGGCCACGTTCTTCGGACCTTCAGCACCCAGCAGGATCGGCGTGTCCGCCGACCGGGGGTGGGTGATGGATTTGAGCGGCTTGCCCAGCCCGGTGGTGCCCTGGCCGGTCAGCGGCAACTGGTAGTGGTCGCCTTGGAAGTCGAGCGGCTCTTCCCGCGCCAGCACCCGGCGGATGATCGACAAGTACTCCTTGGTGCGAGCCAGGGGCTTGGGGTACGGCTGGCCGTACCAGCCCTCCACCACCTGTGGGCCAGAGGCGCCCAGGCCGAGGACGAACCGGCCACCGGTGAGGTGATCCAGCGTGAGCGCGGTCATGGCGGTGGCGGTGGGCGTGCGAGCCGACAGCTGGGTGACGGCGGTGCCCAGCCGGATCCGCGAGGTCTGCGACCCGTACCAGGCCAGCGGCGTGAAGCAGTCCGAGCCGTAGGCCTCGGCGGTCAAGGCGATGTCGAACTCCAGCTCCTCGGCGGTCCGCAGTTGCTCGGCCACGCCGGCCGGCGGACCGCCGAACCAGTAACCGAGGTGAATGCCGAGCTTGAGGTCGCTAGCCATGCGGTGAGGGTACTTCCACCCTGACCAAAACTAGAACCTGTTATAGTTCACGGAGGACGAGCCAAGGGCGAGTCCGACCAAAGAGCACATTGTCCATTCGCCAGGCGCAGCCTGGCGATTCCAACCGTGAGCCGCGACAAAGGGTCACCTCATCCCGAACTCTTCGAGCATGTCCATGCCTTCCGACATCGGCATCATCGACTTGATGATGGGCATCCCGAGCGACGATCAGACCGGCTGGTACGAGTTCCTCAAGCCCCAGCTGCGGGAGGAGTCGGCCGAGTACGAGTTCCCCGTCCAGTACATGTTCAAAGACGTCCCGCACTTCGAGCGCGGCGTCGACCATGTCTCCCTGGTGCTCGACCAGATGGACCACTTCGGCATCGAGAAGGCCATGATCGGCTTCAGCGAAGCGCGGGGGCACGACCTCCGGGCCGTCACAGAGCACCCTGACCGCTTCTTCGGCTCGTTCAGCGTCGACCCCAACCACGGCATGGACGGCGTGCGGGCGCTGGTCCGGGCCTACGAGACCCACGGCGTCAAGTCGGCCATGGCCTTCCCCGCCGGGTACCTGCCCCAGGTGCCGATCAACGACAAGAAGATGTTCCCGCTGTACGCCAAGTGCATCGAGCTGGACATCCCGATCTGCGTCACCGCCGGCATCTGCGGGCCACGGGTCCCTTCAGCGTGCCAGGACGTGATGCTGGTCGACGAGGTGTGCTGGTACTTCCCCGAGCTCAAGTTCGTGTTCCGCCACGGGTGCGAACCTTGGGCCGACCTGGCCGTCAAGCTCATGCTCAAGTGGCCGAACCTCTACTACTCCACCAGCGCCTTCGCCCCCCGCTACTACCCCCAGGAGATCATCGACTACGCCAACAGCCGGGGCGCCGACAAGGTCATGTACGCCGGTTACTTCCCCATGGGCCTGGCGCTGGAGCGGATCATGCACGAACTGCCCGACGTGCCGCTGAAGGCCGACGTATGGCCAAAGTTCCTGCGCCAGAACGCCATCCGTGTCTTCGACCTCTAGGAAACTGCGATGAGCCGCTACCCGTTCCCGGTCCCGTTCGGCTGGTTCCAGGTTGGCTACCCCGAGGACTTTCCCGCCGGTGAGGCCAAGCCGCTCTACTACTTCGACCGCCACCTGGTGGCGTGGCGCGACGAGGCCGAAGCGGTCCACGTGCAGGACGCGTTCTGCCCCCACCTCGGCGCCCACCTGGGCCACGGCGGGATCGTCGACGGCTGCGAGCTGGTGTGCCCCTTCCACGGCTGGCGCTTCGACGCCGAGGGCAACAACACCGACATCCCCTACTCCGAGCGTCTCAACCGCAAGGCCCACGTCCGCCCGTACCCCACCCTCGAGCGCAACGGCCTGGTGTTCTGCTGGTTCCATCCCCAGGACGCGCCGCCGGCGTTCGACGTGCCCGAGATCCCCGAGTTCAACGACCACCCGGACTTCCAGGCCAGGATCCGCACCGAGTACACCGTCGACGCGGCCTGGCAAGAGATGTCGGAGAACGGGGTCGACAACGCCCACTTCCGCTACGTGCACAACACCGCGTCGGTGCCGGAGATCGTGTCCTACGAGACGGGCGGCTTCGAGTCCGACATGCAGTCATCGCAGAAGTTCCCCACCCCGCGGGGCGTGATGGAGGGCCACATCGACAGCCACGGCTGGGGGCCCGGAATCAGCCTGGTGTGGTTCACCGGCATCGTCGACACCGTGAACCTGGCCACCACCACACCCGTGAGCGCCGAGCAGTGCGTCATGCGCTTCAACTTTTCGTTCCGCGACCTCGGCGACGCCAAGACCACTGAGCACGTGGGCCAGGCGTTCGTGGCCGAGGTCGACAAGCAGGTGCGCGAGGACCGACCCATCTGGGAGCACAAGGCCCACCTGGTCCGCCCCGCCCTGGCCGACGGCGACGGCCCCATCATGAAGTTCCGCAAGTGGGCCTCGCAGTTCTACGCCGAGCCGGTCGGCGACGAGCGGCTCGTGTACCCCCCGCCCCACTGGCCCGACCGCATGGACGACGCCCCCGCCAAAGCCACCGCCAGCTCCCGCCTTAGCGACTGACCTCAACGTTCAGAGTGCACCAGGTGGCGGAATCCGCTACCTGGTGCACAACAGATGCCGCGTGGGGCTCAGGTGGTCGCCGAGGTCACGAGAGGAGGTGGGCGTCGCCAGCCAAGTGGCCGCCGTCGACGACGTACTCGCTCCCGGTGACGTAACCGGCGTCGTCGGAGACCAGGAACAGCACGACCGGCGCCACGTCGTCGACGGTGCCTTGCCGCTTGATCGGCAGGCGCTGGTAGAAGCTGGACATCTCGCTGCCGTCGCGGCCTTCGAAACGGGTCATGGGCGTGTCGATGCCGCCCGGGTGGACCGAGTTGACCCGGATGCCATAGGCGCCGAGCTCGATGGCGGTCGACCGGGTGAGGCCCCGCAGACCCCACTTGCTCGACGAGTAGGCGGACAGCATGGGTAGGCCTTCCATGCCCCCGTTGGAGGAGATGTTCACGATCGCTCCGCGGCCGGCCTTGCGCATGGAGGCCACCACCGACTTGGTGCCCAGGAAGGCACCGGTGAGGTTGATGTCGAGCACCTTGCGGAACTCGTCGGCGGGCGTGTGTTGCACCGGGTTGAAGGCCAGGATGCCGGCGTTGTTGATCAGGATCGACACCGCCCCGAAGGCGTCCTCGGCCGCGACGACCACCGAGTTCCAGTTGGCCTCGTCGGTCACGTCGAGGTGCTCGAAGCGGGCGCTATCACCGATCGATGCCGCCGTCTCGGCGCCGGCGTCGTCCAGCACGTCAGCGATCACAACCTTGGCACCTTGCTGCACGAACAGCCGGGCCTCGGCCTCCCCTTGGCCCCGCGCTCCCCCCGTGATGATGGCGACGCGGCCCTCGAGCTTGCCCGTCACGAGTGCTCCGATCCCACGACCCACATGGCGAAGAACTGGCTGCCGCCGCCGTAAGCGTGGCCCACGGCCAGCTTGGCGCCGTCGATCTGGTGCTCGCCGGCCCGACCCCTCACCTGCATGGCGGCCTCGGCGAAGCGCAGCATGCCCGACGCCCCGATGGGGTTTGACGACAGCACGCCGCCGCTCATGTTGACCGGCAGGTCACCGTCGAGCGCGGTGGCGCCGTCTTCGACCATGCGCCAACCGTCGCCCGGTTCGGCGAAGCCCAGGTTCTCCAGCCACATGGGCTCGAACCAGCTGAACGGCACGTACATCTCCACGCAGTCGATTTGGCGGCGGGGGTCGGTGATGCCGGCCTGGCGGTACACGTCGGCGGCGGTCAGGGCGCCGCCCAGCGGCAGGACGGTGTCGCGGTCAGCCGACAACGTCGGTTCGCTGCGCATGGCGGTGCCGCGCACCCACGCCGGCGGGCGCCCCGCCGCCGCCGACGCCTGGCCGACCGACTCGCCGCCGAGCACCAAAGCGCAGGCACCGTCGGACGACGGGCAGGTCTCGGCGTAGCGGATGGGGTCCCACAGCATCATCGAGTCCTTTATGGAGTCGAAGCTGATGTCGTGATCGTGCAGGTGGGCGTAGGGGTTCTTCAGGGCGTTGCGCCGGTCCTTGAGCGCCACGAGGATGCCGATGTGATCCGGCGCCTTGGCCCGCCGCACGTAGCTGCGGATGTGAGGGGCGAAGTAGCCGCCGGCGCCGGCGTGCAGCGGCGGCGTGAAGGGGATGGGCAGCGACAGCGCCCACATGGCCTCGGACTCCGACTGCTTCTCAAAGGCGACGGTCAGGACCCGTTCATGGATGCCGGCCTGGACGAGCTGGGTGGCGACGATGGCCGTCGACCCGCCGACCGAGCCGGCGGTGTGGACCCGGAACAGCGGCTTGCCGGTGCAGCCCAGCGCGTCGGCCAGGTACAGCTCCGGCATCATCACGCCCTCGAAGAAGTCGGGGGCCTTGCCCACGACCACGGCGTCGATGTCGGCCCAAGTCATCTCGGCGTCGGCTAGAGCGCGCTGAGCGGCTTCGCGCACCAGGCCGGCCATGGAGACGTCGCCACGCGTGGCCTGGTGCTTGGTCTGGCCGATCCCGACCACGGCGACCGGTTGCTTGGCCATCAGCTGTCCCCTTCCATCACGCAGACCAGGTTCTGTTGCAGGCACGGACCGGACGTGGCGTGGGCGATGCCCCGGTCGGCCTCGCCCCCGCTGATGCGGGTGGCGACCTCGCCCAGGCGGATCAGGCCGGCGGTCATCATGGGGTTGGCGCTGAGGGCGCCGCCCGACGGGTTCACGTTCTGGTGGTCGGCCAGCCCTAGGGCGTCGCGCAGGATCAGCTCCTGGTGGGTGAACGGAGCGTGCAGCTCGGCCACATCGACCGGCTTGGCGGCGCTGCCATTGCTGAGCGCACCCGCCTTCTCGCCGGCCAACTTCGTCGAAGCCGAGGTGGTCAGGTCGCGCAGGCCGAGCGAAATGGGCTCCACCCGGTGGTCGATGCCGCGGATCCACGCCGGCCGGTCAGACCAACGGTGGGCGGCATCGCCGGCGGCCAATACCACGGCGGCGGCGCCGTCGGTGATGGGCGGGCAGTCGTGGCGGCGCAGCGGCGACACCAGCTCGGGTTCGGCCAGAAGGTCCGTCGCCGGCCGGTCCCATGCCAGCTGGGCGTGGGGGTTGGCTTGGGCGTTGCGCCGGCTGCGGGCGGCGACCCCGGCCATGTCGGCGACGCTGGCCCGGCCCGAATCGACCAACGCCTGGGCCTGCAGGGCCGCCAGGCTGATGCTGTCCGGCCACAGCGGAGCGACCGTGTAGGGGTCGAGCTGGCGGGTGAGCACCATGGGCAGGTCACCCGGCGAGGACTTGGCGTAGCTGTACACGAGTGCGGTGTCGATCTCGCCGAGCTGGATCTTGACCCACGCCTCATACAGAGCCCAGGCGCCGTCCATCTCGACGTGGCTCTCCTGGATCGGCGGCCACGGGCCGACGGCGTCGAGGGTGCTCACGAAGCTGAAGGCGGTGCCGGCCAGGTAGTCCGTGGAGCCAGAGCAGGTGAAGCCGATGTCGGCGATGGTGGCGTCGATCTGGTCCAGCACCTGGCGGGTGACCGGCATGAGCATCTCGACCTCGTTGAGGTCGTCGACGCGGCGGGCGTACTTGGACTGGGCGAAGGAGACGATGGCCACGTCGCGCATCAGGCCGCTCCCGCCCCATCGTCGCCGGCCCGTGGATCAGCAGGGGGCACGCCCCTGACCCAGGACCCGAGGCCGGTGCCGTGGTCCTCGCCGGGGATGTTCACCGTTTGATCGTCGGGCTGGCCGTTCGGTTTGAAGTACCTGATGCTCTCCAGCGTGGGGGCCAGATCGGCGTCATCGACCCATACCCCCTCCACCCGCATGCCGATGTGCACCTGGTCGGCGGGGACCTCCTGGATCAGGTGCATCAGGGGTAGGTCGCTGCCGTCCAGCAGGATGTTGGCGGTGACGTAGGGGATCTCCATGGCCGATCCGTAGAAGGCCACGTTCACCACGCAGAACGAGGCCACCGTCCCCACCGGCTGGATCTCGACCTGTTCGGTGGTGGGGACCCCGTCACGGGGGCAGGCGCCGCGGGGAGGCAGGTACACCTTGGCGCATATGGGGCAGCGTTCTCCGTAGATCTTCTTCTGGGCGATGCCCCTCAGGAAGCGCGAGGTGGCGGCGCCGGCGGTGAAGCGGTAGTCGAGGCGGGCCGGGGTGCGCACGCTGCGCACCGCCTCGACGTCTCGCAGGGACTCGGGCAGGGTCACGTCAGGCATCTCCGTTCAGCCCTCCCTGGCCCGTGTCAGCTTCGAAGCAGGCCAAGTCGGTTATCTGCCCCTCTCGTTCCTCGGCCCAGCGGGGCCGCACCCGCAAGCCCGGCCGGGCCACGTCACGGTTCCCACCGGTGTCCAGAGCGTGAAGGAATGGGGTGTCGGCGCCGTCGAGCTTGATGAGCGCCCACGCAAATGGCGCGTCCAGCGGATGCTTGGCGTGCGGTTGGTGCACCCAAGCGGCGGTGACCACCTCCCCGCCGGGGCCGACCTCGACCAGCTCGGTCAGGTCCTCGCCGGTGACCGGGTCGAACTCCGACGGCGGCACGATCACCCGCCCGTCGGCTGCCTTGGAGCCGACCAGGACACCTTCTCGCAACCCGGTGAGGAACCCGCCGATGACCGGCCCGGTGGTGCGGGAGAACGGGTACTCGATGACCAGCGGCGCGCTCAGAACGTCCATGCCGTGAGACTAGAACACGTTCCAGTTTGACGTGCTAACGGCGAGTGGCTGCGGCGCTCGCTCCCAGCTCGTCGCTAGCGCTTCCCTCGCTGGCGCGTCGGAGCCGTACTTGAAGCTGCGCAGCCGCCGGGCGGAGCAGCGTAAGGGCGTGGGTTTCATGGCGAAGCCGGCCCGGCGAGGCCTGCCGAGCTGGGCAATCAAAAACTGATGACTTGGCGGATGACCTCGCCGGCCTTCATGGCGTCAAAGGCTTCGTTGATGTCGTCGATGGCCAGCTTCTTGGTGATCATGCCTTCGAGGTCGAGTTGGCCCGCCTGCCACAGCCGCAACCAGCGGTGGAAGTCGGAGCGGACGTCGGCCGACCCGTAGTAGCTGCCCACGAAGGTCTTCTCGGAGAAGAACAGCTCAAAGGCGTTGAAGGCGATCTCCTTGTCCGGGGCGCCGACGCCGATGACGCAAGCGGTGCCGCCGCGGCGTACGGCATCAAAGGCGGCTCGCATGGTGACGGGCAGGCCGATGGCCTCAAAGGCGTAGTCGAAGCCGTCGCCGGTGAGCTCGGCCTGCAGGGCCGGTAGGTCGTCGGGCGTGCAGGCGTGGGTGGCACCGAACTGCTTGGCCCATTCCAGCTTGTCGGCCACCAGGTCGACGGCCACGATCTGGGCGGCGCCGGCGATGCGGGCGCCCTGGATGGCGGCGATGCCGACGCCACCACAACCGAACACCACGACCGACGAGCCGGGCACCACCTTGGCGGTGTTGACCGCCGCGCCGACGCCGGTGGTGACGCCGCACCCGATGAGCGAGGCCACCTCGAAGGGCACGTCGTCGTCGATCTTGATGGCCGCCTCGACGGGCATGGTCACCTGCTCGGCAAAGGTGCCGGCGCCGGCCATGCCGAACACGGGCTCACCGTTGCGGGTGAACCGGGGTGTCAGCCCGCGCCCGAACTGGATCTCGGTGCAGAGGTGCGGCGACCGGCGGGTGGTGCAGTTGATGCAATGGCCGCAGGGCGGGGACCACGCCACGATCACGTGATCACCTTCGGCCACCTTGGTCACGCCGGGACCCACGGCGGCGATGATGCCGGCGCCCTCGTGGCCGGGCACGAACGGTGCCGGCTGCGGCAGGGTGCCGTTCATGGCCGAGAGATCCGAGTGGCAGACGCCGGTGGCCTCGATCTTGATGGTGACCTCGTCCGCCCCCGGCGCCACCACCTCCAGATCGTCGACGATCTCGAGCTTCTCGTCACCGGTGTTGTGAAGCAGCGCGCCGCGCATGATCTCCCCTTCGTCTTTGGCGATCGATCAACGGCCGAAGCTACTAGAACGCGTTCCACTTTCTTCCCTAGGGTGCGGGGCATGAGTGAGAACGGGTTCTGGAGGCTGGCGGCGGCCGATCCTGACCGGGTGGTGTTGGTGACGCCAGACGACCGCCAGGTGGCCGCCGGAGACCTGCTGGGTCGCGTCAACCAGATCTCCCATGGGCTGCGGGCGCTCGGGCTGCAGCGCGGTGATTCGGTGGCGGTGGTCCTGCCCAACGGCCTGCCGATGATGGAGACGTACCTGGCCGCCATGCAGATCGGCCTGTACTTCACGCCGATCAACCACCACTTGGTGGGCCTCGAGATCGCCTACATCCTGGCCGACAGCGAAGCCAAGGCCCTCGTGACCGATGAGCGCTTCGCCGAAGGAGCCACCGCCGCCGTCGACGAGATCGACTTCCCCGCCGAGCGCCGCTTCATGGCCGGCACCCCTGCGCCGGGTTTCCGCCCCTTCGATGAGCTCGCCGAGGGCCAGCCGGCCACCGCGCCCGACAACCGCATCGCCGGCCAACCGATGCACTACACGTCGGGCACGACCGGCCGCCCCAAGGGCGTCAAGCGGGGGCTCAACGACATCGATCCCGACGATATGGGTGCCCTGTTCGCCATGTTCCTGATGCTGTTCGGGATCGAATCGGGCGGCGACAACGTGCACCTCACCTGCTCGCCCCTCTACCACACGGCCGTGCTGATGTGGACGAGCTGTTCGCTGCACCTGGGCCACCAGGTGGTGCTCATGGACAAGTGGACGCCCACCGGGATGCTGGAGCGGATCGACCGTTACGGGGTCACCACCACCCACATGGTGCCCACCCAGTTCCACCGCCTACTGGCCTTGCCCGAGGCCGAACGCCAGCGATACGACGTCTCGTCGCTCCGCCAGGTCGTCCACGGCGCCGCGCCCTGCCCCCCGGAGATCAAGCGCCAGATGATCGAGTGGTGGGGCGACTGCGTAACCGAGTACTACGCCGCTACCGAAGGCGGCGGCACCATCGCTCCCGCTGAGGTCTGGCTAGAACGCCCTGGCACCGTCGGCCGGCCGTGGGCCGGAGCCGAGGTCCGCGTCCTGGACGAAGCCGGCCAGGACGTGCCCACCGGCGAGGTCGGCACCGTTTACATGGCTCTGGCCCAGGTGAACTTCGAGTACAAGGGCGACGCCGCCAAGACCGACCAGAACCGCAAGGACGGCTTCTTCACGGTCGGCGATGTCGGCCTGCTCGACGCCGACGGCTACCTGTACCTGCGGGACCGCAAGAGCGACATGATCATCTCCGGCGGCGTCAACATCTATCCGGCCGAGATCGAAGGGGTGCTGCTAACCAACCCCAAGGTGGGTGACGCCGCCGTCTTCGGCGTGCCCAACGAGGATTGGGGTGAGGAGATCAAGGCGGTCATCGAGCCGGCGGCCGGGGTGGAGCCGTCCGACGACCTGGCCGCCGAGCTGCTCGAGTTCTGCGCCGGCCGCCTGGCCGGGTTCAAGACCCCCAAGACCGTCGATTTCATCATCGAGATGCCCCGGGACCCCAGCGGCAAGCTGTTCAAGCGCCGCCTCCGTGACCCGTACTGGGAGGGTCGCCAGCGGGCCATCTGACCCATCCGGGTGGTAGTACCGCCGGCGGGCAGGCGACACCGGTTCGCCCCCAGGAGGAGCCACCACCGTGGAGTTCGTCACCGTTCAGGGCACCGCCGTCCCCGCTCTCGGGTTCGGAACGTGGGAGCTGGAAGGCGACACCTGCGCCATCGCCACCGAAGCCGCCCTTGAACTCGGCTTCCGCCACCTCGACACCGCTCAGGCCTATGGCAACGAGCAATTGGTCGGCGCCGCACTGACTGCCGCCCCGGTCGCGCGCGAGGACGTCTTCCTGACGACCAAGGTGTGGAACGACAACCTCGACCATCCCGACCACCTGCGGGCTTCGGTCCATGAGAGCCTGCACAAGCTCAACACCGAGTACGTCGACCTGCTCATGGTCCACTGGCCGGTGCACTGGGAACAGCTCGGCGCCAACCTGGAAGCGTTGCGGGAGCTGCAGGAGCAAGACAAGGCGCGCTACTTGGGTGTCTGCAACTTCTCCTACGACGAGACCGAGGCGGCCCTCGCGGAAGCGTCCCTGTTCGCCATCCAGGTGGAGCACCACCCGTACTTGGCCCAGCCCGAACTGTTGCGCCTGGCCGTCGAGCGCGACCTGATGTTCACCGCTTACTCGCCGCTCGGGCGGGGTGACTCGCTGAAAGACCCGGTGGTGACGGACATAGCCGAGGCCCACGGAGCCTCGCCCTCCCAGGTCGTGCTGCGCTACCTGCTCGACGAGGACGGCCCCACCGCGGTGATCCCAAAGGCGTCGACCCGTGAGCACGCCGAGGACAACCTCGGCGCCGTCGACGTGGTCCTGACCGACGAGGACCGAGCGGCCATCGCCCGTCTGGACAACGGCACCCGCTACGTCAACCCGCCATGGGCGAACTTCCCGACGTGAACGCGGCCCGGACCGCGGTCGTAACCGACCACTAGCCTCTGCGCTACCGCTCCGGCGGCTCGTGAGCCTCGGCTCGCCTCTAAGAAACCCGACGTACGCAAGGCGACGATGGCGATCACCGAACAGAACCGGCACGACCTTCACAAGCGACTCGATGAGGTGCTCGGCATGGATCACGCGACCACGTTGATGGGGCATCTCCCTCCGGTGGGCTGGGCCGATGTGGCCACCAAGCACGACTTGGATCAACTCGCGCTCCTGAACAGGCGCGACCTCCACCAGCACGCCGAGCTGTTCAAGCACGATCTCGACCAGCACGCCGAGCTGTTCAAACACGATCTCGACCAGCACGCCGAGCTGTTCAAACACGATCTCGACCAGCACGCCGAGCTGTTCAAGCACGATCTCCAACTGCTCGAGGCACGGGTCGACGGTGCCATCGCCAAAGCGGCCAACCGCCTGCTCTTCCAGCTGCTCGCCGCGCAGGCTGCCTTCATCAGCCTGGTGCTGGTGGTCACTCGCGTCGGTTGAGAGCCGGGCCCGCTACTCGTACTGGTCGAGGATGAGGTGAGCGGCGATCTCCACCTCGTCACCGACGCGGTCCATGCCGGACCAGCCGTTGACCCAGCCGATCAGCGAGGAGAACCAGACGTGGCCCAACGTCCGAGTGATCTGCGCCTTCTCGGCGGGCTCGAACTGGTCGCCGATGCACTGGGCCAGGATGCGGGTCATGGCCGCCGCCACCTCCTGCTGACGTTCGGCGGCGCCGGGGTCGGGCGAGGCGATGGCGGTGACCACCGCTTCGGATAGGCGGGGCTCTTTCTCCATGGCCTTGGTAGCGCGCCGCAGGGTGCTCACCACCCGGTCGGCGGTGGTGGTCCCGGTGGGCGGCCGGGCGCTGACCCGCCGCTCCAGCTCGTTGACCCACTCGACCAAGGCGGCGGCCAGCAAGTGGTCCTTGGACGAGAAGTACCGGTAGATGGTGCCGAGGGCGACCTCGGCGCTGTCAGCCACGGTGCGCATCTGCACGGCGTCGTAACCGCCGTCGGAACCGAGGGCGAGCGCCGCCTTGATGACCCGCTGGCGGCGAGCGGACTGGCTCGCGGTCAAAGCCTCGGAGGTGGTCACCATGATCCGCGAACGCTACCCAGCGCTCTCGCGCAGCTCGCGGAAGGGCTGATCGCGGTCGAAGCTGAGCTCGCGGGGCAGGCCGAGGACCCGCTCGGCCATGATGTTCCGCTGCACCTCGTTGCTGCCCCCGGCGATGCGGATGGCCGGGGCGTGCAAGAAGCGGGCTTGCCAATCGCCGCCGTCGGCGTCGGCCCCGACCAACGTGCCTTCAGCACCGAGCAGCGTCATGGCGGCGTTGCCCAGCCGGCGCAGGTACTCGGCGGCGAACAACTTCATCACCGAGGTCTCCGGTCCCGGCAACCGCCCCTGGCTCAGGGCCGTTTGGGCCCGGAAACCCAGGTAGCGCTGGATCTGCTGGCGCGACCAGCAGTCCACCAGATCCTGGCGCAGCACAGGATCGTCGGCCCGGCCTCGCTTGCGGGCCAGCTCGAGCAGGGCGGCGGCGTCGCTGGAACGGTTGCCGCCGGCGATCAGGCCGCGCTCGTTGGAAAGGGTGGTGATGGCTACCGGCCAGCCCCCGTTGATCTCACCCAGCATGTTGGCCTGCGGGATGCGTACCTCGTCGAGGAAGACCTCGCTGAAGTGGCTCGACCCGGTCATCTGGCGAAGCGGCCGGACATCGAAGCCGGGCGTGGACATGTCGACCAGGAAGTACGTGATGCCCTTGTGCTTGGGCACGTCGGGATCGGTGCGGGCCAGCAAGATGCCCCAATCGCTGTGATCAGCCGACGAGGTCCACACCTTCTGGCCGCTCACGACCCATTCGTCGCCGTCCCGCCGGGCACGGGTGCGGATGGCGGCCAGGTCCGAACCAGCTTCGGGCTCGCTGAACAGCTGGCACCAGATCTCGTCGCCGCGGAGCATGGCCGGCAGGTAACGGGCACGCTGCTCGTCGGTCCCGTGCTTCAGGATGGTCGGTCCGGCCATGCCGATGCCGACGGCAAAGGCGCCGGTGGACACGCCGTAGCGGCCCATCTCCTGGTTGAAGATGGCCGCCTGCATGGCGGTTCCGCCCCTCCCGCCGAATTCCTTGGGCCAGGTTATCCCTGCCCAACCGTGGTCGAACAGGGTGCGTTGCCAGGAGCGGGACATCGCTTGGTGGCTGGCGTGGTCGAGCGTTCCCTCGAGGAAGCCGGTAGCGAAGTCCTCGGTGCTGCCCTTGGCGGCGGCGTGCACGTCCAACCAGGCGCGAGCCTCGGCCCGGAAGACCGCTTCCGCCGGCGTGTCGTCGAAGTCCACAGGTGCGATACTAGAACGCGTTCTAGTAGTCGGGCCCGCAACCCGGCAGACCCTGGCTGGAGGCCGAGACCATGGAACGACTTTCGGGGCTGGACGCCTCTTTCCTGTACCTGGAGAACAACAGCCAGCACATGCACGTGGCCATGACCATGGTGCTCGACCCGTCCACCATGCCGGACGGCTACTCCTTCGACAAGATCAAGGACTTCATCGCCAGCCGAGCTCACCTGGTGCCCCCGTTCTACCGCCGGGTCGTCAACGTGCCGTTCAACCTGGCTCATCCCATTTGGGTCGACGACCCCGACTTCGACATCGACTACCACGTCCGCCGCATCGGCGCCCCCGCCCCAGGCGGCCGCCGAGAGCTGGCCGATCTGGCCGGCCAGATCGCTGGGACCCAGCTGGACCGCAGTCGCCCGCTGTGGGAGACGTGGGTGATCGAAGGCCTCAAGCAGGATCGCATCGGCATCGTGACCAAGGTCCACCACTGCGCCATCGATGGCGCCTCGGGGGCCGATCTCATGGTCCACCTGTTCGACCCTGAACCGTCAGGCCGCCAGCTCGACCCGCACGACCCCATCCCCGAAGGTCGGGTGCCCAGCGACATCGAGCTCATGGGTCATGCCGCCGCCTCTCGCTGGCGGCGGACGGCGAGCCTGCCGGCGCTGATCGGGCGCACCGCCCAATCGGCTACCAACATCGTCCGCGGCCGGCGTGATCCCAACACCCCCGTCGGGGCGGCCCCCCTCACCGCTCCGCCCGTCCCGTTCAACGGCAGCCTGACCCCGCACCGCAAGGTTGCCTTCGCCCGGGTGCCCCTGCCCGCCGTCAAGGAGGTCAAGGCGCTGCTGGGGACCACCGTCAACGACGTGGTCCTGGCCATATGCGGGGGCGCCCTGCGCAACTACCTGATCCGCCACGACGCCCTGCCCGACGCTCCCCTGGTGGCCGTGTGCCCCACATCGGTGCGTTCCGGCGACGAAGCGGCCGTCGTCGCCGCCCCGTCGGCCAACAAGGTGTCGGCCCTGTTCACCAGCCTGGCCACCGACATCGAGGACCCTGGCGAGCGCATCTACGCCATCCAGCGGGTCACCAAGGGCGCCAAGGTCGAGCACAACGCCATCGGGGCCACCTTCCTGCAGGACTGGGCCGAGTTCGCCGCCCCCAACACGTTCAACCTGGCCTCCCGCCTCTACAGCAGCATGCACCTGGCCGACAGCCACCGCCCGATCCACAACGTGGTGATCTCCAACGTCCCCGGGCCGCCGTTCACCCTCTATTTCGCCGGCGCCGAGATGGTGGCCACGTACCCGATGGGGCCGTTGATCATGGGCGCGGGGCTGAACATCACCGTGCTCAGCTACCGCGACTCGGTCGACTTCGGCTTCATGGCCTGCCGTGAGCTCATGAGTGACGTGTGGGACCTGGCCGACGACGTCGAGGTCGCCTTTGCCGAACTGCAGAAGGCGGCCGGGGTACCGGCCGGCAAACGGGTGGGCGCCAAGAAGCCGGCGCCCAAGAAGCAGGCGTCCTGACCGCCGTCGGGTCGGCGGCCCACACCGGTACAAGAACATGTCGAGACCCCGACCGGGAGTCGCAAGACGGCCATGGGCGGCGCAATTC
>JAABUR0100000350.1_pt1 | contig 103533 bp, 92 predicted proteins | sample 5560091 | NCBI WGS metagenome assembly JAABUR01 (sample SAMN10711879, study PRJNA513375) | rock metagenome | isolation source: Antarctica rocks | place: Antarctica: Victoria Land, University Valley sud | reverse complement strand
AGAAAGCGAACAAATAGACACACTCAATCGCGTCGAAGAACGCATAAACTTTCATCATCACTGACGAGATTAAATTCTTTTCACTTCACTCGTCAATCTATCTAATATCTTTATTTTATTCTTCGATTCTAACAACAAGCTGAGTCTACATCACACGTCATGAACTTCGATGACTTCTTTGTCAAACGACAACCTGTTTTCATTCTCACTTGCGAGAACTGCGATCAATGATTTTCTCTCATGAAGAGATGACTCATTGAGAAAGACTTGTGATTCGTTATTGAAGACAAGTCTGACTTAAACACACTCGACAGCGTCATCAGCATCATCAGCGAAATTCAATCTCTCGACTTCGAAAGTCAAAAGATCGACGCGAAAGCTCATTACTGACTGATCATCTGCATCATCGTCGATGATCAAGAACATACTGCAGACAAGACGTCAGCAAAAGAAATTTGAAATGCTCTGAGCTATAAATACAAAGAGAAGCTACAAATCACTGAAAGACAATATCTGACGAACTTCATCGACTACAGAATGTCGACGAATATCTTCATTGAAAAGACATGAACACATCTCGCCAAGTTGACTCGAAAGATCGTTGCAACACAGAAAGACATAAGCGATTTATTCAAGTCAGAACGTCGCTTTCAAGCCTTACTTCAATCGCTGTCAGATGAATACACAGTCATTCAAGATGTCATTGATGCGCAGAATAAGTCAGACGTCAAGAAGAAACTTCAAAAGCTACAAGAGAAGAAAGCACAATTGAAGACAACAGAGACTGCGCTATGAGTCAAGCGAAGAAACGAACGCGAGCGCACTGATCATGAGCAGAACAAACGCAAAATTAGTCATCGTCGCAAAAGTCTTTCAAGCTTCGACAGCGATCAATCGCGTCGTCGTCAGTTGCAACGATCTCTAAAATGTTTTCTCTGTGAAGATGAACATCGTCTAGCCGATTGCTCTCATCTGTCTGCAGTTCAAAAGCTTGTGAAGAAACGCAAAGACAAAGGCAAAACAAAGCACAAGAGCGCTGATGATCTTCAAACTCTCATTGAGCTTCTGAAGAGCAAGCACAAGAAACACAGAGTTTACAACGCAAAAAGCGATGACTCTGAAATCTCTGATGACAATGAGAAAGATGAGAAAGAGAAGAGCGAGAATATTGCAGCTCTGTCAAAGAACATTGTCAGTAAGATTTCTGAATTCGACTGAGTTGCAGATTCTGATGTCTTCTCACACATGACTGATCAACTTCGACTTTTTAGTGATTCTCTAGTTCGCATTAAGAGACGCATCATCAAAGTTGAAGAGAGAAAATTGTATGTCAATCACTGTGACACAGCAGTCATACGAGATCGTCACGAAAACTCAGTCAAGCTGTCTTCTGTTCTTCATGTTTCTAAGCTCGAGATGAATCTTCTTTTCAAAAGAAGAATGTGTGAGAAAGATCTGCAAGAAAGTTTTGACGATAAAGGTCTGTACATGCACGACAAGCGAGAAAAGCAGATGATTAAGACTTTAGAATGCGAAGACATCTACATAGTAGAGAGAATTGCAAACAATCTTGATGAATTTGCATTACTATCAGCTATGCAGCGTGACGTCTCATCAGCATTTTCAGCGATGCACAGTTCAATGAACCTCGACGATTCAATGAATCTAGATCACTTCGCGCCTCACACTGACGTGATTCATCATGAGAACGAGGTCGAAGTTGATCACTGTCAACTTAGTTTTGCAAATGACAAAAGCTTCAAGTTGTACAAGCTGTGACATCGTCGTTTCGCTCACCTCGAATCAGCAAAGCTTCGTCAACTTCATAAGATCATCACTCTGAAAAAATCTATTTTCATCAACGACAGTCATGAGAATGTGTGTGAGATATGTGCGCTCATCAAGTTCATCAACAAACGAGAACACAATGTCAGCGATCGAAAGACAAGTATCTTGACTCTCATTTTCATAGACATCTGTGAATCACTATCATCGTTTCTCGATAGCGAGTCGTACTTTCTAGAGATAGTTGACAATCACTTCAGAAAGACTTGATGCATTTCTTTGAAGCAACGATTCGATGCATCAGATGCTCTGCGAAAATGAAAACTCAGCGTAGAGCTTCACAGCGATGTCAAACTTCTCTCAGTACGCAGTGACAACGTCACGAAACTTAAAGTCATCTTGAATGACTGATGCTCATCAGTTGACATTGTCTCTCAATACACTGTCTCACACATGTCGATTCAAAATGAAGTAGTCGAAAGAGTCATACACATCACAGAAAACTCGATGCGAGTCATGATCAAGAATGCTGAACTTCTCATTGAGTTCTGAGCAGAAGCTGCGAAGACAGATGTCTATCTGCAAAATCGAATCATCACGAAACTCTTGATCGACGAAGTTCTCACGATCTCGAAGAAGACATTCATCGAGATCAAGCTCTCAATTGATCATGTACGAGTATGAGAATGCAAATGTTACTCATACGTTGATCTCAAGTCATTGTCAATCGAAGGCAGACGAGACAAATTCATGAACAGAGACAGACTTGACGTCTTCATGAGATATGTGAAAAATATCAACAAGCAATATCGTCTCTGAATTTCAGATCTTGATCGAGTCATCAAGAGTCACGCTGTCAAGTTCGCTGAAGATGAAAAGAATGAAGACATGAACTTGCGACTTTGCAAGCAGACATTCAACGTTCTTTCAGAGCGAAGATCTGTGAAAAGATCATCAAAGAATAACGTTTCAACTAACGTTTCAAAATCTGACGCTTTCATGATTGACGTTTCATCTGAATCAACTGATGCACTGAAGACTATCGCGATCAACTTGAATGCACTCAATTCTAAGATCACGTCACATACGTCAGACGAGCGCGAAGCTCACGCGAATGTTCAGATCACTCAAAAAGTCTTCGCATCAAGCATGTCTAAGTCAGCAGCTCAAACATTTCTGCATGTAGTCATTTCAAAGAGAAAAAGAGACAGCGAAGATCAACAACTGAAAGAACGCGCATTCAAGATCTCGCGAGCTATGATGATCTGATTCGTCACAGAGAAAGTTGATGACGATGAGAGCGATTCTGACGCAAGCATGTCATGAGCATTATTCGACGTTGATGAATCTGACTCTTCTAAAGCAATAAGAATCCTCACGTCGAACACTTACAAAGACGCAGTGCAGAACTCAGTTTGAGAAAAACTTTGAAAAGAAGCGATCAACGCAGAACTTGTGACGCTAGTCGTCAATGAGATCTGACAAGAAGAAGTGTCGCTCAAAAAGATCAACATCGTGACAAGCAAATGAGTCTTCAAGTCAAAGATGCACGTCGACGATTTTCTTGACAAACTGAAGGCAAGACTGATAGTCAGAGATTTCTTTCAAATTCATGAAGTTGACTATGAGAATACTTTCGCGTCAATCATCAAGTTTGACACTCTGCGAGTCTTTCTAGTCATTGCGACAATGAAGAATCTCGAACTTCATCAAGTCGATGTAAACAATGCGTTTACTGAATCGTTTCTCAAAGAAATCATTTACATGTTTTCTTCGTCAGAAGTGAAAGTCAGATTCGACTGTGCTCTGAGAGTTCTTCGAAGTCTTTATGATCTCAAGCAAGCTGCACAAGACTGACATGATCGCTGTGTAACAGCGCTGTCTGAACTCGACTTCGCTCAATGCGCTGCAGATTCATGTCTTTTGATTCATGAGTCAAAAGAAATCATGTTGCTACTATACATTGACGACATAGTCATCGTCTTCAAATCATTGAGCAACATTAAATGATTTAAGCATGATTTTCAATGTGTTTTCAAAGTCAAGAATCTGAGAAAAATGAAGAAGATTCTTGACATTCAAATCACTTGCAACAGAAAGGCACGAATCTTACGAATGAATCAAACTCACTATCTTCATGACGTTCTCGAGAGACTCAACATGAGGCAAGACAAGCACAAGGCAACAGATCTTTCAATGAATGAATATGACGCTCTTCGCTCAGCTGAACTCGAAGACGTGAGAATCAATCAGCATGAGTATCAACAAGTCATTGAAAGCCTCATGTATGCTGCAATTCACACTCGTCTCGACATCGCTTTTGCTCTCAATTGACTAAGTCAATATCTCAGCGATTCTGCAGAACATCATGAACACGCTTTGAAGAAGTTGATGCAATACGTTCGTTTCATCATTGATCTAGACATCACGTACGAAGTCAGTGAGAGCATGAAGTTAGTAGAATACTCTGACTCAGACTACGTCTCAGACAGACTAGATCGCAAGTCGATTCTCGTCTACATCTACATGCTTGATGAAGAATCAGTCTTCTGAATGAGTCGAAAGCAAAAGTTCGTTGTCACATCGATCATCGAGACAGAGTACATGACTTTATCAATCTGCGTCAAGAAAGATCTATGAATCAGTCAAGTGCTCAAGAACATGAATCTGACAAAGTATCTGAGCATCAGTCACAGTCGCGTTGATATTCTTGAGAAGATTACTCATCAATCTGTCTCACTCACACAGCTCAAGAAAGATAATCAAGCATCTCTTATGCTGATTAAGAATGCTCATATTCACGAAAGATCGAAGCACATTGACGTCGCTTATCATCACATTCGAAATCTGCACAAGAAGAATCAGATTTCAGTGAACTTCGTCTCTAGTCAAGATATGATAGCAGACGAATTGATCAAGTCACTACCTCGACAGAACTTCAAGAGATTCATTGAACAACTGAGACTGAAAAACAGTGAAAGCTGAGAAACTCGCAAGCATCGAGTGAAAGTGTTGAGAAGTGCGATGACAGGCTTGTTCCTAGCAGCTCTTCTTAGACTAGCGTCAGAGGTAAAGCCGCGCGTCGCGACTTTGTCATGCGTGACAGTATATAGATAGAGCAGCCTGTAGCTTCTCTTCATAATCTAGATAGATTTCACCATATGTGATACTGTTCGCCCTATTCTTTCAAAATGAACGTTTAAAAATATTTTTATTTATGATGAAGATTATTGAAAGAGTAGAGTGAACAGTGGTGAATTCAGTATACGAGTAAAAGGATAGTTGTAAAATCTATCTACGAGGCGATGACTATGTCAGAACCGTGCCTAGATGATACAATCAAGAAAGGTCAGGATTGATAGTGCTTGATCTTTAGAGATAGCTATAACTGAATATTAAGAATACAGAAGAAGCTGAGTACAAGAGCTTCTATATATGCAATATTCAGAGGCTGCGCTAGGCTCGAAGGGGACGTGTTGTGACGCAGGAAAGAAAGGTGTTGGGAAAGCAAAGAGGTTGGGGAAACAAAGAGACTGGGATAGGGGCTGGGATAGAGGCTGGGATAGAGGCTCGGCTAGAGGCGTTGACTAGCTCTATCTAGGCCAGTTGTTCAGCCTTGGTACACTCGTAACAGACTATACAGTGAAATGTTCCTGACACTAAACCCAATTAGGCCGTTCCGTCGGCATCTGCCGATACCTCTATTCTATCGAGCGTTCGAGCCCTAATGACTGCGCGCCTGCCATCGCTATTTTCAACACTCCCACTCGATGCAGGTGGTCGTAGTCTGTTAGCTTTCACTGCTTCGTAGCTTCAGGCGCAGGCGAATTGCTAGGTGACCGTTTGGCGAGCTCTGCCTGTAGGCGCGAATGAGGTCTGATTGTAGATGAGGCCTTTGCTAGATGCTCTGCCGAGATCGTCGAAAGGATCCTTCTGCAAGTGACTCTGCAAGGGTTGCAAGGATAAACGGCGTGGTTGTAGGCGACTCGATAGAGGTCTGTCTGTGGGCAAGTCGATGAGGTTTGCCGAGGGCGTAGGAAACCTGGTGGTTTGCCGAGGACGTAGGAAACCTGGTGACTTCCACTTTTTCTTAACCTTGTGGAAGCAAAGCCTTAAGAGCGGGTCTTTGAACATGTCGTAACAACGTGATTGAGCTTGCGTTGTATCGCGATGGCAGATGACTTCATGACTCCCACTGCTTCATGGCTCTAGGCATAGGTGCGGTAACACGAGCTGTTTGACAATGTCTGCTATGAGCATTTGACTCAGCAAGGTTTGCTGTGAGCGAAGAAAGTCTGCTGCAAGCGTAGAGCAAGAGTGTCTTCTAAGATGCGCGGATATGTTCATCGGTTCTCAATGCACTTCAGTCTTAATGATAGACGCCTTTTTGAAAGGTTGCTGTAGGCACAAGAAATCGAACGATGCTTTGTCAGATAGCTTGCTATAAGCATTAAGAGCTCGGCTTGAGACAGTTCGACAAGGTCTGCTGTGAGCGAAGAAAGTCTGCTGCAAGCGTAGAAGGTCTGATGCTTTTGTGGCAACAACCCTGTCTGCTTCGCTTCGCAATGTTGCTTGTCTGCTTCGGTTGCTTTGCCTGACTCGATTTCGCAATGTCGCCTTGTCTGGTCCATTCCGCGATGTTGCCCTTGTCTGACTCGCTTCGCAATGTTGCCTCACGAGCATTATTGAGTTGTCCTCCGCTCCGGTCTAACGCTCCCACTAATCTCTGCTCCTCCATTGAGTGGCGGTCCTTCGCTCCTCCGTTGGGTGACGGTCCTTCGCTCCTTCATGGGTGGCGGCCCTCCGTTCCTCCATGGGATTATTCCTTTCCATGGGTGACAGTCTAGCTGCTCCCACATCGGGTTATTCTTCCTTTCTGTTGGTGACAGCTTTGCTGCTCCCCCATCGAGTTATCCTCTTCCACCTATGGGTGACAGCGTAGCTGCTCCCCCACTGGGGTATCCTCTTCCTTCTCGGTCCTCTATAGAGCCTCATCGGCTCCCTATTCCCTCTCTCCCCCCGTTTTCTGCCGTGCGAGAAACGAAGATATATTGATTATAGGGTCATAGGGGTAATGAGCGAGATATCGAATTTGTCGTGATAGACGGAAAAGGAACCCTCTAAAAGGAAGATGATTAACAACACCCCTACTGAGAATTCCCCCATATTGTGCTCCCCCGGTTTCGTAGGGCGGATGGGTGAGATGTGAAGACTCTCTTGATTTCGTAAGGTGAATTGGTGAGACGTGATTGCTTCCTCGGGTTCGTAAGGTGAACGAAGTGGTTCAATGTCTAGGTCGTGTAGTGATCGTATTGAAGCCATGTAGATAGAATGGAAAATAAAGTAATGCAATTCAACAGGCAGTTCTAAAGAAAGTGTGAACTGATTGGTATTGATGATCGTAGGGCAGTTGCAGGTGCCAACTGGTCGATGGTATTGTCATTTAGCGATGAAAAGGCGTTGATACTGACTCTCACCTAGTATTCTGACTCTCACTCAGGCTCTTTCATCAGGTATGCTCCCCCATTGCCGTGCATGGTGAAGGTTCGATTCGTGCTGTCGACGCAGTGGCGTAATCGAGTTGAACGATAGTCTATAGGCCTAGACTAGTTCAGCTGTTGTCGATCGAATGGTAGTCCGTCGAGACAGGAGACTGATTCGAATGTTGGCAGGTGATTTGAGCGCCTCCTCATCGAGGCGTAGGTGCTTGTTGAACGTAGCAAGCTGCCGTGTCTTTTATGCTCTTTGCCTAAGAGCTCCTTCTCCGTGAAGACCTTATTCGTCATTTCATGACTCGTAGTAAGTTGCCGACCAATGCAAGGACTGTGTCATCCGGCGATACTGCGTACGCTTCTTACACTCTTTGATGATTGTTTATAGTGATACCTGTCAACCACTCTTCTTCTTGATTTGTATCGCCCAGGCCAAAGGATTCTGCGGCATCGTGCAAGGTCTGTGCCATTCGACGGTACTGCGTACGCTTCTTACACTCTCTTATTTGCCTCCTCATGAGACGCGTAGTAATGGCCGCGTTTTACACCAGTGTCGTAGCTCATCGAGGGAATGAAAGCATTCGTGCTGTCCGAGCTCATAACCTATTGAAAGGGTAGAGTGAACAGTGGTGAATTCAGTATACGAGTAAAAGAATAGTTGTAAAATCTATCTACGAGACGATGACTATACAGTGAAATGTTCCTGACACTAAACTCAATTAGATCGTTTCGTCGACATCTGTCGATACCTCTATTCTATCGAGCGTTCGAGCCCTAATGACTGCGCGCCTGCCATCGCTATTTTCAACAAAGATAATAATAATCTTTATGTCACTTTTAAATTGAAGAACTGTTCACTTTTGCAACAAATGCTTTGCTTATGATTTAATTTTCAAATAATTAATCTTTTCAACTAAATTTTTGCGAAAAACTTTAAAGTTTTTCTTTTGCTGTGTTTTAACTTTGTATATCATAATTTAATAATCATGTTCTAGTATGTTCATTTAATGAACAAGTTAAGCAATATTGAATTTTCTCTCTTTGTACTTTAATTAAAACTATTTCATCTTTTTAACAGTGATAGAATTTATTTTATAAAGTTGAATTGAAAGATAATCAAAAGCATAACTTTTTTAAAAATGCTTTTCATTTACAAAACATGTTAGTTTTTAAAACAACAGTGTAATTAAAGAATGTAAAGTCTTTTATTCTAAAAAATGTTGTTGTTTGAAGTAATGTCATTAATAATTAAATCTTTAATGTCATAAATTAACATTATGAACATAATTTTATGTTGAATCTTTTCATTCAATTATTTATCAATTAACTTAATATGAATTGAGAATTCAAATTTAAATAAATTTCAATCATTATTTAAAACATGAATGTGTTACGAGTGTGTCGAAATTGAATAGAGTTTTCTAGTCAACAAGCTCTAGAGGTTTTGACTCATGTTGAATCTCTAGCCTCAACACTCTATTCTAGCGCTTTCGATACTCGAGCAAACCTGCTTTGCTCTCTTTGTTTTGCACTACTATAGATACAGCTCGGAACTCTCTTTGATTTCTTCTGTATTCTTAATATTCTAGTTATAGCTATCTCTAATGTTCAAACATTCTATTCAGCTACGCACTATCTCGCTGCAGTGTGGTTAGATTCTAGGCACGATCTCAACATTATATTAAGAATTCGTTAATCACACGATATCAATATCAATACTCATTCAAGATACTCGTACAGACAGAACGAGTCTAAAGAAATTCATTTACCTGATGATCGACGCAATCGAAAGACTAAACAACACTAAAGAGTTTGATAGAATCAACGACAAGACTGTTTGAATCGCTAGACAACTTATCGCTCACTAAGTACGCAAAGTTCACTCGATCAAGAGAATCAACCCATTCTCATGAAATAGACGAGTGAAAATAAGCTGTTCAACTCATCTCTTTCCCTCTTCGTTCCGAACCAAGCTCGTGAATCAGACGAGTCAAAACAATCTGTGCCGTCAGATCAAATTAGTGAGTCTGCTACTACAAATGACGTTCTCATAGTGAGTCTGCTACAATGACACTCTTCGTCAATGCAATAACATATCTATTCTCATCGTTCTACCTATCAGTGAATCGATCTACCTCACGTTCACGTGCAACTAGTGAGCCTGCTTCAATGACAAGTCGATAGTCGATCTCTTCGATGAGCAAGTCGACTAGTGAGTCTGCTTCAATGATCATTCTATCTCACATAGTGAGTCTGCTACAATAGGCATTTGGCGAGTTGGTTTGAATCAATAGAAAGATTGATAGAAAGGCAGGCATCAAGATTCTACGTCAGTGCTATGAACTACATTACAAGTCATAGAAACATGACTTTTAAAGAGAAGAAGATAATGTTACGAGTGTGTCGAGATTGAATAAAGTTTCCTAGTCAACAAGTTCTAGAGGTTTTGACTCATGTTGAACCTCTAGCCTCAACACTCTATTCTAGCGCTTTCAATACTCGAGCAAACCTGCTTCGCTCTCTTTGTTTTGCACTACTATAGATACAGCTCGAAACTCTCTTTGATTTCTTCTGTATTCTTAATATTCTAGTTATAGCTATCTCTATTGATCAAACATTCTATTCAGCTACGCACTATCTCGCTGCAGTGTGATTAGATTCTAGGCACGATCTCAACAGAATGCTACTTCAAATATGTAATTACTTACACTTTCAAGCAATTGTATATTTCACTTTATTTAATCAATGTGTGATAAGTTCTTTAAAAATTTAATCAGACTTAAGAATAAAAATGATGAAACAATTTAATGTTTTGTCATTATAACTGTGAACTAAGTTTAAAGAAGTTGAACAACGAAGTAAAAGTGCAAGAACAAACAATTTCAATTAATATACAATGATGATGCAGATTAATTTAGTTACAAGTATAAAAAGAACATAAAAAGATAATAATTTTATAAAAATTAATTAAACTGCTGTTATTAATTTAATGTTGTAACATTGTCATTAAACTATATAATTAAAGATATATTGTTTTTAAAAAGAAAAAAACTTAACTTAAGAAAGAGATAATGTTACGAGCATATCAAGATTGATAGAGCTAGTCAGAGTCTTTATTCAAGTCTCTTTGTTTTCTCAACACTTCTTGATTCAATCAACATCTTTCTTTTCACATCACATTTTTACTACGTCACAACACGTTCTCTTTGAAACTAGCGCAGTCTCTGAACATTACATAAATAGAAGCTCTTGTACTCATTTTCTTCTGTATTCTTAATGTTCAGTTATAGCTATCTCTAAAGATCAAGCATCATCAACTTTAACTTCTCTTGATTGTATCATTTAGGCACGATTCTGACATTTTTAATCAACTCAGCAATGAATGATTGCTTGAAAGTATCATAATAATTATTAAGAAAAATAAAGTTAAAAGTTGAAATTATTAATTAATTATTCTTCATTAATCTTTAATTTAATTTAATTTAATTCATATTCTGTGTGATATTAATAATGAATCAACTCATGAGAAACTTTATGCTATGTATATCAAATGAACAAAACTCTCTAAGAAAGAAAATTACTCATTAATTACACAATGATTGCACATCATTAAAAACTTTAATGTTGAAACAATATATTTAATTATGAATTTATAACTTTTATTCAGCACATGATGCTTAAATAAACTTTTACTGCATGTTTATGTTATTTCTTTGCAATGCATCATCTTTGCTCTGCTTTTCATTAATGATATTCTATACAATGATGTTTTAATCTTCAATTATAAAAATTATGATTCTTTGCACTCATGATACTTAGAATCATAATGTTGAAACTATGTTCTTTGTTTAATAATTGTCATTCATCAAGCAAGAAATTATATGATGAAAGAAAGATGCATATAATGAAAGAATAAAATATGATTGTAATAAATAACTTTATTTTGCTCTTGTCTTGTATCATGTAAACATTGAATATGCTGTTGATATAAACATGTAATCACAGTCGTTCAATGCTAAGTTCTGATCAATAATAAAGAATGCAATTTATTTAAAATTATTACAACTCTGATCATTTTTGATGAGCTTTCAATCATTCACATAAATAAACATTCAATTTGTTAAAATAATAAGAAAAGATAAACTTATAACATTTCTTCAGTATATTAAACATTTTTCATTCTATACAATCAATGAATTACTATTTCATTGATCACTTGTTGTTGAGATCGTGCCTAGAATCTAATCACACTGCAGCGAGATAGTGCGTAGCTGAATAGAATGTTTGATCAATAGAGGTAGCTATAACTAGAAAAACTAAGAATACAGAAGAAAGCAAAGAGTTTCGAGCTGTATCTATAGTAGAGCGAACAAAGAGACTAAGTAGTCGATTTGCTAGAACTCGAATAGATGAAATGTTTCAGCAGATTTCAACTCGAAACATCGTTGTTTCTTGATTTCATATTGAAATCTCTAAAGTCTATTGACTAGACTCTATTCTAATGTCGACATGCTTCGTAACACTTGTAATTATGAACTCAAGATCTAAATTTATCAAATTTAAACATGATTTGAAATGACTTTTTTATTAATTTTTTTTCATCTTTTACTGATAAAATGATGCATCATTTATCATCTTTATGAATTGTAACTGTTAGAAAATGATGTTGTTATATGAGTGAAAACTTTGCATGATTATTTTCATGATTATACAATGTTCTAACATCATTTGAACTGTATTGAATTAAGATTTCTTGATTCTTTTGACTTTTATGTATCAAATAGAATCAGAAAATTCATAGTCAACATCATATACAGATAAATCTCATCATCAACTTTTCATTAATCTTTTACACAAATGATTATTATTATAAAACAATGTTAACTTAATAGATTATCTTTTATCAAAAATTATCATTAAGAAAAAATAAATATCATTCTTAAATTTAATTTTTCTTTCAATATTTATGATAAACAATAATTAAGTTCATTAAAGTCTTAAAATTAAAAAGATTTATTGTTTGAAAACATTTTAAGTTTATGTTAATCTTAATTATAAAGTTGAGTAAAAATCATGCTCACTTTTGCTCAAAGAATTGAATATATATTCTTTAATTTCTGTAAATTAATTTTATTTCACTCATGCAAATTAAAATCACTTTAAAATACATGTTAATTGAATTTAATGAGTTAATTGCACATTAAAAGTAAGAAATAAAATAAATGATAAACATTAAAAAGATTGACTCATTAATTTTTTTCAAAAAAACAAACATATGATGAATCTTCAATTCTAACATAAATGATCTGAAAGTTTCACTTCAACTGAAAATCATAAACAGACTCTGAATTATTAATAATTGATTTTATCTTGAATGTTTTCTTAAAGTTTTCACTTGTAACAAAAATCAATACAAATAACATTGAGAAAAGTTTAATAACATTGTTAAAACATGTTGAGATCGTGTCTAGAATCTAATCACACTGCAGCGAGATAATGCGTAGCTGAATAGAATGTTTGATCAATAGAGATAGCTATAACTAGAATATTAAGAATACAGAAGAAATCAAAGAGATTCTCGAGCTGTATCTATAGTAGAGCAAAACAAAGAGAACGAAGCAGATTTGCTTAGACAACAAAAGCGCTAAAATAGAGTGTTGAAGCTAGAAATTTAACATGAGTCAAAACTTTCAGAGCTTATTGACTAGAAAACTCTATTCAATTTCAACACACTTGTAACAAAACATAGTATGATTTTAAAATTATTAAGTTTTAAGTCAAATCATTCAATCAACTTAAATTCATGTTACAAGTATATCAAGATTGATAAAGCTAGTCAACATTTTTAGTTGAATCTTTATTCAAGTTTCTTTATTTTCTTAACATCTTTTGATTTAATCAACATCTTTCTTTTCACATCACATTTTTACTGCATCACAATACATTTTCTTTGAAACTAATGCAATTTCTGAACATTACATAAATAAAAGCTTTTATACTCATCTTCTTCTGTATTTTTAATGTTCAGTTATAGTTATTTCTAAAGATCAAGCATTATCAACTTTGACTTTCATTAATTGATTCATTTAAACATGATTTTGACATTACATTAAAAATTTATTAATCACATGATATTGATTTCATTACTCATTCAACATACTTGTACAGATAAAACGAGTTTAAAGAAATTTATTTATTTAATAATCAATGTAATCAAAAGATAAAACAACATCAAAGAGTTTGACAAAATCAATGATGAAACTGTTTAAATTACTAGATGATTTATTGCTCATTAAGTATGCAAAGTTCATTCAATTACAAGAATCATGATAAATGTTACGAATGTATCGAGATTGAATAGAGTTTTCTAGTCAATAAGCTTTAGAAGTTTTGACTCATGTCAAATTCTCAGTCTCAACACTCTATTCTAGCACTTTCGATATCTGAGCAAATTTGCTTCGTTCTCTTTGTTTTGCTCTACTATAGATACAGCTTGAAACTTTCTTTGATTTCTTCTGTATTTTTAATATTCTAGTTATAGTTATTTCTATTGATCAAACATTCTATTCAGCTACGCACTATCTTGCTGCAGTGTGATTAGATTCTAGACATGATCTCAACATTATATTAAGAATTTGTTTATCATATGATACAGATGTCATTATTCATTCAAGCGACTCAATGAACAACAAAACAAGTATAAAGAAATTTGTTTTATCTGATGATTGATGCAATCAAAAGACTGAACAACACTAAAGAGTTTGATAAAATTAACGATAAGACTGTTTGAATTGCTAAATGACTTATTGCTCATTAAGTATGCACAGTTCATTCAATTAATAGAATCAACGATAAAGAATCTTCATTGATTGCTTGAGAATCAATTCAAGCTCATGAAGCAAATGAGTCAAAATAAGCTGTTCAACTCATTTCTTTTCTCTTTGTCTTGAAAGCTTGTGAATCAGTTGAGTCAAAACAATCTGTGTTGTCAGATCAAATTAGTGAATCTGCTACTACAAATAATGTTCTCATAGTGAGTCTGCTACAATGATACTCTTTGTCAATGCAATGATTTATCTACTTACATCGCTCTATCAATTAACGAATCAATCTATCTCAAGTTTCTGTTCAACTAGTGAGTCTGCTTCAATGACATGATTCGAATCAATCTTTTTGATGAGCAAGTCAATTCTCTTTCAATGAGTCTGCTTAAATGATATTCTTCATCAATGCAATGATTTATCTACTCACATCACTCTATCAATCAGCGAATCGATTTATTTCAAGTTTCTGTTCAACTAGTGAGTCTGCTTTAATGACATGATTTGAATTAATCTCTTTGATGAGCTAGTCAACTAGTGAGTCTGCTTCAAAAACGCTGTCAATGCGATGATTTATTTATTTACATCATTCTATCTATCAGTGAATTGATCTATTTCACGTTCACATGCAACTAGTGAGTCTGCTTCAATGATCATTCTATCTCACATAGTGAGTTTGCTACAATAAACATTTGACGAGTTAATTTGAATCAATAGAAAGATTGATAGAAAGACAGACATCAAAACTTTACGTCAGTGCTATAAACTACATTACAAGTCATAGAGACATGACTTTTAAAGAGAAGAAGATAATGTTACGAGTGTATGAAGATTGAATAGAATTTTCTAGTCAATAAGCTCTAGAAGTTTTGACTCATGTCAAATTCTCAGCTTCAATACTTTATTCTAGCGCTTTTAATATCTGAGCAAATCTGCTTCATCTTCTTTGTTTTGCTTTACTATAGATACAGCTTGAAACTTTCTTTGATTTCTTCTGTATTCTTAATATTCTAGTTATAGTTATTTCTATTGATCAAACATTCTATTCAGCTACGCACTATCTCGCTGCAGTGTGATTAGATTCTAGACATAATCTCAACAATAAAGAATCTTTATGAATTGCTTAAAAATTAAACTAAATTAATAAACATTCTTCTTTGAAGATTAAATTCTTGAATCATGATTTTTCTTTAACTATTAAGCATTGTTCTTCGCTTAATTCTACAAACTAAACATTCATCATGTTTTATCATCTTTTTACTAAGAAGCATTTCAAAGAATTTCAAGATTATTTCTTTTAAATCTTTAATGCTGATTCATTAAAATCATCAAGTGCTGCATTATTTATTCATGAAGATATTAAGTTATTTGTTGAAACAATAACATTTTTCATTTTCTATGAAATCTGAAAGACTTGAAACAAAGCATTCAACAAAGAAACAAACAAATTTTATAAGCTGAATAAACAACAAGATAATGAAATCAAGAAGTTGAAAATTAAACTTCAAACTAAAGAAATTACTTCTTCTGATTCAATCTACTTTGAACATTTTAGATCTCAAAAAATATCTGATTCTTCATTGTTTACTGATGAAAAGAATTCTACATAAAACATTTAATATAACAAAATTCAAAATAAACTAAAAATTAATATTGATCTCTTTTTAAATGAATGAATTAAACTGAGTTATATACATTTTAAATTATTTGATGATGCAGCTGAAATTATTCAAACTAAACATTAATATAATTGTAACAATCTTTATAAAATTATCAATGATCTTTTGAAAGAATTAACTTAATTGTTTAATAATTCAAATAAAAAAGTTAACTTTCATAAAAAATACTACAATTTGATTCAAAGACAAAAGAAATTCAACGAGTTTTATACTCAGTTTCAATGATTATTTTTTTATTTAAGCTATCATGAAAAGCAACTAATCATCAATTTCAAAGATAAGATCAACTTTCATCTTCAATTCATTTGAATAGATTAATTAGTTCAATATGATTCTTTCAAAAAGATTCATTTCTATTTGATTCATTTGAATAATGATCAGTGAATCATTTGAAAGATAAAAGACAAAGTCAATCTCATCAAATGCATTGATGATTTTTCAAAAACTATCTTTCATAAAGTAATTATTATTATTTAATCATTTAATCATTTGAAGTCTGATCATTTAAAGTCATATGACGTGATTTTAACTAGCGCAAAAGAAACAGACATTTTAGTTGAAAGTTGTTTTATATGTCATAAATTAAATTATAGTTTTAAAGAATATTTTGATCAATTAACTAAAATCAATGCAATGAACAATGAATATGATTGCTTCAATTTCAATTTGAATTTCAGTTCAAAAAATCAATCATTTCTTCAAAAGTTATTGAAAAGATAGAAATTATATCTTTGTGCAAACTAAATGAAATTTTATTGAAAGAGAATTACTTTGAAAAGTTGTTTTTAATTAACATTCATTTCATCTTGCAAAATCAATCATTCAATCTTTGTTCTTTGATAAACAATGATTCAATCACTTACATGATCATACATACAAATCTAGTTGATTGAACATGCAAAAAGCTAGAAATTCAATTTATATCATTGATAAAAGAAAAGCTAATAAAAGATTATGATAAAAAGATATTTAAGAAGATTATCACTCATAAAATTTTATTCAATTTCATCATCAAAAGTCATAAGAAATTGATTATATCAATGTTAATAGTTGATATTGATCATCATAAAATCATATTAAGTAAATTCTGAATGAATAAAAATAAAATATTACTGAATATGCAAAATGACATCATTGTTTTTTTGAATCAATTAAATACTTTTATTTCAATTTTTTCAATTTCATTCAATTTAAAGCATTCAAATTGATTGCAATCAACTTTAATCTATTCAACTACTTTAAATAAAGTTCATTCAATGTTCAAATAATTCATTTTAATCATTGTTCAAAAAGAGTTCTTCTTGATTCAAAGCATAAATGCAACTTCTTTTAAAATGCTGTTAAATCATTCAAAGAAGAACAAGATTAAAATCTTTGCTTTGTTTATGATGAACATCAGTAAAAAAATTGCATTTAATACTCAATGCAATTTGAATGCTTTAAACATCTTTTCAATCAATAAAATGATTCAAAATTTGAAAGATATTAAAGTTAAACTGTCATCAAAATATCATAAGTTTTTAAATATTTTTGATCAAACTCAATTGAATAAACTTTCTTTGAATTGTTTCTATGATCATAAAATTGAACTGACTAATGATTCAACATCTTTTCACTGTTGAACATATTAAATGTCTTCTGTTAAACTTTTGAAAGTAAAAGAGTATTTAAATGAAAACTTGTTCAAGAAATTCATTACTTTCAATCAAACTTTCTACTCTTTTTCAGTTTTATTCATTCTTAAAGCAAATAAAGATCTTTGATTCTGCATGAACTATTGCAAGCTGAATGTCATTTTCAAAAGAAATAAATATTCATTATTGATAAAATAATGAGTTGCAAGCATCTGATCAGATTAAATATTATTTTAACATTCAACAAACTTCAAATGCATCTTGATAGTGAAAATTATATCATTTTTATTATTGCTTTAAAAGTATATAAATACAAAATGTTATTATTTAAACTGATTAACAAATCAATCTCATTTCAGTAATACATAAATGATGTTTTATAAAACTTTCTGAACGACTTTTGTTAAGTTTATTTAAATGATATTTTCATTTATAACAAAACTAGAAAGAAACATAGAAATTACATCAAATTAATGCTGAATAAATTATAAAAAGCTGATCTTCAAATAAATATTTGAAAGTACAAATTTAATGTAGAAGAAATTATCTTCTTAAAAGTCATAGTATCAAAACAAAGTCTTTGTATGAATTTTAGCAAAGTAAAAGTCATAGTCAGCTGAATTACTTCAATCAATTTAAAAGAAATTCAAAGCTTCATAAAATTTATCAACTTTTATCATCATTTTATTAAAGATTTCTTTAAACTAGTTAAATTATTTACTCAGTTAACTAGAAAAAACACTTCTTTTGTTTAAAACAGAGTTTGTGTTCAAACTTTTGAGAATTTGAAGAAACAGATCAGTTTGACTTCAGTACTTTGTCACTTCAATCTTAAACAACAAACTATTTTGAAAATTGATGCTTCAAACTATGTAAAAGATGAAATACTATCTTAGTATGATGATGAAAATGTACTTTATTTGATGATCTTTTACAGCAAAAGCATGATTCTTGCTGAAATCAATTATCATATCTATGACAAGAAATTGCTAGTCATTATTTAATATTTTGAACATTGATAATCTGAGTTGAAATGCATTGAATTACTCATTCAAATATTCATTGATCATCAAACTTTAAACATCTTCATGAAAAATAAACAGTTAAATCAATGACAAGTAAACTATCTGAATATTTTATCAAAGTTCAATTTTCAGATCATCTTTAAATTAGATAAAACAAACATTAAAGTTAATGTGTTAACTTGAATGTTTTTAACAAACATCTTTGAATCAACTTAACATTTGAAAGATTATTTTCAGACTATTCTTATCTTTGATAAAATTAATGTTTTATTTATTGAATTAAAGACAAATCTTTATCAAAGAGTACATTTGATCAATTAAATGAATGAGTTCTGCAATGAATATAAACAAGCTATGAATGAAAACAAGCTCAAATTTCATACTATTAAACTGAAGAGCTGCAAAATTATTGACAATGTTTTATTTAGAAAAGATCTTCTATAAATTTTCAAAAACATGCACACAAAACTACTACAAGAAGTGCATGATCAATCTTTAATCTTTCACTTCAATAATAAATAAACTATTGATTTAGTTCAACATTTCTACTATTAATCAGATTATCAAGCTATTATTTGACAGTACATTCAAAACTGTCATGCTTGTTAACGCAGTAAGACTTTCAAAGATAACATCAATAAACTTCATCATTCTTTATTTATTTCATAAAAATGCTGAAAAGATATAACTATGAACTTCATCATTGAGTTATCTTTGTCAGAAAGCTATAACATCATTTGCATGATCATATGTTGATTCATTAAAGAACATCATTATGTTTTCTATCATTGAAAAGATGATAACATTTCAGTTGAAGAAATTGCTTAAATCATGCTATGAAATGTCTGTTGATTGCATGATTTATTCAGTTCTATCATTTCAAACAAAGACTTTTAATTCATATTCATCATATGAAAGAATCTTTGCAAACGACTAAGAATTACAGTTAGTTTATTCATTACTTATTATTTTGAAATTGATGATCAAATGAAATAAATCAATTAAGATGTGAAATGCAAACTTCAAATTTACTGTAATTATATGCAAAATGACTGAGTCAAATGAATATTTATGATGAAATTCAATGACAATTTCAATACTTTTTTAATCATTTCAATGATTTCTTTCTACTTCAATAAAGAATTTCACTCTTGAATAAGTTTCAATTCAGATATAACTGATTATAAAATCACTCATGAACGAATTAAAGCTAGAAAAGTGAATGATATTGTCATTTGAATAAAAGAACTACTGAACTTCAATCATCAACAATTGAAAAAGATGAAGCTGATCATCAAAGTTCAAATCAATAAATATAAATGAGATGTCATTTATGAAGTAAATAACTGAGTTTGACTATCTTTCAGAAACATCAAAACAATGAGATCATGTAAAGACTTGAAAGACAAACAACTGAGTTTCTATCAAATCATTGTCAAAGCAGATACTTTGTATCATCTTCATTTATCAGTCAGCATAAAGCATTTGCATTCAATGTTCAGCATGAAGTTACTGCAATCATACTTGAATGATTGCTTATCAGAACAGCATGCAAAATCTTTCAGACTCATCATTATTGATGATAATAATAATAAACATTGAAAGATAAATGACATTCTGAACTTCAGATGCTATCGAGATTGAATACAGTACAAGATCAAATGAAAAGATCTAGATAGAAATGATGAATGATACTATGTTGATAAAGAAAAATTCAATGACTTCAAGAAAGTTTTGAATGAATTTCATGCATTATATTCAAATAAGTCACGCTAGTATCAAAATAACTCAACAGAAAAAGCAAGCAAACAAGTTACATTCATGTGAACATGAATTTTTGAAGAGAGAGATAATGTTACAAGCGTATCAAGATTGATAAAGCTAATCAACGTTTCTAGTTGAGTCTTTATTCAAGTCTCTTTGTTTTTTCAACATCTCTTGATTCAATCAACATCTTTCTTTTCACATCACATCTTTACTGCGTCACAACATGTTTTCTTTAAGACTAGCGCAATCTCTGAACATTACATAAATAGAAGCTTTTGTACTCATCTTCTTCTGTATTCTTAATGTTCAGTTATAGTTATCTTTAAAGATCAAGCATTATCAATTCTGACTTTCATTGATTGACTCATTTAAACATGATTCTGACAATTCAAAAGACTTGAGATCATTTGTCATAGCAGACTTTTTTTAATTAAGTCGTTTAATAAATGTGCTTCAATTAACTTAACTGCTTTAAATGTTTTCTGTTATTATGTTAAATTTATTGATAATGCAGATAATAAAAGTCAACATTGTACAGCATTTATAAGAAAGAAATAATAAGTGATAGCAATAATTCAGACGTTCTCTTTCATTCTCTTTGCTCTTTTTAAAAATTTATTTTTACTTTGCATCTTTGTTATGTTGTAATTAAGATATCTCACGTCACTCAACTTAAATTTCATAGAATTGTAGTGCAGATTAATTTTGAGATCGAGAAATAAACTGTTAATCTTCTTCTGTAAGATAGAGCAATATGACTTAAGTATAATCATCTTGAACAACTTATCATTCAACTGTTTAATACTGACAATTTTCTTAACATTTTCAGTGTATTGATTAAGATCATTCTGTAGCACTTCATGTTTTAACTGAGATAGTCGTACAATTGTGTACTGATCAGAGATATATTTCGAATCGATGACAATGATCGATGATGACAACTTTAAGATGATATCAAAAAACATCTTCTTCAGTAACTCTAGTCAGCTTGATTTGCAAGACCAGTATCTTCGTGACTGATTATCGACCCTTCTTTATAAAATTAATATTGCAAGCAAAAACAAGCAAGTACAGACACGTACTCAGAGTGCACCACTGGTGAGACTATCGTTGAGGAAGGTCTGAGACTACCCGCATAAGGCCAGTCTAAGAAAACGGTGGGACATGTTCATACCTGACAAGAAACGGGGCCGAAGTTGCCTGCCCTTCGTCCAAGATCATGAATGGCTGCAATTCGCCTGGTATACCATGGTCTTTGTAGACGGAATCTCCTCTTGCCGTACTTCAATACCATCGACTTACTTTTTGATGAAGTGTAAATCTGATAATTGCCTAAAGGTGTATTTTCTATATAGGATACAATCCAAGTTTTCGTGTTCCAGAGGGAACCGAGCTAACCCGATCGGGTTGGCGTGGATTATCTAATCATATCGGGTTAGGGAGCAGGGCCAGAGGACTGCTCCCACTACTACTCCTGCTCCCCTTGCTCCCACTGTTGCTCCTATTGCTCCTACGTTTCAACACTTTTCTTTTCCTTCGACTGGCGGTTGGCTGAGTTGAACGAGCTGGCTCTTTTGTGCAACGGTCGCGCTCACCTTTTGGAAGCTTGCACCGCCCATAATGTCAAAAATCGTCACGTCGGCGTCCATTTCTTTTGCAAGGTAATTGCGTAGCTCGACCGCGAGAAGCGAGTCCACTCCATAAGTATGCAAGGGCCTCGAAGTATCCAGATCCTCCTGAGGGATTGATAAAGCTTTTGCCAACTTCCGCACGAGACATTCTATTACTATTTGCGTCCTATCCTCTAATGTCGCGGCGTCACGGAAGCGCGCAACGTAATCAACGGCCTTACCCGCTTGGCAGAGCGAAGGTGCACCAAGGCCAATCTGTTGTAGATGCCTGAATGTGCTTCTTTGCATCCAGTGAGGTTCGGGGAGATCTTTGGCACGCATCGTTGCTGGTGTCTGAAGACCCAAGATAATCTGACCTGTCGATGGTGTCATAATGGCCAAGCTTGGATTGCAGTGATAGTCCAACACGGCGTGGAACTCGGTTTGAGACATGGGTATCAGGAAGCCTCTGGCTGCTAAGTTGGTCAACAGGAACGAATTTTCAGCTACCACACCTTCCGATTCCATCCAGCCAAGGTCGAGGCTGGTCGCTTTCTCCCCCAGCATGATACGATGTTGGACGAAAGCGTCCATAAAGGTGTTTCCCGCACAGTAATTCGCCGCTCCAATCGATCCGATGATGCCAGAGACAGACGAGAAACAGATAAAGAAGTCCATACCACACGGTAAGAGCCTATGTAGGTTCCAAGTGCCTTCTACTTTAGGCCCAATCCCGAGCTTCCAATCCTCAAAGGTCATGTTCTCGAGGATAGCGTCACTCAAATGCATGCATGCCTGCATGCAGCCGTTGATGGGTGGCATCGTCTTGGCACAGCGTGCAAGAGCGGTGCGTAATGATTCGGCGTCAGTAACGTCGCATGGCAAAGCTTCTACACAAACTCCCATGGCTTTTAGATCTTTGACCAGCATGATGTTAGCCTCGGAACGAGCACCAGATCGTGAGAGCAGAATGAGGTTTTTTGCGCCACGGCTAGCCATCCATCGGGCAGCGCTTCGGCCAAGTCCTCCTAAACCACCTGCAATTAAGTATGATGATTTTCCGTGAAATTGATAGTCAGGTTTCGTATCAAGGACAGTCTTAGATGGGCAGATCAGCCTAAGACCCATTGACTAGGAGCAATATCCAAATATACTTACGCGTACAGTGTTACTGTTCCTCATTTCTATAGCCATTTTACCAGGAGCACGTCCGCTCTGCAAGAGCCTCAATGCTTCTTCAATTTCGGAAACCCCAAAGACTCGAAACGGCTGTGGAATGTGTAGTATGTTCTCCGCAAACAATTGCATGACCGCACTGAAGGCACCACGGGCAATCGCAGGTCGTTCCCGAAACAAAGGATAAAGGTCAACGGACGAAAATGTAGCCACCTTGTTGAATTGCCACATTGGAAGGTTGTTACGAGAGTTGATATCTTGTTTACCGATCTCGATGAAACGTCCGAACTAAACCGACAGTCAGCACTAATCAAAATCACGCCAAAAACCTGGATTGCTTACCTGAGCTATGCATTCCCAAGATGCTAGAAGACTTTCGCCTGACAAGGAGTTTAAGACAACATCCACGCCACGCCCGTTTGTTAGGCGCATAATGCCATCGGTAAAGGATGTGTTCCTAGAATAGAGTATATGATCTTGTGGTATGTCGTACAAGCTCATAAGCAGTCTCTTTTTATCGTTGGAACCAACAGTGACAAACATCTCAGCTCCAAGATATTTTGCGATTTGGATTGCGGCTTGGCCGGTACCTCCAGCACCAGCATGTATAAGAATCGATTCTCCTCGTTGAAGCTTTGCCACATCGCAAAGCGCGTGCCACGCGGTAACGAAAACAACGGGCACAGCGCTGGCCTCGGTACTTGCAAAGCTGTCGGGAAGTTTCATCACGCACGCTTCAGAGCCTCGAGCGTATGTTTTGATTGTGTTCGCGAAGCATGCAGTCACACGGTCGCCAGGTCGCAATTCGCAGCCTTCTCCAACTCTGCTGACAATGCCAGCACACTCGGATCCCAGCGAGATCGCATTGATCTGACCGAGCACTGTGAGACAATCTCTGAAATTGACACCTGCAGATTCAACCTTGATTTCGACCTCTCCGGAGGCCAAAGGTTTCGTAGTGATGTCATCTTCAGAGAAGTATAAGGAATCCAGAAGGCCTGGTGATCCGATTTGCAAGGCCAGAGCTGGTACAGATCCGAATTCTCGCATCCTGACTTGGTTCGGACTGGTCTTGACTTGCAGGTCTTGATTGAGGTAGCCAGCTTCGACAACTCGCCCAATCTCAAGCATCTTGTCTCTTTCCACATATTCGGATTCGAGATCGTCCGGACACTGTCGAGATATGGTCTCAAATGTCCGTAATACCGTTTCAACGGCCGCATCACTCATTATATCAGTGTTTTCAAGTGCTAGGGTAACAAAGACAACCTGATTGAATTCAGCGCGAGCAACTCTTGCTAGGCCGTCTATCAGATGAAAACTTGGATCACTTAAATGATGGCCTCCGCCATTCGTGGTCCAGAGAATGCCAAGAGCGTTTGTAAGAATATGCCGCAGGCCATCAAAGCTACTTTTGTTGATATTTGACAAAATCGGCTTATCTGCTTCCGTGAGCGAGATGCAAAACCTACTGTTGAGGTCTACTATTGCCGAAGTCTCTTCTAATGTCACAATCGAACAATCTTTACTTTTGCTCGAAGAAGTAAGCCGGGACATAAGTGTATTAGCCATCGTGAGTTGAGCCGCGTTATGTTTGGTAACAATGATCAAGAGCTTGGGGCAATTCGATTCAGGCGATGATGGAGTAGGCAATCGCTCAACAACAGGCTCCACAGCTGTGGAAATAAGGATACTGTACTCATGACAGCCTTTGTCCATGAAATCCGGTGTTTCTAGCTCTATGCCCGAAAATCCGTTACGAAGCATGACCTCGTCCCACTCAGTGGTCGATATGCACGGTCCATGTTCCCGGTACTCGTCTTCGCTGAGCCACCAACCAGGTAAGAGTCCAAATGCGAATCCTGACCTGATGGTATCTTCGGTGATCTCCCACATAATGAGCTTACCGCCAGGTTTTAGAAGCGATCGAGCATTGCGTATCGTAACGTCTAAGTTCTTCGTTGCATGAAGTACACTGGCAGCAAAGATGAGATCGTACGTCCCGGGTTCAAACCCTTGCTTGAATGGGTCGGACTCGATGTCCAGGACCTTGAATCTCAGTTTGTCACCATATCGTTCGTACCTGTCCGATGCCGCTTCGAAGAAAGCCGGAGAGATATCCGTATAGTCATACTGGGAACAGTTCATAGTACCGGTATTCAATTGCTCATTGGCGCTCAAAGCTTCGAGGATGAAATCAGTAGTTGATCCAGTCCCCGCACCAATCTCAAGTATCTTCCGTGCGGGCGTTTTATGGCACATTAAATCGAGATACCGATTCAGGGGCTCGTAGCAGATTACCTCACGATTGACCTCCCTGTAAAACTCGGAAACGGAGTCATCCTGAAACATAAAATTAAGTGGGTCCACGTCGCCTTGAAGCATCTTGAGTAAGTTGCGCCCGATTTTCACAAAGAACTTGCCCTGACCGGTAACCTCGATAGCGTTGCAAAGCACACCCCAATATTGAGGGTCTTCCAGAATAGCTTTCCATTTAGGGTGATCGCTAGCTCTATATGGCAATTTCCCGCACTGGAATCTATCATTTTGATGCCTCAACCAGCGGGTATATTGGCGCAGGTGAGATTGAGAAGCACTGGATTCTCCTTCTTGTAGAGCTTCTAGAGCATTCGACATGAATTTGATTATAACGAAATCAAGGTTTTCGTAATACTCAACAGGGGAAGGACGATGAGGCCGCGCAGTCTCGCAGTACACCAGGCTTTGTTGCCGACTAAAAAGTTCAATGTCAGGCTTCCAAGACATGCGGTAGCACATTTTCCTTCCATTGCTCTCATCCTGTGCTGCCGTCTTACGAGTGGCTACCGTTGTTGCTTCCGCATCTTCTAAAGCAAGCAAAAGGCGCCCCGTAGTCTGGTCTAAAGCGAACAAAAGCGCGTCGGTCGTACGACGGCTTGAAAACACAGTCTTTGCATATGCATCAACTGCGGTGGTCTGCGGATAACTGATGCCAGAACTTGAGATCCAAAGCTTGCCAATCCGTGTGGGCATCATGGTTGGTATATCATCTCGCGAGCCTCTCGAAAGCGCCACTAACATCAACTGCAAGAACCCATCAAGAGTCGTAGGGTGAATGACGTGTGGCTGGGGATGATTGGTGTTGTTGTCGGCAACCCATTGGAAAGCTCGTATGCTTCCCATAGCCTGTCCATTGGTTCCATACGATAGCTGCTCCAAGACCTGAAAAGATGGGCCGTATGATAGACCGATGTTCTGCATGTAAGCATACATGGTCTCAGCACTCACCACTCCATTACAGTTGTTGCGCTCTTTCTTGTAAAGTTGAGAATAATAAAACGACCTGGCAGTTGCCTCTTTACCTCCGTCTACTTCAGTGGCTGGTGTTTCATATTCCACCTGAACAATTGCGCGACAGTTTTCGTTCCATTGTCCATTGAGTTGAGAACACAGCCGAAATTCGGATTTCATAGAGGTTCTCTCGGTAGAACTCCTGAAAGGATGGACATAGACTTCTATCTCAACCCCATCGGACTCCAATGATATGGATAGAGGACTTGAAAAGACTGCGTTTTTAACGAAATACCCTTTGATAGGTTGGTTCTCATCCGCGATTTGTTTAGCTGCTTCTAAAGCCATAACTATCATTCCTGCGGCGGGATAGACTATAGCGTCTGTTACCTAGATCACCAAGTCAGCGTTTAATACCTTTAATACTAATATTTTACCCAACCAACATACACTATGATCCTTCATCCACGGCATCTCAGACGCGCGAAGAAAATGCCGCCATTTAGGTTCCAGGGGGTTCCAATCCTGCACACGAGTGCCCAGTAAGTCTAGCCGAGGATGTACGCGTAATCTAAACCCGTCTTTGCTCAGTCGATTCTCGTGCCAATAGCTTTTTGAATGGTTGAAAGGATACTCTGGAAGGTCTGAAAGTACTTTCTGCTCATGACCTGAACGGTTGGCCTTTGAATTGTCAACGGAGTAACCATAGCAGTACAGACGGCCAAGAGCATTCAGCAGCGTATCGTCGGCTGGTAGCGGCCGAAGCAAAGCAGAGCTGTAGCTGACATCTGCACGGAGTTTCTTTAAGGTATCGTTAGTGGGACCAAGTAAGGTGTTGTGAGGCCCGATTTCTAGTAGGTCAGTTACGGGTTCAATAGCATTCTTCGACTCTAACTTCTTCAAATTCTCGGTTGCTTGTGCACAGATTTGCGACAGCGCATCCGAGAATCTAACTGGAGAGACCATGTTGTTTACCCAGTATTCACTTTGTTGAATCTCCGTGAGAGAAACTTTCCTGCCGGTCACTGAAGAGACCATTACGCATTTGGTAGCACTGGCTTCTCCAGGATCGAGGTTGCTCAAAGACATCGCATAAGCCGTAGCTATCTCATTCATCTGTGGTGAATGGTATGCAACGTTCACTTGGAGCTTCCGTGCAAAAATAGAATCTCGATCAAGAAGTGACTTCAGCAGGTCGAGCTGAGCTTCATAACCGGATACCGTCGTATTCTTCGGACCATTGATGCAGGCAACAACCACGCCAACGCTTCCAAATCGAATCTCAGACTCTCTGAGGTAGGGAGTTAGTAGATCTTGTGAGAGTCCAACGGACATCATAGCTCGTCTCGCTTGACTAGACCTGGCTAACTTGGCGGCATGCTTCCCTCGGAAGTATGCTACTTTGCATGCAGATTGTTGGGACAGACCGCCCACACAATACCTAGAAGTAATTCAGCCTTTTCTTTTACATGTAATCAAGACACTTACGCCGCTGCAATTTCGCCAGAGCTGTGACCTATTACAGCGGAAGGGAAGACATTGAAGCTCTGGAGGAGGTCGACAAGTGCTATTTGAAGAGCTGTGCATAGTACTTGGCTATATGCTGGGTCATTGATTTTGGAGACAGCTTTACCCTTCGCGAGCTCGTCTGAATAATGATTGATTAGAAGAATTCTTTAAAATCGACAGGGGCGGAACCAAAAAGGAATGCTGTCACAAAGTGCCCCGATTCCTGAGAAAAGGCACTTGCGAACCTATTGGACGGGGACAAGCGATAACTTTTGGCAACACTGACTTTATCGACAAGTGAATAGAGAGAAATATTAAAAGTAGTTGTCATACCTTTGAGAGACCACTCGCACCCGAGATCTTCTAGATAAATCTCGGACCTGCGGAAGCTGTTTAGGAAAGTCGTAAAGGCAAAGAGTTCTTTCGCCATTCCAGCAAATTGTGCTCCTTGCCCAGTGAAAATATAGCCTAACCTAGGCGACACACGGGAGCGAACAGGCGTCGAGAGCTTTGTGTCCAGGCAATTCAACTCAGTAATTGACTTGGCGACAATAAAAGATTTCCAAGCCAAAGAACTCCGTCGTTCAGCTAGTGTGTAAGCTAGATCCTTAAGATAGATGTCGGCTTCTTCCACGCTTAAGGAGGAAGACAGTTCCGACATGCGAACACTGTACGCATTTGCCATGCGAGCTAAACCATCCTTATCCGAAGCAGACCAGACGAATAATCTTGGCTCTGACGCCTCTTGCAAGCCATTCATGCCTTGCTCAGGATGGACTCGTGTCAAAGGTAGTAGTGTCAATGGTTCCAACAGTCGCTCCAAACACTCAACCGAAGGGGCTGTGAGTGCTGTTGAATGTTTTCCACCAATGCCTCTGAGGCGCAGGAAGTTACATGCATCATCAATGATTGCGTGACTGTTTGACCCGCCAAATCCGAATGAGGATATGGAAGCCCTGCGAACTCCGGCGCTTGGCCAAGGAGTATTGTGTACAGGGATCTGGTCGACACGTTAGCACAACATTGGGGTTTGGGGATATTGCCATGTCCTATCCGTACTTTGATCCTCAAGAACTCGGCATCAATATCAGGGTTCAATCTTTCAAAATTGGCATTGGGTGGTATGACGCCAGCTTCTAAGATCATAATAGTTTTGATAATACTGGCCACTCCGCTCGCACCTTCAAGGTGGCCAATATTCGACTTCACAGCTCCACTAAAGCATGTCAGAGAACCATCCACCCAAGATCGCAAACAATTTTTGCATGCCAGTCAAAATCTGGAGGCAAAATTAAGAACCTACATATAGATCGGCTCTTTAGGGCTGCGGTGATTCCGAAAGACTCTTCCTATGGCGCTAGCTTCAACCGGATCGCCAATCTGCTTGCAAATAAGAAAACGTCCTGCAGTGTCGAAAGACAGCCAAAGGTGTACTAAGCTGAGAGAGAGATGACTCACCGCCGTACCAGTACCATGCGCTTCCACATATCTAGTGGTTTCGAAACCTAATCCGGCTTTTTCGTATGTCTCACGTATCAAGTGCTCTTGAGCGTCTGTACTCGGCTGTGTTATACCAGGAGTGCGACCATCCTGGTTTGAAGCTGTCGATCGGACCACTGCCCGGATTGTGTCCCCGTCTCTGACAGCGTCTCTAAGCCTTTTGAGTACAACGACGCCGAATCCCTCTCCTCTACCGTAACCATTTGCCCTATGATCAAAACTAAAGCTCTTGCTGTCTTTTGAGAAGAAATTCATGAGCGATAAAGGCAAAGAAACGTCAACCGAGTAAGCAATACTAGTGCCTGCAACTACTGCCTAACATCTAATAAGCATAGTGACATCAACGTTCCAAAAACCATCTCACCATCTCAGCGTCTCCATTCCGTAAGCCTTGGCAAGCAAGATCAAACGCCATCATACTACTAGAACACGCAGAATCCAAATTGACGCAAGGGCCCCTGAGGTCGAAGAACCAGCTTAGTCTGGCTGCAAGCATCGATACTGCCAGACCAGTCGCAGCATATTTAGGGAGCTTGTTCAGGTCTTTCGTAATAGCCGACTTGTAATCGTCAGTAAAGCAGCCAGTGTGGACGGAGGTTCTGGAACCCGAAGCTTTCTCCATAGGGATTCCCGCTATTTGAACATTAATAAGACCTTGCGGACCATCCCGGAAAAAATTGCATACCATTCTCGAGGGCCTTGTAGGCAGTTTCAAGGAGGAGACGATGCTGTGGATCCATTGCAGCTGCATCGGCAGCCGTGATTGAAAAGAATGGGGCGTCAAAATGTTCAAGAGATTCCTTGAGGAAATGGCCACCACGGAAAGGTATCTACAATAACACGAATTAGAAGACTTGCATGGGTCAGGAACTGGATACTCTACCGTGTCACATCGACTACCATCAGGATGATAGAATGCGTCAATTTTCATCCTATCTTTCGGCCACTCTGTCATAGCACATCTTTTTTCAGTTAGCATCTTCCAGAATGCTTCTGGAGTCACCGCCTCTTGCGGAAATTTCAAAGAAAAGCCAATGATTGCAAGCGACTCCAATTTTTCATCTTGCAAGCGATGGTGGCCATTGTTTATTGTCTCTGAACCAGTTGAAACTTTGACATTAGCACCACTGCCAACGTTGCTGGGAAGGGCATCGCTGCTACCACCGCGACTATCATCAGTACCAATCTGGTCTGGCTGAGATCCCATGGTAGTAGAGCAAAGGGGGAATAACGGCGGTTTGAAAGATTGACGTGTTATCTTTGAATTTAGGATATTCAATAGCTGCGAAATGGCGTTGCATGGACGGGATCTTCATCGGACACTTTATGTACTTACTTTAAATCAAGCCGATGCTCATATCAAATTGCCTAGGCAATCGTAATGTATCGCACTGCGGAAGCGCCCTGGTCGCCTCAACCGTAGTAGACGTACATTGGTTACGCAACGCCGCACCACCACAGTAGATCGTTCGAGAGCGGTGGATACCGTGATGCATGAAGCCCTTTGTGGCTTGCGTCAACATACACGCCTTACATGTGGTACATTGATATGTCCGGTTTGCCACAATCTTGCGTGCCTAGTTGTAGTAGCAACGTTGTGAAGACGGGTGGATGTAAACGTCCCCCGAAAGCGTTATTAGTTATCAGTTATAGCCGACCGAGTCATATTGTTCTGTGTTACTGCAAACCCGGGCCATAAGGCAGACTCCCAATCACATATTCTGAACCCCCTTTACGAACGTACCCTTGTTGATCACCAATGCATGTCTTTATACCCACTCTTTCTATAATTTCCATGTATGACTTTTCGCAACAAAGTTTGGGGATAACTGATCGAGAATGCCGATCAGTTTAAGATAAAATCACAAGCTCTGCAGCAATGCGCTTTCTGTGTCTGCATGGCCGGGGTACGAATAGTGAGGTAGAATCGAGATTGTTCTTGTCGCCCTTTCACCAGCGCTCACTTCTTCCTATCCAGATATTCGGGTTCCAGACGAGTATTTGGCAGTTTCTCCTACGGCGTGATGGGGATGTGCCTAAAACGTCCCTAGCTGCGTTACGATACGAGCTGGGCAACCACCACGTGTATGAGTTTGTTGAGGGATCTGTCCCCTGTGACCCTGCTCCCGGTAATCGCCCTCTCTTCGTCGTTTTACGCAAGGTTCTCACAGCAACACTGGAACCTCAGCTAACCTCAAGCTCTGCAGGGGTCGGCAATCTTTCTTCATCGAATGACGGATACTTCCAGTACTTCGATGACACCTCGCTTTCTAGCTACCAGCAGCTCATTGAAGATGTTGAGTCCTACGTTGCATCGGAGGGTCCGTTTGATGCTGTCATGGCGTTCTCACAAGGCACCATTGTTGCCTGGGGACTTATGACTCATAGGTTTCAGTTGTTCGCTTGCGCTATTTTCTTTCCAGGCGGCGTTCCCGGAGATCCTTCTGCATTGTTGCAGGGCAAGATGCAGCTGCTAGACCGTGACACTTGTAGAAAGGCTATTCATATACCTACGGCGCACGTGTGGGGCGAACACGACTTGGAAATGCCCGAGAATGGCCAGCCTTTGAGCGAGACATGCGATGCATAACTACGGTCAATCTTTGTTCATCATGGTGGGCATGAAGTGCCCGATTCAAAGGATAAAGACGCCTTGAGAGGCACGGTGAGGTGCATTCAGAGGACTATTGAACGGGCTATTGCTGTCCAGTAATTCCTTGGTACTTAGTTACTCATGATAAGACGTCTACCGACGCAAGTGCCATTTCGTTTATTATGGACATAAGATGCGTCATGAGCATGAGTACCAGAGGGACTAGACACTATTGTGTCAAGTTCCTCGAATACTGTCTTTCGAGGACCTCATGGTGATGTAGAATTAGACTACTATCTGCTTCCTTTGCCACATAAGCAAGGCCACCGGTATTTGCGCAGCGGAGAATCCGATCATGACTCGCATCTGCAAATTGTACCCGTTTGCGAAGACAGTCTTTACAGACTCTGCCAGATTGGGCGGAAGCAAGGCAAAAGCCTGTGTTGTCTTCATGAGCTCGTTGATTTGCTCTGAAGATAAAATCCCCAACAAGTGAGACTTTATATAGCTGTTCAGCACAGTTGTAACGACAGCAAGACCTATAGCGCCGCCCATTGTGCGAAATTGGAGGATAGCGCTCATGGTAACAGCTAACGAGCTGTCAGCTTGTGAACCCAATCTTCAGGTCAGGATGATAGACATTTATCTCTTTTTTCGACCGCAAAAGGAGGCATCATAGTCAAACAAGCCAAGTTGACACCGACAGCAAATCCAGCGATGACTTGATAACCATACTCAACCTTGCTTTCATTGGTCGTGGTTGGAGAAATACTGAGCAAGGCAAAGCCCACCGTCTGGATCACCGAGCCACACAAAAATATGTAGATTGGAGGTATCTTCGCCCTCCCAGCTATACTTGCAGACATTATGGAGCCAATGGGGACCAGTAGTGCAAATGGTAAGAGACGAATGCCAGCATTGAGTGCTGATATACCATTGACGGCTTGGGCTCGGACTGGGATCTGTATAATGGCCACCGTGAATGGCGCACCGGTCAAAAATATGCTCCTTGGTCTTTCAGCGCGTCTTTAATATATGATATACGAGGAAACACTTACATGAGTAATCCGATACAGACCCGACTTTGTATCAGTCTCCATGGCAATACTGGCTCCCGCACGTCTTGATCGCGAGTCACTTTCCATGACCAACCGAGAAACGCAAGCCAGGATAAGCCAGAGACAATTAGGACAATGATAGCAAACGCTGAGTGCCACTTGTACTCAGTTCCTGTCTCCTGGAGAACTGTCACTAGGAGAACACTGGCTGACAAAAGAAGGGCCGTGCCCAAGAAATCCACCCTCCGGATCTGTTGTCTGGAGAAGCTCTGTCTGAGCGTGAGTGGTTTATGTACCGATTGAGGAAGCCCATGGTAGGGGAAGTTTCTTGGGACGGTAAAAAGTAACAGAATAGCTGCCACAGATCCTGCACAGGCGCTGATAGATGCATTAGTCAAGGAACTTTCGTTTAAATTGGAATGACTTACTTTAAGTAGAATACCCATCTCCAAGTTGTAGAGTTGTTGATTACGCCCCCCAACAACGGGCCTAGTAAAAGCCCGATTGCAAGAACTGCTGAGACTATGCTGGTATATGCTGCATATCTTTCAGGAGGGATGAGCTCGAAGAATATAACGATGGCCACAGAATACGTCCCGGAAGCTCCTATGCCTTGGAACGCTCGGAAAACAATGCTAGTATGTTATCAGCGTCCACGACTCGACACTAGGGTTTGATCAAGAGTTACAGCTCTGTCATAGACTGCCCTGCCCCACAAGCCCCAGAGAATGCAACAAAAACGCAGAGTGGGGTAATGAGCAGAAGTTTTCTGCCGAATATATCGCTTAGCTTTGCCCAGACGATGAGAAAGCCTATGTCGTGAGTCAGCGCCAGACCAAGTTGGCTTTATAACACCACCTCACCCGTATATGTGAGCATATACGCTGTAATTATCCAACTGCTCTGGTCAAATCCATGCAAGTCGTTCGTGATAGATAAAAGCGACGTGGCAACAATCGTGGCTTCCAAGCCAGGCAAGAAGACAGCCAGGCACAAGCTATCCGAATTTACTGTTAGAAAGCTTGCATCAATCATCGGGCTCGGATACTTCGTACGCTGCAGTTGTTAGGCGGAGTGGCCATCCCTTGAGATAATTTATCTTCTCGTCTTCCTCGTCACAAGCAGCAGTAGTGTCTTCCCACAGCGGCAAACCTTCTTTGGAAAGAGGAGCTGACACAGCAGTGTCTGACGGACCTTTCGCTGCCATACTCAAGCTTCAATGCTGATCGATGGGATGAGAGGAGAACAAGATCGACAAAAGTTTGAAAGAGAAAGCTTTATTGGCCGGCGGATGATCGAGAATTGAATAGGGCCCAAGGTCCTATCGAGAAGAGGAACAAGGCCAGTCTCTGGCAATTTTATGACAGGATTATGGCTTGTCACTCTCACACCCGTGGGTGCGACACGAAACCCCCTGCTGCTTCGTATCTGATCAATAGCACCCTCCGACAGGTTCAAGGGCGAAGCAGCATAATGCAAGACGCAGTTGTGCCAACATATTGCAGGCAGTCTAGCGGCTTGTTTTCAGGCATCCGTGGCCGTGCAATGCTGCTTTAGCAGAGGCTGCGAGGCTAGGAAGAGTCCGACAATCGAGTTCTGATCTACAACAAGGCATGGCCCGTATATATATTGTCTTTAATCCAACTTGATCGGGGATCCATGGTTGTACAAACAGCCGTACATGGACTTCGATGTCGATGAAGAAGGTAAAATATTAGCACTAAATCTATCAGTTGTCATCAGTAGCGTGCTGATGAAGTGTAAATCTGATAATTGTCTAAAGGTATATTTCCTATGTAAGATACAATCCAAGTTTTCGTGTTCCAGAGGGAACCGAGCTAACCCAATCGGGCTAGCATAGAGTATCTAACCATATCGGGTTAGGGAGCAAGGCAAGAGGACTGCTCCCACTACTACTCCTGCTCCCTTTGCTCCCACTGTTGCTCCTATTGCTCCTACATTTCAACACGTGCGACGGGTAATGGTGTTTCTTGAATCCATCAGCCTGCTCTCGATTAAGTACCTCGTTCACGTCTGAATGTCGATCTTGATTTCATGCCATGAAACTCTTTAATTAGAGACACAGTGTTGCCTAAGGTACCAAATTATCTACCATATTCTTCTCTTATCCGACCGAGCCTAGCCCACTCGTTCCGATTTCCGGCTCATCACGTCGAAACGTCAACGTTTAAAGGGTTGATATCCCCCGACTGCTGTATGGGATCCTGCACCACACCAACGAGAAGTGACCCACAGTCTGGTATAAGAAAGGTCATGCAAGCTTGAAGGCCCTTGTCAACGGTTTTTTTCTTACGCGTATGCGGTCATGCCGGGAACGTTTCGGATGTCCTGATTAGTTTACGTTACAGTATAGTAGTCTAGGTGCATCCGCTGCATGGGATCCTGCACCCCCTCCATGCAAGCTTGAAGACCCTTGTCAACGGGCTGTTTCTTACGCGTATGCAATCGGTCATGCCGGGAACGTTTCGGATGTCCTGATTAGTTCACGTTACATCCGTATAGTAGTCTAGGCGCATCCTCAGCCCTTCCGGTTCCTGTCAAGTCGAATCAGCGTCGGACACCAGCATTTGAATCCTTTCCCTTTCGCATAGGTAGTCAAGTACCAAACCAGTGGGTAGCAGTGTGTATGAGCACCCTAATCTGTCCAGCATTCCGAGAACCAAATTCGGCTACAGTGCCCGATCTCGCAGTCCGCTTGGGTGATACGAGCTTCTCCATGCTGCCATGTGGCCCTAACCTTCGACGCTGTCTGTCTTGCTACCGGCAGCAGTGCGACGAAAGGCCCAGTATCCACACAGCTCTTTGATTCGTACGGTCTGGCGTGGATGTACCATAGCCGAGCCAGCGTGACCAAGTACAGGCAAAGGCGTGTGATCAACTGGTTCATATGTGGAAACATTTGAGAAGATCCAGGGTTTGACTTCTTGCAAGGTCCATCAAGTGGGTGGAAAACAAAGCTCAGTCATGCACGGTCAAACATGCTTGATTTCTAAGTGTATATGCAGCACTTGATACCAGGACGGCATCGGCATAACATTGAATTCTGATGATGCAATGCAACCTCGATACTAGCCGTAAGAGCTCCTGCATGAATTCACAACTTCATCTCGTGCTCCAAAAGTCCTCTCGACACGTTGGTTTTCTGTTAAAGCCCATGCTCCTACCAGCCCCTTTTCATCTGCTGTTCCACCAAGTTCGAAGATGTAGTATTGCTGGTATTTGGTGCTATTTCGATTTGTGTTGTATGATCGACTCGTATTCCACTCTGTTTGCTGTCTAGGTCATCGCTTGTCAAGGCTTGTCTGCCGTGGAGTGTCGGAACCGAACCCCTCGTCGAGTCACATTCTGTCGACCTTAGATCCTGGTGAGTCAGACCAAAACTCTCGGCTTTAAGCTGGACTTGTGGGCCATAGGGGTCGTCCCAGGCCTCGGAATTACTTTGTCTTGTGACCAATCGCTTGAACTTGGTAGACACGTTCTTTTGCTTGAAGGCCGAAGGGCTCAAACTGGAGTCAACCTTAGTCTCGGATGCCAATCGAGTAAAAGTCCCATAGATCTTAGGTCCAATGAATTGGAAAAATCGAGGCGAGACGGGAAGACAGGATACCATAATGCCAATGGAAATCTCGGCGTAGTTCCAGAGACCCATCTGGAACAAGTCGTACGTGACGTCTTGCGAATGGATGATTTTCCAGGAATAGTATGTGCGTACGATTGAAGTTATACAAGCACTAAACATATCGAGCGTTAGTCCGCCTCTATAGAAAGACAGCGAGGATGTTTGAGACGGTGGTTCGAAACACCGCGGCTTTGAGCAGCCATTGAAGGATTTATAACCAAGGGGTATGTGGGTGCAAACCTACAACAATCCCGCTGAAAAAACAGCTATGATCCCAATTTTCTTTTTCAGCGAAACTTTCAGTTGCCAAACAGATGGTACAGGTAGAATCAAGATTGCGAAATCGGATAGAATGTTAAACAATCCGGTGGCTTGAAAGGCCGCGTTCGAGTTGAAGCAGTAGCCGGTGGTCATTAATGGATTCCAGATTTTCTCACGAGGGATGCACATGATGATCTCGAAAATAGTATCAACTAAATAAAAAAGGAAGATGGCCCCAATGCAGATATAGGCTCCAAAATATAGGAGCCTGTTGTTGTGTCGAGTAGGACGAAAGATTCGAAGGTACTGCAGAAGGACCGAGAGTTTTATGAGGAAAATGACCGGGCCGTAAACGACTGAGCTGATATTCACCCACTAAATAGGTGGTCAGTTTTCTTTTGACTCTTGCTCCAACTGCAGATAGTCCCCTACATAGAGCATCTTGAAGAAGGATTTCATCCGGACATTCCACATGTGGACGCCACAGCCATATTTTGTTGTTAAGCCGGATGGAATAGTCTGTCCAATCTGACCTATCTGCTTTTGTTAGAATGGCCAATACCCCATCTTGCTGTATCTTACCCATGCTATGAAAACAATATCTAGTCAGTGTCAGTGAACTCGTAATCAAGAAGGGTCGTCTGGACTGTACAATCTTCATATGCCACCGATCGGATCAGAAAAAACTTGGTATACATGCGAATTAGGACAGCCAAAGTCGAGAAGAGTACACAAAGCACTAAGGTTATGATGAGATAGTGATTGAGGTTCGGTGGATTCTCAAGGTTTGGGGGTACGCCTGCTGGAGGGGCTCTCGCCGGTCCGTTTAACAGCGCTTGCACCTGTTCTGGCGTTGCCATTATTATTTTTCAGTGCGGACTCGACAGATTCTGGCAGTTGCAGGCTGCAGCTGATTCTTAAGAGAATGGTTGGTAGTATAGATGACAACGATCATGGACGTAGGAGGGTGAAAAATTACACAATCAAAAAGCTAACGAAGGGAACCAGCAGGCTTGCGTGGTAATCCAAGTCATATGGGAAAAAAAGTTCCCAGCCTCTTCGTTGCATGTTTCAACTGCGAAAAACCCAGACCCTCGGTACCTACCGTGTTGATGGATGATTGGTACATCGCGGTCGACGCATCTGCAGGGTTGGCAAGCACATTGTGCGAGAACACGCTGGGTGGGCACGAGAAGATTACAACCACTTACACTCTTGCGCTTCTCGGAATTGTACTGAATGCAGCACTGTTGCACACGATACATCTGCTGGCAGGGATCTGACTTATGCACAACAACTCACAAACCACTAGATTATGTGGTACAAGGGCAACAGACCTCGGAATGGACCTCTATGTGCCTTATCCATGCGTCTTGAAATCTTAGGCGTCGAGGAATCGGATTTCGTTGCCTAGAAGTGCACATCGATGGTTCGCCCACAGAGAGCGACGTACTTGAATTGGACCGCTGCGGAAGGTAGCCTTACTCCAAAAATCTCCTGATGCTTTGCTTGTTGCCCTGCGAACCTCTATTTTCCCACGGTAGCTTGAGATTGTTTGATCCGTAGCCGTTGATCAACCCCTACGTCCCATTGAACTGTGGGTGCCTTGAGTTATGGCAACCATTCAATTTTCGGAGGGCAGTGATGCCGTCCCTTCGGTTCGGTATCGACAGAAACAACTTCTACCAAATATCATTGATGGCATGGCCAAGACAAGGCCGGAAGCAATCTACGCCGAAACTCCTCACTCAACCATTTCCTACGAGTCCGGTTATCGTCAGATCACCTACCGTCACCTTGCTAATGCCATAAACGGTGTTGCCTGGTTTTTGGATGAACAGCTAGGACCAGGGGGACAGCATGAGACCTTGGCTTACATTGGTCCAAACGACCTGGCATATATCATGATACTTCTTGGTGCTGTAAAAGCTGGATACAAGGTTCGCCATCCCATTACCGGGACTGATCGGTGTTCGTGAGCATTTTCTAATTGGGAGAGGAGGAAGTTGCTTCTGATTTCACCACGCAATTCTGTCTCAGACCACATTAGTCTTTTCAAGGCCACAGAAAGCAGAGCATTACTCACACCCATCGAGCCACGTTTGCCGGTAGTGACAAGTCTTTTGGAGGAACATTCTATTCGCGTCATTAATAGCCCTTCTCTCGGGCAACTACTCGATGGCAACTATTCCCACTACCCGTTTCCCAAAACTTTCATGGAAGCAAGGGACGAACCGCTCGTCGTTGTCCATACTTCTGGAACCACCACGGTACCGAAACCAATTATCTATACGCATGATTTTGCGGCCAGCTACATGCAATGGGGTCAATTGGAAGCACCTCCGGGATTCGAAAGCCAAGTATCGCTGGTTCAATCGAATCGCCTTATAGTTACGCTGCCATTTTTCCATGTAAGTAATGCGACATCTTAAACAGAAGTAGAAACCCCAATACAGAGCCACGTTCTTTAGCTGACACAAGACGATGATTCGGAACAGGCCGGAAATCTCTATGCCACCCTGTTCGATGCTCTCGCCAATCAAACCACCATAATCACATTGTTGGCGGGGCCCCCTCCTTCTGCGCAATTGGTGGTTGGTTGTCTAAACCACGTGATAGCAGATGCGATAGTTCTTGGTGCACCATTGATGGAACAGGTTGGAAAGGATCTACAGATGATAGACTTTATAACAAGCCGTCTCAAAACAATAACATATGGAGGTGGAGATGTCTCTCAAGCGATTGGCACTGCTTTTGCCGCAAGAGCCAAAGTTTTCAACTTTAATGGCTCCACCGAAACAGGCTGTTTTCCTTTGCTACGTCCTACGGGCCCCTATCCTTCTGAAGACTGGAAATATTATCACCCACACCCAGCCGCTGGCCTTGTTTTCCGACCCTCAGTGGACGAACTCTATGAGGCTTTTGTAGTAAAGAACGCAGAATATGAGGATGAACAGCCGGTTTTCAAGATATTTCCGAATCTAGTGGAGTATCCGACGAAAGATCTTTTCAAACCTCATCCGACTAAGCCGAACCTCTGGGCATACCACGGGAGAGCGGATGATATTATCGTCTTCAAGACTGGCTTATTATGCAACCCGATCGCCATGGAGCAGCAAATCTCTAACCTTCAAGAGATCCGAGCAGCATTGATGGTTGGCACAGGCAAGTTCCAATCGGCTTTGCTGGTCGAAGCTGAGAGCGATCAAGCTATGTCTATTCCTGTGAAACAAGGGCTTATCGAACAAATCTGGCCGGTCATCGAAGAAGCTAACCAGCTTTACCCAAAGGATGCCCGTATCGCAAAGTCCCACATCGTGCTGATGGATCTGCAGAAGCGAGCACAGCGCGCTGGGAAAGGCACTGTGCAACGCAATCCTACTATCAAGCTGTATCAGGATACGCTAGACGCTCTCTATGCAAAAGAAGGAAACTGCACGCCCGGGACAAGTGACCAGTAAGACTGAATCGTACTAGATACAAAGATTGTTAGAATTTACAAGAAGCCATTCCTATCGATGAATTTCTCGTTGACTTAGCTTTCGATGACGGCCCTGATCTGAACACGAAAACCTTGAATTGTAGAAATCTGCGTTTGATGATGGCGAGAAAGCGTGACCTTCTGCAATTCCCCGTATGCCTCCTCTGGAGCGTAGAAGACATGCTACAGAGCTAGAGTGTGGACTTGAGGACATGCCCGCCATCAAGCTTACTTTCCACCAACCTCTCAACTTCCTCCCTCGTTAATGGTGTAAGTTGACTAACATCGACCGTCGTTATCTTGAGGTCACCCCAACTCGTCAATGTCCCTGTAGTCTTCATTACGATGCCTTGCCCTAATTTCGAACACATTCCCGCCCACGTTTCATAGCACTTGGATGCCTGTGGATATGATTTGCACAACATTGGCCAATTGTGCGGCATCAGCTCATACTCGTCCCAAAGAACAACTACGCCTTCCTTTGCAGCGGTCTGGGCAACTACCCTAGCAGCGTCCAAGTTGCGCTCGGCACTTCCTATAGCGATATACATCGGTGGTGCTCCTTTCCAGGACTTGGTTGCGATTGGGCTCACGAGTGGGTGGCCAAGCATATTTAACTCGCAGTAGAGGTTTCCTCTTGGAGGATCTGTAGGCCAGGCTTCGTCTGCAGGAAAATTGGGCTCATAGCAGGGCCATGTATTAGGGAAGATATCATAGGCTTCATTGGTGTGATATGTAGGGAGACAATTGCCCATGTGATCGAAACTAGGTGACTGCATAACGAACCCAGCGGGCATAGGAAGCTCGACCATACGCCCCTGAAATCTGAGAATGGGATGCGAGGAAGCCTGTCGCTTTTGGGTAGAGAGAATGATTTGTATCAGTGAAACCACGAGTTGGGTTCCGCTGCTATCACCAGCAAGCACTATATGTGAGGCAGGAACTGGGAGATGATAGGCGCCTGGGGGCGGATAGAGGAGAGAGAGGTAAGCTATCAAGACATCAAGGTGTTGCGCTGGGAACGCATTCTGTGGCGCAAGGCGATGTTGCACTATCAGGCACCGTCCCTTTGTAAATTGCGTAAGTTTCATAGCTGTTTCGCGGCGAGTGACTGGACCATCCATGCTTAGACCCCATTAGTACGGCAAATATAAGGAGGAAAGGATGCATACAAGTGACCCCCACCATGCATGTAGAGAAGGGTAGTCCGGCACTCCACCTCTCTCATCAAGCAGCGAAATTTCTCTGCTTCCGACATGACTGGCTCATGCTCAGCATTGGACACTCCAGCCCGATGTCCCACCCACTGCGCTCGAACGTCCTCGGTTGTCGGGCATATGTACTGCTCATCCCCTCGGCCCAAAATCTTTATTGCATCACAGACGGTCTGACGAGCGTCATCTTCTCGTGGTGCTGGCAATACCACTCGACTCACCCACATAGGTCCTTTTGCCTCGCGGTCCCGCGTTGTTTGTTGCTGAAGCTTGCAGATGGCTGTGCTCAACCTCGTCGTCATTGCTGTGCGAGCCTGCTTGACCGTAGTGGCGAGATCAGCTGTGGAAGGATTAGGCATCATAGATTCTCATCTTTTAAACCTGAATTGAAGAACTCAACGCGTTCTAGTATTCGGGGCAGGCAAAAATACTAAAACAGATAGGCAATCTCAACACCTACTCCTTGTGACGGCAGGAATCACGCAGTGGCCGAGGCGCAGAGATCGTAATGTTCAAGGTGTATTGCAAATACTAAGCTGAAGAAGAAAGAGTGCCTGAGGTCACACCCTTATGTACACAGGTTGTGCGAGCGCTAAGCCCGATAGGGTTTCAGCCTCGCTTAGTCAAAGAACACGCGCCCTGGTTGATCAACCTCTAGAAGGCAATTGTTAGGACCATGCCAGAGCGAATCATAGAGGTCAGGTAAACCAAGCTGGTGAACCAGGTAAACGAGGATTCAAAGCTAAAGAGCGAGGTCTACGAAGGTGCGAAGGCTATATGTACAGAGGAAAGGAGAGCGCTAAGCCCGATAGAGCCTTAGGCTCGCTTCAGAGCGCGCTGGCTGAGCACGCTCGTAACATTACTCCCTTCTCTCAGCCAAGCAATGACCTCATTGCTTCAATCAGCTTCTTTCTTTCTTGTTCGTTTCGTTGAGCGTTCCAAGCTCATTCCATCGAGCGTTCCAAGCTCATTCCATCAGGCGTTCCAAGCCTATTCCTTCTTGACATAGAGCGTTTCAAGCTCACCAGGCGTTCCAAGCCTATTCCTTCTTATCATATTGAAGAGCGTTCCAAGCTCATTCCATCAGGCGTTCCAAGCCTATTCCTTCTTGTCGAATGCCATTGAAGCAGGCTCACTTCTGGTTCAGGCCTACTACATAGTAGGGCTTGTCCTTTTCATGCCATTGTAGCAGACTCACTTCGGTTGCCGTTCAAGCAGGCTAACTATCGGGTGACGGGCTCAGTTGGTGAGGTCAATCGTTGTCTTTTGGTTCGTGCCTGCAACGCATCGCAGGACTTGTTCCGTTTGTGCCTACTACACGCATGTAGTAGGGCTTGTTCCGTTCGTGCCTACTACACGCATGTAGTAGGACTTGTTCCGTTCGTGCCTACCGCATTCGATAGGGCTTGTTCTTTCGAATGACGAGCTCGGCGACGAGGTCAATCGTTATCTGCCCTTGTAGCAGGCTCACTATCGGGTGACTGGCTCGACGACGAGGTCAATCATTATCTGCCTTTGTAGCAGGCTCACTTTCTTGCCATTCAAGCAGACTCTTTCTATTCAGCTTCAAATATTCAACTGTGGACGGGTTTCAGCTCATATCTTCGTGTTTCCAGGCATATAGTATACGTTCTATCCTGTCTGCAGTACATATCATCTTTGCTGTTGTCGTCAATGTTGTGAATAGAGGTAAATCGTAGAAGGTACGAATAAGAGAAGGTTCGTTGCTGAATCGGGTGGGTTGCCATTGAAGCAGGCTCACTGTCGATCCGTTCCTACTACACGCATGTAGCAGAGCTTGTCCTCGGTTCGTGCCGTTCAAGCAGGCTCACTTCTGGTTCAGGCTTACCGCATTCGGTAGCGCTTGTTCCGTTCGTGCCATTGTAGCAGGCTCACTATTTCGGTTCTTGCCTTTCAAGCGGGCTGGCTATCGGGTGACCGGCTCGGCGACGAGGTCAATCGTTATCTGCCTTTGAAGCAGGCTCACTATCCTTGTCATTCAAGCAGGCTCTTTCTATTCAGCTTCAAATATTCAACTGTGGACGGGTTCCAGCTCATATCTTCGTGTTTCCAGGCATATAGTATATGTTCTATCCCCTCGAGGCATATAGTATATGTTCTATCCTGTCTGCAGTACATATCATCTTTGCTGTTGTCGTCAATGTCGTGAATAGAGATAAATCGTAGAAGGTACGGATAAAAGTAGGTCCGTGGCTGAATTTGGTTTCGGATGCCGTTCAAGCAGGCTCACTATCGGGTGACTGGCTCGATCAAGAGGTCAATATCGTTATCTGCCCTTGAAGCAGGCTCACTGTTCCGATTCCTATCTACTACACGTGTGTAGCAAGGCTTGTTCCGTTCGTTGACCGGCTCAATTAAGAGGTCAACTCGTGTCGTTCTATGCCATTGTAGCAGGCTCACTTCTGGTTCAGGCTCACCGCATTCGATGGCGCTTGTTCCGTTCGTGCCATTGAAGCAGGCTCACTGTTCCGGTTCCTGCCTACTACACGCGTCGCATTGCTTGTTCTGTTCATTGACCGTCTCAATGACGAGGTCAATATCGAACGCGCCTTTGTAGCAGGCTCACTGTCTGATCAATCGGGTCTGATTAATCCAGGGTCGGTTCGTGCCTGCAACGCTCGCACTCGCAGGGCTTGTTCTGTTCATACTGTCGAAATTTCTGGGTCCGACTTCTGGTTTCTGCCTACTACACGCATGTAGCAGGGCTTGTTCCGATCGCGTCTACCGCATTCGATAGCGCTCTCTGTTCATGCCTACCGCATTCGGTAGGGCTTGGTCCGGTTTCTGCCTACCGCGTTCGGTAGGACTTATTCTCTTCGAGGCGAGCTCAGTCAAGAGCTCAGTTCGAGGTTGTCTTGCCTGCAACGCTCGCACTTGCAGGGCTTGTTCGATTCGATGGCTAGCTCAGTCAAGAGCTCAGTCGAAGGGTCGGTTCGTCTCTGCTTCGTGCCAACTACACGCGGATACTTTGTGTGCAGGTGAAAACGCGTCCGATTCGTGATGATCTCGACGCCGTTTTACAAGGCCTTCTCACTTGTTATTCTTAGCGCTTGAAATGCGAAATCATCCTAATGATATTGATCGATAATTTTCAGTATGATTTAATGAGCTGCCTAGATTGCTGTCTAGACTGCTGCCTAGATGTTCGAATTCAGAGAACTTTTCATGTTTCAAAATGTTCCTGACTATTAACAAGGCTGAGCTGTTGCCTAATTTCTATTTTTATTAAGCGGAACAGCTTTCACCCTTATCGATGCATCAATATTCAAATGTTTTCAAATAAGCGAAGTTCGACATCTTTGCTCTTTCCTGTCTGACGAGCAAGTTACGTCGAGATCACGATGTACTTGTGATTCTTTCCAGACTTCAGCATGTGATAGCTTCAACTGAGCAATCTTGATTACGTTTGAAGATGAGATGCAATGAGTCTTTCGTTCTCAAAGAGAGAGCAATTCAATTGAGTCTAATGAGACGAATCTTCTGCTGTTGATCAGTGAAGCTGCAACTCTCAAGTATATCAAGATTTACAGTATCATACCTGTTTCAGAAGTGTTTGCATACAGAAAGATTAAGTTATAATATCTGATTTACATTAACTAATGTTAGAAGTGCACATGCGATGTCTCTACTAGTAGCAATTATTCAAATACAGTAGATTTAGCTAGCTAGATTATCTAGTAACAAAGATCTAAAAGCTAAGAAAGAAAAATAGAAAGAGAGTGACAAAATCGAATATAGTTGTGCTCGCTCGACAAGCTTATGCTCGATCAGGTATGACGTCAGTCTGATTGAGTAAGATGCTCGCAGAGTTGCATCTCATGAAAAGACTGAGTAGGTTTGATCGTAAACAACTAACTACTATATAACAGTTTTAAGAATAATGAAACTGATGTTCTCTACATACTTATTAATAAGATCTATGAGTAAAATACTCTCTCTTTGATAGAACGAAGATCATAAGTAATGCACACGAGTAAGCTAGGCTTATTACGAACGTATGATCATGACAAAAATAATAAAGTTTTTTTGATATCAAGTACATTTTTATCTTGATGTTTTCTAGCAATCAAAAATAAAATGTAAGCAGCTCGATCAGCAGTGAAGCAATAGAAATGAAACAATTATTAACATGCGAGAAGAAATACGTTAGTTCAAATTCAAGAAAAAGAAAGTCATAAATTGATCGTCTCTTAAGGCACAAATATAGAGTGCTTTGAGAACTACTTTTGAATGCTGAATATTCAGAACGTCAAGTTAGAAGTGAGAATAAATCAACAAACATCTTACTTCGTTGCAGAAGAGTTCTTGATTTATTGAGTAATATTTATGACATGATTAGAGCTGTTTTGATCAGTACAAATGTGATAAAATAGACAATTAATCTTCTGTCGTCTAAACATAAATGATCAAATCGAATTTCAGTCACAGTTGTTTCACTCGTTCTTATCTTTAGAACTGCACTGCTTTCAAATGATTAAGTTATTTTCGCTCTCGTCAAAGAAAAATTGCGCGAATGCAATTCTATTCTTATCTTTATTCTTATTCGTGCCTCAACACTTGTTTATCATCTCATTTGCTGCGTTCAGAAGTGAATCATCTTCTGACGTCTTAATGACGATCACAACGTCTTGAGAATTCTATTTTGACGTGACTCGATGAGAAAAATGAGGAAAGAAGTCTAGAATTAAAGAAGTGTGCGAGATGAGAAGAGTAAAGTATTTGAAGCATCTATCATATTGTTGTATTCTAGCGCGACTATCTCTTTGTGATCATTCAATGTTGTTGAGAACGAAGAATCGAGGCGAGACTCTTGTCTTTCGTCGATAGTTGCAATGCTGAGCGAGAATCGACTCTCTTAATCATCGATTGCGACTTGAATCTGCGAGCGTGTAATCAACTTGATGATAAGGTTTACAGAGTCGCAGATTATATCGCTGAGACGCTTAGAAAGTAGACTTTTGACGAACATCGCTGAGATCTAGATTGTGTCAGTGTTAGTCAGCGATGAGAAGAATGACTCATACCTGATGACTGATGAATAGAACAATGAGAACGACAAGAGTGAATGAGAAGATCATTTTGATCAGCAGAAAATGAATGTAATATATAGACTTGAATTTTATTCACAGAGACGTAGATGATTGCAGAAATGAAGTAAGTAGAAGTTGCAAGTTTGTAAGAATGATAAAGCTCGTTCTCACTGTGTTCTTATATAGATTTATCGACTAGAATACGATTCATGAAATTCAGTTCTGCTCATTATTTGATCATGACTTTAGTAGCTTCATTTATTGATCATGTAACTTCGTTTGTGATTCAGAGATTTCGTCTATGACTGCTTTTGAGAATGAGGTCGAAAAAAACAGAAGCATTCTGAAGTGAAGTGAAGAAATTCAAAAACAACAACTAAGAAAGACTCTTTTGATAGCACTCGCTTTCTCATGTATAGGTAATGAGTGATATATGTTGAAAATGATGAAAACAGAGAACGATACTGTTATCTCTGTGATTAGTAATCTTCGCATTGATTCGACGCTAGTGAATGAGTATTTACCCTTCGTTCACTTCTTTTCTTTCTTCTTCATTCGTATGCTCTATCTACTACATAGTTTAGTCAAATATATCTGTATGCCTATCTACTCTCGTGTTCTCGTATATCAAGAGATTATGAGCTCGAGTTAGCTATTTCGCTACCGGAAAAATAACAAAGAGCAGAAGCATCAAACTCGCTGTCATCAAAATCGACGAAATTTTTCCTTTCGATCAAATTTCTAGAACTACTTTCATACTTCAACCATCATACAACAATGAAAGATTCAAAGATCTATCGAGTCTCTAAGCTAAAGAGAAGCGAGAACTATGAGTCATGAAAGAAGAATATAATCAATGTCTTGAAAGTCAAAGATCTCTGAATGATCATCTCGAGAAAGCTGAAGAAATCGGCATCACTGTCATTCAACGTTTCGATAGCAGATAAAAAGAAGTATATCACTGATGTTCAACATTGAGAAGATAGAAACGACAGAGTCAGCGATATAATTGACTTCAGCTGCGAAAAGAGACTCAGAATACATATATTCAAAGCAGACGACGTCACTAAAATGTGATCTATTCTGAAGACTCAATATGAGCAGTCGAATTTGATCATTCTATTTCTGACAATCAAAGAACTGACTCAATCAAAGCAATTGAATTTCAAATTCATTCAGAACTATGCAGACTCGCTCAAGCAAGTCGTTATCAAGTGTGCAGACATCGAAAAAACAGTAGAATCATGAATGCTGAGCAATCTTTTTCTTCTGAGTCTCAACGAAAGTCTAGAATCGTACATCTTCGACCTGATACAGAGCATCAAGATCAATAAATCCGAACTATTAATCGATGATATGACTATCGCTCTAGTCGATCATGATAAACGATCAAATCAAGAGAAGAACTTCAGCTTCAAAAGTATGATAGCTCAGTTTAATGACAAGAAGCCGAAGTTTTTTCGAAAGAGGTCGAAGAAATGCGCTCATTGCAAGCAAGAAGATCACAGCGAACAGAACTGCTGACATCTACATTTGAATCTTCGTTCAGATGAATGAAAGTCTTATCAGAATAGAAAGAATCTGATCAAAGAAGATGACTTCGAAACAAGCTTCGAAGTCAAAATAGTCAGAACAATGAAGATTGTCTGTCGAGCTGACAGTCACACAGACGCCTGATGAATAGACAGCGAAGCTGAGAATCATGTCTGCTATGATATAGACTTGTTCAATGAACAGTCATATCGAAAGATCATCGATAACAGCATTGTTACTGCAAATAATGAGGCAGTACTCATCGTCGAAAAAGATTCGATTATAATCGACGTTTTGCTGAATGATCAACCAATCAAAATTCGACTAATCAATGTTTATCACTGTTCAGAACTACACTATAATTTGATGTCAGTCAATCAGGTGAAAGTCAAAGAGTATACGTGTAGTATAAAGAACGGCAAATTCCGATTCATGAATTCAAAGAGTGTCATCGCTCTCATTGACTCGAGAAACGATGCGAAAGCATATTTCGTGAATACATCAATCAACTCTTCAAATTCTCAATCAGTTACTCTGACAAGCAGAACAGAGTCAGTCAAGACGTCATGATATCAATGACATAAACGATTAGCTCATCTGAATATGACAGACGTCAAACGCCTTGTTAACATGAGCATCGACATTGATGTGAATTCGACTGATAGTCTGAAAAACGAAGAATTCTCAGAATCGATATGTGAGATCTGTGTCATAGGCAAGCAAAATAGAATGTCAAGCCGAAAATCTCACATCAGAGTCATCAAAGTAGATGAGCTAGTACATTCGAATCTCGTCGACGATGATAAGATATCTAAGATCGATGAAGAATTCAGATATGTAGCTACTATGATTGATGACTACAGTCAATATACGATCATCTATTTACTGCAACGAAAATTCGATCTAAAAGACGTACTTCGAAAATATCTGAAATTCATGAAGATTCAGAACACTTCGATTCAACGACTACGTTCAGATAATGAAGATGAGTATGCTGATCATCAAATTATTGAATTGCTTGAAGAGCATGAGGTCAAATGAGAGTCGACGACATCATATAATCTGAGTCAAAATGAAGTTGCAGAGCGATGTTTTCGCACTCTTTTTGAACGAACTCGCGCTATACTGACTAGCGTCAATTTGTCGATACGACTATGAGATGAAGCAATAATGACTGTCATCTACCTGAAGAACAGAAGTTCTATCACTGCGTTGAACAATATAACTCTCTATGAGACATAACATGACAAGAAGTCTGACCTTAGCTATCTACATACGTTTGAATGCATAGCCTATCATCATGTGAAGAAAGCTTGTCGAAAGCTCGATGACAAGAGCTTAAAATGTCAGTTCTTGAGCTACAAGAAAGTCAATCAGTTTCGCTTGTGAAACGGGAAGAATATACTAATATCTAGTCACGTTCAATGAGACGAGATAGTCATCAAAGTCGAGGAGTATGAAGATCTTTCGATACTAAGCTTTGATGATCAAATCGACGATTCATCTTTCTCGATAAAGATCACTGAAAATGCGAAGATCGCGAAAATAGTCGACGATCATCAAACAAGAACATCAGCCGCTTCACAGAAAGCTAGTAGAAGCAGATCACTAGAACTAGAATCAAGCGAGTCAGATAACTCAAGCGATTTTGATGCTTCTGATGCTTCTGATGCTTCGAGCGAACATCTCAAACGAGTCATCGCTGAATCAGTTGACTACAGAGCACTAAATGATTTCTGAGTCAGAGATCATAATTGAGACTTTGTCAGTAGAGCAAATCGAGTTCAAATCGAATCGAATACTTCACAAACAGTGAAACATGCTAGAGCTAGTCTCGATTGAGAGCAATGAAAGCTTGCATTCAGAAGTGAGCTCGACGCTCACATCAAAAATGACATCTTTACTCTGAAGACATCTTTGTCGAATCGATGAATACTGTCGACGCGCTGAGTAACTATCATTAAGCGAGAGCTCAAAGAAAAGATGATCAAATACAAAGCTAGATGAGTGTGTAAGAGGTTTCGTCAGAAGCAGAGAATTGACTATGACGAGATCTTTGCTTCGATGGTCAGAGTCACGATCATCAAAATGCTTCTGACATTGACGGTCAAATATGACTACGAAGTTGAACAAATGAACGTCATCATCGCTTTTCTAGAAGCACATCTAAAGAAAGAGGTCTGAGTGCAGCAATCGTCGAGGTTTGAGCAAAAAGAATCAAATGAAACCTTTTTAGCCTGTCGTCTAAACAAGACTCTATATGAACTAAAACAGACGTCTCGAGAATAGTATGCAACTCTGAAAGTTTACCTCATCTTCATCGACTATCAAAGAGTAGAAATTAATCATTCAGTGTTCATTCATGATAATGAAATCATTATCGCTATCTATGTGAACGATTTACTCATTCTAGAATCAAACATATTCGATATCAAAGCACTGAAGCTGCAATTTGCAGAGCGCTTTCAAATGAAAGATCTTGACTCAATCGAGTGATATCTAGAAATGCACATAACTCGTGATAAAGCTGAACGAACTCTTTGAATCAATCAAAGCATTTATATCAAGCGAGTCATTGAGCTTCTGAGCATGAGCGACTGCAGCTCAACTAAAACATCGATGCATCACAGATGTCAGCTCAAAAAGAACGTCTATTGAAAGTTCAAGAAGTGAATCAAGTATCAAGCTATCTCTGAAGAAATAGAGAGCTATCAATCAATCATCGAAACACTGATGTGAATAGTCTGTCAAACACGATCAGACATAGTCTATGCAGTGAGCAAATACAGCAGATATTCGACGAATTCTACTCTCGATCATGATCTAGCTGTCAAACAAATCATTCGTTATCTAGTCAAAACTGCTCAGCTGAGACTTCGATATGAATCTTTCAAAGTGAAGAAAGTTGAGAAAGCTGAATTCTTTGAATATATCGATTCAGCTCATGCGGATTGCTTGAATTCTCGAAGGTTCATCTTCAACTATATGTTTTTTCTATGAAATGAATCAATTAGTTGAAGTTTCAAACGTCAGCAATGCGTTAGCACGTCATCTGCTGAAGCTGAATACGTCGACGAATGTAATGCAGTCAAGAAATTGATCTTTCTGGTTCAAGCATTGAAAGAGATGAAATATGATGATTCAAATACGAATTCAACTATCATTTTAGCTGACAATCAAGCGACTATAAAAATGAGTAGCAATTTCGTCAATCATCTTCAAGTCAAGCACATTGATACGTCGTATCACTATGTTTGAAACAAGGTAGAAGAGAAAGCAATTAGGTTGAAATACATACTCATTGATCAAATGATGATCGATGATCTCATCAAGTCTCTGAAGTCAGGCAAATTTCTGAGATTCAGATCAGTCATGAGACTAGCTTCAAGAAATGAAGCTATTCTCGTCGAGCATGACGTCGACGAGTAAAAGAGCATAAATATACAGTCAGTAGAGAGTCTGAATAGCTTCATATAGAGCTTCAATTTCTAAGAGAAAGTGTTGAAAATGATGAAAACAGAGAACGATACTGTTATCTCTGTGATTAGTAATCTTCGCATTGATTCAACGCTAGTGAATGAGTATTTACTCTTCGCTCACTTCTTTTCTTTCTTCTTTATTCGTATGCTTTATCTACTACATAGTTTAGTCAAATATATCTGTATGCCTATCTACTCTTGTGTTCTCGTATATCAAGAATATACTCATCTTTCTTCATTTCTCAAATCTCTTTCTACATTTTATCTGCTTTCAGTAGTTGCTCATGCTGACTGCTTGCTCTTGAAAATTAGAATCATCGTTTATTCTGTAACTATAGAGAAAGTTTTGCAACAGAGATATGTAAAGTGAGAAGAATTGAGTTGAGACAATTAAAGATGGCAGAAACGAAGCAAGAGAGAGCATGAATCTGAAAGTCAGCAACAGAAGCAGAACATAGTGATATTCTTGTTCTCAGATGTACTTCAGCTCTCAAACTCAGCACATACTTTGACTTTGATCTCATTCAACTCTCATTTCTTTTCAAACAATACATCATATAATGATAAACTGTCTCTGTCTTCTTTCAATCAATGTTAAAAGAATCTTAATCGTTTGCACGACGTTCTAATGCAATTTCTAGCGTTATCACATGCTCAGAAATTGAGAAAACATCAGTAGTTTCAGTGAAGATAAAGCTGACAGTTTCGTCTTCGCAATGAATACAAACTTAGTCGTCAAGAGCAAACTCTGATAGTGAGCGATGATTGTAATTATCTTCTCAAAGTTCTAGTGTATATTCTTGACGTAAGCTAAAATAAGTATCTATGAGCAAGAAGTTTACACAAGTCATCATTTATACTTTTTCAAGTGAGCTGAAGACTGACACTAGATGTGATTTGAAAATTCAAAGAAAAGAATGAAAGATGAATGCATGCGAATTCTCAATCATTAAGTATTATTAAGTAATTTTAGCGACAGAAGCAAGTCAAACTTTGATCTCAAAAGAAGATCAAGAGATCGAACATTGAAGACAATATCTTATCGCGCAGTCAGATGCTATTACATGAAACGCATCTCATACGAATATCAGATCATTCAGATTCATCTCGACGCATTTCACAGAAATATCAGATCATTTGAGCTAATCATGTAAGTTTCTTCAAGTGTCTCTCTAAATTTCTACAAACATCTGTCAGAAGTTTCTCTCAAGATCTATGAGCATTCGTCAATGATATTTGAGAAACTTAGCACGATGCATCTTCAGAGATTGACATCAAAAAGATGAACTTTTCTTATTGCGTTCAGACTTAATCATAGAGAGCGAGAGATAAATGACAGAGAAAGCATCTTCTTTGTAGCTTTTGAAATACAGTACAATAATCTAGAATTACGCAAATCTAATGAAGTAAGCTTTTGTCTGCATATGACTAGAACTGTATTGAGAGCAATAAAGATCATCTGCTTTGACAGATACTTGTAGAAATTCAGAAAGATCTTTGACAAGTGAGTGTTGAGAAAGACAAGATATCGTCGTTGCTTCATTGTCGCTCAACAACTGCGTAATTTCGATACTCTGAAAGATGTTTGAAGATGCAGATTGAATGAACTTTTCATCACTTAAGAAGATTTCTCTAAGAGATCTTGTCTTTCACTCAATAGCTTGTATTTAGCAGTTCTACGTTTTGACATGATCGAGGTTTCGCTACAAGGCTGACAGAGTTCGATGTAAAGCGAGTTCAGATTGACTCGTAGAAAGAAACGAAGAGAGCAGACCTTTCTTTTATACTCAATGATCACGCTAGTGTTAGTCAGAACTTGATCATCTTATCTTAGACAGCATCAAGCTGTGCTGATGTAGAACTGATCAACTGTCAAAGATCAATCACGACTCGTGATATGATCGAATTTTCTTGCATTATAGACGAAAACGTCTTTGAATCTGCTTGATGAAGCGTTCGCGTTGAAAAAGAGGTCAAGATTCGTTGCAAGTCATTAAGCGCTCTTTGAGTTGAAGCTTATGTCGTCTGATCGATGATTTCTACTGATGATCTTCACTTCACGAGTAGACAGAAATGACTTTATGACTGTGATCAGTTTGTAAATCTCAGAATCTGTAAAAAGTCAAAACACATCATCGACTCATCGTTCATGTTTCAACTACTAGTCAAGCATATGCAATGTTCAAGTTACAGCTGATCTGAACAGCGCTTTTTCAATAAAGCAGTATATATCAGCGGCATAACATGAGTCAAAACTTGAGATAGAGAGCGATCAAATCTAGTGCAGAGCGTCATATTCAGAAGAATTGAAATTTGCTGAAATGATTCGTCATTATTGAATGACGTAGATATTTATTAAAATGCAGCTAAATCTCTGAAGCTCAGTCAGTTCTCTCAAGAGTCAGCAGAAAGTCTCAAAAAGTCATTCAGCAAGTCATTTATCATACTCATGAATCATTCGAACATGACAAACATGTCAAGTCAATATCTTCAAATTTCATCTGACTTGTCTCAGCAGAACTCGCATGGTAACGAAAGCTTCACAGATGTCTACTTTTTCTCTTCTTACTCGCTGACTTCTTATTCTACGATTTCAGAGACAAAGAATTGATCATCTTTCGCGCTTGAGACATGAGATAACCTGATTCACACAACGAAACTTGAAGTTAAGCGAAGAGTAAGAACTCACTTTTACGCCTTCTCATTCTCTGATTTATGCTACTCTTCGTCGACTTCGTCTTTGAAGATTTCGTCAACAGAGTTTCAGAGAATATTAGACTCTCTTCTGAATCAAGTTGATTGATTGAAGATGACAGTTAAAGTGACTGAGCATCGAGCGTCATCAATTTACTGCAACGTCATCAAGAAGATATTGCTGACACATATTCATCGACTTGTGAAAATCGAGAACGAGAGCGAGAATGCAGCTAATTTTGAAAACGGCAATGATGACAAAGAGTATGTGTATGTGTACGAGAGTGATGATAAAGATGAGATTAGAAGTGAAGCTTCAAGAAAGAGTGAAGACGAGAATGAAGATGATGATAAAGACATGAAAGAAGATGATGAAGACAGCGATGATGATATGAGCTGTGTGCACACAAATCATGTATCAGTTTTTCTTTCTGAAGTCGTCTTGAAAGATTCTCGTTGTAGCGAATCTTAACGTAAATTTTTCGATCTTGCGTTTGATGATCATCTGCTTCGAACAGATTTTTCATCCCTCTATCGATCAAAGGGCTTGAGATAGAGTCGATGAAGGTCAAATTTTCATCGAAATTAATCTCAAAGACTCTAAATTGTAGAAGCATCTATAGATCATGAATGATCATCTCGATCTCAAGATTCTGATGTATCAAGTTGTTAAAAGTTTCTAGTTTTTGCACATTGAAACATGTTCTCGACTTCTTTCATCTTGTCTTGATTCAAGTACAGAATTTCTAGATTTTTGATCGTATCAAGCGTCGACGTGTGCTCAGAACTTCAGACCTTTTCTCTTTCTGTTAATGCTTGCAGATACATGTTCTTGACTTCTTTCATCTTGTCTTGATCTGAGTACAGAAGTTCTAGTCGATGACATGCGTCGCTAAGAAACGAAAAATCTTTCTCATTCATTAAGTCTTCATGTATACGTCGCTGCAGTCTTGAATAAACATGATTCAAATGTAGAAGAAAACATCTTTGTATGAGCGAATAATCTGATACGATCTCTGAAGATACAGCGAATGCAACAATGATCATGACGAGTCAGCTCATAGTAATCTCGTCTTCTTCAAATGCGTTAAAGCATCAATGATGAAGCACAGAATGCATAGAGAAAGAAGATGATTCAGTTTTTGCGTTGATGAAGAAATACTTCAACAGAAGTTCAATGCACTCATTGAAATTGATTTTGTCATCTGCACAACTGACGAATCAATGAGACACTTTTTTGACAATTTCAAGATTCAATGCAGGCGTAAGAAGCTCATATCAGAGATCTCGATTGTCAAGAAACGTTCACAGCTTTAAGAGATTGACTGCGTTCTTATTTTATGATCGAAGAAAACTATATGACAATGTTCATGTTGTTAGAATGCTGTCTTTATCTTCTGACAAAGTGAAATGATGCTGCTTTCTCATTAATCTTGCTCATGCTTGATTGTATAGCTCGATATACTCAGACAAAGTTGTGTCTGTCTTTCGCATATACAAATCGACTTGATTGATCATCAAAGAAAGATTTTCGAGTAGATCGACAAGCTTTGATGAATTTAATGAGTCTCAGATGTCAGATAGAAGTCGCAAAAGTATGCTTCAATGATACTCATCTTTTATTGATCGTTCAAGACTGTTCTCAAGAATACTTGATTCTTGCAGTTTGTCGATCAACTTCAATTTCAGATTCGTTCTCAGCTGAGACAGACTCATCTGTCGAGAAGTGATTAGAATAGATTCTTGATCTGCTGTTGAAAAATACTCTTTCACATCGAAGACTTTCGAATCTCTAGATGAGTCTGAGAACTCTTAATTCACGTTGTCAAAGATCAGTAGTCACTGATCATTCAATGACTGTGATAATCATTTAAGCACATCTTCAACAACTTCATCAACGTTAACACTCTTTCTTTGTGAGTAAGTTCTGCTTCTCTCTGAAATCTGATGCTGTGACAATCGACTGACGAGATCAGCGATGCTTCGTCTCAATCTTTCGTTGATCGAGTTGTTGATTCAGAAGATCGCGCTGTAGCTTCTTTAATGTTTTCGAGTGAATTCAACAGAGAGCTGAGTCTTTTCAATCTCATCAAGCTCATGAACGATGAATACTTTACGACGTATCTGATTCATTGAGATAGAAAGTAAAACTTGAGTCAATCGCGTCATCTTCACATTTCGCGATACAAATGTTTTCATCACAGAGATACTCTGAAGGCTAAAGTCTACGCGAAAGAACTCTTTTTCAGTACTCAGAATGTATGCTTACAAGAAGTCAGAGAAGCTTTGAAGAACGTGAAGTCAAATAAAGAGAAAATGAATTGTACAATGATATCGTTTCTTGATTCTTTGAGACGTCGTCTGAACGATTCTTTGAATCTCTGACTGCATTAAGAGAAAATTTTCATCTTCGAAATCATGAAATTTGTTCAATCTCAAGTGATTCGTTGTAAGATAAATCGCTCTTTTCTCGTGCAAAGAGACTGACTGATGATCAATCAACTGCGTGTGTCGTAAGCTCTCATATTCATTCAGATGTAAAAGCAGAAGTCAGCACATCTGAGTCTGTCAGAATTCGTACAACATGTCTTTATCTTCATAAAAGCAAACGATATCTGCAGTACTGTGACTTGCATCAAAGTCTCGCGCAATTTCATCAAGAGCAGAGTTGTTTCTTTTCAGAAACTTGAGCAACGTCTTATCATGTTTCACTGCTTGAGCAAGTCACACATCATACACTGCAGCGTCGCTTTCTTGATGCAATGTTCTAAGAAAGATGATTCTCGTCGTGAACAATTGAATATCTCTGAAATCATCATCATGATCGATCAATACTAGCGTCTATGAAGAGGTTAGTACAGAGTGAAATAGCGTCAAAATCACGCTGATCTGTTTGATGATCAAATCTTTAAAACTATGTTCAATAAACATCAACGATCATCAATGCTTCTATGTTGATTCTTAGTATTGATAAATAAAGAATGCTTGAAACAATGCTATCGACTTTCTCGCTTGATCGATGCTGATGAAGAACGTTGAGCAACTGCATTTCACATTTGCGCAGAGTTGTTTTGACGTTCAATCTGCGTCAGTCAGATTCGTAACTGTATGTTGCAATTCGAGCATTGAGAATTAGATCTGACAAAAAATCTCGAAGTCACATAACTTTCGCAGTGTCGAATGTCGTTTGAGCGACATCAAGAAGTTCGTCAGCCTGAATGTTCTTCTGACGATCTCGTAAAAAATCGAATCGATGATGATATATAGACTTCGTCTTCTCAACAGAAGTTTGTCTTTCTACTCATGTGTGATATGAATGAGCATCAAGATCTTGAACTGCGATAACGCTTAAAGACTTGTCAACAATGCTGCTTGAGCTTGATAAAAAGCTGCTTGTCTTACTCTATCTCGAGTTCGTTATGACTTTGCTCATCACTGACTCAAATATTGAGACCTGTTGCCTTGACAGTGTCTTTGCTGCAAATTCTCATGACAGCTGAAGTTGCATAGCTTTGCAACATTGAACGAGAAGTCAAAGATTCGCAGTAATGTCGTGAAGAAGATGAGCTTTAACATGACTGAGAATGAGTTCTGAATGAGACTTTGCTGAAATTATATAAGTTAATCGCTGAGGTAACGAGAGATATTTTAGCGATTTTCGATGCATCAAGCGATATTGATACAACTTCGACTCATGTAACGCTTGCATTCAACCATCATTTTCTTCGCATCAGCGTGTATCATAGCTGTAGAGCTCGCGTTCGCAAGAACGTTGAATTATCTTTCAGTTATCAAGATATCGTTCTACAGAAGACAAATTCTCTACTCTGTTCGTAACAATGAATATCTTTTTAATCACATGAATAATCAGGCTGCTAAATGACTTGACCTGATTGTTCTTTATGAGAGAGAAATCTCAGATGTTGAGTGAGTCTTTTGATTCTTACGTCGTCTTCAACAGACGTCTGCTAACACAACTAATTCTAGTGTTGTTGTCGTTCATGATCTTGAAGCAGATTCTGCCTGAGCATGAGTATGAAAGATTGAGGTCGAAAAGACTGATCAATACAAGAAGGTAAACTGACTCGCAGACAAAAACTTACTGTCAGCGAAAATGTTGCATGCTCGCATTATGATCTTCAATTATGAGTCAAAATGACATAAAGATGCGTCAAAGCAAAGACGTGATCTTTATGTCAATCAACTTCTCACTGCACTAGATAATAAACGAAAAGAGGTAAGACGTTAGTGTCTGCGATTCTCATCAACACTGACTTCAACAAATGATAGAAGAAGAAGATTAAATATAGATCTCTTATATTTATTAAACATAGCTTTGACGAAATACTCATTGAGCAAGTGAATTGATCTTTCTCTACTTGAGAGATGTGTCACTGATTATCTGCGACAGACTCTTGTGAGTGTCAATTTCGATGAGAATATCTTTTAATATCTTGCAACATCTATCGTTGAAATTGTCTTTCTTGAAATCTCTCATCGTGATACAAAAGCTTCAAAATGAGAAGAATGAATAGCATATACTGACAAGAAGTTTGAATTAAAGATGAGTGATGCAATTTTGAAGAATTTACGTGAAGATTCTGAGATCTTAAACGATCTACTTTATTATTTCATTCTATGACTTTTTCAAATGTCAGTTTCAACAGTATGCTTTTTTGAAATGCATAAGACAGATTACGAGCAGAAGATAAATGACAGTTGAAAAGAAATGATATGTAATATTCAACATTGAGCTTTTAGTAAACTTTAACATCTTGAGTAACTAGATAGTAGAAGAGAAGAGTGCTTGCATAAATGATCATCGAAAAATTGTCTTATCAACAGATTATTTCAAAATCAATAAATATGATGAGTCTGAGAATGATTCATACAGAACTATTTATTCTATCATCAAGAAGATGGCAGAACATGCTATGAAGAAGGTACAGAGACGTCTAAAACGTAGATGTATTCAGACTACAGATTCATTTTTGCGCTAATGCATTTATAACAGCTCAAAAATCATTGATGACTATTCGAGTAAGAAAATCACTTTATAGACGATTGCTTATCTTTGCTGACTTAAGATAATCAGTAATATCGAGAGAAAATCTCAGCTGCATTCAATCTCTGTTTCTGACAAATTCTTCTGATGATCTGAGAGCTATTCAAAGATCTAAAGAAAAGCGAGTTGAAGACACTTGCGAATGACTACTTCTTCACAAAGCATATACTGTCTGACTAGTTGAAGACAGCTCTCAAATGCTTCAACTAGTAAATGCTTCAGACATTGAAAAGACAATGATATCAAGCTACTTGATAAATGAGCTTGACAAGAGAGCTCAATTTACTTCTGACATGATATTTGCATACTATTTCTGTGACAACAAAGACAACAAGTGCAACACTGTCATTGCTATCATTCAAGAACTTCTCTTGCAGCTCTTGAGACAAAGATCGCTACTGTTTAAGCATATTCAGAAAGATTATGATCAGATGAGAGATCGAGCTTTCGATAATTTTGATGCTCTTTGACGAATTATGCTCAAAATATTGACAGATTTCAATGCAGATCAGATTTATCTTTTGATAGATGCTGTGAATGAATGTAACAAGTCATCACGTGAATTTCGACAAGCTTTTCTTGAAAACCTGACAGAATTATTTTCTATCGAGCAAGAAAAAGAAAGTGAGAACATTGATGTCAAATTGCTCATTACATGTTGATCAGAGTCTGATATCTCAGATGAATTAATTGATTGAAGAAGATCAATACATATTGATTCAAGTAAGATCAATGCTGATCTTGAAAAATACATTCAAACAAGAGTCAATGAGCTCTTCACGAAAAAGAAATATTCTTCAAAACTAAAGCAAGACATTCAGATTGCTCTGTCTGAAAAAGTCGAGAAAACATTTCTATGAGTTTCACTCGTTCTAGAAGATATTTCTAAAGTTACAGCTTTCTTCATGATAAGAGAAAAGCTACAATCATTATCTTCAAGTCTTAGCGAAGTCTACAGCAGAATTTTGAACAACATTAAGAAGAAGAACATGAAAAATGTTAGATTTGTTCTATCATGAGTGATTACTGCTCGACGATCTTTAATCGTTGATGAACTTGCAATGATACATGCTCTAGACTCAGAAGAATGAGACAAGAACATCATTTCAACAGCAGATACATTGAATGAACTGAAGAATGACTTCAAATTCTGTGAGTCTCTTGTTTACTTAAACGACGTCACTTAAACAATCAATTTGATTCATTAATCTGTCAAGAATTATCTTCTAGAGAAGAATCTTTAAGGAAATAGTCATTTATCAATGTATAGAATCATCTCAGATAAGGCAAATTCTTGTATACTTGATATATGCTGAAGATATCTGAGCATGAAAGAATTCAGCCGAGATATCATGAAGCACGCAGCAAAAGAAATCATACGAGAACTGTCACAAGAGCGCTTACAGACTCGCTGATTTCTTCAATATGCAATTGAGAAATGAAAGAAGCATGCACTAGCGACGAGTTCAGCTGTGATAATTGACTTTTCATGAGAAAGTGATAAATTCAATGAAGTTTCATTATTGCGTGATCACTGACTTCAAAGAGCAGCTGAAAAAGAGAATGATGCAGTGATAAGAAAGCTGCTGACGGCAAACGTCGACGTCAACGTCGCTTCTGCTGATAGTTATGATGATCAAACAACATTGCAGACGATCGCTGAAGAAGAGCATCTTGAGGTGATGAAGAGACTGCTGACGGCAAACGTCGACGTCAACGTCGTCGCTGCTGCTAATCGTGATGATCGAACGACATTGCAGACGATCGCTGAAGAAGAGCATCTTGAGATGATGAAGAGACTGCTGACGGCAAATGTCGACGTCAACGTCGCTGCTGCTGATGATGATGGTCGAACGACATTGCAGATGATCGCTGAAGAAGAGCATCTTGAGATGATGAAGAGACTGCTGACGACAAATGTCAACGTCAACGTCGCTGCTGCTGATTTTGATGATCGAACGACATTGCAGACGATCGCTGAGCATAAGACCATCATGAAGATTCTACAAGCGGCTGCAGAACTTTAAAAATGCTATCTATCATCTTACTTTCAGCCATGATATTTAATCATTCTATATAATATCTTAAAAAAATTCTTTCAGTTTTCAGAAGATTTATCAAAGATGACGATATATTGTTTCTCTGTATTCTTTAACATTTTTTTCAAACATTATTTATAAGACAATGATTTATCTCGTGTTCTCACAGACATTTGAGTGATACAGAGTCGAGTGATCGTTGATAGTTAGCGTTGAACTGTGCTCAGATGCAGCGATTTCACTTGATTATGCTTCTCGAAATCAAGGTACAGCTGCAGTAGTCAGTAGCACTCACTTAGCGAGAATTCAAGGTATTTACTCATTTTCTGTTTCTCTATAATCTTTGTATGAATTGAGTGTTAGTCGTTAATCATCAGAGAAAATGCGAATGTACATATTTCTGTATCGCAGAGCTTCACTAGTCTCGACATAGTCTCTATTTGTCGCACTAGAGCGAGATGCTATTTCAATAATTTAGAAGTACTTTCGAGATGGTTTTTAGTAAGTAGCTCTATCATAGTCGATTCTCACTAATTTCTAGACGATTCTCATCTAAATTTTGGGAATAAACTATCTAACTTTAGTCATGAAAGTCATTATCGCTCTTCTGCTCAATGATCAACTCAATGATTCTCGATATGCGTTCAATTCATTCATTAATTAACTCTACAGAAAGCGCGTCTCATGCAGCTGTTCATAAAGCATTTATACTCTTTCTATTCAAAGAAATTTTCTTCTGTTGATCAATTCATCTACGACGTCATCATCAAGTCTGTTCTATCGAGTTTAGATCGAGCGAACGAGATGATCAATTCATGAGCTTATGCAGCTCTCACTGATTGTATAAATTCTTGTTTCATTTGCTTTTATGTGAAGCTGCTTCGTTTTCTATAATCAGAGAATCACGATCGACTCGATTCAGCTTCTTTACAAAAGAAAGAAGCTTTGTTTTTAACATGAGTTGATATCTATATCAATTCACACCTTCACTAGATCGATCTTCTCACGTCTTTATTTTCTTCTTCAGATAATTTTTCAGCTGAGATGCTTTTCTCTTTCGTTTCTTTTCAGTTTTCTGAGATTTCAGCTCACGAAGAGTCTGAGTAGCGAGAAAAATGACTGTTTTGTTAAATCTTTCGATCATATTCTCAGCAGCTAAATCGATTCTTGCATTGTATTTCTCTTCTTTTGTTTCTTTGTGAAACGTGTGACAAGATCTCTTTGCATCGTATGCAAAAGAGCTTTAGAACTGTTCATTCAAGTACGTTGATTGCTTGATTTGAATCACGTCATTATCAAACTTCTCATTCGATCGTGATCATGTTCGTAAAAAGTCTCGTCGTTCTTCTTTTCGTATACTAGCTTCATTCATGAAAATGATTCGTCGCTTGAAGTCAAAATGTTGATACTTCAGAGCTCAGCTATATCGTTTTTCTTTGATGAGTGTGTTTAACAAGATCTTTCAGTCATGTTTTCTTCTGCTGTATTCTCTATCGTACATGAGCTGTTTAAACACTGACTCTGAAATATCGAGCTTCATGTCAGCTATGTGTTGCAAGATCTTCTTGTCGCGATTGTTTCGTGAGCTGATTACATAATCACATATCTCATTCTTCTTCTTCTTTGTTAATTTCTTGAATCTGTCGACGTTCTCGTTATGATTCTGAAAATTGATGATGTCTAATAAAGATATACGTAGCTCATTGACTCTGAATTTAGCTTTGAAAGCTATTCTTTGAACAGCAGTCGAAGTAACATCAGTCTTCTTTGCAACCTTCTTTTTTGTTTGACCTTCGCATTCGTACAGAAAGATTGATAACATGCGTTTAGCTGAAGTATAGCTCTTTCTTTCTGACTTGCTGACGTGTCGAGCTTGTGTTTTGACCTGACTCTTTGATTTACGTGACTTAATAGACATGTTGAATCGTAGATATGAAAGATGAAAGTGCATGTTTATTTCTCGAATGTTTTGATTTTGATAGAGCTGATCTTCGACAATTATCATAGTAATAGATGAAGATTTAGATGAAAGTCGCCTAGAAGCTAGTGAGAATTGATTATGGTAGAACTACTCACTAAAAACCATCTCGAGAGTATCTTTGTATGATAATGACTAATCAAATAATTCTGAGCGACTAACATCTGCAAAGAAACTGATCTTGTTCTATACTGCGCCTGAGTGTGACTGAGATGTCAATCAATAAGATAATGTTTTCTCATCAAGTCTCTTAAGTCTCAAGATGACTGACTGATCATCTCTGCACAGACTTTGAATCGAGTAGCTCAGATTGTAAACTCTCATCGTGAACTTCTCATCTTCACAGTTGATGTTATGTTCTTGACAACACTCTTGCGCAGCAGTCGAGCTGCGTCGACTGCACGATGACGTGTGATTCTCAATAAGCAAGAGAGTGTAAAACTTCTTCTCAAGATGTTAAGAATGAACATCGTACACACATTCTTGCGTTCAATGTCTTCACTGATCTTTACATCATTCAGCATGACGTCATCAACGTTGATCAGCTTAACGACATCGTCTCGTTTCAATCACACGTTATCACAATTAAGTTCGTCGTAATAAAGCTGAAGCTTTGTGTGTACGTAGAAAAGTTCATCAAGAATCTGATGAAAGTTAGCTACTTGTAGATGATGTACAAGAACGAAGTCATATCTCTTTACACATCGCTGCGATCTCAAAATGCTTCAACTTTTCCTTCGATGTAGATGAAAGACTTCTAAGCGATACTTTCATACATTCATAGATCATGTAAATGATTTCATCGTTGTGAAAAATTTTCACAAGATCGACAACGTTGTGATTCGAGATTGATCTAAGTCTGTCAAGCGTGCTTTCATCGTTGTACTTCTTCTTCTTGACTGCAACGAGAAAATGCTCATGATCGTGAGAGATTGTCGAAGGCTCAGCCTGCTTCAACTTCATAAATCGATGATACGAATCTCAAGAACTGCATTTCTGAATCGAGTTCTCACTCACTTTGATCTTTTTTTTGATCGAAGGTGTCAAGAACGACAATCTATCGACGTTAACAGACAATTGAGAATCGAGACGCTGTTTCTCATAAGAGCGTTTGAGCATTCATAGTAATGAGTTGAGCGTATCTTGCAGTGATTCAAGCTTCGATTTGTTCGCGCTTACTTCGATGCCAGAGTTTGCAGTCGTTGCAAGTCGTGTTGTCTGTCGATGTATCTCAGTCATTTTCACTGTACTGAAAAGTTTGTGATGTCTAGTCTTCAAGATTAAAAATAAAACATCGTGATGTGTAAGTTTGTTTTGAGACTTCGCATTACATGATCTCAGGCACGTCTTCTCGATTTTAAACCTCTAGCTCTTTCAAACGCTCATCTCTGCGAAGATTGCTTGCAGTTCAGATCGCTTATAATTTTTATATAGTGAGCGTTCTCTCGAATTTCATGAATAATCAGTTTCGCTCGTCGTGAGAACAACAATTACTTCAACTTCTAGTTATCAGATCAAGATATTGAATTCTTTCAAAGTAAAATCGTGACAGACGCAGATCAGAGTATACAATCATTGTCACTGCTGTCTGATTGAAGAGTGCAGCTTTCATCATGTGTTACATTGTGCTTATCAGAATTAGGCACAATCGTCTTACAGCAACAACATATTCAATCAGTTGACGAGAATGATGACATCAACGCTTCACATACAAAATCATGACTCTCTATCATACTTCAGAGAAAGTCAACAATCTTTACAGCGACAACTCACTCGCTGATTCTTCATCATACACTGAGTCTGCGTCAGAATAAGAAGATGTAGTGAAGATGAAAGATCAAAATCACAGTCAAACTTTAAATCAAGAAACTCAAGAGTGTAGATATACGATGAACGTCGTTGAAAGAATTCAAAAGATCATACACTGATCAATACAGTAGACAACTTTGTTGTACATTCTCGTTCTGAAGATGATCAGTAACTTTGCAACAAAGATGTTGTAGCGAAAATGCTCACGAGATTAATGCATCGTCTTAGCTAATGTCAGTATTCAGATGCAGTTGATTTTCGTAATGACTGTTACATACAAATGCTATCGAGCGCATGATTTAATGATAGAACGTGCTTTGATCAATCAAGAGTCACGAATTTTTAAGCGCTTTCATAGACACTTGTTCATGTGCAATAGAGCAATTCTTGTAATGTCGAAGCTTGTATGCTTGACAGACGTCTGTAAATCGCACTAGCAGAGATAAAAGCGATAAACTCTGTGATCTCATTCATCTCAGCGCTAAGTTGACTTGTTGACGTTGATGTAGATAGATTGAGATATCTGATGTTTACTAATCGAAAAGATGAGATTTTAATCACGCGTTGCTATTACGTGAAAGTATTCAAGATTGTGACTTGCATTTTCAAATCATGCAAACTGAACACTCATTGCATCAACGAAGTCGCTAGTTTCTTGTCTAAGTTGTATTAAATTAATTCTGCTAAGTCATCAAAAAGAACACTGTAACATTTCACGCAATTTCTAGCTGCTTCAATCAATCAATGAATGACGATGAAGACAATGTATACGACAGTATATGAAGAGTAAGCGAGAAGAAACAAAGCAATCGACGCATTTGATGCAATTGTTTGAGAATGATAGTCTCGAGTCTGAGTTTGCGACATATAGAACTATTATTTAGCCTAGAAGATTTTTCATGCGTTGATTGAAGAAGTACGAGTCTGACGTTCAACAATGACATTGACTTCTGCATGAAACGTAATGCAGAACATGCTAGAAGTCTGATTGTTTACTACACTGAAAAGCGATCAGCTCAAAAGATAATGAGGGAATTTTCAATAATGTTATTGATAGTGTGAACAACTTCTGAATATGAGAAAGTAGTTGCTGAGAAAGCACTTCTCACGAGCAGATTCTTCAAAAATAAGATTGTGATTCGCTTTTTGAAGAGATAAGCGAAACTCAGTTCTTCATGTGACGTGCTCAAAGTCTCTGAATAGTAAATTGACAGACAAAAAATACGATTCTTTCTAGACTAGTCAGCTTTAGATCGATGTATCAGAATCATACATGCAATCTCTGTTATGATGAGAGATCATGTTTCGTGATCTCACGATCAATAAGTATATTATCTTTCATTCTTGCAAACGATTGCGTCTTTGCTTTTGCAATGTAAGACATTCTGTATATTTTTCTGACGCAGAAGATTTGAAACGAAATAAAGTGCAGACATATATTGAACTAAGTGAGATGAGTGTTTGAGTTTCATTTCTGACTTTTTCTCGACTTCTGTTCTGATGCTCTTCAAACTTCAACTCTGACTTTTCTTGCTTCAATTATCGCTTTTCGTTCTCTAGTTTTGACTCTCTTCACGCTTCAATGAATTTCGCAAGATGTGATAGTCTAGAAGACACATTGACTTGACTCGTGATTGAGTCGACGATGTGATGCACACGTGCTTTATTCTAGAACTCAGCATAGAACTGATGTGAGTCGATGAAGAAAGCAAACATGTCGTAAGACATTATATGTCTTGAGACACTATGTCTTGAATCGCTGTGTGTCTTGAGTCATTATATGCCTGAAGACACATGTCATAAGACATCATACGTCTTGAGACATATGTCACGAGACACTATATGTATTGAGACACATGTAGAAAGACATTATACATCTTGAGACATATGTCACGAGACACTATATGTATTAAGGCACATGTAGAAAGACATTATACATCTTGAGACATCATATGTATCAAGATACTTGTAGAAACACACTACATGACTTAAGATCAACGTATTAAACACTTCTACTTTTCTCTCTCTTGTACATTTAATGAAGATCGTACAGAAATGATTTTTGAATCAATACGTATTTCATCTTTGAATACATGTGATCGATTTTCTTTGATTCTATTGTAAATATTACATCATGAGCAGTAACAAAAACTCAAGCTCTTGTTACTCAATTCTGTCATTCTGATAAATAGTATGCAATCATTCTATTGCTTCGAAAGCTGATATTTTAATTTCAGCAGTTTTATTCGATCGTTCAAATAGTCACGTACAAGACTTCGTAGATCATCTCGCTGCTTATCGATTTCAAATACTAAATCACGATCAGTCTTGATACGCAAAGAGCGAATTGTACTTACTCATCATCAGCATCTTTTTCTTCTCACTCTGCATCTTTTCGTTGAATTCTTGCGCATCTTCAGCGTTTTCTTGCGCAGTCTCGATATTTTCTGAATGTCTCATGTTCATCTCTGTTTGTAAAATCTTCTGCAAACCTGCGAATTCTTGATAAACAGTCTCACGTTGATCAAAAGACACTTTGTTCTTTTTCAAATAAATCGAAAAGATTGAGATGAAGAGAATCTATTCTGCGTGTCAGTGAATTAAATGAAAGCATTGATGAACGTCATCTTATTCAGATTGTTGTCTTTCAAGACATTATTAAGCAGCGACTCTACTGCGAGAGCAGTCTCTATCATTGTAAGTTTCTCATCAGTGAATTCTCAATCTTGCTTCATGCTTATCAATGTGTTGTACTTGTCAAATCACACGAATTCGAAAAGTACTAGCTTTGCAAGTCTTATAATCATGAATCAGCTGTTTTAGATACAACAAGTGTGCAGTCATCTTGAACTCAGTGACTATCAGAAGAATGCTTTCATACTCGCTCACAGAGACACTGATTTCATAAGACTCACTGAATAGTATCAAACGAGAATCAGTCGCGTTCTCGTTCTCGTCGATCTCGACGCGATACAGAAGTTCTCGTGTCAGTTCTTTACGAGATTCAATGAAAAGATTCAGTCTATTCTGCTTCTTGTGTGCTCAAGAGATCATCACGAAAGTATGACTCTGCACGAAGAATCAGAAGCTGACAAAAGAAATTCATAAATTGATGTATTGCTCAGCTTTGATCTTCAGTGATCGAGAAAGATTGATGCTAATCTTGACAGTGTCATAGACGTGACTAATGAAAGCTCAAGCGCGATCGTGACAAAACGTTTCGCTTCGTCACAGTACACTGATGCATTGAACAACAGATGTGAAAAGAAACAGCGCAGCAGAGATATAAATGTACATGCAAGAAAAAAGCGACTTGAAGAGCAGATGACATCAGATGAAACAGACAGAAAGCGCGATCAACGCTTGATGCATACGAAGAAAGATTGCATAGAATGATTGACGCAAGAGAGAATGCAAGAGTAGTAGAAGAATACACAGCGATGATTCGACCTGAGTATGATTAGTTAGAAACGATGATGAAAGTAGCAACAAAGACTAACTATCAGTTCAAACAGATGCTCTGAAACTTTCAATGAGAAAGTGATTCGATTGATCACGACGACGAGTACGTGAAAGAGATTGAGCGCGAACGTCATCAATTTCGTCGAGCGATGAACGCGTTGATAAGAATTCAAAGATAACTTGAGAAAATCAGTCAGAAAACTAAGATGAGCATCTGCAAAGAGCGAAATCATGTTGACGAGCGATAGATTCTCGACTTGAAGATCAGCTTTAAAGATCATGAAAACTCGAAAGCTAAGACAGAAAACATTGATCGTGATGTAAATCAGCTGAATCAGAACGTTGATTCAACTTCACGAATTCAAAAGTTAATGACGATTCAGAAAGTACGAGTAAGTAAGATGCTTGAACATAAGAAGAGAGATCTTTTTCCGAAATTGCACTGTACGAGAAAGAAGATTAACAATAATGAAGACAAAGAAGAAGTCGCTCGCGACAGTAGCATATATCTGAGTGACATTCATGAGAATACGAAGTCGAAGCAGTATTACAGAGAAGAGATGAAAAATTGAAGTGAATCAAAGAAGTGATAAGAAGAAAGACTGAAAAGAAAATAAAGAAATGTATCGAGACGTCAAGACTCTTTTAATACATGAAACTGAGATTGAATAGAACTGATTATGAGAACAAACGTTAAAAAAGTTGAGAAGAGAAAACATCAAGAGTATTAGAAAAGAAGCAGAAAATGATGATTCATAAGAGCAGAGCTAAATTGTCATCATTTTCAATGATGCATTATATTTAGAATTCATTTCGAGAAACGAAAAGAATTTCAACTCACTAAATCGACGCAAAAAGTTCAGAAACAGAGATTTTATAATTTTAAATTGACATGTCAAGATATTTGTGAATTTCTAAAAAGAATCGTCTATACTGACTTGTGAAGTCTTCACGCAAAGACTTCAGCTCAGTTTATCATTCACTCGAGTCAATTCTTTCATCAATCACACTGAAGCAGTCGATGCTGAAAATGTTAGATTCTGATTGAAGTGACTAGATTGCAACTCATCTTCATTAACTCATTTATCGAAGAAGCAGACGTCGTCATCGACAGAAATTCAATGACGTCGAAGTTAAAAGATCAACGATTCAAATTCTCGACATCGATAGCTTCGTCGTCTTTGATGCATTTCTGCATGAGTTTCATCATAATTCTACTGAGCGCTCTTACATCTTTAATACTGATTTCATTTGACAAAGCAATCTGATAACAGCATTCTTGATTCACTGTCATGTAATGTTAACGAAGTCTTCTGTGAACTGAGATTGAGATCGACTGATTTTGATGTTTTCTTCGACGCTTAAAAGAATGTTGAAGCAACTGAGAGACTTGTGCTTCATTTTCTGAGAGATAAGATAAACAAGATTCTCAAGTATTTATTGCAATTAACACATTCTTTGTGACATCTCGTCTGTCAGATTTATTTATTCGAGTATGACTGTCAATTCTTGCTCGTTGAAATAGAGAGAAGAAGCAACGATCTGAACAAGAGAAATGTTCATACGCTCGAGAATGACATAGAAGAATTTCTCGAAACTAAAAGATTCTAGAACGACAACGAAGTTGTTGTGTTGAATGTGATGTAACATGTGAAGCTTCTCGTGAGAGTCTGATCTTGAAAAACTTTTCACGATGACACGTTTGCGAAGAGATTCTTTTCGAACGACAACAGTAATGAAATGATCAAGCTTGAGCTGAAAGATCTTCTTGTAGCTTTTTCATGAAGATTCGTTTTTCATTCTCTTATATTCGCGAATCTCAAGCCTTGTATCTATCTTAATTCTCTGCAAAGAGAGAAATCTTTTTCTTTTTGAATCTTTGTTTTTAGAGATCGAGTGATTCTGAAAATGTCGTTTCGATTCTGTGACATTGTCACAAGACTCTGTAGTCAAAGTAAACTGCTCGACTTCTCTCAGATCTCTCATGTTGAACAGAGTGTCACGCTTGAAGAGTTGAAAACTCATGCTGAATATTCGTAAGAAATGAGAAAATGTTTGAAGATTTGATGTGATTGTTGAGTAGAAAATACAGTTGAGAAGAGAATGAAACGTCGAAAACAATGCAACGTATGAGTAGATCGACAATGATCAGAAAATTATTTAAAGCACAGAAAGAGAAACAGTTTCGAGTAGAAGAGTGACAGCACTTTTTGAAGTCTGTCAGAAACGACACGCAATACAAAGTACAAGCATTGTCAGATCGCAAGACACTTTAATGTATCTGTCTGTTTTTCATTCTTCATCAAGTAAATCTTCTTGAAATGTGACGAGCTTAAGCGCACGATGAAGAGTCAAGACTCGAGGCGAAAAAAGAGCTTAAGTACAAAGAAACGACTCGCGTCAGGCTTAAGTGACTGCATTTTCGATGAAACGAGTCAGAGAAGCTCGATGACACGAATGTAAAGAGATTGAAATCGATATTTCGAAAAGAATGTCGTTGACTTGATATACATAATCACATCTGTGCTGTTGTTGATCAGCAACATCTCAATGCTGCTATACTGATTTCAGAAATCTCAGTGAAAGCATTGCTGACTAAATCGAAGAGCGAATATTCGAAGCTAGTTTTTTCGATCGACTATCAGCTGAAATGTCTGCACGAACGACACAGAATTCAGGCAGGAAAAAAAGTTCTTTCTTCAGCGAATAAATGATGAACAGTGAATCTTTATCTTGCAGATATGATGAAACTCTTCTCAAAATCAACGCTTCTGATCTCTATCTTTTACAGACATCGATCGCGAGCTGAAAACATATCTGATCGAGAAGTATTTCAACGAAGAAAAGCTCGTCAACGACGAGATTTATTGCAAGATACGTCAGTATCACTTTCAACGCAATCTTAGCTTCGAATGATGATGATGAAATCGTCTGACTGCGCATGAGAAGAGATGTCTGAGACAGCTTTTTTGACATGATGAGCTGATCGCGACTTGCGATGCTCTGTTAAACATCACTGATCTTTGAAGAGATTGAAGAAATAGCACACTACACACAATCATGATCATTAAATGTGACAAGATGAGCAGATACTCGACAAGTGCTCTGATTTGCTTATTCTTCGATAGAAAAGTCTGTGCTATCTCAATCATATCAAGAAGATCTGAGAGATGCTACTTCAGCGAGACAAAAACGCGATGCACAAGATGAATCAAGTCACAGTGAAAGTTCTGAAGCTGAAAGCATCATGATTATCAACGCTGAATGTCAAAGTTTTGCGAGATCAAGTGCTAGAAGAGAAAATATTCGACGCTTTTAGCGAGCAAGAGCGTGTGACAATATGAGACAGATTACAAGTCGTTGACGATTTGATTTCTTCTCTGTTTACTTTCTTCAAGAACATCAAATACCTAAAAGCGTGCGTCAATTGCGTGAAATGATTGATAAGTCTATCTTCTCGAAACATCATGTTCATCACGTTGAAAAAGACGTTTTGCGACGCAAATCAAAGAGCAGATCGAACTGTCATTCAGATCACGAAATTCAGCTTTACGTTTAGTTCAACAAGCTTGACGAATCGAGTGAATCTGAGCTATCAACAGTTGCATGTCTATGTTATGCATCACTATCTTCAAATGTCTAAAGAGCTCAAAGAGAAAGAGTTTCTGATGAGACTGATGATCAATACAGATAAAACAATGCTGCGCAACTTTGCTGATCTGACTGATCAATTAGATTTCGAGTCTCTTGAGATTATCGCTCTGAAGCAATGTTCAAAGTCAACGATTGCAAGAGCGCGATTCGAAAGATCGAAGTCTCTGCTAGTCACGAATGATGTTGATGAGATAAAGAAACGAAGATGTGAGCTATCACATGTAGAGAATTATGTAGAGAATGACGAGTTTCTGTTCGTAAATCATCTACACAACGAGAAGAAGAAACAAGGCGAGAGAATTACATTCTTTTTCGTTCGAAAGTTCATCTACTTTGCATTCTTTGAGAGATCATTATTCTTGATCTTGAATTCGATCTCTCGAGTTTCTGATTGCACAGACGAGAATATAAACAGATTGCAAGATGCACACATATTGCAGAAAAGACGAAAGCAAGAGAAGCAGAGACAGAAGCTGAAGAGACAGAAGCTGAAGAGACAGAAGCAAGAGCAGCAGAGACAGAAGCTGAAGAGACAGAAGCTGAAGAGACAGAAGCAAGAGCAGCAGAGACAGAAGCTGAAGAGACAGAAGCTGAAGAGACAGAAGCAAGAGCAGCAGAGACAGAAGCTGAAGAGGCAGAAGCAAGAGTAGTAGAGACAGAAGCAAGAGAGGCAGAAGCAAGAGCAGCAGAGATTGAAGCTGAAGAGACAGAAGCAAGAGAGACAGAAGCAAAAGCAGCAGAGATTGAAGCTGAAGAGACTGAAGCAGAAGAGACTGAAGCAAGAGAGACTAAAGCAGAAGAGACTGAAGCAAGAGCAGAAGAGACAGAAGCAAGAGCAGCAGAGACTGAAGCTGAAGAGACTAAAGCTGAAGCAGAAGCAGAAAAGACAAAAACAGAAGATACTTAAAAGACTAAAGCAAGAGAGGCAAGAGCAAGAGAGACAAGAACAAGAAAGCTTGAATAAGAAGAGATTAAAGCGAGAAAGACTACGAGAGAAGCAAAAATTGATAGAGCAGAAAAGATTAAAGAAAGAGAGACTGAAGAAAGAAGAGCAAGAAAGAAAGAAGAAAAAGAAGCGAGAAAGACAGAAGCAAGAGAAACGAGAAAGACAGAAGCAAGAGAAACGAGAAAGACAGAAGCAAGAGAAACGAGAAAGACAGAAGCAAGAAGAGTGAGAAAGACAGAAGCAAGAGAGGCGAGAAAAACTAGAGTATCAAAGTCTAGAGAATCAACAAAGACTACAGAATCAGCAAAGACTCAAACAAGAAGAATTACTCAAGAAAGAAGAACTTGATCAAGAGAAAACAAATCAGCAAACAGAACAAGACGTAAATCGAGACGAGACTTCAGCAAATCTGCTCTCGACGAAAAAAGCACGAAAGTCTGAGACTCAACTTGAGAAGAGATCAGATAACACAAAGATTTGCATCAACTTTAAATTTCGTGAAGAAGACTTCTGAAAAGATGCGTCATTTCTTATGATCGATTTATTCGATTTATTCGAGATCGAGAGAGTAGCAAAGAAGAAAATAAGAGAAAAGATAAGACTTTTCAATATCAAGCTGCGCATGTTAACTTCACAGAAGTGTTATCAAGTCGTGATAATTGACGAAACTTACACTGTACTCTTAATTCAAAAGTCAGAAATCTACATCAACGACAAGCTACAGATTTCTGCAATGAACGTTCGCATTGACGTCTTATCTCATCAACAACATATGCTGAAGAGAGTTGTCATCAATGATATATCTCAACTGCATCACGTGCAAAAGAAACATCACGAAAGAGTCTTCATATAAAAGAGAATCACTCTGAAAGATACAAGATCGTTGATGAATTGATGACATACAGAGCTAGAATAGATTTCACACAGATCAAAGATACGCACTTCAAGAGCAATCAAGCACGAAAGAAACGTAAGAGAATCAAGATCGATAATGTCAGATTATTGAAAAGTAACGAGAGAAAGAGAGCTGTCAATAATGACATCATCAAGAAAGATCACATACGAAAGAAGAAAATTGTATTAATCTCAAATATTTCATTTACATGTCTTAACATCTTTTGCTATAGTTCATGTTTTAAACAAATCTACTGCTATCAACATAATCTGTGTTTCATCAATCATATGTGCATCAACAAGCAATTGAGTAAAATATGTCTTAAGTATAACATTAACTCAAGAAATGACTGCTGTCTAGAATGTCACAACTCGTCGACTGCTTCGAACTCATCGCTTTAAGTATCAGACTTGAACGAAGCATCTGAAATGAAACTACGCAGTTTCAACATTCTTGCAACGTCTTGTTCAAAGATTTGAATCACTCATTCATTCAAGAAGTTTATCATCATAGCTAAACTTCTAGTCTTCTCATTTTTCATCATTCATTCGCAAATTCAAAGCTCAATCAACGTCTCAATACTGCATCGATCGTATCATCTCTTCTATCTCTTTAACTCGATCATCAAAGTTTGCAATCAATCAATTTGAGATCTCTTCTAGTCTCTTCAGATGATTCTCTTCAACAGTGAGCTTTTTCAAGATCATTCTCTGCATCTTCAGCATGCATTCTTTCATGTTTAGTGCTTTCAAGAGTTTCGAGTTCAAGGCGAATAATTCGTTGAGTCATTCGCGACGCTTCGCTCAACTTTGACTGCGAAGCTTCTTTCTCTTTTGAATTTTCTCATCTTAAGTGATCAGTCATTTTCTTCAAGATTGATTCAACTTTTCGTGTTCTGTCGTGAGTCTTGATTCTTTACTTGCGTTGAATTCAAGGTTCGAGTGCAACGAGCGATCTGAGTATGATGAATGTGATTGCGACATGCTGATGAATCTCGTCATGTCGAATTTGAAGAAGCAACTCGCGAAGTAAATCAATGCAGCTTTAAATCTAATTGCGTCTCTTCTTGATAATACAGCAGTTCAAATCGATTCGTTTCTTATTTATCTTCATTAATGATTCGACTTTTCATTCTTGCTCTTGCTCAACATTCACTTCTGACTCTGACATTCACTTCTGACTCTGACATTCACTTCTGACTCTAGCATCTACTTGTAGATATAGATATCGCTGTTTACTAGCTCAAGTCTATTGAGTAAATTGCTCTCATTTCTAGACTTATAATAAGTAATGACGACTATATACTCTGCACAAAGACAATATACAATCTTTACGAAAACGCAGTGTGTTTAGCATAATTTTATAGTATCAATTCGACATTTTCATAGAGTTCTTCACATAGAACTCTTCTAGAAGCTAGATCAGATTAATAGTGATCGAAGAAACAGAATTCTATTTAGTTAAACAAAACGCAAATCAAGAATCAGTGCATGTTTATTTAAGCGTGCTATCATATATTATTGCAAAAAGACAGTCTTTTAGCGAGACATTTGACTCTAGACGCGCTATTCGCTCGAAGCACAAGACACAAACAAAGCTGAAGCTTTCTCAATACTAGTATTCTGCTGACTTACTGCTCATACCTCGCATTCGTCTAATAATATTACAAGCGAATACAGTCAGCTTCTTCTTCGTTAGAATTGTTATGACAGTCAGCAGCTGTTCTCACTTGATAGTTCATCATGTACTCTTCGCAGCTTCAAGCCTGAGTTTGATCATCATCTTGACTCAAGTAACTCAAATTCAGCTGTTCTTGTTTCTCTAATGAACGAGACATCTGAATGAATTTGAAATTCTCTACATTGTTTCAATTGCTATCTTTTTCAAACCTTACATTCTGCGAATAAAGAAGAGTTTCATCGAGCTGATCATCTTTGCAGTCGAGTTTCGTGAAAACATTTAAGATAAGCGTTGAACGAGTGTAGATCAAAGAGTCTTCATTGATTGTCTGCATTATGATCAGAAAAAGCGAGTTTGAACACTAGTTCATATTTACTTACATCAGCATTAGATGCTTGATTGTCTCTCATCTGAAGAGCAGCAGACTCACAAGCACTTTGAAGTGTCGATACAGCATCGACGAGTGCATTGACTAGATAGTAACAGAATAGAAAGACGAGACAAGTCTTTAAGACGCTGATAGATATCATGTTAATTTATCAGGTGAAATGTGAACGTATGACACTTTGCAAAATCAATAGATTAAAAGAATTTGACTCGAGAAAAGTTTTTATCGTGACAATATTTGATCACATTCAATTCTCACTTCTATTATATTTGATTTTGAAGCTTATGTAGAATTTTCATGAACATTCAGAAAAGACTTTCTGTGAAACATCAAAAAAGAGACTTCTTCTCTACAGAGTTCAGAAGAATGCTCAATTATTATATTCAGAAAGATTCGCGAAAAGATGTTTCTTTAAGCAGCTATGAATGAGCTTTCAAGTCATCATTTTCAGTTCGCTGCTGATTTCTCGTCAGACATTGTGTTTAGATCAGACATATTCGATTATGATGTCACAACAGACAACACACGAATTGAAAGTGAGACATAAAGTCGATCGTCATCGATGATAGAAGAACAGCGACAAGAAGTAATTCATGACGAAGTTTCAAAGATTGCAATGTCAAAAACTACATCTCTGAGAACGAGAATAATCAGAGACAATTGACATGTCATCTTTCAAGATTCTCGAGTAAAGCAACGACTGTCATCAATACATTCTGCATTTCATCGACGATCAATTTTTGACAAGGCGAATGATGTTGCTGCTCTGAATGATCAGATCGCAAAAAATGAAAGAATCACATTCATTTACAAGCAGCTATCTCATTAACTTCAGATATCAAAGCAAAATTGCTCTGCTTCTTCAGCGAAGCGCGTGATAAAACTTACAAGAATGAATGACTATTTACTGCAAGAGCTGACTTATCACAAAGATACTTGAGCAGCTGATATGAAGTTTCACGAGACAGTGATCGATTTGCATGTGAAATTGAACGATGCATTGAAGAAAAAATCTCAAAAGCGAGCAGACGCAGAGTCTACTTTACTAAGCTATTGAGATATTGATTTTGATGATGAAAATGTCAAGAATATCATTTTCTAATAGCTTTCATCTTTATCTCATTTTGTAGAAACGAGCGAGTTCAGCGCTGAAGAAAGACTCGATCTGACTGAAGTATCTGATCTTCGTTGCGAGATACATAGTAGATCAGAAGCGTTGAGTTCAGACATAGCGATTTCATTGAGCTAGTCTTCGTTGTTCACTATCAGATCTAGATCTCATCTCAACTCTAAAGTGTCAGAACTGATCATAGTCTAGCAGTAAGCGAACTATATAGCTATTCGTAGATGAAACATTAGCTGAAACGTGATAAAAGAGTTCTTTCTCAGACACAGCTTTCTTTAAGCATTCGAAAGTGAATCACATGACATTCATTTTTGTTTCGCGATTCTGATGACTGAGCTTTTCGATAAAAATTGTGACATTGTTCTACAATTAGAAACATTCAGAAAAAAGATGACATTCATTCACTGCTTTTGAGAATCGATTTATTTTCCAAGAGTATATATTGTCATTGTGACTTCAAAAAAGAACGATCAAAGCATCTTTCTATATCTTCATGACAAAAGTTAGAACTCAGCGACACATTAATCAAGAGAAAGTCAGAAAGCGAACAAAAAGTTTCTTCAAAAAGATGAACGAGTTGACACAGATAGCGAATGCAAAGATCTACTTCGTTATGAATCGCAACGAAAGATATCAAATCTACAAATTGATTGATCAACTCAAGTGATCATCGTCGAAACAAGAAATGATAAATCGCTCAATCACAAAGATTCACGCATTGTTTAATTCTATGATTTTAGAAGAAGCATTATCTCATTTCAAGATATAAAGACTTTGCGAACTTTGAGTCTGCGAATGACGAAAAAATCAACGACGAACATCTGACGAAGTTCAAGCTTGAAGATGATGATGATTTCATTAATTATCAGCGACGCATTTTCTCTGTTTTCAAGCCTTCAGTTCTGTCGAGATCATCAGCTGAACGAATGTATTTCTCGTCTCAACTTTCATCTTAGATAATGTGCAGATCAAACATTTATCTGTCATAAAGACTCAAATTGCAATCGTCTCATCTGAATTTCAAAAGTTCTCTGTGAAATAGCTCTCTCTCGATTCTCATTCAATTCAATCTATGCTCGACTAACAAAATGTGAGCTGTCTTCTTCATGTCTCATATCATATGAAACACATATTGCTGTTCAAGACTAGTGCTACTTGTATATTTGATGTTGCACTGTGTGACAATGCTCAAGATTCTTCGATCACACTTCAGAGAATAATGTCGTAAAGTGAGATCAGATCTCTGCGAAGTCTTCGACAAGAAGTTGTTGAAGCAAAGACATCACATTCTGAAAATTCTGAATGAAGCAACAAGAAGCAAAAACAAGAATCATCGTCAGAATGCATGATTAGTGATTGAAGTTGAGATTCTAAATTAGATTTCACAATCGAAAAGCAATCTCAGATCTTTCAACGTCGTTTTTACATGTTCACTAGCGCATTCTTGTATGATGTGCATTTACATGCTTAGTTGACTTGCATCTGTGTCTTAAACAGAATTCTAGTTGCAAGAAAATGATTGACAGCAACAGAAGCTTTAAGTTGAGATTGAACTGTTTGATTGAATGACTGTCAGCATTTGCAGTGTCTCAAATAGAAACGCGCGATCTTCTTCATCAGAACGCGCTCTGCTTCACATGTTTTAAATGCTGTCAAAAATACGTGTTTTGACTTCGACTGCGCTCTTCTTCTTCTCAACAGTGTAACACAATATCATTTCTGAATTCTCGCTACTCATTTCTTACTAAATCTCACTTTCATTGTCTTTGAGATTTCTGCTTTCAATAAATGAAAGTCAAACTACATTCTTCTACTTGACATCAAACTCTCTCATATGTCAATCTCAGTCAATTCTTTCTTTTGTTGTCAGTATCTTTCTTCGAAGTTCTCTGATCATCACGTTGACATCATTTCAGAAAGCATCTGCAACTTCTTGTGAATCATCAGATTCTTTCTGAACAGAATATGCCTAGTTTTCTTCGAGTGCATCTGAAGCAGCTCAGAAACAAGCTTTCTCGAACGATTGAGATGAGAAGACTTCGTGACAGAATCTTCAAGAATGATGCTGATATTATATTGCGATTGACAGTCTGAGAAAGCAACTTCAAGATCTTTACACTCAGTATCAACATTTGTGTGCAGTCTACAATCAGGCTTGAGAAGACGTGAATACTCAGATTCGATGATTCAACTCTATTAATTCAGCTCTCAATATGAAAAGAAATGCGCAGATGAAAAAGAAAACTCGATATGAAGCAGACAAACAGTCATTGTCAAATTCATCAATATTCTTCACGCTTCGTGAGTTCTTAATGAGAACGTAAGAGTCTGACTCAAGGCAGAAGCATTGAAGCTTGATCTCTTAATCGCGATGAAGATTGCTGATGCTTCAGTGATGTGATAGACGATTGATAGACGTAGAGTGAATAACATAGCATACTGAGAAATCGCGATTGTTCGAACACATCGTATGCATAAAGTAATCATGATCGCAGATTAATGAAGCTTATTCTGCTTCGATTTGATCTATCTATATTACAAAATTTCTATGACATAGTAGTAGATAATAAGCAAAGAGATCATGCTTCTAGATACTTTCTTCATTGCAGTTCAATCAGAAAATGAAGTCTCTGATGATCATATCTCAGAACTTGAAACATTGATTGCTCAGATACTATTGTTCGTTGATCATATACTCAAAGAAGAAAGCGCGATGAGCACTGAAGCGATTGATTCATTTTCAGTTCACGACAGGTTGAATGTTCGCGAAGCGCTCGTAGAAATTGTCTGCGCAACGCTCGTTATGATGCTGTTGTTGACTGAGTGACGATTTGAAGAATTTAAGCTGAAGATTTCTCTGTCTTTGTCACGAAGCGCACAGTTCTGCTGTGATGATGAGCGATAGAATCATGCTGAATTATTCGTTGTTATCAAGTAAGAAATCATCAATCTGAAGAAATTGACAGCGCTTAACAAGTCGTTTGCTTGACAGAGTCGATCTAAAGAGATCTGAGCTATATGATTTCTGAGATTCATTAAGATGAACAAGATGATATCGTTGACGAAAGCATTCAATTGATTCGAAGTAAACACAGTCTTCACGTTGATGTCAACGACAATGTGATGAATTGATGAATTTGAAGACATAGCTTCTGAACTATATTCTAGTGTTGTTGTTTGCATGCTGATGTTGAGACTTGTTGAGTTTCAGCTCACGTTCAACTCAAACGATAACATCTCAGACACGCTATCAACATGACTGCTAAGTAGAATATTAGCTGACTCGATCTGCATGCTATTCACTTACATTTCAGCGATCAACGCGATCAACAATGTCAATGATTTCAGCTCGTTTATGCCTTCTTTTGCAAGTTAAGATATTGATGTTGTCAAAGTTAATAACATTGAGAAAGAGAGTTCTGACTGTTGTCAAATGAAAAGATAGAAACTCTCAAAAACGAAATTTCAAAGAGTCTTGATTTGTGAATGTTCAGAGTGTATCTTTTGCAAGATTCTATTTGCAGTCAGAAAAGCTCACAGAACGATGCAAGAACTGATGATTATGAAAGTCTGAGTTGACTTATCAATGATTTATAAAAGAGCACAAATCAATGATTCAAAAAAACACAACATTACACAAATAAAATTCTCAAAAACAGATCAATTGATTTGATTCTTGAATACATCTACTCAAGTAATTTTACCATCTCAAAAGGCAAGCAATACTGCTCTTTCGTACAAGAACTGATTTGAAAAGAAAAAAGAGAAAAAGGGAAAATTCTTTCAATTGAATTATGATCAATTTCGAAACGAAAATTTCATTGATCGTAGAAGTTGAAGAAAAGACGCTGAGTTTGAATTTCAAGCGAGTTGCAATCAACGAAGCACGTAAACAGACAGAGCAAGCAAAGATGTTCAACAGTCTTTCAACATCAGAGAGCACATCAAGTTCAGACACTGCTCGTCTTGAAGATGACAAGACACATCGACAGACAGAGCAAGCAAAGACGTTTCAGAGTCTTTCAACGTCAGAGAGCACGTCAAGCTCAGACACTGCTCGTCTTGAAGCTGACAAAGCACGTCGACAGGCAGAAGCAGCAAAAGCATTCTTCGACAAGATAAATTTGAAGAAGACATTGAATCAAGACACTGCTCATATCAAAGCGAACAAAGAAAAAGATCGAGCAGAAGAGTCTTCGAAAACAGCTTCTTCAGAATCATTCAATATCTTCATCAATAAACTCGAAGAGTTTGTCAAGAATGCTTATGAAGATGAAGATCAAAATGACGAATCTGATCGCATGAAAATTGAGCAGAGCGAAGCTTCAAAGTCAGATGATCTTCGTCAGCAGATATATGAAAAAGTCACATCGTATTTGAAAAAGCTCATGAAGAATCTCAAGAACGCTGAAGCAACATCAGAATTGAATAAATTGAACAAGCAGATAAAGAAGCAGAATCTCAAAGACAAGCTCTCAAAGAAAGATCTAGAGAACTTTCTCATTCAGATTTTCACATTCATCATCAACTTCAAATTGACGAAAGATTATCATGAATCTGTAGTCAAGAACTCAGCTGACGATATAGCGAGAGAAAAAGTAAACAACATCAATAACATTTTGAATCAGTTGAATGAGCGACATGAGTATCTCAGAATCTGACTTATACATCTTGTATCTCGATCAGACACTGATGAAGCAGACTTCGCAATAGCAGAGTCATTCAAAGCAGCAGAGTCATTCGAAGCAACAGAGTCATTTGAAGCAACAGAGTCATTCGAAGCAACAGAGTCATTCAAAACAGCAGAGTTCAAAGTCGTTGATTAAGCTGATCAGACTTTCATCAAAGATGATGTGAAAATCAAAGTCAGCGTTGAAATACTTGATGAATCAGACGGCTTAACATCTCTTGAAAAAGTCGTGATTGTTTGAAAAGCTGAGTTTGAGTCGCGAGTCATCGTGAATCATGAAACAGATGTGAATTCGTATTTTGAGATACACTCTGAGATCAACTTTGAAAAAGAAGTCGTCAAAGAGTGACTGAAAGATGAAACGTACGAAAGCAAAGATTTGTCAAAGAACGCAAAGATCAATCAGATGCAAATTCATGAGCGAGTTAAAGTCAAGAAAACAGGTAGTAAGCGAATTAACAAAATCGCACGTACTTAAAGTGAAATTCAATACTACTTAATCAAAGTTCTGAATACAGATTACATAAGCATCAAGTTGATGCTCTCTGAAATGAAAGAACTCAGCTTTGTCAAACTTAAATGTATCAATGCACAATTGAATCATCAAAACGAGCAGTTGCTCGCGAAACTTAATCAGTGTCGTGAGAAGAATGAGCATTCGAACATCGAGAAGCAGCTGACAAATGATGATATCAAAAAGATGTCGTGACTGTCGTTGAACGCGATTTTCGAGACTAAGAAGAAGAAGAAGAAGAAGAAAGAGAATGAAGATGTGAGAAATATAGTCTCTCAGAAAACAGGTCTGAAGCGCAGTTCAAAGTCGAAGATTGCTTCACGCACGTCGAAGACGTCTTGAATTTTCAAATATTTCATCATTCGAGCATTATAGCATGTTGTGAAAAAAGATGAGCGAACGGCAGCAAAGATGAAGACGCAAGAGTTTCTTGAAATTTGATTTTCTTCAGTCAGTCTTTATCAAGTTATAGTAGAGTTAGAACAAGAACAATAATAAATCATTGAGATGAAAAGCTTTCATACACATATTTTCATGATCAACTGTTGTATCTTTTTTAGCGACAAGTGAAATCACATAGAATGCTTATGTAATATCTCTCTGTTTCGTCTAGTCTTGACATAAGACTAGCGTTGACTTATTTAATTTTCATATTCAAAATTGAGTATACTCTCTTTACAATCATTTATTGCAATCAAGATTCTTGCTCATGAATTCTTAAACATCAATCTTGAAACATTGTTTTGATGAACTCAAGAATGAACGACGTCAATTCAAGAGCAAAGATTGCTTATATGTTGAAGTCAGATCTGAGTTGAAAGATCTCACATCTCGATCACACACAATCAGATCGAGATATACATCTACAGTATCTGAGCAACAGAAGCATAAGAGAAAGAGTTCTTATGTCAATCAGTAACATGATGCAAAGCGAGCTTGTCATGTCGTTGCACAATCAACGCACTTGATCACGACAGCGCTTCAGAGTATTCAAGACGAACAGAAGAAACTCGATGATAGCAACAACTTCAAGACAAGTTGAGAGAATTTTTCTTTAGATGCAATGCTGACTAGAAACAGTGATTTTATGTCATGAGCTGTAAAAATGAGGCACGATTCGTGTCAAGTTATTTCAACAGCAAACGAAAAGAAAGCGTCAGTCTTCTATTCTCAAAACTCAAATCTGTCATCGCTTATGATGTTGATTTCGAAGACATATTGAAGACGCATCGCGTTATAGAGACAGATGATGAAGAGTCGAAGAACTGAAGAAAGCTTCAATTATTGATGAAAAGAAAACGCGCATCTGCATTATCTGAGAATCATGAAATCAAGAATATTCAAGTGACTGTGCGACGCAGCTTCAACAAGAACAGCGTTTCTTTTAGTGTGTTTTCAAGAATTTTTCTCGTGAGCAAAGTGAACATCTGTAACACGCTGAAGAAGCACTGAAATCATCAATGAACACATTGAATATCTTTTTACGCAAATCACAATTCTAAAGTTACATCTTCACAGTCGAATTATATCATTGAATATCATATCAAACTCTTTCTTGATGAAGTCATTCGAAGACTACAAGAACTCGCAAGCTCTAGTAAGAACAAGCTCTCGTTTCTCGTATTCTTCGTCGAGCTGAAAGAGACATTGAGCGCGATGAACGTTGCAAAACTACAAAATCTGCACAACGAAGTGAGTGCAATCTACAACATTTTAAGATTGCATCAGACGATAAATGAGAAGAACGATTTCTACGATAGAGTCTGAGTACTATCGCTTGATATCAATGACGAGATGTGAAGACTTCAATGTCATTGAATTTCTAAGAATGATCATGAATATGATATCTAGATTCTTAGATGTTGAGCAATCGAAGATTCGAGAGTGACTACTGTCTTGAAAACAAGAGCTTCAATGAGAAATATTGTGAATTGAATGCGCGATGTGTTATTCAAAGATCTATACACTGCGATGAACATCTACGAGAAAACTTTCAACTCTCAGCTCTTGAATTTCAAGTTCTATCAGATCAGCTATAACGTACGATCTGAATCAGAGAATGACAGCGTTCTTCTAGCATCTGATCACTTCTTTGTTGATGAGACGCAGTCTGTTGAGTTTGATGCACAGCTCAATACTGCTTTGAAGTCTCAAGAGATTCTCAAAATCAACAGTGAATCTGTACATAAATTCATTGAATCAGCATGAGTTGATATCTCGATATCAACTCAACAGTTGAGTCTCTTCAACATCAATAACAATAAGAAAGAACTTAGAAAGAAAGAGTGAGAACTAAAAAACCTTACGAGAAGCTAGCGATAGCATACTGTACATACGTTGATAGCATCTAGTATAAACACTTAGTTGCACGAACACTTAATATTTGATTCTTTCGCTAGACGATCACACACAATGAACGAAGCTGCAAAGAATGTGCTTGATGATCTTGCAATCTCATAATTATTATACATTAGATTTATTGTTTTCGATTTGTCAGCTATTCATCTTGACGTTCAAACAGATTATATAGCGAAATGTCATCTTGAAACATCAGTAATATCTCGTTTCATCATGTCAACTAGATTGATTCTTCTGAAATCATCAATAAAGACTCGATAAACTGCAACTCAAGTCGAGACTTCTTGCACATTTGTAATCTCTGATGATCATCAAGAGTTGATCTCTTCAGACTAATATTTAAGATACATGATTTACAAGATCAATTCAGCAAGTTTTTATGAAAAGTCGTCTCAAACGAGACGTCGAGCTTTTGCTGATTTTCAAATCATTGCATTGTCTGAGAAAATGCACTAATCTTTCGTCGCTCTTGCGTAATGCTTTAAGCGTAAATGATCACAAGTTTGATCACATGATGAATCAAAAAGTCAATCTTCTTCTGATATCAATAATACAACAGACACAAATCTAGATTATCTTCATAATGTTTCAAAGTTTTGACATCAGTGATAAAATCTAAGTTGAATATATCACATCTTGCTAGTAGCTTGATGATCGAATTTTCTGAAAGATGACATTGTATCATATCACGACAGTAATATTGATCTTCTCGAAGACGTTTCGAGACGCTTGTCAGCTTGAAATAGAATGCAAAGATGAGCAACGCGTAAAGTGTCTTTGCACAATCTCGATACATCTGTGATACGTGAACACTTTCTCGCAGCTCATTCATGCGATCAATGTTGTCAATCATCGACTCGTCGCTGAGTAAGACGAAATTCAGTCGAATGAAGTCTTCTCGCTTTCTCTCATTCACGAAGTTCATGAGTTCATTTCAAATTTTTTGCTCATTGAAGAAAGACATGTAAGATCATCAAAGTCGAGATAAATAGTCATCGAGAATCACATGACGAAAGTTGATAGTTCTGAGAGATGTCGAGATCTTCTGAGCATCTGTGTCAAGAGACACAACGACATTCGAGATCGAAAGAGAAGAATCGTTGCATAGACATTTCAACAACGCAATTCTGACAGAGTTGTTATGTTCACTCATTTCATCATTCTGAATCGATTCAAATGTCTTGATTTATGCTGATTGATACAAACTGTTTCACGTCAGTCATGTTTCGTCGTACAACTACGTCAATGTACTCACACAGATGCAGTCGAAGTAGCTCGATTACTGAAAAATCAGTTTCTAAGCTTCTGCAAAAATGAGACACTCACGCTTCTCATATGCATGATTCATTCTCAACTTTCTTCGAACGAACATGCGTATACTTTAATCTTTTGTTCAGTCTTTTGCCTTCGAGCATAACACTCAATCTTATCGCATTCTTCTTTTCTTGCGTCAGACTCGTTGTAATTGCTGAAAATCATCGAAGAGACATTATCAATTGTAGCGACAATGATATTGACTTTGATGACAAGAATTCTCGATTGATAATCAAACATGCAATCATCAATTCTCAAGTACTTCTTCAAACAGTCTTTGAAAGTGTTTGCATCATAATGATTATTTCTATATCAACTCTTTAAGAAAAGACGAAGACGTTTAATGAAATTCATTTGCTCTTGAGATCATTTAAAGAGTTTTCGCGTCAATGCATTGAAAACGTGAACACATTGAGAAATTGACATGTCACGTAGAAACAAGATACAAACAATGAGATCTTCTGTTTCATGTTTAAGTCTGACAATTCGTGAGATCTGAATGTGAAGCTTATCAACGCTAGTGTTGAACGCAATATCAAAAAAGTCTTGAATTTGTAACTCACTTTCTATCATACTCTGAATGATTGTCATGATGTTTAGTGAAATAACATCATGCATGTCTCTTTCATCGATAGTCAAAATTCATTTGTCAGCGAAGAAAGATTTGAGTCTCACGATGCGATTTTCAGAATGACATAGAAGACAAGTCTCAATATGATATTGACAATTCATAATGAGCATCTCATTCTCGTAGATTCGTACACACACATTACATATGACATGTTCACAGAAGAGTGTGTTCTCTAACTTTCAATGAAGACATCAAAGACAGATGCTGTTGCTTTGAAGTAACAGTCATGATATGTCAAAATCGTTCACGTTCTTTCGATGCACTTGTGTCGCGAGCTTGCTCAACGTCATATTCACAAAGTATGCGATCAGATGTCTTTTAATACTTTGCTTTTGATTCTTGACTCACTTCATGATCTCTTTTTTCGTATATGATCGCTCTTTGAATGAGTCAACGAGTGATCTAAGGCACGAGAAATGATAGATGACATTGTATATTGTCTTCGAATCAAAGTCTGAGTTCTGAATCAGCTCGTAATTTGTAGAATGTCAGTGCAGCACTCACGATGCATATTGAAAGAATAAACGTTCAGCACAATACTAGAAGCAATGAAACTTGTCATGATGTTGTTCAAAAGATCACGATACATTTCAAATCATAAGAACGAAGTTAAATGATTGAAGTGATTCGAATCAACTTCGTTATCTAGTCAACTTGCAATAACGAAGTTAAAAGATTGAAGAGCAGAGACTGCTGTCTGCGATATGACAATTTGAAAGAATTTATTCAGATGCATGATCGAGTAGAAACATCAACAGCGCAATTGAACGTTTCACATCTTATTCATCTGCCTTCAAAGTAGCTTCTTCAATCGTCGAAAACGTGTCAACGAAGATATTTGCTCATCTGTCAGATGTAAAATCTTGATGAAAGAGTAAAATTTTTTTAGAATCTTCTGATTCAGACTGAACTGCACATCTTGCATTTCAAGTAGGTCAAGTGTAGAACTAGCGCTCGTCTCGTCATTGTGTTTGATGATCACAACACTCGATTGAACTTGCTTGAAGAGACTCGATTCTACTTCGAAAATGACTCAAATTTTCAGATGATTCACAACACTTTTGAAGTTGAGAAAGTCGTTGACGAAAATGCACAGTACGTCGCTGAAGAAACAGAATATTCGCGCATGCAAAATGTCATAGACATCGTGCATGATCATGACATTCGCTCATTGAACAGAGAAAGACTTGATTTCATGACAGAATGCATTCAAGACTGATATAATCATTGCAGATGAATCATTTTCGACAAAGAGCATCGAATGATTGAAGTAGAGACTTGTGTTATCGACTTGCAGAGTGACAATGCCTTCATTACGCTCTTTATTGACGTGATTTGAAAAAAGCTCTTGAAGAGCTAGATTTTTGACTTTTCGATCTATAAACAGTAGAACAGAGAGTTGCTGAGTTGTTGAATTAGTCAGCTCTTTCATGATTCTAGTCAAGCGATTTATATTGATCAACGCGATCTCTTTTTCACTCGTCACATGTAGTCACTCTGAATGCTTGCAGATGATCATGTTGATTATGCTTACAAAACAACGATTGTACAACATAGAGAGATAGAGATCATGACAGATCTTATATGTCTCTATAATTATTCAAAAGTTGACTTCTCTCAGACATTCTTTTCTGACAGTCTGCAGAATGATCTTTCATTCGATAGTTTAATGATTACTGAGCATGAGCACTCGATCTTAGTTTCAGATACAAATGACAGAAAGTCATCAAGTCTTTGTCTTCGACGTGATCATGTTTATCTTACGTGATCTAGTGAGAAAAAGAAGCTGTCGATCTTCTCAATTACGTTTATTCATGAGATTTAAATCATGTCTCTTAAAGCAATATATTTTGAAGATACAGCATTGTATTCAGCGAGTAACACATCTATGAAAAAGACAAACGAGTCAAAAGTCAATCTTCGCAGCAGATAACTAAAATCAAACAAAGATTTTTCGTGAGCGCAACAGCAACATTGCAAACAACATTTGCTCTTCTTTTCATTCAAGTCATCTTCTCTTTTCTTATGTCGTGAATACTGACTGCAATTTAACTGTTTCTGTGTTGATTTTCTCGTCGCTGTCAGAGAAAGACGTTTCTGACATACTCTGTGATTGAATCTTAAACTTTCTCGACAGATTATCAAGAACGAGTTGCTTGTGCTGCAGCTCATTGATCGTGCGTTGTAGCTCGTTTCGCAGACTTTTCACTTCTGACTTTGTACTTTTTCATTCGTGAAAAAGAGTATCAAGATCTATATTGTTTGAAAGATCAATGTTCAAATCTTCTTCGTTCAAAAGCTCAAGCTTGTTGAGAATGTCAGTCAATGTCTGAACGATAGCTTGTTCATGCTCAAGATATCTCTCTGTTGCTTCACAGCGAGTCGATTCGTGTTGCAGCGATTGAATCATGAGAGCGTGCTTTCTTCTTTTCACTTCGAAAGTCGCTTGTTGAGTGTCAAGCTGTCTCTGAAGATTGACTGCAACTTGTTTTGATGACTCTACAAATTCAACATACTCTTCTCGTTCATGATTTAAAGTTCAAATACAAAGCTCGTTGAGCTGATTGACGTGATCGACTTGAAACAACTGATCACTCAGAATGTCGTGCTGATTCTGAAGAATATTAATCTTTCAATGAAGATGCTGATTTGAAAATCATTCAATATCACACGTCGTGCAGATTAATGAATTCATCTGTCACTAATGTCAGCTTCACGACTTCTGAGAGAAGCGAGAAGTCTTTATCACTCGAAACGTCTGATGTTCGAAGCTCACTGCATGATTTTGCAATGTCATGTCTGCAATGATTGAGCTTTGTTCAAGAAAGTAAAGATAAAGAATTGATGAATTGCTGAGCTTCATGATCTTTTCAATGAAAGCAGTCACGTCAAGATATATCTCGAAAGACGCAGCGTGTAATGAATGCTTCAAATTCTTTGCGACACGTTCTGAGTCTAATGTTTACAGAGACGAAGTCAGAACTAGTCACTTCAATCATGATAATGTGTTGACTAATTCTAGTTTGTGATGCTTTTAGAAGCATCAGAGATTCAGATTAAACTTTTAAGAGCATCGAGATTTGAATAGCGCTGAATGACTGATAAGAATACGAAGCATGAGTGAGACATAAATCTAGAAATACAATTCATGTGAAATAAGCATTTCTGATAAAAGAATTCTGAATGTTAGAACTAATGCACATAATCACACATGTGATGCAATGTAGAATTGACGCACGTCAGACGTCTGTAAAGTGCGATTTGCATGAACTTTTTATGCGCTCGCAGTCAGTCGAACAAGACTCAGTCGCAATCTTTCATTTGTTATCTTTCATCATTCAAATATTGCTGCTTCGAACAAGCTGATGAGAAAGTCGATCTCAATGAAGCAGTTTTTCATAATTTTTCTTTTCGTTTCTCAAGATGACTTTCATTAAGCAAGAATCTTTGTCTGAAGAGCAGTGAAATCAATTCATCAAGAACTTTGAAAACGAACTCGATGCATACTTTCTCAGCTATGAGAACATCACATTGAATCAAGACGAGTTGTTTGCAAACAACACAGCTAACTTGAGCTTTGACGAAGTGATCAATCAAGCGACAGAGAATGTGAAAAGTGAATCAGTTGATTCAAATGTGAATTGAACAATCATGAATTCAGTCAATCAGACGTTTGAGATATTGAAAGATAATGTACCTGATATAAATCTTGATCTCGATCAAATATCATTAAGACTCGATGAAATTAAAGCATTGTATGAGCACTGTATCTTCTTTAGATGATAATTGCTTACAATATGACAGGCTAGAAGAAAATTCAAGGTATATCGAGTTCAAAAATCTACAGAAAAACGAAAGTTGATCTTCGCGAAAGACAGATTAACAATCTTCGTCAGCATCTGACTGCACTTCATTCATTCTTTCAAAGAATGAGAGCAATCTTGAAAATGTTAACACAACACGTCAACTCTCAATGAAAGATCAAGATGCTCATCATTTCGATCAACATGCAACATGACAAAAGTTTCGATCGTGACTGAATGCAGCGTCTGCATGAAAATACACAGTTAATGTGATCAAGTTTGACAGTGATCAGACTGAGCGAAAAATCAGATCATGTTTGATCTAGAATGCTTTTTCACTGCATGATTATTGATAACTGTCTTTTCACAACTTTGCATTCTAGAAAGATATCTCTTTCGTGAATCTAAGAGATTCTGACGATCTTGTTGCTGAAAGAAAGCGAGCATCTTCAAAGCTTGATGATGTTAACGTAGTGCACATATAGCACATCTGCAAAGCGATAAATGCGTTTATCGTCGCAACACAAAAATAGCATCTGCAATCATTATGTTCTTTATGCAATCGCGTCATGCTAAATCTCAAGTCATTGAAATACATAAACAATTTCTCTATCTTCACAGATTCATCGTGAGAGCGCAATTTCTTCTCTTGTCTATTAATAAAGCTGTTTTATAATTCTCGAAGATGATCACTCTATCTTCACAATCAACTCTCTGTTAGCATGAGTATGCAATTTCAAGTCATGCGCGAATCTGTGTTGTCACAAAACAGTGTCTCTATTGCTTCGACATAAATACATAGAGTCAGTCTCGAGTGCTTTGAGAGAAATGTGACTTCAGAGCGATTTGAAAAATCAGTATCTGCATGAATAATGATTTGCAACGAATCAACAAATTTGCATACAGAGGAAAATTCATTCACTAATTTTCATGAGAAAAAATACTCGACGAAAGTCATTTCATTTATGCTCAAATCACAAGAGTAGTTTACAATGATTGCTCTCATTCAAATTTCGCTAGAAATCTGAGAGAAATGTGCTTCATGTCAATCTATTTCTTATACATCACGCCTAGCTATAATCACATGAGATGTCTTCATCTCAAGTTTGCAATCAGCTTGACATCTCAAACGTCTTCGAATCTTGATTGTAAGATGAAGAAGTCGTCTTTGATTCGCTAGACTTATCATCATTGCAAAATGTTTCAGAGTTGTTCGAAGTTCATTCTAGTAGAAAGAAAGCGTGCTCATGTAGTAGAGCACGAAATCTTGCTCGTCGAATCTTCTTTGCTGCTTGACGAGAATTTTGTGAAATGAAATCATCATGAAGCGTGTTCTGCGAACGTGTGAAGAATTTCGAAAATATGATGATGCACATCATCATGAAACTTTGCAGTGAGATGTATTAGATCAGAAATACAGAATCTGATTTTTCTGTAGAACAAGAACTTTGAGTTTCAGTCAGCATAATCGCTTCACTGTTCATACGAGATAAAATATCTTTTTTTCTCTGAGACTTAAGTATCTGTATAACTAGACTTTGAGAATTCAGCACTCTTTAAATGCTGTTGAATTCATATCAATCTCTGACTTACGTCTTGAGCATCTCAACATATGACTCTTTTCTCAGATTCTAACCTTCAACTAAGCTTGCGTCGATCAGTTGATCTGTGAAGATCTCAAATTCTGACTTCTCTTTTCTTCTGTTTTAGTCACTGTTGAATTTTTGACTGACAGTTCAAGTTTTGAACTGAAAGTGTTCATTTTTGCGCGCAAAACTTTGCATGATTTCTGACAGATGAACAAATTCAACTGTTGCAGAAACATTTTTGAATATGACGTTTTCTTATCGTTCGTTGAATCAAACATAACTTCGAGATCTAATCACAGACTTGCATTATATTCGATCAATTTTAGAAGATGCTTCTCAAGATCATTCAACACAGACACATTCTTGTCATGTTTGCATTTCAACGTCAAGTTCACTCTCTTCTGCGCAAAGATCAGACTACAGTTAAGTGACATTTCATCTTGACAGATTCATCATCAGCAGAACTGCTGCGTCAAGAAGATAAAAATGTTGCACAGTTACAAAACATGTTACAGAAACTATCTGTTTCTGAACGTAAGATCTTCTTCTTTGTTATCATCTTGCTCACGACGAAGATATGTATTGTCGAAAACGATGAGATTCTCTTCTCTTATATTTGAACTGTTCTAAAAGTTTTCATTCTTTACTCTCTCACAATCTCTGACTTCGTCTGATTGTGTGACAGTCGCGCTGCATACATAGTACGACAGACGAAACTCATGTCAGAGCTTACATTTTCTTTCGTCAAAGTTCTCTTCTTTTCAGACTCTTGTTCAGACAAAGATTGTCTTTGATTAGTTGCGTTGTTTGAGATCATGTTACGTCGCGAACGCTGTCATGTCAAGATCATCAGAAGTATTGTCGAGTTGATTAATGCTGTGTTGTCAGATTCTTCATTCATAACGTATAATCATGAAAGTCATCTTCATCAGCTTAACGTTGTTGCTTTTCTGAAAGACATTAAATTGACGAGTTATTATTGAATTGAAATGACTTACTGTCTTGCTACAGAACAGATCGTGAGCGATGTCTCTTCAAGATACACTGTCAAATGTGACTCATAAAGTTCTTGAAGTCGCTTTCAGATAATCTGTTGTACTTTCAATTCAATGTCACGTTTCTGTTGAAATTGTCACTAAAATGTTCTTCTTTCTGTATCATCTCATTCTTTTGAGTCAATGATGCTCGACTCGCGTGAAACGACGTAGTAAATGACGACGACAACGTTGCGTAAAGTAAATGACGAGCTGTCAAATTTGATTCTTTATCATAGACAGAATTAATATAAAGATGTTGAACTTGTATTTATTCTATGTGCATATGATGTAGTTGCGCAAATGCGTCGCATATACAGTCTAGTGTTCTGCTGACATTGTGAAAGACTACGATCTGATAACTGAGCAATTTACTTCATGATCTTTGATGATGAGTTGATACTCATTACGCTGCTTCAATCTTCGACTTCTAAGATATGCTCGAACGCTGAAATCGTTCTAGCAAGTCTGCAATGTCGTCTTTTAGAATCTCAAGATGATCATTTAACTCAGAAACAGTCTTCTTTAAATCTGATCGCAGTTTCTGCAGAGCTTTGATGAAGAGTTCATGTTCTTTAGATTTCATCTTCACGAATCTGCATCAATATCAACAGTGAGTCTTCGTAAAAGAAACTGATAAGTTTTTACTGTTCATTGTAGATCGTGTATTCTTCTTTGATATGCTGTCTCTTTGAGATGAGTAATAGAATGACAGCATCAAATGCATTATACAAATAAACTCATATCTGATCATCACGTCATCATCTTCAATACTTGCAATACTGTAATTCTCGCTTCTTCGCTAGACTTGACTCTTGAAGCTCAGAATGAGCTTCTCTATCGAATTTTGCGAATGTCTTTGTCGATGCTTTTTTTTCTTTATCATCGACTTCAATTTTGAATGTACTTTGCTCAGATGACGCACGTTTTCTTTCGATTTCAACATCTTGCAAAATCTTCATTGTAAAAATTCATTTGTTAATACGTAAAAGAATCTTATTCTTGAATGATCTGATTTGAGTCTTCTCAATAAGTTAACAAATGACTTTAGTCGTTGAATCGATTTTTGATATTTCGAGCTTGATGTGACTTTGCTCTCGAGCGATTGCTTCATTTCAAGCTGTCATTACTTTCTTACATTCGACTGTCTCGATCATTCGAAGCAATTTTTTCACTCGTTTCAAGTGTTTCGACTCAGATTGTTTGTACTTCGAGCTGATAACAACGAGATAATTTCGCTTCTTAAGTCAAGCATCTTGAAAGTTTAAATGCAATGAAGACTTTCAGTTTAATCTTTAACTCTTCTTGAGTTCTTCTTGATTTTGATCAGACTCATCATCTGAAATGTCTTCAGATACACGACGCTTTTTAATTTTAAGCTTCTTGTTTGATGACAGAATCATATTTACTATCTGTCGTTCACTTTTTTCTCGACGTTCTAAATCAACTAGACGCTCAAGATAATGATATCAAAGTAGAACATCGTTTATCTGCTTCTCTAATGTGTCTCGATTTGAGACGAGACAATCTGCATTGTACATCATGTATATTTCACAGTCAGAATCGTTTTCTTGCTGTCGAGATGACTGCAAACCTTTAGTGATCATAAAGAAAAACATAAAAGAAATGAAAATTCTCACTTATTTCATTGACTGCAATAAAACCTCGATTTTGATTCTTTCATTCTGTCATGACGTGAATCAATTGCTCTTTGATGATCAACATCATCTCTGAATTTGATATGTCTTCAGCAAGAGAGTCATACTGTCGAATGATGACACATTCGAGATTCACATTAAACAGCGTTCAGTGACTTTGAAAGCAGCATGAAAGAATGATGCAATCGTGATCGTGACTCAATGATCATTGCATCTTCAGATTGAATTGCTGATTGCTGCTCTTAAATGATGCATAGAAGCTGTGTAATATCAAAGTCGTTTTTGATCAATTGAATGAGAATAATAACGATATCAGGTTGAAATTAGTGAGTCATTCTCTCTGTTGAAAACGAGAGAAGAAATAATTGATTTCATTCGAGTTGATGATCTTCAAGCGTTCATCATCGTTGACAACGAAGATTTTTCCGCGATATTGATATTCACAGCGTTGAATCTCTTGCTTCAGCTTGTCTCGAGTTGAAATTTCAACATTCGTTCTAGTGATCTCAACATCAGTTGTCGTGATAGAGCTTTCACAAGAAACAGCAGTCACATCGAACTGACTATCAGATGCTGATGATTGATCAACGATAATGATTTTCTGTTCAGAGACAAAAGATTTCTGAAATATTTCTGACATAAGCACTTCTGACTTCAAGTGTGAGCTTAATGTTAAAGATGATAGATCGTTCACTGATACTGTCTTGCGTGATCTTGTGATCATGTTTGAGAAATTCTGAAGTGAGACATTAGTGATTTCATGATTGAACTGCAGCTGCTTGTGTTTCTTCTTTTGACGCTGCTGTTTCTGTCGAGCTTGCTCTTTGAGTTTCATTGTCACATTTTTCAGACTGTCAAGAAGTAAGACATAGTTTTTCTTTGAATTCAACTTCAAGTATGCAAAGAGAAGCTTCACTATCTCGCTCAATGTTTATATACAAGTCAGCTTAAGAATTACTCAGACTGCATAGCATATCAGAGATGAATCTTTCAACATCTGACTCATTTGTGTCATCATCAAACGAAGATTGATCTCATGAAAAGAGATACAGAAACATGTGATTGATAATGCGTGCGCGCATTATCAGTCACGTGATATAGGTTTCGTACTGTGCAAGACAGAATTTCTTTGAATCTGATCATCAAATGATGAATCTATGTCGACGAGTTCATAACTCTCTTGCCTGTCTCTGAATTTGTCTCTGTGAGTGTATGAATTCTTTAGATCAGATATCAAAGCATGTATTTTGAGAGTTGTAAAATTTCTGCGAAAGTTCACTTCATCGTCGATAAGCTTGAATTTTCATCGAAAGAAGCTGAGCAGAGAACAATAAGTTCATGACTCAGTCTTGACTTCGTCTCAATGCGCAGTCACTTGAAAAGAGAATGTGAAAGAATTGCTGATCGACAGAACAAAAGTCAATGAAATTATGCATATGTTTATTAATAAAATGCTGATATTGTTCTGAATGTGTTCACTCTGCTATCGCGATCATATGCTTTAGACAGCTCTATTTTTGCGTTTCATTCTCTGCTGTTCTTCTCACGATTCTTTCACTGTTAATCTTTTCTTCTGTAACAATCTCTGTCAAGCTCGTTGCAAAGAACATCGAAAAAAATGACTTGTGCAAGATTCACACTTTCAAGCGACGATTTTGCATCGCTCTTTCGACTACTAGATCACTACGAATTCTTTCGTCAATCATGAAGAAATTCTATTCTGCTTGACGATCATTTATGAAACTGTCTTGTCACTATTGTTCATATTTTGTTGTATTGAATTGATTTAGAATTCTGATTCAATTTTTCAGATAACGCTCACAAATTACTGCATCAATTGTGCATCATTTCTGTCTCAGCTCTTATCTTTGCGTCGATCATATTGCTGTCGCTCTTTTTTATTTCACTTTCTAGGTAAAAATTCTGAGAACAATGAAGGTCAGAACTGAATTTTCGAGCATTCAAAATATGTAAGATCATGATCGATTTGTGCTTCTTTCTGTCTATAAAATTCTGATCAGTCTCGTTGATTCAATATATCATTGTTTTTTTAGTCACGTATTTCAGAAGTCTGTCATTGATGATTTTTAATTCTAACTTCAGTGTCATCGCAGCAATCAATACGTCTTCTGAAGCAACTCAAGATAGTCAGAGAACGTCGTTGCATTCATTTATAGCGTCTCTTATCGTTTCAGCATCAACATTCAACGCTGAGATTATTCTTTTCATTTTATTAAAGAATAAACTTACGCAGTTGTAGTGAGTCTTCATCATGTTGAAGTCTATGATCATTGACTAACAAATGTCAGTCAGTCTTGAACATATTTTGTATCTGAAAAACAGCGCGCTAAAGTATTTTCTTTCGAGTTATTTTTCTGAATTCTCGTTGTATTTTGAACATCAGATTGAGTCATTCTTCAGAAGTTCAATCTTGATGCTTTTTTCTTTCTTCGCTATCTTTGTACATTTCTGAAAATATTTGTTTCTCTAAGTTTAATCATAATTCTCATTCTGATGTCTTTGAATCTTGTTTATGAAAAAAATGCATCAAATGAAGTTCAAGATCTGAATAGACTCAGTTGAGCAAACATGAGACTGATACACATCAGCTTCTACTGAGCTCATCTGATAATGATCTTGATCGTGATTATCTTCATATGTCACACAATATATGCGAAATTAATCGAGTATATTCGTATTTGACAGACGTATCTTGCATCATCAGAGCATCGTTTTCAAGTCTTCGCAAACACTATTCTTGTGATGAATATTCTCAGAAGATTCTTATCTATTCTCGTTCTGACTCGTCTCTACGACGTATTCTCTGACGAAGTACGCGTCATATGAATCAACAGAGATCTTTTCGAGCTATTCAAAAAGATTCTAGAGCAAAGAAAGATAGTCTGCACACTGAAGATTGCGAAGACGAAGCTTTTGTGATTGACGATGAAATTCACTGATGATCGAAAAGATCATGATCTTACGAAAGTCGAGATGAGCGATTCAAGTCACACGTATGTTGAAAGTGAAGAATCTCTCTGAAAATGATATCTAGGCGAAAAGAATCGCGATTACATGCGTCTTTCAATTTTCAATCTCATCTGAATGTCATCAATATCTTTCGTGAAAACAAAAGTTGATACTCTCTATCACTGTTGACAAGAAATGACTCGTTTGAACAACGAGATCGATCAGAATCAGTGAGAGTCAGAAAGATACTCTTTAATGATTTCAGCGTTTATACAATTCAACATTCAAGAGATCATGTATATGACTTGTCAATTTATCATTCGATGTACACTCTTGTGTTTTAGATCTCAATATCTCGAAGCTTTGTCAGTGAATGTCAAATGAAAAAACTTGTTTAAGAACTGATGAAATCGATACACATGAACTGTTCTGATCATTATCTTCATCATTGCACTTATTCTAGCATGATCTATTTCTGTCATTTTCACTGATCTCATATTTCAGATTGCTTATCTTACGACTTTGTTGTCTTGACTGCATTGAATCAATACGCTTTTGACATGACTGTTTGACTGCATTCAAGATGTTTTATCACAGCTAATTCTGATTGCACTTATCACGCTGCTGTCATATGTATTACGCATCATCACAGAACGTCGAGATCTGCTGACGAAGATAATCATCGAGCTTTCTCTACAGAAGTATTATTTCACTTTTTTGTTCATACAAGTCTTTCTGATGATCTTTCTGTCTTCGAGCATCACGATCGTTATTCAAGAAGTACTTCATGATCTCAATTCTGTATCAATGATGCTAGTCACAAATCTTCTCAACACGAGCAACTACTTCTTCTCTTATCTAATGTTGCGATGCTTCTCGATAAGCGCAAGTTTCATTCTTCAAGTGAAACAACTAATCAATTGATATACTCTCGTCTCAATCATAAATACTACGTTGAGACAGAAATGAAAAAAGCAGACAGCTTTGTCTCAGATGCAGTGAGACATTCTTTTCTCAATTTATATCAATTTAGCTTGCATCAATAAGTCGCTCTTGTATCACTCATGTATAATCTTAACATCATGTCAGAGCTTATCTACTCAATCATTGCTTCGTTAATTCTCTTGCTCAGTTTCATCATCTTTGATCTTTTTTGAGTGATGTTTCGCTACAATCTGCTCTACATCACAGTTTTTCAATCTAATACAAAAGATTTACTCTATTCAACAACTCTGAATCAGCTGTTCACGAGTGTCTACGTTTTGAAGCTCTGCATGATAGATCTGTTCTTCTTAGTGCGTGACAATCATAATAGAGCAATCTGCGTCGATCAAGCTATGATCATGATTATCGCTACGACGATGATACTTGTCTTTCAATTGATCTTGAATGACGTCGTTGCTTCACTTCTTCGATTTATGTCTCAGACTGCAATGAGAAAGAAGAAGAAAGAATCGAAGTATCGCGAAATGAGAACAAGTAATCATCTTCGAAGTCTTCTACGAAAATGTTTCAATTGACTTGATTGAACGAGAGAATCAAGTTCTATCAATGAAATCTTCTTCAATATGCATAGTGAGATGAAGAATTTTACATCGAACGAACGTGATAATCTTGCTTCGCTGACGTTTCAACATGAATCTCTTCGCATTCAAAAATCTGTGATATGAATTTCAGATGATTGTTTTAAAATCAGTGATGATGAGATATTGCACATCAAACAACGCTACGACAATGTGAAAATCATTAATGAGCATGCAGATCTAGATGAAAAGAAGAGAGTGACAATCACGCAAATCATCAGTGATTTTTCAGAAGTAGAATCAATGAAGCTTTAAAGCTTTGCTTATCAAAGTTTAGCGAACAATTCTTTAGTTTTATTTATATGAAGCTTTTTACATTTGAGCAAGATCAAGAACATCGCTACTGTTTCAAAGTTGCATTCACTCTCAAATGAGTTTTAACCTTCTCACTTCTCTTCTCTTGATTAAGCTATTTGTAGAATGTCTTGAAGTATGTATCTTGTTCAAATAAATGAAGATTTCTTTTGTTGATCAACTGCTGAAAGTCTGATATCATCTCATGTAAACAAAATAGAGCATGCAACTGATATAAGAAATGAACGCATCTGTTGATCAGAGTGTTGCAGCGAAAGATATTATTGATCAACTTGTCAAATAATGTTTACGATCTAAAGCATGCTGTCTACACTATCAGTCTCTAATTTTCAAGATACTCTTGATCTAAAGACTTCAGTCAATGAATCTGAAAAATGATCTGAGAGTGTCAATCTTCTTCATAAATTTTCTCACTCTTTAACGTCATTCACTTATTCTTCTTTTGTAGTCTTTTCAGCTCAACTTGTACAACGCAATCTGATGCATCTTTGAGCTACTTCTGTGATCTCTCTCTTTCGTTTGCTTTCAGTATCATGTGTGACTCGACAAGATGAGAAGAGCAGCTGAAGACTTGTCATTGAAATGAAGATGATGCATGTGATTCTTGAGATTCTTTCGTCGCAAGAGAGATAATTACAAGCTACGTTTGTCGATTACATGAGAACAGAACAATAGATTCTTGTTCAGATTGTGTTGTTAATGCACATCTCTCTCGTGTCTGTGTAGTTCGCTCAGATATGTGAAATCTTTAACTTCTGCACATTTCGATTTCATGCATCTACAAGATCATTCGTGCTTGTGAACATGCTTTCTAATATCATCGTTAGCAAGATGATTCACGCTCAGAATCAAGAGAATTACTCACTTTCATTCACAAGTTCGATCAAACGTGATCATCTTGTCACAATTGCAATAAAGCTTGTCTTCTGCATTTTTCTAGCGACTGACGAGCGAAAGTCTGTATTCTAGACAAGCTCGCTAGATCGAGATCTGATTGTGAGCTATGTACTAGATCGCTGAAGTGCTGAATACGAATTTTCAATACTTTTGATGTCTTGAGAATGAACAAGATTCATTCTGACTGTTCTTTGCATAAATATATTTCTGTTACGTAGCTACTTTTTGTATAATCTAGCGTTGTGAGCTTTCAGTGACTGTGTTTGCGCTAATCTTTCAAGACTTAGAATATTATCTTGTTCTTCTGAACTACTCTTTAGATCTCTCGAAGATTCAATTCTGCTCTATTTTATGAGATGAGTCTCTGACAAGAGACTTGATGACTTGCTTCAAGTTGCATGCGTGTGCGCGCGAACTCAGATGATCAATCAGTACTACAGTCAATATATGTTCTCGACTGCAGTACATGAGAAACGTCACGAATGCTTTGCGAAGCACGCGATGCACAAAGGCAAAACATTTGTATTGATTGATATATGAATCATTTCGAGAACTTCACGTTCATCTGAGGTTCAAGCAGAGCTGTAAAGTAGGCAATCGTTGCAAAGAAACACAGAAGTACAGAAGTATACAAGCGCGTATGAAGCACAGAAGCACAACTAGCAACAAGACAATTAAACGCTACTCAGACTTCGAGTACAGAAAGAAGTTGCAGAACAACGATAAGCGAATGAGTCACGAAAGCATTCGCTGAGCAGAAATCAACACAAACGAATCGCAACGCGATCAAATGAAACAGTTTCTTTTGCTAGATCTGTAAAGCTTCAAAAAAGAATGAAAAGATTGAGAGTATAATAGATTGCAAAAGTCATGAAGTATGAGATCAAAGAGAAAGCACATGATAATGATTTATCAACTACTAGAGACAGAGCTGAGATGATACTGAATGATTGCAGAAGACACAGCACTCATACAAGCAAGAATTTATGAACATTCACATTCAAAAGCGCAGTTAGAGAGTTTGAGTTAAATCAAGAAAGAATGACATCATATGACTTCATACAAGAATGCTCTCATACGCATTCAAGAAGTGACGTTCTCTATGCATCACAAAAGAGAGCGAAAGCTCAACTTTTTTTCAAGATAAGTCATTTTTTGAACAATCTGAAATCAGAATGAAAACTTTCTATCAGATTGCTTTCTTGAGACTCGCGACTCTGATAGCTGCAACTTCATTCAACTGCTCATTGACTCATACTGTGACAGTAATTCTCGAGAATCGAAATTTCACATTAATTTCAAGTATCGTTTCAGTTACGAGTGCTTCAGACGCTGAAAGTACTGCAACTACGAATGACTCAGAGAATTACATGATGATCTCGATGATCAATATGTACGACAATCAATTATCTTTCTTCTTTGATTCAAATGCTGATGATCTCTCTTCGATAGATAATTCTTCAGTCATCATACTTTCTGATAATGTCTTCACTCAGTATGCTTTTTCAACTGAATGAGCAGAAAGAGTATATGTGAACTCAAATCTCAATCTCGATGACAGCAAGATTGAAGACAGCTATACGAGTTCATCTGATATTGATGTTAGCTATGTGAATGACTATTCTGTACTTATAACGTGCTCTTTCAAAAACACAGCAGTGTTCAATTGCAACGTTGATTTATTCAAGCAGTTGAGTATCTCATGCAACGATCAAGTCAACGATTTTGTCTGCTTGAACTTTGCTCAGAATATTGTCAATGAACTCACTTCATCATTTTTCGCAGTTTGTGCGAAGACAGTCTACATCTATTCGAACGATAACGACGTCAATGTTAGCAATCTCAAGAGTATCTTGATTTCTTGTTGCGTTGATGTGTTATGTCAAGCACTCTCACGACAATTTAAATGAAATAATACACAACATGTTGAACGTATGCGAATTAGAGACATAGAGTCACATCTTCTAGAAAGAATCGCCTTCTCATCATTACTGCTTTCATTTTCGCGCAAGCTTCAACATCGTCATTACTTGTCGCGATATCGTATTCACGAATAGATCAGCGATGCAAGTAAGATGATTTCACACAGCGCATATTAGCAGCTTCTAAGAATTCGACGATAAATGCTCTCTGAATAAATTACATTGACGTGAGAAATAGCTGATTTATCATGATCATTGAAAATATATGATCTGCTTATGACTTAGATAGAACTGCGATTGAATACATTGATGATCATCGCTTTGCTTGTCGTGTGATGAGAAATTCTTCTAAATACGTCGCTTGTCAACGTATCGTCTTAGTCTTCGTGCTTTTGCACGATCTATTTATTGCTAGTTCATACTTTCGCTTACGTGTTGACGAAGATGAAAGTGTTTGATGTCACTCTTCACTGACTTTCTATCATTATCAGAATCTTTCTGTTTCATCACTGAAGAAGCTTGATCAATCAGTCTTTCGATTCTATGAAGCTGTTGATCTTGCAAGAAAGACGCAGAATGCAATGAAAAGACTTCAATGAGTGATATTTGATGCGCAGAGAAAGATTGACATCGAATATTGCAAGCGAGTCAGAGCATGATATTGAGACGAAGAGTACGTAGACTGATACTAATGCAAATGAGTGTTACGAGCGTATCAAGACTGAACAAGACTGAAGTTCTAATCAATTCGCAGTGAACGCTAGCGAGTTCTCTGCGTAATGATTAGAACTAATCAGCGAGCTAGTCAGATATGACTCAGATATGACTCAGATATGACTCAACACTCTTTTTCTTTCTCAACATTCTTTTCTTTCATCAACATCTTGTTCATCTACATCACATTCTTCTCGTGTCACAAACACATTTCTTTCGAGTCTAGC
>JAABUR0100000349.1_pt1 | contig 103684 bp, 93 predicted proteins | sample 5560091 | NCBI WGS metagenome assembly JAABUR01 (sample SAMN10711879, study PRJNA513375) | rock metagenome | isolation source: Antarctica rocks | place: Antarctica: Victoria Land, University Valley sud | reverse complement strand
GGACCGTGATCGCCTCTTCCAGGGACGCGAGGGCGGGAGTATGCTGCGCTTGGGCCATCCGAGGTTCCTTTCGTCGAGGGTTCGGATGGCTCCTGTTCTACCGTCAATCCACGCAACACGCATCTAGTTGTCAAAGCTGGCAAGGAGAGTCTGCATGAACCCGCACGAAAGATGGTGCCACAACCGACGCTGCCGCGCCTACGGCCGCCCCGGCGAAGGCCACATCGTGATCCACAGCCAAAAAGAGCATCGCTACCGCTGCAAGCGCTGTGGCCGGACCTTCTCCGCCACCAAGGGCACCGCCCTCTACAGGATGCACAAGCCTACCGAGTTGGTTTTGACGGTGGTGACCCTCCTGGCCTACGGCTGCCCGGTGCAAGCCATCGTCGCCGCCTTCTCCCTCGACGAACGAACGGTTCCCGCTGGCAGAGGGAGGCTGGCTCTCAGTGTAGGCGGGTGCACGAGCACTTCATCGAGGTCGGCAGGGTCCAGCTTCTACAGGTCCAGGCCGACGAGCTCCGCGTAAAAGCGGTCGGCGGGATCTTCTGGCTGGCCTGTGCGTTGGAGGTGAGAAGCAGGCTGTGGTTGGGCGGCGTCATTAGTGAGAGCCGCGACCGAGGGCTGATCCGTTCCGTGTTTATGCGGGTGCGCGAGTGTGGCTCGGTGAGCAAGGTCTTGCTGGTAACCGACGGACTGGCAAGCTATGCTAGGCAGGCCCTGCGCATCTTCAGGGAGCCGCTGCGCACCGGGAAAAGAGGCCGTCCGAGGCTGGTATTGCCCGAGGGGGTCATGGTGGCGAGGGTCAAAAAGCGCTACCAGCGTCGGCGGGTAGTGGAGGTCATTCGGGAAGTTGTGCGGGGCACAGAGGGAGCGGTACACTCTCGGCTACAGCAGACTCAGCACTCGGCGGAGGCACTGATCAACACTGCCTACATAGAGCGTTTGAACGCCACCTTCCGGGCACAGCTGGCACCCTTGGTGCGCCGCACCCGTGCCGGGGCACATAAACGGTCCACGCTGGAGGCAGGGATGTGGCTGGTGGGCAGTTGCTACAACCTCTTGTGGGTACATCGGAGCCTCGGAGAGGGATGCACTCCAGCGATGGCGGCACGGATCACCGATCATCGCTGGACGATGGAGGAGTTGTTGACTTTCCCGGTAGTACCTGCGGAGTTGCCCACCTGGCGCGGGCGGAAGCCTGGGTGGCTACTGGAGGCCGAGCGTGCAGCATGACCACGGTTCAATGTGGCGCTACCCAACATGTGGCAAAGAGATCTTTATTGCCATTAGAAGCCTCGTCTACCGTAGGATCGGCAATCGAACTCCCATCGACCACAACATGATAGGCATTGCATCCAACAGGCTGGGACCCATATTCGCTCTCTATTTGGAAGATTTCAGCTTTACAGAACGGGCGATCTCTTTGTCGTCTTTGACTATATAGTCGACCTCAGCCCTTTGTCCCTTTTTCATGTCTTCGGGTGCGGCCGCTTTGCCATCCAACGTAGGCTTGAGACTCTTAGGATTGAACCTGATTAGCAAGCCTTGTTCGTTCTTGGGTTTTAGTACGAACCTTCTAGTATCTATATCTACCCTAATTATGGTCCCAGTTACCGTCGTCATCTTCAGCCCATTCTTTCCCGTCCGGACACTCTGCTCAGATTGTGGTTTTTGCTTTCCAGCATTTCCCTGGCTTCCACCACTACCACTACATCCGACTGCCGCACTTGCAATAACAACTACGATAACAAGAGCGCGCAATGATCTCGAATACCTCACAAGTACTCCTTTACTATAACCTCACAAGTACTCCTTTACTATATTGTCAATCCTACTTGTTTGTCTAGCGACAAGATAGCATAGGAGTTACGCCCATAAATTTCTGTAAATTGGTCCATTGGTCAGCTGCGTCAATTCACCACTAACTGACTAACATAGAGCTTACAAATATACTGCGCCGTGACGGCGCGTGTAAAAGGAACTCCGGCGAAGGCGAGAAATAGCGTGAACATTCCGCTCCCCGACGAACAGATGCAGGCGGCCGTGGGCAAGACGCCGAGCGCGTTCGCGTACCTCGAAGTAGGGCGCACCATGAAGGAAGACATCGTACTCTACACGGGGATCGGTCCCACGGCCAGCATACTCGATGTAGGGTGCGGGTCTGGGCGGATAGCGAGGCACTTCGTGGACCTGGTCCAGCCGCCGGGACGCTACGTCGGCATGGATGTAGTCAAACCGTTCGTGGGCTGGTGCGAAGAGAATATTTCTCCGGCGAACCGGGCCTTCAGTTTCTACCACCAGGACATTTACAACGGTCTCTACAACCCGGAAGGCCGGCACCGGGCCTCGGAGTACCGGTTTCCCTTCGAGGACGAAAGCTTCGACCTGATCTTCCTCGCCTCGGTCTTCACGCACCTGCTTCCAGAGGACGCCCTCAACTACCTGAAGGAGATACGCCGTCTGCTCAAGCCTGACGGACGCTGCTTTTCTACCTGGGTCCTGCTGGGCCACGATATGGAGATGAGCTATATGGGAGCCAAAACCCTGGAAGGCAAGGTGGGTTACGGGTTCAGACATTGCCTGGAGATGCTGGAGCGTTGCGAGCTTACGCTTGCGGAGGAACCCGTCATAAAAAGGTGGCGCGGCAACAAAGAGAGCCCCTTCCGGTTGCAGGGCCTCTTGCTGCTGGAGAGAACGGCGCCGGTCGCGCACGAATCACTACTTTCGAGGTATGAAACCCCGGCGGCGCCAGAGGGCGGCGAACTAGAAGAAGCTAGGGGTACAGTACAATCCTTCGACCCCATATCCAACTCGGTGACGCTCCTGGTCCGAAGAGACGTCGAGAGCTTCCGGCTCGCGGGAGACACCACCATCCAGGCAAACGGTCAGAGGGCCGACAGCTCGGTCTTTAGAGAAGGGCAGCGGGCCTTGATCCGGTACGCCGAGAACGCCGAAAACGAGAAGGTCGCGCGCGAAGTAGCCGTCAGAGACCACCCCCGGCCGGAGAGCGTCTCCGGAATCATCGAGTCGATAGACCTCGAACGGGGCTACATAACGCTTAATTCCGACAGGGAGTTCATCACCTTCGAGTTCCAGCCGGAGCAGACCCAGTTCCGGATCAACAGGAAAGCGGCTGACGCCAGCGAGCTAAGGGAAGGCCAGAGGGCCTCGTTTCAGTACATCCCCAGGGTCTTATCCATCAACTCCCGCGACCTGCGAAGAGATCCAACGACGCAACCCGACGCCGACGAAGAAGCGTGAGCAACGACGCTACCAGTCGTAGCCCTCTTCGTAACCAAGCTCGATGAGCAAATCTCCCGCTTCCTGCTTGAAGATGCTCTTGTCCCGTCCGGTGAAGATGTTCTTCCAGTCGCCAGTTACACCCCTCCTCAGTAACGCGGTCGAATCTTCCTGACCCCGCTCCCGTCCTTTCGCCCACCTCTCGAAGCTGGCCGCTTCCACGCATTGCTTGACAATTTGCTCGTCGGCGTCGGCGCCGAGGAACTCGAACAGACGCCGGGCCTCTTGCTCGGTCCGGTCCAGAAGCTCCTCGTAGCGGACCTCCACGTAGTTCTCTCCCAGCAGTTCCGGTCCGTCCTTGATAGCACGGCCTACCTGCGTGTTCCAGATCTCCGCGAGGTCCCTCATTCTCTGTTCCGTGAACAGTTCTCCGCCCGCTTCGAGAAACTCTTGGGGGTTTTCACGGTAGGCATCGCGTCTTAGTTGTTCCTCGGGCTCCAGGTCGCGGTAGCCTCCGAGGCCTATCTGGTGGTTCCAGAGGTGATGCATCGTGGAGATCGCCACGTCCCGGCCGTCGCGGATGATGTGAATGACTCTGGCATCCGGGTAGATCCCGGAGATCTCGGCCAGTATCTCCTCGCTCAAGAACGGTGTTTTGTCCCCCACGATCCTCTTGCCGGTCTTCGAGAGCCGCCCGGTCAGAAAGTATTCGGTCGCCACGCGAGTCAGGTTGTCCAGGTGCTCGTCTTTATCCTCGTCCCTGGTCCAGACGGACCTGTCTACCCAGGCGTTCAGGTACTCCGCGTCCAGGATGGCCCTGTAGAGCGAGCTAGGCTGGAGCGTTCTGGACTGCATACGCTTTATGTCCTCGCGCCTGTAGTTCCGTCCGAAGATGCGGCCCTCCCCCCGGCAGAGCACCTCAGGATGGGAGTCGAGCATCCTCATTAGCCAGGAAGTCCCGGATTTCGCCTGCCCCACGAGGAAGAAGACCGGCGCGCCGTCCGCGGATGGGCTGGCTGTCCGCGCCAACTGCTTGCGCAGCGTTTCGATCTCCTGGTCTTTCCCAGCAATCTCCTGTTGGGCGTCCTGCAAGCGCTGCCGGAGTGCCTCTATCCTCCGGTTCTTGGTCCGCAACTTCTCCCGGAGCCCCGGCTCCTCTTCCCCGCTACGGGTCAACTCTTCTCGTTTCGGTGAGAGGCTCGAACACCGGCGGCGCTACCAATCGTAGTCTTTCTCGTAACCAAGCTCGATAAGCATATCTCCGGCGGCCTCTTTGAAGACACGCCTGTCTTCCTCGTTGAAGACGTTCCTCCAATCACCAGCGATGCCTTTCCTTAAGAACGCCGTCGAGTCCTCCTGGCCGCGTTCCCGGCCATCGGCCCGCCTCTCGAAGCTGGCCGCTTCCACGCATTGCTTGACAATTTGCTCGTCGGCGTCGGCGCCGAGGAACTCGAACAGACGCCGGGCCTCTTGCTCGGTCCGGTCCAGAAGCTCCTCGTAGCGGACCTCCACGTAGTTCTCTCCCAGCAGTCTCGGGCCGTCCTCCATCGCGCGGCTCACCATCTCCGCCCAGTTCCTGGCGGTTCCCGCGAGTTGTCTACCTGCAAAGATGCTACGCCCGCTCTGTACGAAAGTCAGAGGATCCGAGCGATATGCCTCGCGAGTCTCGATCTCCTCGGGCGTCAGTTCGTGGATACCGCCCTCGTGTTTGGCATGGTTCCACATATGATGCATCGACGAAATCGCCACGTCCCGGCCGTCCCGGATGATGTGGATGAGCTTTGAGCCAGGGCTGATCTCCGCGACTTCGCTGATGAGCTCCAGGCCGGTAAAAGGCGTCTTGTCGCCCACGATTTTCTTATTGGTCTCCGAGAGGCGTTTTTTTAGGAAGTAGTCGGTAGCCAATCCGGTAATAGCAGCCAGGTGTTCCTCGGCGTCTTCACCCCGCGCCCAGACCGAAGTCTCTATCCAGGCCCTCAGGTACTCCGCGTCCGCTATCGCACCGTAGAGCGATCCGCGTCGTGTGGTGCGCGCCTTGCCTGACTTCTCTCTCATGTAGTCGCGCCCGAAGAACCGGCCTTCTCCCCGGCAGAGCACCTCGGGATGGGAGTCGAGGATTCGCATAAGCCACGAAGTCCCGGACTTTGCCCGTCCCGTGAGAAAGAAGACCGGCACGCCGTCCCCGGACGGGCCGGATGCGCGTGCCTCTCCGCGGGACTGAGCCAGCTTTGCGCGAAGCTCCGCGAGCGCCTTCTCCTCGCTCGCCACCTGCTCTCGAAGACGCCTTAGCTTCTGGTTCTGACGCTTGATCCTATCCTGTACCGGGACCGCCTTCTTCTCGGGAGTAGCCGCCTGCGGCCCGGTCCCCAGCCGACTCTTAAAATGGTTCATCCCGCGTGTCCACAGGCTATTGAGATCCAGCATCAGTCACCTCGCTTTGATCCGCAAGCATCTCATCATGCCAGGAGCGTAGAGCATCCTTCTTTTTCTCACCAAGACGCTCGTAGAGGTTCAGCATCTCGTCCACGCTGTCTTCGACCGTCCTGACGTCTCCGGCGTTTTTTTCGAGATCCGCCAGCAATCCGGGCTCGTCTATCAGGCGCTTTAACTGACGCGCCAGGTCCTCCGGGTCGCCAGGAGCGAAGAGCAGACCGTTCTCCCCGTGCCGGACGATCTCCGCCATGCCGCCCAGGTTCGTCGCCACCACCGGAATGCTCGCGGCCAGCGCTGAATATATGACTAGCGGAGCGTTCTCGTACCACGTCGAGGGGACGACCAGCACGTCTATCTTTCCAAGTTCGGCGACCATCTTCTCGTTCGGGAACGACCCGGCGAAGTTTATCCGGGTATCGCCGCCAGCCTGAGCGTACACCTGGCGGGCATAATCCGGGAACCCCTTAAGGTCGCCGCAGACCCGGAGACTAATCTCACCGTCCCTGGGAAGTTTCTCGAAGGCTTCCAAGAGTACGCCGAGACCTTTGTGGGGATTGACGGCGCCTATGTAGCCTACACGCAGCCCACCGGGTCCCGCGCCGGGACGCTTCGCCTGCCGGAAGCCGGAGCTTTCTATACCGTAAGAGGATATGGTCACCAGGTCCGGGTCTATACCGTTGTTGGTGAGCATCTGGTGCATCAACCTCGTCGGGGCGAGAATGGCGTCCACCGCGTTGAAGCGCTCGCGCATGACGCCGGTTCGGGCGAGCATCGCGCGAACCAGCGCCATGTTCGGGTGCTCGTCCTCGCGCTTCGCCAGGGCTCGCTCGGCTATCTCCCGGTAGAACTGCTTTTTGTCGGTGGTGTCGGGGATCGCTTGAGGCGGCAGGAACCTCTCCACTCCGCGGCACTCCAGGCAGTTGGAGCTGATCTCATCCGGTCCCGTGGAAAGCTCGCCGTTGGGTTTCGCCAGGGTGCTTCGAGCGCATATGGCCCAGAAGTCCGTGGACGTAAAGACTACCGGCACGTCCAACTCGCGGAAAACCTCGATCACCGACGTCGAGAGCCGCGAGAGGTGGAACATGTGAACTACGTCGGGCCTTACACGGTTGACGTACCGGCGCACGTGCTCGGCTACGCGGCGGTCGTCGTACTCGCCCCTGAACATCTCCAGGGCCGACTTCCACTTCGGCAACTCTACCGCGTGTACCTTGAGCCCCCGGTAGTCGTAGTCTTCGCTGTGGAGGTCTATGGACTTGCCCTGGGAGGTGGGGTCGGTGGTCAGCACGTGGACCTCGTGTCCACGCTTGAGCATCTCCAGCCCGGTGTCGCGGGTCAGCACCTCGGTTCCGTAGGAGTGTTTGGGCAGGAACTGGTGGACCACGAGAAGCATCCGCATTTCTCTACGTGCCCCGGATCGGGTTGTATCCGGCGGCGGTATCGTCTCGCATTGTCCAGCCGACCTCTGTGTTCAAAATTTACTCATCCACGATCTCGATAACGTACAAGCAAAACACTGGTGTCGAATACTAACTTACTCCAGATCATGAGGAAAGAAAGATCTGAGCGCCACTGTACACTCCGTTGTTTCCCGCGTGCAGAGGAGACCACCGATAGTAGAGCAGCCGGACTAGCTCCTCCCACCAGCGTCTCCACATGTATCCTATCTCTCCTTCGCCGGGTGAGGGTCCGGGGCTACCGCAGACCATCGAAGCATACGGCGTGTAGAGGTTGAGCAGCCCCTTCTCCCGGAGCCTGAAACAGAGGTCCAGGTCGTAGAAGGTGGCTGGCAGCCTCTCGTCGTCGAACCCTTCCGCCTCCTCGAACACGGTAGCGCGCACCACCATGCACTCCGCTGAGGCAGCAGTGAAATTAAAAGGAGCCAGGTCTACCAGCGGCGGAGGCTCTTTATCGAACACGGGTTCGTCGAGGGAATCGACCAACCGGCTCGTCTCGATAAAGGTTCCACCGTGGCGCAGAGTGCCGTCCTGGTTCAGCAACCTGCAGCCCACAGCGCCGACGTCCGGGCGCTGGGCCTGGCTCACCATCTCCCAGAGCCATTCGGGGTTGGTTATCCGGGCCCGGCCGTCAACGAAGGCCAGGTACTCGCTCTCGGCCTTGTCCGCCGCCAGGTTCAGCGCTCGCGCCAGGAAAGGATGGCTTACGTGATCGTTGGATGTAGGCGCCTCATACCCAGCGCTCGCCAGGATCACCTGATGTATCGGGTAGGAAGTCTCCCGTTTCAGTTCTTTCACTAGAGGGACCCCGGCGGCCCCTTCTGGGACGGATACGATCACACTCACCCTGGGCCGTCCGTGCAGGCTCCTGAAAACTCGGAAAGAACCTCTCACCAGCCCCGGCTGCACTGTAGCATCCTCTTCTCGGCGTTCCAGCGCCTCCTCTATGACTCGCGCCGAAGCCCGGCCCGGACTGTTGCCGGACATTTCCAGCTCCGGCAGCTTCCTCCGGTGGTACAGCATCCCCGGCAGATGCCGTATAGAGTCCGTCCTCTCCGAGAGACGCAGGAGGAGGTCTTGCTCCTCCGCTTCGCCGATACCATCTCTGAAGGCTTCGGGTGCTTCGAGGAGGCTTTTACGCATTACGCACATACGTCCGGTGTAAGCGGTGGACAGTAGCAGGTCCGGCGAGTAGTAGGGCTTGAAGATGGGGTCCGAACGCCCACCGCTCACGTCGATGCTGTCTTCGTTTGTATAGATCACGTCGGCCCGAAAGTCCTGAAGGAACTCGACTACCTTGAAAAGAGCATCCGAGGCTATCTCGTCGTCCTGACCGAGTAAGGCCACGTATTCTCCGGTGGACATGGAGAGGGCCGCATTGTACGCCCCTGCCCGGCTCTTTTCCTTCGATAAGCGCCGGACCTTGATCCGCTCTTCGGTGGCGGTGTAGTCTTCGAGCACCTCCGGGACATGCGGTCTCACGGAGCCGTTGTCGCAGACGCAGAGCTCCAGGCGCGGGTATATCTGGCTTATGACGGAGTCGATGCTGCTCTTTATCCACACCTCATCAGCATCGGACACGACGAGGATCAGGCTGATCTTCGGCAGATATTCGAATCCTGCCACCTGACGCCTCATCGCGGCGAGCTCTTGCTGGCTGGCCTCGGTCGTGGATATCCAGGTCTTGTAGTCGGTCTCCGGCAAGGTGGTATCCAACTCAGGCTTTCGTCTTGCCGGAACCGGCGATCCGTCCGAGCCTCATCCTGAACAGGTGGAGCGCGGTAAGTACCTTCCATCCACGAGAGTTGGTGACGCTCGTGAGTTGCTGTCGCATCTGGTCTCTCTCGCCCCTCAGGTTGTTTTGCTCCCGCTGCAAGCTGCTTTGCTCCCGCTGCAAGCCGCCTATGCGCTGCCCCATCTGCGCCCAGCGGGTGTTCTTCGCGTTTACCCGGTCGGCGAGCCTGCGAGACAGGTCGTTGACCTGCGCCTCCTTGCGTGCCAGATCTCCCTCCCTCCGAGCTATCCGCCGTTCGTATTGAGCGATCCTGGCATTCGCCTGCCTGACCTCGGCCGCAAGAGGAAGTATCGCGGAGAGAGTGCCGAACAGAGCGGTGCTCCGAGACGCGTGCTCGGGGTCCCGGCCGGATGACACTATGCCGTCCAGGTCGGCGTTCACGGACCCTTTCAGGGCGACCAGCAGACGCCTGTAACAGGGCTCGACGTTGTCATATTCGTACATGGATTCATTGTAGAAAGCATTGACGTGAGTGAGGAGATCGCTCGTCCCCCCTTCGAGCTTCGGGCCGTAGGAAGAGAGACACGTCATCGCCAGCCAGTGAGGGATGTATCCGTTCGGTAGCACGGAGACCGTATCGCGGTGTCCCTCGAACAAACGGCGGGCATCGTCCAGATCGGGTAGCACGCTGGCTGCTTGCTCGCGCGGCGTGCTTCCGGCGGGGTTCATGGCGCGGTGAAACTCATCCGCCATGCGCCGCGCGCCACGCACCGCAGTGGAGTCGAAGGGAGCGGATAACAACACGCCCCGGTGGGCTATCCGCCGGATCCTGTCCAGATGCGTCTCCCAGGCTCCGGGTTCCAAGTGCTCGTGTACGTCCACGCTGACTACGTAGTCGAAAGCATCATCATCGAACGGAAGCGAGGCATCATCACCTTGCCTGGAAACCGCAGAGCTTTCAGCCTCCGATGGGTCGAGGATGGTAACCTGATCCCCCGGCAAAAAGCTATGGAGAGCGCTCTCACCACCCCCGACCTCCAGAACACGGAGCGGATCTTCACTGTCCCTGAGCCGCTCTATGACATCAGCGATTATCCGGTACCTTTGGTGTTGGTCGAAGGGTAAGCCTAGCTGCCCATCCGTAGCTCGCACAACTAACCTCCCGACCTTATATGGACCGACGTGTAACGATAAATCCAATATAGAGTTCTCGATGAGTTTTTACAAGACTAATCGAGAACTCAGCAGATCCGAAAATCCGCATAGCTCTACCAGTCATCTTCCCTCTCGTAGCCGAGCTTTACGAGCAGATTCCCCGCTTCTTCTTTGAAGATTTTCCGGTCCTCCCCGGTGAGGACGTTCTTCCAGTCTCCCGCCACGCCTTTCCTGAAGAACGAGGAAGGGTCTTCTTCTCCCCTCTCCCGGCCCTTTGCGAGCTTCTCGAAGCTGGCCGTCTCGATGCAGCGCTTTACATTCTCCTCACCAATATCGACGCCGAGTAACCGGAGCAGGCGGGCCAACTCCTCTTCCGGCCTCTCTATAAGGTCCTCGTACCGCACTTCCGTGTAGTTCTCGCCGAGCAGGGCCGGACCGTCTTGCGCGGCGCGGCCCACCCTGGCGTTCCAATCCGAGGCGAGTTTCTCTAGCTGGCCCTCGGTGAAGATGCTCACCCCCGCCTCCCGCAGCTTCCGGGGGTCGGCGCGGTCGGTGTCTCGTCCGGCGGCGTTGCCGAAGTTCCAGGAGTGATGCGCGGCGGAGACGGCGGCGTCCCGGCCATCCCGGATAATGTGGATTACCCTGGCCTCGGGGTAGATGACGGAGATCTCTTTCATTGTTTCGGGGGTAAGGAGGGGAGATTTGTCCCCAGCGAACCTCTTGCCGGTCTTTAGCAGCTCGCCCTGGAGGAAGTAATCCACTGCCATCCGCATCAGGTTGTCCAGGTGTTCGCGGGCGGGCTCGTCGTGGCTCCAGACGGAGCGTTGGATCCAGAACCTCAAATATTCCGCGTCGAGCAAGGCATGGTACAGGGAACTGGGAGGCCGCTCGACACCCTTCCGCCTGAGACTCTTCTGCCTCCAGCCCGCGTCGAAGAAACGGCCCTCGCCCTTGCACAGGACCTCCGGATGAGCGTCCAACATCCGCATTAGCCACGTCGTCCCGGACTTCTGGTAGCCCACGACGAAGAACGCCGGCACGCTCCGGGAGACAGCAGCAGATTCCGGCGCCTCGCCCCGCGCGAGGGCCAATTCCCTCCGGAGCGCGGCTATCTCCACGTCCTTGAGGGCTACCTGCCTGCGGGCCTTGCGTCCCATCCTGGACCGCGCGGCCTTCTCCGCCGCGCCGAGCGCCCTCCTCACGCTTCGCAATACCAGGGTCATCTAGGAAGCGGTTTCCCGCTTCAGGTACTCCGCGAGAGCCTCGCGCCAGTGGCGGAGCTTCGGGCCGCCCAGAGGTGAGAGGACGCCACTCGCCGGGCGGGCAGCCGGGAGCGGGTACTCGGAGCCGGGTACCGGGACGACCTCTACTTCGATGCTGGCGAGGTCGAAGATCTCTTTGGCGAACTCGTACCAGGAGCAAGAGCCCGAGTTGGTGACGTGGTACAGACCGTACCGTCCGGTCTCTACGATCTCCGCGACGCCCTCCGCGAGGTCGCGGGCGTAGGTCGGCGAGATAAACTCGTCCTCCTTGACCTTGAGGGTGTCGTGGTCCTTCGCCACCCGGAGCATCGTGCGGACGAAGTTGTGTCCCCGCCCGTAAACTCCGGCGGAGCGGACGACGTACCAGCGGTTCGTCAGGCGCATGACGTGCTCCTCACCCGCGAGCTTGGTCCGCCCGTAGGCGCTGATGGGGTTCGGGGGGTCGAAGGGCTCGTAGGGACGACCGTCCCTGCCGTCGAAGACGTAGTTGGTGCCGACGTGTAGTAGCTCGATCCCCCGCCGCTCGCAGGACTGCGCCAGGTTGCGCGGGCCTTCCGCGTTCACCGCGTAGGCGGTTTCGAGGTCCGTCTCGCAGCCGTCCACGTTGGTGTAGGCGGCGGCGTTCACAACGAGGTCCGGGGAGTGTTCGTCCAGGGCGCGCTCCACGGATTCCGGGGCGGCTATATCCAGCTCCTTGCGGTTGAGCCCCACGGTTTCGTGGCCTTTTTCGGGTAGGACTTCGGTTAGCTCCAGGCCGAGTTGGCCCGCTGCTCCCGTTACCAGTATCTTCATATTAAGTCTCCACTCTGCTATCGGATAGAGTTTGGATCCAGGCCCACGTCCTCGCCATACCTTCCTTGAGGTCCGTACCGGGCTCCCAGCCCAACTCCGCCCTCACCCGGCTCACGTCGAGCACGTTCTCCGGCACGTCGAGCGCCCGCGAGGGGAGGTATTCTATCGCCGGCCTCTCGCCGGTCACCTCCACGATAACCTCCACCAGCCCATTTAACGAGACGCCGTGTCCGCTCCCGACGTTGAGCACCTTGCGCCGGGTTCCGGGCTCCGCCGCCCGTACGAGCGCGTCCGCCAGATCGGAGACGTATACGTAGTCGCGTACCACCCTCCCGTCGCCCCAGATGTTTATGGTCTGTCCCCGGTACAGGCGGTTCAGGAAGACGCCGATGGCTCCCTGATGGCTCTCCAGGTTCTGGTAGGGACCATAGAGGTTGGAGACGCGCAACGCGGCGTAGTCCAGGCCGTGGAGGTGGTGAAAGAGACCCAGGTACTTCTCTATGGCGAGCTTCACTATTCCGTAAGAGGTTATGGGTTTCGTGGGATGGTCCTCGGAGATCGGGGTAGCGAGCGGCGGCCCGTAGACGGTGCCACCCGATGAGGTGAAGACCACCTTTCGGACCCCGGCCTCCACGCAGGACTCCAGGAGTTGTATCGTGTCGACGAGGTTCGAGCGCACGTCGTAGATCGGGTCGTCGTTCGAGGTCTTTGGGAGCGTTGTGCTGACCAGGTGGAAGACTACCTCCACCCCCTCGACGGCCTCCAGGATGAGCCCGTGGTTCCCGAGCTCGCCCTCCACGTATTCCGCCCCGCGCGGGACGGCCCGGAAACGGTTGGGGCTTCGGTCGTAGATCCTCACGTCGCACCCGTCCTCCAGCAGACGCTCCACCAGGTGCGTCCCCGTAAACCCGTTGCCCCCGACGACCAGCGCCCTCAAGCTCTCATCCTCCGTTCCACCAAAGACTCGTAGATCCTCTCCACCTCGTCCGCGTACTCTCCCACACTCTTGACCGGGCCGATGCCGTTCCGCAGCCTCTCCAGCAGTCCCGGCTCCTCCACCAGCCGCCGTAACTGCCGCGCCAGACTGTCCGCGTCGTCCAGTCCGAAGAGTAGCCCGTTCTCTTCGTGCCGCACGAATTCGGACATACCGCCGAGGTCCGTGGCGACGACCGGCGCCCCGGCCGCGAAGGACTCGAAGATAGCACCCGGAGCGTTCTCGTACCAGCGCGACGGGACGGCCAGCACGTCTATCTCCGCGAACACACCACCCAGATCCTCCCGCGCGAACGTCCCGCGGAACTCCATGCGCTGGTCGCCCCCCGCGAGCAAGCGCAGCTCCTCCATGTAGTACTCGTAACCCTCCGCGCTGCCGTAGATGGCGAGGGTAGCGTCCAGGTCCGGCGCCGCGCGGAAGGCGCGTATTGGCAGATCCGGCCCCTTGTGCGGCGCGAGGGTGCCGACGAACCCGACGCGCAGCGTTCGCGAGGGCCGCCGCTTCTCCCTGGCCGCGGCCACGCCCGAGACGTCTATGCCGTATGAGGAGACGCCAGTCTTCCCGGTCCCGACGCCGTTAGCCTGGAGCAGGTCCCGCGTGAGCCGGGTGTAGGCGAGGACGTGGTCCACGCTCTGCATCTTCTCTTTTATGTACTCCGGCCGCTCCCGCACGTCATGGACCTGGCGCAGGGCGCCAGAATAGCGGGCGAGCGGGGTGCGGGAGAGCAGCCCGGCCAGCTTCGGGACCACACCCGGCGCGTTCGCCGCGCGGCGAACGCGGGGGTCCGGGTTGCGGCTGGCGATACACCGGATGCAGTGGGAGACTTCCGGTCCCTCGCACATTACGCCGTCATGGCGGCGGAGGTCCACCACGGGGCAGACCGTCCAGAAGTCCGCCGCCGTGAAGACGATGGGCAGGCCAAGCTCCTCGAAGACCGGCAGGACGCTCGCCGAAAGCCCCTGCAGGTGCATGGCGTGGACCAGGTCCGGTGTGATCTCCCGCGCGTACTCCCGCGCCCGGCGCGCCAACGCCTCGTTGTGGTAGTTCAGGCGGTACGAGCGTGAAAACCCTTCCTCCGGGCGGCCCACCCGGCGAACGGGAATACCCTCGAACTCGTAGTCTTCGACCTCTCCGGGCCGGATGCCGCTGCCGGGGATGCTCCGCTTTGCGGCGAAGATGTGGGGAGCGTGGCCGCGGGACTTCAGCTCCCGCGCCAGTCCGAGCGTCACGATCTCGACGCCGGCGCGGCTCTCCGGGAAGAACTGGTGGACGGTGAAGAGGACTTTCAAGGTCGAGTAAAAGTCCAGGAGATCATCTTGGGCCGGCGAATACCGCGAGCATAAGCCGGAATTATACGGGACCCTAGATACCCTTGCCGAATAAGCGGTCGAGACGCGCGGCGACGCGAGGGTTCATCCTGGAGGTCCGGTGGCTCTTTACCCCCAGGTAGCTCCCGATCTGTCCGAATAAGGCGTGTCTCAGGGCGGTGAGTGCGAGGTGCGGCGCGCTACCGGCGTCCGGCTCGCGCCGGAGCCGCCGGTAGAGGTACGCGGACGAGCGGAGGGTGTTGAAGAGCAGGCGAGCCAGGTTGGGCGTCGCGGAGATCCCGAACAGTTCGAGGAGGAGTTGCGCGTCCACGTAGTAGCGCCGCAGGTCGTACAGGGCGCCCCGCTCATGCGAATGGCACACGGCGGCGCGCGGCTCGTACACCAGCCGGTAGCCCGCCTCCACGACACGCTTTCCCCAGCGCAGGTCCTCCCCGAAACGGGTCGGCTCGAAGGGCATCTCCTCCCAAATCGCGCGGCGCACGCAGGAGCTTACGTCGTCGAAGGTGGCGAGCGTCCGGCGTTCCGTGGGAAGTAGGGCACGATACCGTTCCGGTCCACCCGCGAACTGTTCCCGGCGTTCGGGGGAGGCGGTGGGCCAGCCGTTCACCAGGACGCGGGTCAGCGCGTCGCTCTCGGGGCGCGGGACCTGGCGCCCGTAGACCCCGGCCACGAGCGGGTTCCGCTCCAGGTCCTCGACCATCGCCGCCAGCCATAGCCCATCTAGCGGTACGGCGTCCTGGACCAGAAGCGCGACGTACTCGCCTTTGGAGAGCGAGACGCCCAGGTTCCGCGTCGCGCCGTGGTCGAACTCGGCGGTGGGGATCCGGTGGACGGAAGCCCCGTACCGTTCGGCGAGCTTGGTGGTGCCATCCGTGGAGCCGGAGTCGATCACCAGTACCTCGTACTCGAAGTCCGTCTTCTGGGCGCGGAGTCTCTGGAGTAGATCCTCGAAACCAGGACCCGCGTTGAAGGTGAGGATGACGACCGAAGCTTTCGGAGGACTCACTTCAGGGATAGAGTTCTTTCAAGAGAGGTCCGGTTACCTCCTCGATTATTTTGACCTGCTTCGAAGTCAGGTCCTCGCGCCAGCCGCCGGGGGTGGCCTTGCGGTAGAACTTGCCCTCTCCCTTCTCCTTCTCGGGGACGTTCTCCCAGGAGTGCTTCTCCACCACCCGCGCCAGGGCTTCCTCGTCGAAGGGTATCTCCAGGGCGGAGCAGGCGCGTCTCATGAAGTTCAGGGTGTCCGCCTTAAGGTCCTCGTAACGGATCAGGACCTTCCGCCCTCCGTGGAAATCGTAGGCGCGTTTAGCGTTGCTAATCTGCCGTACGTAGGCCCTGGCGCGGCCACGGGCGAACTCTTCGGGCCTCTTGCGGGCGAGCCGCTCTTGCCGCTCGGCGTCTTCCGTAACCTCGTACATCCAGTTCCCCCGACGGGTGGCGTCGAAAGCGGACGCCGCCACGTCTCTCGGGTCCCGGACCAGGAGGACCATGCGGCTCTCCGGCAGGGCCTCCATCAAGAGCGGCGCGCCCACGGCGCCGTCCGGCTCTTTTATGATCAGGTAGTGTTCGGAACCGATGAAGGGATGCGCGTACCGGACGCCGTCCAGGACGAAGCTCCTGATGGACCTCGCCCACCCCTTCCGGGTCGGCTCCCCGAGAACAAAGTCCCGCGATTCTAGCTGCTCCTTCTGGGCCTTCTCGTAGAAGTTCCCGAAGAGCTGACCCACCTTCGGCTCCTCCCAGACCTTGCCCCCGGTCAGGTCCACCAACATACTCCTAAGCCATGTGCTACCGCTCCTGCTGGTGCAGAAGATCCAGACAATCCTCTCCGGGTTCACGCCACCCGCGGACTCGCCCGCTCGGTCCCCGGCCAGTCTCTCCCGAAAACCCGACGCGCTCAGGTAGACCCGCTGCCGCGCGCCCAGCGCCCGCTGGTAGAGACGTCGGACCCTCCGGCTCCGCTTCGCCGCCCGACGAAGCGCCCGATCGAACCGTCGGACCCGCTCTCTGACGGCTTCAAGCACCGTTTCTCCCGAACGTCCCCGCCCCGAGGTCCGTATCACGTTTTACGAACATGCCAGCACCCTCCACCGCTCTGACGTACGCTTCCGTGCGCACATGCTCTCACAAAAATCCGCGCCGAGTAGCGCCCCGACCGTGTAACTTTTCCGTCACGTTTTTCGTATTTTTTAAAAACTTTCTAAAAACATTAAAGTTTCTCAGTTTATGGTCGATAATATAGGTGACGAAGAAACAGCCTATTTTCTGGAGGGGAAATATGCGCCTCAAAACAACGGACTTTCTGCACCCATTTCCGGCTTCAGCAATTCGGCTGGCTAGTCCTGTCGGGGATGGGATGGACCAATGATCTGTAATCCGAAAGAGTTCGGCGTCCGTATATCCGTGACAGCGGCTAAACGCCGCTGAGTCGAGAAGGAGGGGAATGACTTCAGATCTTTTCAAGGTACCGTTCGGGTCTGGTGAGGGCGGTGAGATGAATGACGGCATGTCCAGGGCTCGGTTCATCAGGATCAGTAGCGCGGGGATAGCCGGGGCTGCACTCCTCGCGGCGCTCGGTCCGGCGGCCTTGGCGCAGACGGACTCTTCCCTCGAAGCGGAGTTCGAGGAGGCGGCGAAGCAGTACGGGGTCCCGAAGGAGGTCCTGCTTGCGATGGGCTATGTCAATACCCGCTGGGAGATGCCGCCACCAGATACGACTCCCTACAAGGAAGGCGACATCGACGGGCGCGGCACGTATGGGATCATGCAGCTCGTCCAGAACCCTTTCGAGGACACTCTAGGCGCGGCCTCGACGCTGACTGGCATCTCCGAGGAGAAACTAAAGACGGATCGCCGGTCCAACATCCTCGGCGGAGCGGCGCTTCTAGCCGAGTCCCAGGGGAAGGATAAGCCATCCCGTCTCGGCGACTGGTCCGGGGCGGCCGGTGGCCGTGGAGGTAACGGCAAGGAGTACAGGGCCGTGGCCGGTGTAGGGGCCGGAGAACTCTACGCCGAGCAGACCTTCGAGGCGCTGAAGAGCGGAGCTTCAGAGCAGACAAAGAGCGGAGAGAAGGTCTCGTTGCCGGCAAAAAGCCTGGACGCGCGGGTCAACGCCCAGGGAGAGGTGAGCTAGATGTCCCGGGACTACGCGAGAGCGACCTGGTACGGGAACGGAGGCAGCAACTACAGTAGTTCCAACCGGGAAGCTTCCTACGACATAAATACGGTAGTCATCCACATGACGCAGGGCTCGTGGTCGAGCGCCATAAACTGGTTCGCTTCTTCGAGCAACACCGGTAGCTCCGCCCATTACACGATCCGCTCCTCTGATGGTTACATAGGCCAGAGCGTCCACGAGGCGGACATAGCCTGGCACGCTGGCTGGTGGCCGACCAACTGCCACAGCGTTGGCATTGAGCACGAGGGTTACATAAGCGATTCCTCGTGGTTCACGACCGCCATGTACCGCTCTTCGGCCAGGCTGACGGCCAACCTGTGTAAGAAGTACAAAATCCCGATAGACCGGACGCACATCATAGGACACTACGAGGTGCCGGGTTGCTCCTCGGGTACGGGTGGAGGCTCGTCCTGCCACACCGACCCCGGCTCTCACTGGGACTGGGCGCGATACATGAACCTGGTGAGGTACTACGCCGGGGGTTCCAGCACGGCGGCCCCGACCTACGCCCAGGTAGTGGACAACGCGACCTCGGGGCGCTTCTCCGCCTCTAGCCGCTGGATCTCCAGTAACTACCATTCTGGCACCAACTACGGCAGCAACAACCGGGTTTTGCAGAAGCCGCTTTCGGTTTCACGCAATGCCAAGTATAAGATCAAAACCCCGCAAAAGGGCTCCTACAAGGTCTACGGTTGGTGGCCGGCGGACCCCGGCTACAACAATCGTACACGCTTCTACATAAAGACTTCGGGAGGCTGGAAGGCAAAGGTCGTCAACCAGAGGCACAACGGTGGGCAATGGGTTTATCTGGGGACCTACACGCTGGACGCCGGAGACTCCTACCGGATACAGATCTCCAGCAAGAGCAGTGGAACAGGATACATAATCGCCGACGCGGTCAAGGTCGTGTTGCCGTGAGTAGTTAATTAGGTAGCCGGTAGACGGGTCAAACTGGTCTTTGATGTCTGCTACCGGCAGCGGTACCATGTAAGCGCGCACACGACCAAGGAGGGGGAAATGCGCGATAAATCTTTTACGATGCCCTTTGACGCGACTTCGCCTGACGCGATGAGCCGCGGACAATTCTTGAGACTTGGCGGCACGGGCCTGGCGGGCGCAGTCCTACTAGGGACCACTGGCGGCAAGGCTCTGGCACAGACGGGACCTTCCCTGAAGTCCGAGTTCGACTCCGCCGCCAAAAAGTACAACGTCCCGGTGGAGTTGCTTCTGGCGATGGGCTACTACAACACGCTCTGGGAGATGCCCCCACCTACGGCGAGTGACTACCAAAAGGGCGACATCGAGGGACGCGGCGATTATGGGATCATGCAGCTCACCCAGAACCCCTTCAGAGACACTCTGGGCAAGGCCGCGAGCCTGACAGATCTCTCCGAAGAGCAGATCAAGAACAACCGCGCCGCCAACATCGAGGCCGGAGCGGCGTTTCTCTCGGACATCGTTGGTCAGACCAAGCCCTCCGACCTGAACGGCTGGCGGGAGGCGGTCGCGCAGTACGCGGACACGGACCTGTATGCCACTGAAGTCTATAGCGTGCTGAAGAGCGGGGAGTCGAGGACCATCTCGACCGGGGAAAGCGTGGATCTCGCGCCTCAGAACGTGGACATGCCTCAGGTTTACACTGCCATGGCCGACTACTCCGACTATCCGCCGGCCGCCTGGAGACCGGCCGCTCGCAACAACTACACTGGTTCGAGCCGGGAGAGATCCTATAACATAAACAGGATCATCATCCACGTTACGCAGGGTTCCTACGTCGGCTCTATAAGGTGGTTCAAGAACTCGGGCGCCGACGTCTCAGCGCATTATGTAGTGAGCAGGTCTGGTGATGTCTCTCAGTGCGTGCATAACAAGAATATCGCCTGGCACGCAGGCAACTGGACATACAATTGCCACTCCATCGGCATCGAGCACGCAGGCTACGTAAGTGGCTACTTCACACGTGCTCAGTACCGCTACTCGGCGAGGCTAACGGCGTGGTGCTGCAAGAAGCACAAGATCCCCATAGACCGGACTCACATAATCGGGCATTATCAGGTACCCGGCTCTGACCACACCGATCCAGGACCACATTGGAATTGGGACTACTACATGCGCTGGGTCCATTACTATCGCAGACGTTTCTAGAGAGGTGAGTTTCTAGCACGTTTCGGACCTCGAAAGCAGGATAGGCTCGCTTCGAGGCTGGTTGGTCAGTACCGGTATCTTACGATAGACTATCGGCGATTTGGATCCGTACTGCAAACGCGATAAGGACGCCTTTTGAGTGCCAACGCGCCGAGCGTTAAACAAGGTCCTCCGGGGATCATAGGAGATGTCCTGGGCTCCCTCGCCACCTTCTACCACAGGCGGTGGCTACTGAGGTACTTCATACAGCGCCAGGTAAAGCGTAGTTACCAGAAGTCCTTTCTGGGGTCCGCATGGGTGTTCCTGGGGCCGCTGATCTGGGTCGTCTTCCTCTCCATAATCTTCTCTAAGGCGGTCGGGCTGCGGTTCAGGGTGGTGGAGGGCGATAGCTCTCTGAACTTCGGGCTCTACCTGTACTGCGGCCTCTTGCCGTTCATGGTCTACTCTGAGGCACTAAGCAAGGGCCTGAGCAGCATCCGCAGCAGCTCGGGATTGGTGCAGAAGGTGATCTTCCCTCTAGAGTTGCTTCCTTTCACCACGGCGGTCACGTCGCTGGTGGATAAAGCCTTCGGGCTGGGGGCACTGCTGGCCGTCCTCGCGGTACTGGAGCACCGAATCGAGTGGACGGTCCTCCTCCTGCCGTTAGTCATCATACCCCAGCTAATATTCGTCCTGGGCCTGGCCTATCTCATGGCGGTCCTCGGCACGTACTTGCCGGATATCGGAGAGGTCATGCGGCCCTTCGTGCGAGGGACTTTCTTTATCACTCCGATCCTCTGGCCGAGAGACCGGGTGCCGGATTATCTCCATTTTCTGGTCGACCTCAACCCGCTGGCGTACCTGGTGGACGCTTACCGGGACATGATCCTGCACGGTCAGCTACCCGGCGCGATGGCGACCTTGTACTTCAGCCTCTTCGCCGTGGCGCTGTTCATAGTGTCGTTCACGCTGTTCGTCCGGGTCAAAAAGAACTTCGCGGACCTGCTCTAATGCCCGCCATATCTATTAGAGGGGTCAGCAAGAGATACCGGGTCGCTTCGAAAGGCAAGGGGCAGCTCAAAGACATCCTGAGCTTCGGCAAGTCCAGAGACAAGAACAACGACTTCTGGGCGCTCGAAGACATAAACCTGGACATCGAACCGGGTTCCACCCTGGGCATCCTGGGCCGCAACGGGGCCGGGAAGAGTACCCTGCTCAGGATCATCTCCGGCGTCATCCAGCCCACGAGCGGCACGGTCGAAGTCAACGGCCGGATGGCGGCGCTGTTCGGTGTGGGAGCAGGATTCAACCCGGAGTTCACGGGCCGCGACAACGCCATGTTGAACGGTCTGCTCCTCGGCATAGAACGCGATGAGATGCTGGAGCGGTTCGGCGAAATAGAAGCCTTCGCGGATATAGGGAAGTTCATGGACCAGCCGGTCAAGACCTATTCGAGCGGGATGCAGTCCCGGCTGGGCTTCGCCGTCGCGGTCAACGTGCAGCCGGACATACTGGTTTTAGACGAGACACTCTCGGTCGGGGACGCAGTCTTCAAGCAGATGGGGCTCCAGAAGATGCGCGACCTTAGGGACGCGGGTACGACCATCCTGTTCGTCTCTCACAGCATGGGGATGGTCAGGAGCTTCTGCAAGGAAGCCATACTGCTTCACAGGGGCAAGCTAATAACCTCCGGCGGAATGAGCGAGACGCTCGACCGCTACCAGGCTCTGATCTCCAGCATCCGGGCGCAGAAGAATATCCAGGTCTCGGAGGAAGAGCAGCAGGTAGAGTACATGATAGAGCACGAGGAAGAGGAGGACGCGGAGGCAAAGCCGGACTTCGCCGAGAACCCCCCCCTCGCCAGCCGGAGGTTCCGTCACGGCACGGGAGAGGCAAAGATCCAGAACGTCGAGGTGCTAGACGGGCGCCACCGGCCAGCCGAGAGCGTTGAGGTGGGCTCCAGGGTCACCGTCCGGGTACACGCACAGTACCTGAAGGACGTGGACGCCAGTTCGCTCTCCATCATCCTGCGGAACAAGACCGGGCTCGACATGTTCTCGACCAGCACGAACGCGGAGAAGACGGCGCTCGGTTCGAAGAAAGAAGGGGAGCGCGTGGTGGTGGACTTCACGTTCCGGGTGCCGCTAAAGCCCGGCGACTACAGTGTGACCGCGTCCATCTCTCCAAACCAAGGTAAGAACCTTTTCATGGACTGGATAGACGTAGCGGCGGTCTTCGAGATCAAACGCGCCGAGGAGCAGGGCGTCGTCAAGGGCCTGATCCATCTGCCAACGGAGGTCGAGATCCACGAGCAGGACTCAGACCAGGACCGGGACCAGCACGAGGGCCAGGACCAGAAGAAGTCCACTCAGTCCGCCTGACGCCGTGTCCCCACGCATCACGGTCGTCATCCCAAACTGGAACGGCGAAAAGTTCCTGAAACTCTGTCTGAACTCGCTCCGCGACCAGTCGTTCGAGGACTTCGAGACTGTCCTGGTGGATAACGGTTCCACGGACGGCTCGGTGGAGTTAGTAAAACAGAACTTTCCCGAAGTCCGCGTGTACGCTCTCGACGACAACCGGGGCTTCAGCGCGGCGGTGAACGCCGGGATAAAGGCCACCGGGACAGAGTACGTGGCTCTCCTGAACAATGACACGGAGACAGAACCGGGCTGGCTCGAAGCACTCGCGCGAGCGGCAGACTCGCACCCGGAGGCGGCCCTGTTCGCGAGCAAGCTCGTGGACTTCCAAGACCGACTGATACTGGACGGGGCGGGCGACGCGCTGCGGCGAAGCGGTCTCCCCTACCGGCTCGGGCACCGGGAGGTCGACCGGGGGCAGTTCGACTCCCCGGCCTACGTCTTCGGGGCTTGCGCGGCGGCGGCGCTGTACCGGTGCTCGCTCTTCGAGGAGATCGGGTACTTCGACGAGGACTTCTTCGCCTACTGCGAAGACGGTGACGTGAGCTTCCGCGCCCAACTCGCCGGACACCGTTGCCTCTACGTACCGGAAGCGGTCGTCTACCATGTAGGCAGCGCCTCGACCGGTGGCAAGCGCAGCCCGACGGCGACCCGGCTCGGGACCCAGAACAGCCTGAACCTGCTGGTGAAGAATCTGCCCGCGCCGCTCGTCTGGAGGTCGCTACCAGCAATAGTTGCCGGCCAGCTCTCGCGCCTCGCCGTAACCGCTCTCTCTCCCGGCGGTCTCCAAGCGCACCTCACTGGCCTCGCCGGTACGTGGCATCTGCTGCCGAAGATGCGCGAGAAGCGTAAGGAGATACAGAAGAAACGCAAGGTCTCGGACAACTACGTGAGCGAGTTGTTGCGCTCTTCTTCGCATCAGGCTTCGGAGAGCCGCCGACGACGCATAAGAGATGCGGTTCGGCGGCGGCTCACGCAATGAAGTTCTCGGTCGTCATCGTCAACTACGCCTCCTGGTCGCTGACGGCGCGATGCATCGAATCCCTTGTCGCGACAGGCCACGAGAGCTTCGAAGTCTTCGTTGTGAATAACGACCGGACGGAGCCGCTGGAGCTTACATCTCGTGTGCGTCTGATCCAAAACGACGCGAACGTGGGCTTCACCCGTGCCTGCAATCAGGGCATCGCCGCCTCCACGGGCGATCTCGTCGTCCTCATAAACCCCGACACAGTCGTAAAGGAGGACTTCTTCGAGCAGGTAGAGGCGTTCTTCGAAGAAGGCCCATCGGCTGGGGTTGCGGGACCGAAAACACTGGACTCGGACGGCAACTTGCAGCTCTCGGCCCGCAGAGAGATAAGCATGGTCTCGGGGCTGCTGGGCCGCACTTCCGTTCTGACCCGGCTCTTCCCGAAAAGCTCCTTTGTAAAGAGTCAGTTCCCGGCCGTCACCGCCACCGCCGGTCCTATGGCGGTAGATTGGGTCTCCGGCGCGTGCATGGCCGTCCGCCGGAAGTCTCTAGAGCAGGTCGAGGGGTTCGACGAGCGGTTCTTCATGTATTTCGAGGACGCGGACCTCTGCCGGAGGGTCAGGGAGGCCGGATGGTTCGTCTACTATGTGCCGGATATCGAGGTCGTCCACCAGACTGGCGGCAGCAGCCGGAGCAAGCCGAAGGCGATCTGGCTCCTCCACAAGAGCGCCTTCCTCTATCACCGCAAGCACGGCGCTCACGGCCCCCTGAACCTCTACAGCGCGGTCGTACTCATCGGACTCGCAACGAGGGCTCTGTCGAAGCTGGCGATCTCGTTAGCCGACTAGCTGACCGCTTTAACTTTTCGGGAGTGGCCGCAACTCAAAGAACGCGTGGTTCGCGGACTTGCCGAGCAGCCGGATCACCAGGTTGAACGCACGATACTGCCAGCCGTATTTCTTGCTCAGCGCCCGGTCCGCGACCTCGCTATCGTGTCCGCTCATGATGCGGGCCACGGCCTCGACGCTCCCGCCGCGCGGGTGACCCCGGAAGTCGCTTGGAGCCAGCGTGACCCCAGGGTTGTTTCGGATACGCTTGGCCTTGCCGGACTCTATGTCCGTCACCATGTTGAGCTTATCTCCCACCCGGACGAACCATACCGGTGTCGATACGTCCGCTCCGCTCCTGCGGAAAGTCGTCAGACGCATGTATCGGTGGCCTTCGAGCATGCCAAAGGGACGCTCCTCACTCACGCTTCAGTCCGCCCTATAGCGAGGCAGGGCGTCTTCTGGCATCTCACGGAGTGGTGAGGCAGAGCGGTCCTTGTCGGAGAGAGTGGGTTCCGCGATGGGCCACTCTATGCCGATCTCCGGGTCATTCCAAAGGACGGAGCCCTCGGAGGCTGGAGCGTAGTATTCGGTGCATTTGTACGAGAACAACGCAGCCTCGCTGGTCACCACGAAGCCGTGGGCAAAGTCCGGCGGAACGTAGAACTGGCGCTTATTCTCGGCGGAGAGCGTAACCCCCGTCCACTCGCCGAAGGTCGGGGAGCCAACCCGTATGTCAACAGCAACGTCGAAGACCTCGCCTTCGAGCACGGAGACGAGTTTGCCCTGTGGGTTCGGATTCTGGAAGTGAAGGCCGCGCAGGACGCCCCGCGCCGAGTAGGAGAGGTTGTCCTGGACGAAGCGGTTGGGGATGCCGGCCTCCTCGTAGCGCGCCCCGTTCCAGCTCTCCATGAAGAAGCCGCGCTCGTCGCCGAAGACCTTCGGCTCGATAATAAGTACGCCGGGTAGACTCGTTTCGATCACGTTCAAAGGACGAACTCCTCGCTCTTCAAAAGCTCCAGCAGGTACTGGCCGTAGTTGTTCTTCCGCATCGGGTAGGCGAGTTTCTCCAGCTCTCCGGCGTCTATGTAGCCCTTGCGATAGGAGATCTCCTCGGGACACCCGATCTTTAACCCCTGCCGCTGCTCCAGCGTCTCGATGAAGTTCGCGGACTGAAGCAGCGACTCGTGGGTCCCAGCATCCAGCCACGCCATCCCCCGCCCCATCAACTCGACCCGAAGCTCGCCCTCATCCAGGTAGTTCACGTTCACGTCCGTTATCTCCAGTTCCCCTCGCGGCGACGGCTCCAGGTTCTCCGCCACCTCCAGCACCCGGTTGTCGTAGAAGTAGAGCCCCGTCACGGCGTAGTGCGAGCGTGGACTCTCCGGCTTCTCCTCGATGGAGAGTACCGTCCCATCTCGGTCGAACTCGACCACCCCATAACGCTCCGGGTCGCGGACGTAGTATCCGAAGACCGTGGCTCCGCTCTCGCGGCCCGCCGCCCGCGCCAGAAGCTCCGAGAATCCCTGCCCGTAGAAAATGTTGTCTCCCAGCACGAGCGAGACGTTCTCCTGGCCCACGAACTCCCGCCCGATGATGAAGGCCTGCGCCAGCCCCTCCGGTTTCGGCTGCACGGCGTACCGGAAGCTCACGCCCCACCGGGAGCCGTCGCCGAGAAGCTCCTCGAAACGCGGAAGGTCCTCCGGCGTCGAGATGAGGAGTATGTCCCGGACTCCGGCCAGCATCAGCGTGGTCACGGGATAGTAGACCATCGGCTTGTCGTAGACGGGCAGTAGCTGCTTGCTGACCGCGCGCGTGAGCGGATAGAGCCGCGTCCCGGAACCACCGGCGAGAACTATACCTTTCACGTCCGGCCTCCGGTGCTCCCGAGGCCGAGCCGCTCACCCCGGTACTTGCCGGAGAGAACACCCTCGCACCACTCGCCGTTCTCAAGGTACCAGCGCACCGTCTTCTCCATCCCGCTCTCGAAGGTCTCCTTGGGGGTCCAGCCCAGTTCGCGCTCTATCTTTCCGGCGTCTATGGCGTAGCGCCGGTCGTGGCCGGGACGGTCCGTGACGAAGTTTATGAGCGAGTCGTGCGGCGCGTGCGGCGAGTCCGGCGCCAGCTCGTCGAGCAGCGCGCAGATGGTCCTCACCACGTCCAGATTCGTGCGCTCGTTATGCCCGCCAACGTTGTACACCTCGCCGGTCTGGCCTTTTTCTAGTACGGTCAGGATGGCGCGGCAGTGGTCTTTCACGTAGAGCCAGTCCCGGACCTGCTGGCCGTCGCCGTAGACTGGAAGGGGGTTACCTTCGAGGGCGCTCGTGATCATGAGCGGTATCAGCTTCTCCGGGAAATGATACGGCCCGTAGTTGTTGGAGCAGTTGGTCGTCAACGTCGGCAAACCGTAAGTGTGGTGATAGGCCCGCACCAGATGGTCGGAGGCCGCCTTCGACGCCGCGTAGGGAGAGTTCGGCCGGTATGGACTCTCCTCGGTGAAGTACCCCTCCGGTCCCAGCGTACCGTAGACCTCGTCGGTGGAGACGTGCAGGAAGCGGAAACGTTCGCGCTCCTCGCCCTCGAGCAGGTTCCAGTAGACGAGCGCCGCTTCGAGAAGGTCGTGCGTCTCGACGACGTTGGTCTGGATGAAGGCTCCTGGTCCGTCTATGGAGCGGTCAACGTGGCTCTCGGCAGCGAAGTTCACTATGGCGGCGGGCCGGTGCTCAAGGAGAAGGCGGTCCACCAACTCCCTGTCGCCGATGTTGCCCCGGACGAAGACGTGGTTCGGGTTCTCGGAGATCGGGGCGAGAGTATCCAGGTTACCCGCATAGGTAAGGGCGTCCAGGTTCACGACCTTGTGGTCTCCAGCCCCGACGAGGTCCAGGACGAAGTTGCCCCCGATAAACCCGGCGCCGCCGGTCACGAGAACAGTCCGTTTGAGTTCTTCCAAAGATACTCCGCATCGTAGGCTTCAGGTCCGCCCGTAATTTACTAGATAGGCCGGAGGGTCGCCACGTTCTCGAAACTAGGAGCCGTAGGATGACTCTCTTCGAACCATCTTCGGCAAAGCCGCACGTCTTTATGGAACTTCCGCGTTTTCGCGTCGGGCGGCGAACCACTCGAATGTACGCCGCAGGCCTTCCTCCGCCGGCACCCGCAGCTCCCAGCCCAGGCTCGCTCGCGCGCGGGTTATGTCCGGGAGACGCTGCCTGGGGTCGTCTTCGGGTAAGGGCTTGTTGACCAAGCCGCTGCCGTCCCCACCGGAGATCTCAAGTACCATCTCGGCTATCTCTCGGATGGTGAACTCCCGAGGGTTGCCGATGTTCACGGGCCGGGTCTCCTGGCTGTTCATCAGCAGGACCACGCCCTCGATCAGATCGTCCACGTACTGAACGCTCCTGGTCTGGCTTCCATCGCCATAGATGGTGAGAGGTTCGCCGACGAGAGCTTGTTGGATGAAGTTCGGTACCATGCGCCCGTCGTCTGGACGCATTCTGGGTCCGTAAGTATTGAAGATGCGGACTATGCGAGTGTCCAATCCGTGGTGGCGATGGTAGGCCATCGTCATCGCCTCGGCGTAACGCTTGGCCTCGTCGTAGACTCCGCGTATGCCGATGGGGTTGACGTTTCCCCGGTAGCTCTCCGGCTGGGGATGCACGAGCGGGTCGCCGTAGACCTCCGAGGTGGAGGCGAGCATGAAGCGGGCGCCCTTCGCCCTGGCCAGCCCCAGAGCGTTGTGAGTACCCATCGCGCCGGCCTTGAGGATCTGAATGGGAAGGTGCTCGAAGTCCTTCGGACTCGCCGGTGAAGCGAAGTGATAGACCTCGTTTATGTCTTCCGAGATTTCTATATGGTCGGTCACGTCGTGGTCCACGAACTCGAAGTCCTCGCCTTCCAGATGGGTGACGTTCTCGTAAGAGCCGGTGATCACGTTGTCCACGCAGACCACGGAGTAGCCCTCGGAGATCAAACGTTCGCAGAGATGGCTTCCGATAAAGCCCGCCCCGCCCGTTACCAGCGCGCGCGGCTTTCCTGCGCCGGCCTTAGCCACGGCCGAAGCCCCGGTAGAGGAGTCCGGCGTCTCTGGCGATCTTCGGCTCGAAGACGTTGCGCCCGTCTACCAGGAGGCGCGGCTCCGCCATCATGGAAGCAGCTCTTTTCAGGTCCAGGGCGCGCAACTCGTCCCACTCGGTAACCAATACGGCGGCGTGGGCTCTCTTCAGGGCCTCGTAGGGGTTCTGGGTAGTATCGAGCCCCTCCACGGCTTGGGCGGCGGTCTTGCCGGCTACAGGGTCGTAGCCGATAGTCCGCGCGCCGAGGACAGTTAGCTCGCGTGCTATCTCCAGACTCGGAGCCTCCCGGATGTCGTCGGTGTTGGGTTTAAAGGCGAGCCCCAGCAGCGCTATCCGCTTGCCCTTTAGGGTATGCAGATCTTGCTGGAGCTTGGAGATCACACGCTTGCGCTGGCTATCGTTTACCTCGGCCGTCGCGGCGAGCATCTTTGCTTCGTAGCCGTACTCGCCGGCCATCGCCCGGAGCGCCGCCACGTCTTTTGGAAAGCAAGAACCGCCCCAGCCAATACCCGCGTCGAGGAAGCGGGGACCGATGCGTTCGTCCAGCCCGATACCGGCGGCCACGTTCGTAACGTCCGCGCCGACCAGTTCGCAGATGGAGGAAATTTCATTGATAAAGCTGATCTTGGTGGCGAGAAAGGCGTTGGCGGCGTATTTGATCATCTCCGCACTCGCCAGGTCCGTCGTGACGAACGGCACCGCCGACCTGGGACGGGGCTCAAGCTCAGTAAAGAAGCTTTGCTTGATGATCGGCTCGTAGAGTGCCCGCATGGCGCCGAGCGCCTCCCGCAAGTCGGCCCCGAGAACGATCCTGTCCGGGAAGAGCGAATCGTGGACCGCGCTCCCCTCCCTCAGAAACTCCGGGTTGGAGACAACCTGGAAACTGGCGTCTCCGTTGCCGGCTTCCTCGATCCCCTCCCGAACGAGCATGGAGACGTAGTCGCCGCTCCCCACGGGCACCGTGCTCTTATTGACCAACACGAGCGGCCGCTCTCTCTTCACCCCGGATATTTCCGCGCCTATGGTCCGGGCCACGTCCTCCACGTTCGAGAGGTCGACGGCTCCTCCCTCACCAGACGGCGTACTTACCGCTATGAATACTACGTCCGCCTCACGCGCCACGGGACCCAACTCCGCCGTGAACCCGAGCCGGCCGGAGACCTTGACCATTTGCTCTTCGAGCCCAGGCTCGTAAAGTGGCACCCGTCCATCCTTCAGAATGTTTATCCGCTCCTCGTCGACGTCGACCATCGTTATCCGGTGGCCGATATAAGCCAGACAGGCGCCCGTAACCAGGCCAACATATCCCGCTCCAATTACTCCTACTTTGAATTGCTCCAAAGTTCTCCCTTGCCAATACTCCTATAGAATGCTCAAGGTATATCATCATCCACGAACCTCAAAGAAACATCCCCAATTACCCACCTGTAACTATCGGTTTACCGCAGCTACGTTCCAACGTTCTTGAAACCGGGAGGCGAGGCGTGATACTTTTCTTACTCTATGAACGCGAACATTCACGTTTCCACGCACCCCGCGCGAACTCCTGATAGAAGGAGAAGCGCTTCTGGTGCTGCTCGTTAGATCTCCGGTGCTATCAGATGAAAGGCTTGGACCGTTTGACTGTACAATCGCGCACGTTTAGACAGGGCGTCATACGAAGGTATCGCGGCTGGCTGCCGGAGATCCCGGACGAAGCTATAGCGACGCTCGGCGAGGGCGAGACTCCCCTGATTTATGCGTCGAGGATCTCCGAACGCATCGGGGCGAGCATACACCTGAAGTTCGAGGGGATGAACCCCACCGCCTCCTTTAAAGACCGCGGAATGACGGTCGCCCTGAGCCGCGCCGTCGCCAACGGGAGCCGGGCCAGCATCTGCGCCTCGACCGGAAACACGGCGGCGGCCGCGGCGGCCTACTCCGCACGGGCCGGCATCACGTGTTTCGTGATGGTTCCCGCGGGCAAGATCGCTCTCGGCAAAGCCGTTCAGGTGCTAGCCCACGGGGCGGAGATCGTTCAGATCGAAGGTAACTTCGACGCCGCCCTGAAGCTCTCCATCCAGGCCGCCGAGGAGATGGGCAACGTCGCCCTCGTCAACTCCGTGAACCCGGACCGCATCGAGGGCCAGAAGACGGCCGCCTTCGAGGTCTGCGAGGTCCTCGGACGGCCACCGGACGCCCTCGCTCTCCCCGTCGGCAACGCCGGCAACATCACTGCCTACTGGAAAGGCTTCAAGGAGTGGCGCGAGGCCGGATACACCGACGACGCCCCTCGGATGCTTGGATTCCAGGCTGAGGGCGCCTCCCCGCTCGTGACCGGCCAAGACTTCGAGAACCCGGAGACGGTTGCGAGCGCCATCCGCATCGGCTCCCCCGCCAGCAAGGAAGGCGCTCTAAACGCCGCGCGCGAGTCCGGCGGCGCGATAGAGAGCGTCACCGACGATGAGATACTGGCCGCCCAGGAGTTGCTCGCCCAGGAGGAGGGCGTCTTCTGCGAACCTGCTTCGGCGGCGGGCATCGCCGGCCTCCTCAAGCTCGCCCGTGAGGGACGGGGGCCGAAAGGGACGGTAGTCAGCGTGCTCACGGGGCATGGTCTCAAAGACCCGGACATCATCTTGAAGCGAGTGCGGCTTCCGGAGCCGGTTCCGGCGACGTTCGAGGCGATTTCCGGCCGGTTGGAGCGGGCAGCGGGATGATCTCCGTCCGCGTCCCGGCTACCTCGGCGAACCTGGGGCCGGGTTACGACGCGGTCGGACTGGCGCTCTCTCTTTCCATGCGGATAAGCCTGGACCGCTCCCCGGCGCCGGTGGTCGAGGTGTATGGCGAGGGCGCTGACCTTATCCCACACAGCCCCGAACATCCAGCCTATCGCGCCGCGCGCTTCGTGGCCGAGCTGGTCGAGGAGCCGGACGTTCAGTTCCACCTGATCCAGGAGAACTCCATCCCGCCAGCCCGCGGACTCGGCGGCAGCGCCGCCGCCCTCGTCGGCGGGGCCGTCGCCGCAAACGACCTCCTCGGACGCGCGCTCGCTCCCCCGGACCTCCTGAACCTCGTCTGCGACCTCGACGGCCACCCGGATAACGCCGCCCCCGCCCTCCTCGGCGGCCTCGTCATCGGTACCCTCACCCCCACCGGCGTCAGTGCCGTCCGCCTCGAACCGAAGAACCTGAAAGCCGTCGTCGCCGTCCCGGACTTCGAGGTCTCGACCACCGCCGCGCGGCGCGCCCTGCCCGAACAGGTCCCCCACCGCGACGCCGTCTTCAACGTTGGCCGTTCCGGCCTCCTGCTCGGCGCCCTGGCTACCGGCGAATACCATCTCCTCAGAGTAGCAATGCAAGACAGGTTGCACCAACCCTACCGCTCACACCTCATCCCCGGACTCGAAGACGTGATCGAGGCGGCGCTGTCGAACGGGGCTTACGGCGCGTGTCTCTCGGGGTCGGGGCCGACGGTGCTGGCCTTCGCGCCGGAGGCTCCCGCCCGGAAGATAGCTGCCGCCATGCGCGCGGCTTTCGAGTTGCGGGGCGTGCGGGCGAAAGCCTGGGCTCTGGACGTGGACCTCTCAGGCGCGCGGGTCGAACCGCCAGGTGAACTTCCGGCTCCCGCCCTGGAGCCAGTTCTTTAGGCAGTTATCCGCTCTCTGACTTGACAAACCCTCGCAAGATGGCATAACCTTCACGAACTTGTAAGCGAGCGAGCGAGGGACTCTTGTTAGGAGTTTCGGAAGACAGTCAGATAGAGATCTCCGGTCTCAAGCTCGCGGCCGCCCACAAGCTCACCCCTCCAATTCACCCACGAGTACCCACGGAAGTTGTCCCAGGAGTCCTACGGCGACTAATTAGCCAGGCGGGCCGGGGCAGCTTCATCCGGTCCGCCTAGAGCCGTAAGCTCGGGGGTAAACTCCCGTTCTACCGGCAAGGCCGAGACGAAACTCTCTTTATTAGAATGGGGTAAACCGTGGAAAACACCGCTCTTAGAATCGAATACAAGCCGCGCACAGGTAGCGAAGCGATGTGCGAGGCGCTGCTGGACGAAGGGGTCGAGTACCTTTTCGGATACCCTGGCGGCGCCATCATGCCGTTCTACGACGCCCTCCCCGACTACCCGCTAAAACACGTCCTCACCCGCCACGAGCAGGCCGCCGCCCACGCTGCCGACGGTTATGCGCGGGCCACGGGCCGGGTCGGGGTGGTCGTGGCGACCAGCGGTCCGGGGGCGACGAACATAGTAACCGGGCTCGCGACGGCGCAGATGGACTCGGTGCCGCTCGTGGCGATCACCGGCCAGGTCGGACGCCCCGCCCTGGGCAAGGACTCTTTCCAGGAGACGAACGTGATGGGCATGACGCTGCCCTTCACCAAGCACTCGTTCCTCGTCGAGGACCCGGACGAGCTGTACCCGACGATGCGCCGGGCGTTCGAGATCGCCCGCAGCGGCCGCCCTGGTCCCGTCCTCGTGGACGTGCCGAAGGATGTCCAGTTCGCTGCATGCAACGACAACGGTTACAGGCGTCTGCGCGAAGCCCCGGCTCCGGTCGAGTCGCCCGGTCTGGAACGGGCGGCGATGCTGCTGCAAAAGGCGAAGCGGCCCATCATTCTGGCCGGGCACGGGGTTACCCTCTCGGGCGCGGAGATGGAGTTGCGGCTGCTGGCGGAGCGGACGGGGATTCCGGTGGTGACGACGTTGCTCGGCATCAGCGCGTTCCCGGACGACCACCCGCTCTATCTGGGCTGGCCGGGGATGCACGGGCAGGCGAGCGTCAACCGGGCGATAGACCGCTCGGACCTGTTATTCGCCATCGGGATGCGCTTCGACGACAGGATCACCGGCGCCGCCCACAAGTTCGCCCCGAACGCGAAGGTCATCCACGTAGACGTGGACCCGTCCGAACTCGGCAAGGTCATCAAGCCGACCGTCGGCATCGCCGCTGACGCCAAGTCGGCCCTGCGCGCCGTCCTCGGGCACCTCGAAGACGTTCCCGCCGAAGGAGATAGCGGTTGCGCGAAGTGGCGCGAAGAACTCGACGCGAGCCAGGAGCCGGAGAAGCGGCGCGAGGACGAGGCGCGCGGGAAGTACGGTCCTATCCGCATCATGGACGCCATAGGCGAGGCCACGGGCGGCGACGTGCGGCTCGTCACGGACGTGGGCCAGCATCAGATGTGGGCCGCGCAGTTCTTCAAGTTCACGAAGGCGAACAGCCACATAACCAGCGGAGGACTCGGCACGATGGGCTTCGCGCTCCCGGCGGCGATGGGCGTAGCGTTCGCCTACCCGGACGACGAAGTGTGGGTCGTCGCGGGCGACGGCGGCTTCCAGATGAACATCCAGGAGCTCGCCACCATCCGCGAGTTCGGGCTGAACATAAAGGTCGCCGTCCTCAACAATGGCTACCTGGGGATGGTTCGCCAGTGGCAGCAGTTTTTCCACAACCGCCGCTACTCGGAGACGCCCATAACGGGGCCGAACTACGAGCACCTCACCGCCGCCTACGGTCTCGCCGGACGCACGATCCGGGAAGGCGATGACGTGGAGGACGCCATTCGGTGGGCGCGGGAGACGCCGGGGTGCACGATCCTGGACTTCCACATTGACCCGGAGGCGAACGTGTTCCCCATGATCCCATCCGGCATGAGCGTGGGCGAGATGATCGAAGAAGATGGCGCCTGAGTCCGCTACGAACGTGGCGCTCAACCCCATAGAGGTCCGCTTCACCGGCGGGATGCTCGCCCTGAACCGCTTCCTGATGACGCTCCAGAACAAGCGGATGCCGGTCGCCGGGTTCACCCTGGGCCGGGACGCCGGAGGTATGCGGGCCACCATCATCCTCGACTGTCCGCCCGAGACGGCGCTGCGCTACACCGCGCTCCTCAACGCTCTGGAGGACGTGGAGGAGGCCGGTCCGGCAGAAGAGAGTTTGGAGATCGTGCTGCTAAAGACCGGCGGCGGCTGGCGCGAATCGGCGGCGCGGGCGGGGATCGAAGCTCACGAGAGTGATGGGACAGTGGTCGCATCGGGCGAACCCGAGAAGATCGAGACTTGGGTTGCGTCCCTGGGAGATGACGTTGAAGACATGGTTCGGCTCGGGCCTGTGGCCCGGCCGGGGAACGGAGGAGTTTAGATGGCACGAGTATACCGCGAAGCTGACATTGGAAACGAGATCACACAGAAGAAGGTCGCGATCCTGGGCTACGGCAGCCAGGGTCACGCCCACGCGCTGAACCTGAAGGACTCCGGCTGCGAAGTCGGAGTCGGGCTCTACGAGGGTTCGAAGAGCTGGCCGAAGGCTGAAGAGGAAGGCCTAAAGGTCATGACCATCACCGACGCGGTGAAGTGGGCCGACGTGGTGATGATGCTACTGCCGGACGAGAAGCAGTCGGCCGTGTTCAAGACTGAGGTAGAGCCGAACCTGTCGGAGGGCATGCTCATGCTCTTCGCCCACGGCTTCAATATCCACTTCAACCAGATCATGGTGCCGCCGGAGGTCGACCTGGGGCTCGTCGCGCCGAAGGGACCGGGCCACGTCTTGCGCCGCCTCTACGTCGAGGGTAAGGGGATGCCGTCGCTCTTCGCGGTGCAAAACGACGCGTCGGGCGAGGCGCACGATTTGATCCTCTCCTACGCCCGCGGCATCGGGAGCGGCCGCACCGGCATCATCGAGACGACCTTCGCCGAGGAGACCGAGACGGACCTGTTTGGGGAGCAGGCGGTGCTCTGCGGCGGCTTGAGCGCGCTCTTGACAGCCGGGTTCGAGACGCTGGTCGAGGCAGGTTATCAGCCGGAGCTTGCGTATTACGAGTGCGTGAACGAGCTGAAGCTAATCGTGGACCTCATCTACGAGGGTGGACTGGCGCAGATGCGCGACTCCATCTCCAACACCGCCGAGTACGGCGACTACACCGCCGGGCCGAAGATCGTGGACGACGCCGTAAAGGAGCGGATGCGCGGCATCCTGGCCGACATCCAGAGCGGAAAGTTCGCCCGAGAATGGGTACTCGAGAACCAGGCCGGCGCGGCGAGCTTCCTCGCGATGCGCCGCCGGGAGGCCGATGGTCACGTATCCAAGGTCGGAGAACAGTTGCGCGAGCTCGCGGCCGAAGGCGCGGAGACGCCGGCCGGAAGCGCCACGGGGGGTGCTCTATGAGTCGCAAGGCATTCGCCGCTTCGGACGCCGAGTGGGCCTACCATGGCGGCGAGATGGTCAAGATGGGCGACATACGCCTCTCCCCCGCCACCCACGCCCTGAACTACGGCACGGGTGTCTTCGAGGGCATTCGGGCGTACTGGAACGAGGAGCGCGGGACACTTCAGGTGCTCAAGCTACGCGAGCACTACGAGAGGTTCGAGAAGTCGTGCCGCACGCTGCGGATAGACATGCCGCACACGGTAGACGAGCTGTGCGACATAACGCTGGACATACTGAAGCGTAACGCCCCACGCGAGGACACCTACATCAGGCCGCTGGCCTACAAGTCCGCCGAGTCGGTCGGGGTGAACCTGAAGGGCGAATCTCAGCTTTCGATCTTTACGGTCCCGATGGGCAACTACGTGGAGCTTACGGGCCTCAAGTGCTGCGTCTCCTCCTGGCGGCGGGTCGCGGATAACGCGATCCCGGCGCGCGCCAAATGCACCGGCTCCTACGTCAACACGGCGCTCGCCGTGGACACCGCGCACCGAGCAGGCTACGACGACGCCATCTTCCTCACGCACGATGGGTTCGTTTCGGAAGCGAGCGCGGCCAACATCTTTCTCGTCAGGAAGGGCCAGCTCATCACGCCGCCCGTAACAGCGGACATCCTCGAAGGGATAACCCGCGACGCCGTCATGGATCTCGCGGAGAGAGAACTCGACATGACGACGGAGGAGCGGAACGTCGGCCGAACCGAACTCTACGTCGCCGACGAGGTCTTCCTGACAGGCACCGGTTTCCAGATAGCCCCCGTCATCGAGATAGACGATAGGCCCATCGGCACCGGTAGCATCGGTCCGGTCGCCGAGAGGTTGCAGGAGTTGTACTTCAAGGCCGCGCGCGGCGAGCTGGACGAGTATGCGGACTGGACCATTGCCGTCGAGGTTGCGGAAGGGGCGCGGCGATAGAAGCCGCCGTTTTCGGGGAGCCGCCGCTCACGGCTTGAGCCTCGCCTGCCCGGCTTGCAAGCGGGTATCCCTCTGACTTGTCGGCGCTTTCCAAAGGATAGGTATGCCGAAGCGGACTTCGAAGAACTCCGCAACCGCGCGAGGTGTGGGCGGGTCGGGCGAGGTTCTCGGAAGCCGCGCCCTCAATCGCGCCACGCTGGAGAGGCAGATGCTGCTGCGCCGCCGGAAACTGCCCGCTCTCGATGCGATCGAGCACCTCTTCGGCCTGCAGGCCCAGGCTCCCAACCCGTCCTACGTCGGCCTGTGGACGCGACTGGAGGGTTTCCGTCCCGACGAGCTCTCGCGCCTGATCCTGGACCGGCGCGCGGTACGCATCGCGCTGATGCGCAACACCGTCCACCTGGTCTCCGCCCGCGACTGCCTCACGCTGCGCCCCCTGGTGCAGCCGGTCTTCGACCGAGGGCTGTACTCCACCCGTGCCAACCGAGCAGGCATCGAGGGTGTGGACATCGAGGCGCTCGTCGCCGCCGGCCGCGCGCTGATCGAGGCCCGACCGCGCACCGCCAGGGAACTCGGCGGGCTGCTGCGGGAGCGGTGGCCCGAGCATGACCCCGCCACTCTCGCCCGCGCCATCCGCCACCTCTTGCCGCTGGTCCAGGTGCCACCCCGCGGCGTCTGGGGAAAGAGCGGGCAGACCACCCATACTACGGCAGAGGCCTGGCTTGGCCGACCTCTGGATCCCGCCCCTTCGCTGGATGAGATGGTACTACGCTACCTGGCGGCGTTCGGGCCGGCCACTGTCAAGGACGTACAGACGTGGTCGGGTCTCACGCGGCTCGGCGAGATGCTAGAGAGGCTTCGACCACGCCTGTGTTCCTTCCGAAACGAGAACGGCAAGGAACTTTTCGATCTGCCCGATGCGCCGCGGCCAGATCCGGACACTCCGGCCCCACCGCGCTTTCTACCCGCGTTCGACAACCTGATCCTGTCCCATAACGACCGCACCCGCGTCATCGCCAACGACTACCGCAAGATAATCGCCTCCAAAAACGGCATGGTCCCAGCGACCGTGCTCGTCGAGGGCTTCGTCCGCGGAACGTGGAAGACGGAGCGAACTAGCAGGAAGGTGACGCTCGTGATCCAGCCATTCGAATCCTTGCCCCGGAGCGACCGCGACGCCCTGGCCGAGGAAGGGGAGCAGCTCGTCCGCTTCACCGGAGAGGACGCCGAGGCGTTCGAGGTCCGGTTCACTTAGGAAGCCTAGAGTGTCCACGGGGCGTCGTAGCAGAGGAGGTTTCGGCTGAGCGACGTTACACTCCGACAGCTGGTGAGACCGGCTTGGGAAGCGGGAAGAGGGTAAGGAAACGTCTCATCTTCGCCTCATCGCCCTCGATCTTTATATCTCCCGAGCGCAACGCCTCCGCAAGATCTCGGCCCTCGTATACCAACGCGGCCATGGTGTTCGAGTCGGTCTCGATGGTCGCGTCGGGCTTCTCAGCGATGCCGCGTTCGACGTTGAAGCGGCCATCGGCGACCTCGACCCGGAAGCGGTCCTCGCCGAAACGGAGCCCGTAGGTCGCGCTCAGCCCTTCGGCGGCGAGAGGATCGAACATCGTCCGGAAAGAGAGGATCAAGGAGTCCACACCCAGGGGAGCGTCGTGGGGCTTGGACGGAGAACGGGCGCCCCAGCGTCCCAGACGGATGATGACCGGCTCCAACTCCATTCCCCATTCCGTAAGCTCGTAGATCCTGGAAGCCGCGGGCGGGGGAAGCTTGCGGCGGCGCACGATCCCCCCTCCCTCAAGCTCGCGCAAACGCTGGGCGAGGACGTTGGGGCTCGCGCCCGGAAGACCCGCCCGCAAATCGGTGAAACGCTTCGGTCCTAGCAGCAACTCTCGCACCACCAGGAGCGCCCATCGCTCCCCCACGAGGTCCAGGGCGTGGGCCGCCGCGCACCCGTCTTCGTATGAGCGCATGGTAACCATACCCGAGATTCTATCACCGGAAGTCCTGTTGCTGGTGTATTTGCTAGTTTTAACAAATTTACTAGTTGGATTTCAGGACTATTACTGTATGCTCCGGTCAGACGATGCCAAACCACCGCACGAAAGGAAAGCCCACCATGGATTGGAAGCTAGAGTTGGTCCCAATCCCCGTCTCCGGCGTGGACCGGGCGAAGGCCTTCTACGCCGAGAAGGTCGGGTTCGACGTGGACCACGACCACAGAAGCGGCGACGAGTTTCGAGTCGTCCAGCTAACCCCGCCCGGGTCGGCCTGCTCGATCGCGATAGGGACCGGGATCGTCGGCACGCAGCCGGGCTCCGTCCAGGGTCTGCACCTGGTCGTCTCGGACATCGACGCGGCGCGCACGGATCTCGGGGAGATCCTGTACGCCTCCTTCAGCGACCCCGACGGGAACGGCTGGACCCTGCAGCAGATATCTGCCCGCGACTAGGTCATCGAGAGGAGAACGAACATGGGTAAAGTCGCTACGGGGCTCTCGATGTCGCTGGATGGGTTCATCGCTGGGCCGAACGATGGCCCTGGGGCACCGCTGGGTGACGGCGGTGAGCGACTCTTCGCGTGGTACTCCGGCGGCGACACAGAATACAGGTTGCCGGGAACCGAGATGGTGTTCAAGGTCTCGCCGCAGAGCGCCGAGCTCCTTCGGGAGGTAGACAGAACGATGGGGGCGTTCGTGACGGGACGGAGGACGTTCGACATCACCAATGGATGGGGTGGTAGACCCCCCTTGGGCGTACCTACCTTCGTAGTCACCCACACGGTCCCCCAGGAATGGGTTTACGAAGGATCGCCGTTCACGTTCGTTACGGACGGTGTCGAAAGCGCCGTTGAACAAGCAAAGGCGGTCGCGGCTGACAAGGACGTCGCCGTAGGCGCCGCGAGCATCGCGTAGCAGTGCATAAGGGCCGGACTTCTCGACGAAGTACACATCGACCTGGCGCCCGTACTGCTCGGAGGGGGTGTCCGATTGTTCGAGCATCTAGGGACCACACCCATCGAACTGGAAAGCACGAGGGTGATAGAAGCCCCAGGTGTCACGCACCTTACGTTCCGCGTCGTAGGGTAAGGCAAAGGAGCAGAGATGGCCCACACTGAGGCGAGCGAGATGAAGGGTCCAACGAAGGAGGTCGCTATGAGAAAAGTAGTCGCAGTGGAGTTTGTGTCGCTGGACGGCGTCGTAGAGTCGCCGGAAGAGTGGGCTTTCTCCTACTCCAACGACGAGATGGAGGAGGCGAACGCATCGGGGATGGCCGCGTCGGACGCCATGCTGCTGGGGCGGGTGACGTACGACCAGATGGCAGCCTACTGGCCTAACCAATCGGGCGGCGTGCCGATGGTGGATTACATCAACAGCGTGTCCAAATTCGTAGTTTCGACGACCTTGGAGGAGCCCCTGGAGTGGAATAACTCGACCCTGATCAAAGGTAACGTCGCGGAGGAGATCGCCGCACTAAAGCGGCGGCCGGGTAAGGACATCGCGATCATCGGCAGCGCCACCCTCGTCCAGTCGCTGCTGCAAGCTGACCTCCTCGACGAGCTCCGGCTCATAGTACATCCCGTGGTCTTGGGGAGCGGAAGGCGTCTCTTCGAGGACGGGTGCGATGGGAAGGCGCTGGAGCTCTTAGATTCGAAGACCTTCGGCACGGGCGTCCTCTATCTCACATATCGGCCGGCTGTGAAGTCCAATGACAAGATCATCCAGGCCAACGGGGTGGACCTGTGCGTCGAGACCTTCGGCGATCCCGCCGACCCCGCGATCCTCCTTATCCACGGAGCGGCCGCCTCGATGCTCGCGTGGGAGGACGGGTTCTGCGAGCGTCTCGCGGCAGGCTCCCGATTCGTCATTCGCTATGACCACCGCGACACCGGTCGATCGGTCAGCTATGAGCCGGGTGCTCCACCGTACACGCTGCGTGATTTGGCCGCGGATGCGGTCGGCCTGCTCGACGCTTTCGGCCTGGGCAGCGCCCATCTCGTGGGTAGGTCGATGGGCGGGGGGATCGCCATGCTCGTGGCGCTTGACGATCCCGATCGGGTCGCATCACTCACCCTGGTCGGGACAAGCCCCGGTGGCCCCGATCTTCCGCCCATGTCGGAGGAGTTCCTTGCCCACATTAGCAGGGTGGGAAGCCCCGACTGGTCGGATAGGGAGGCCGTGATCGACCACGTCATCGGCATGCTGCGGGTGTTTTCGGGCGGTTCAGGCCACTTCGACGAAGCGGCCATGCGCGATCTCGTGGGCCGCGACGTAGATCGCACCGTCAACGTCGCTTCGAGCCAGACGAATCACTTCGTCATGGACGTAGGCGATCCTATCCCGGAGCGGCTCGGAGAGATTGGAGCCCCGACGCTCGTGGTCCACGGTGCCCAAGATCCCGTGTTCCCCCTCGGCCACGCCCTCGCGCTGGAGAAGGAGATCCCCGGCGCTCAACTGCTCGCCCTGGAGCGGACGGGTCACGAGCTGCCGCTACCGGTCTGGGACGTCGTCGTCCCCGCCATATTGCGGCACACCTCGGGCGGCCAGCGACGCCACAAGAAAGCACAATACGACGACGATACCGGAGAGGAGGCGCAATGAGTATTCCGCAAGTCTCGGCCCGAGACGAGTGGCTGGCTGTTCATGCCCCGGCCGCAGACCAACAGGCACCACCAGAGAAGGTCGGCCGATGAGCCTGAGCAAGTACAAGGTGGGCGCGGCGGTAGCGGTCTCGAGCATGGACAGCGCCAGGGAGTTCTACGAGGGGAAGCTCGGCCTCCTGGTTGGAATTGACTCCGGCGACAACGTGCAGTACCGGTGCGGGGAGGGGACCGTAATCCACGTCTACTCCCCGGATCACGCCGGCAAGTCGACGGCGACCCTGGCCGGTTGGGGCGTCGACGACGTCGAGAGGATCGTCGATGAGCTCACCTCAAAGGGCGTCGCATTCGAGCGCTACGACGAAGGACCGATCGTCACGGATGATAAGGGCATTGCCACGTTCGACGGCGGCGCCAGGGTCGCCTACTTCAAGGACCCGGACGGCAACACCCTCTCAATCGCCCAAAAGCCGCGCTCGTAAGCCCGGTCGGATGATGAGCTTGAAAGGAGAAGTAGCATGAGAAGAGTAATCGCATCAGAGTTCGTGTCGCTGGACGGCGTTATGGAAGACCCCAGCTGGACCTTTCAGTTCTCGGGCGAAGAACAGGAGAAGTTCAAGTTCGGCGAACTGTCCGCGAGCGACGCCCTTCTGCTGGGGCGGGTGACCTACGAAGGTTTCGCGGCCGCCTGGCCGTCTGTGACCGACGAAGTGAGCTTCGCCAACATGATGAACGGCTACCCCAAGTACGTTGTCTCGACGACCCTGGAAGAGCCCCTTGAGTGGAACAACTCGACGCTCATCAAGGGGAACGTCTCGGAGGAAGTGTCCAGGCTAAAGCAGCAGCCCGGTAAGGACATCCTAGTCTTCGGCAGCGCCGACCTCGTGAACACGCTGATGCAACACGACCTCGTCGACGAGTACCGGCTCATGGTCTTCCCCATCGTCGTCGGGAACGGTAAGCGACTCATCGGGGAAAGGATCGACACGAAGGTTTTGGACCTCGTAGAGACGCAGACATTCGGTGCAGGCGTCGTCGTCCTTACCTACCAGCCGTCAGAGACGGAGGGATAAGCGAATGCCCCGACAGATGACCGCCCAAGAGCGCCAGGAGTTCCTCGCCGAACCGCGCATAGCTGTGCTGAGCGTCGCCAGGGGCGGCGACCGACCGCCGCACACCACGCCGGTCTGGTACGGCTACGAGCCAGGCAGGGACGTCACATTCTTCACCGGGACCCAGGGCCGGAACTCCAAGAAGGCAGATCTCGTCCGGAAGGCGGGTGTCCTGAGCCTGACGGTGCAACGGGAGGAGTTCCCGTACGGGTATGTCACGGTCGAGGGGACCGTCGTGGGGGAGAACATGCCACCTTCGGCGGAGCAGGCGCTCGCCGTCGCCGGCCGGTACATGCCCGAGGAGCAGGCGCGGGGGTTCGTCGAGGCGGAGCTCGGGCACCCGGCGCCAGAGTTCGTGCTTTTCACGGTCTGCCCCGACCGCTGGCTCACCTTCGATTTCGCCGACGAGGCAGGGTAGGCGCAGGCGCTTCCGCGAACCAGCAAACAAGGGAGTAGAGATGGCGAACAAAGAGCCGGTTGCCGAGCTGGATCCACACTTCAGCAGCGAAGACGCGACCGCGAGTGCGTGGGCTGAGGGAAGGCGGCAACTGGAGAGGGCCGAGGTGTACTGGATCTCGACGGTGCGCCCGGACGGACGCCCGCACGTCACGCCGCTGCTGTCCGTCTGGCTCGACAGAGCATTGTACTTCTGCACGGGCCCGGACGAACGCAAGGCGAAGAATCTCGCGCAGAACCCGCACTGCGTTGTCACGACCGGGCGCAACGGGCTCGGCGAAGGCCTCGACGTGGTGGTCGAGGGCGCCGCGACGAGGTTGACCGACGACGCCAGTCTTCGAAGCGTGGCCGACGCGTACCTGTACAAGTACGGCGAAGACTGGCGTTTCGCGGTACGGGACGGCGCCTTCTACCACGGTTCGGGATCTCCGCGGGACGCGGACACGGGCGCGGCCTGGGTCTACGAGGTCGCTCCAACCAGAGTCTTCGGCTTCGGCAAGGGCGCGACGTTCAGCCAGACCTGCTGGCGCTTCTAACAGTCGCCGGTGGAGCACCCGAATCAGGCGGTGGAAATGAAAGAGACCGCCGGTAAGCTAACATCTGTGGACGGTTACGAGATCGCAGAGAGGAACAGGATTTGAAGGAAGACCGCAAGCGATGGCTCGCGCTGCTGCTGGTGTGCGCGGCGCAGCTCATGATCGTGCTGGACGGGACGATCGTGAACGTGGCGCTACCCACCATACAGGACTCCTTGGGCTTCTCTCAGGTGACGCTCTCGTGGGTGGTGAACGCCTACCTTCTCACCTTCGGCGGCTTCCTACTTTTGGGCGGTAGGGCCGGCGACCTCTTCGGACGCCGCCGGGTGTTCGCCTTCGGGCTGGCCCTCTTCACCTTCGCCTCGCTCCTGTGCGGGCTCGCGGGCTCCCAGGGGCTGCTCGTTGCGGCGCGGGCGTTGCAGGGGGTGGGCGGGGCGATCATCGCTCCCGCGGCCCTCTCGATCATCATCACCTCCTTCAAGGACCCCGCCGAGAGAGCGAGAGCTATGGGCATCTGGGCGTTCGTCGTCTCCGGCGGCGCCTCCATCGGAGTCTTGCTCGGTGGCGTCCTGACGCAGACGATGGGTTGGCCTTGGATCTTCTTCGTCAATCTCCCCGTAGGCCTTGCGGCGCTCGCCCTGTGCCGACCGCTCCTGGACCCCGACCCCAAACCGGAGAAGCGTGGCGGCTTCGACCTGCCCGGAGCGTTCCTCGTCACGGCCGCCCTGGTGGCGGCCGTCTACGCCATCATCGGGGCCGCCAACAACCCGCCCGCCGTCACCATCCTCCTACTCCTCGTGTCCGCGGCCCTTATGGGCGCCTTCGCGGCCGTCGAGAGGAGGACGGCCGCGCCGCTCGTGCCACCGGGCGTCTTCTCCCGCTCACGTAGCCTCACCGTGAGCAACGTCATCATGGCGCTCGCCGTCGTGGGTATGATCGGGTGGTTCTTCTTCAGCGCCCTGTACCTCCAGAGGGTACTCGGCTACGACTCCCTTGCAACCGGACTGGCCTACCTGCCGGCGACCATCGCGCTCGGGGCGATCTCCCAGGGCCCCGCCGCCAGCGCCGTGAACCGCTTCGGCATCAAACCAACGATAATCGGGGGGCTGGGCCTGATGGCAGCGGGGCTCCTGCTCTTCGCGCGGGCCCCGGTCGGGGGAAGGTTCCCCATCGACGTCCTGCCTGGGATGCTCGTCCTTGGAGTGGGAGCGGCGTTCGGGTTCATGGCGGTGATCCTGGCCTCCACCACCGGCGTCCCCGAAAGCGAAGCTGGCCTGGCCTCGGGACTAGTGAACACTTCTCAGCAGATGGGCGGGGCTCTGGGCCTCGCGGCGCTCGCCGCCGTCGCGGCCACCTACACGGCGAGTATCAACGGCTCCCGGCCCACCGTCGCCGCCCTCAACTCCGGCTACCACGCCGCCTTCCTCGCGGGAGCTGGCTGCGTCGTCCTCGCCGCCCTCATCGCCGCCACCCTTCTCCGTCTCCCCAAAAATGCCAGTCCGGAATTATCCAACATACGCTCGGGCCGGTGAGTTAGCATCGTGACGGATAGAGTCCTGACGCTCCGTGAACTCAACCGGGCGACGCTTGCCAGGCAAATGCTGCTCGAACGGGAAGAGATTTCCGTCTCCGATGCCGTTCAGCGCCTGGCGGGACTCCAGGCCCAGGTGCCGGGTCCTCCATACGTTGGCCTCTGGACTCGCCTGCGGGACTTCCGCCGCGAGTACCTGACCCGTCTCGTGGAGCAACGGCTGGTTGTCAGGGCTACCCTCATGCGGGCCACGTTGCACCTGATGACGGCGGAGGATTACGCGCGGCTGCGTCCCGCAATCCAGCCCGCCCTCACACGTGCCATGGAGTCCGCCGCCGGTAAGCGTTTGGAGGGCCTGGACATAGACAGGCTCGCCAGGACAGCACACGCCTACTTCGAGGAAGAGCCGCGCACGTTTGCAGAACTGCGCCCCTGGCTGGCCGGGATCCAACCGGACCGTGACCTGAGCGCCCTGGCCTATGCCGTTCGCACGCACCTCCCGCTCGTACAGGTACCCTCTGGAGGCCGGTGGGGCTACCCTGGCAACGCACCCTTCACGACGGCAGAATCGTGGCTCGGCCGGCCGCTTTCGGGTCCGGGAGACCCGCGCGAGCTTATCCGGCGCTACCTGGCGGCTTTCGGTCCCGCGACGGTCGCGGATGTGCAGAAGTGGTCGGGCCTGAGCCGGCTCAAGGAGTTCGTGGATCAGATGAAGCCGGAGTTGCGTTCGTACCGGGACGAGGGAGGCAAGGAGTTGCTTGATCTGCCGGACGCGCCTCTGCCGCCAGCCGACACTCCGGCGCCCGTCCGCTTCGTGCCGGATTACGACAACCTGATACTCGCCCACGCCGGGCGAAGGCGCATGATCTCCGACGAGTACCGCTCCAGGATCTTCCTCTCCGCCGCCCGCGTCCGGGCGACGTTTCTCGTGGACGGCTTCGTGCAAGGTGTGTGGAAGATCGAGAAGAACAAAGGAACAGCAACGCTCGTGATCGAACCTTTCATCACGCTGTCCAAGAAGGATAGTGACGCTCTTGTGGAAGAAGGGGAGCGGCTCGTCCGCTTCGTCGAAGACGGCGCAAAGCGACACGAAGTGCGGTTCGCGGAACAGACTCCAGCGTAAGACGCCTGATTTAGCCGGGTTGCACGACGGCTGGAAGAATGCGATACTTGCGCCTCACATGAAGGTGAGCTTCTAACAACGTGCGTTTCTCTCTCGTCATCCTACGACTAACCAGGGTGGCCGCCGGGCGAATTATCAGCCCCGGACTCTAGCCGGTTAGCTACGCTCGGCGGCCACCTAAAACTCAAACGCCGCGGATTCAATTCAAGTTTTTCGTAAGGAGATGAGAGACATATGCGTCGAGTAGAGATCTTCGACACCACCCTGAGAGACGGCGAGCAGTCGCCGGGTATTTCCCTTTCGGTAGAGGAGAAAGTAGAGATCGCCCGCCAGCTCGCCCGTCTGCGGGTAGACGTGATCGAAGCCGGCTTCCCAATCACCTCCGAGGGCGACTTCGAGTCCGTCTCCCGCATCGCCGCCGAGGTGAAAGGCCCCACCATCGCCGGGCTCTCCCGCATCCACGAGCAGGACATCGAACGGGCCTGGGAGGCGGTGCAGTGGTCGGATAAGCCGCGTATCCACACCTTCGTCGGCACCAGCGATTTGCACATCGAGCACCAGATGCGCTCCAATCAGAAGGATATACTCGCCCGCGCAGGTGAAGCTGTGGCGTTCGCCAAGAACCTCTGTCCCAACGTGGAGTTCTCCCCCATGGACGCGACGCGCACGGACATTGGGTACCTCTCGGAGGTCGTCGCGGCGGCTGTGGAGGCCGGAGCCGATGTCGTCAACATCGCCGACACCGTCGGATACACGACGCCGGTCGAGTTCTCGGCCTTCCTGAAGGAACTGCAAGAGCGGGTTCCGGCATTGAAGGATCGGGTGCTCTCGGTCCACTGTCACGACGACCTGGGGCTCGCGGTGGCGAACTCGCTCGCGGGGGTGCAGGTCGGGGCCGGGCAGATAGAGGTCGCGGTAAACGGTATCGGGGAGCGGGCCGGTAACGCCTCGCTCGAAGAAGTCGTGATGGCGCTCGTGACGAGGGCGGACCACTACGGCGCCGAGGTAGGCGTAGAGACGAGCCAGCTCGCCAATACGTCGCGTATGATCTCCAACATCACCGGCTACGAGGTGCCGCCGAACAAGGCGATCGTCGGGCGCAACGCCTTCCTGCACGAATCCGGCATCCACCAGGACGGCGTGCTCAAGGATCGCCGCACGTTCGAGATCATGACGCCCAAAGATATCGGCCTCGAAGGCACGAACATCTTCCTCGGCAAACACTCAGGCCGCCACGCCCTCAAAGACGCCCTTGAGGAACTTGGCTACTACGTCGAAGGCGAGGTGCTCAAGCGGGCTTTCGTGCGTTTCAAGGGAATAGCCGACCATAAGAAGACCGTAACGGCCGCCGACCTCGAAGCCATCGCCGCCGACGAGGTTGGCTCCTTCGAGGGTAAGTTCGTAATGGAGTCGTTCCGGGTGGTCGCGGCGACGGGCCGCCAGAGCCGGGCGGCGGTGACGATCTCACACGCCGAACACGGCACGTTCGAGGCCGAGGCCGAAGGCGAGGGTCCGGTGGACGCGGTCTTCCGCGCCATAGACGCCGCCACTAATATCAAGGGCCGCCTCACAGACTTTCGCATCGACGCCGTGACGGGCGGCAAGGACGCCCTCGGCGAGGTGCGAGTCTCGGTCGAGTTCGAGGATAACGAGTACGCTGGACGTGGCCTCTCCCAGGACGTGGTCGAGGCGGCGGCGCGCGCCTACGTGCGGGCCGTCAACGTCTACACGGCGGGCAGGGTCGGAGCCACGTGGGACGCGACGGTAGCGCCGTAGAGATCCCAGAGTCTGCCACCGCCCCGGTGGGCTACGAGAGACTGGACGGCGACGTTCCGGTACTCCATCCTCCGCGCCTTTCGGAACGGGCGCGGGAGGTACAGGGCCGCCTGACGCAGGGCTACGGCGCGCTCGCGGAGATACTGGCCGTAGAACCGCCGGAGCTGAGGGCCATGCTCATCGCGGCCGAGGACTGGAATAGAGCGCCGCGCGAGAACGAACATCCGTACCCGCCTGGCCTGCCGTACTTCACCCGCTCCACACACCCACCGACGCTGGTCCTGCCGGAGACGCTCTCTCCGGCGTTCCGCCCGCGCACGGAGGCCACGCTGCCGCTGACCGTCTGGCACGAGCTGGCGCACGCCTTCCTGCTGCAGCGAGAGGTCGTGCGGACTCCGGCATGGCTCCGGGAGTTCGTGCCGCAGGCAGCGGCGGCGGCCGTTGCGCGTAGAGTCGGTCTACCGCTTGAAGATCACCTGTCCCGAGCGGAAGATGCCGGCTTTACGATCCGAGGCTTCGAAGAGCTGGCCAGCGCCGGAGACCAGATGTCGTTCCAGAACCTGCTGCTCCGGCTCGGCGCGGCGGCGTTGGAGGAGTTTGGAGAAGGTTTCCTGAAGAGGCTTTTTCGTGCGCTCTGGGAAGAAGACAGGATAGTCGATGAGGAGCGGGCGGAAGAGTTGCTCGCCGGAGCTTTAGGCTCCGGCGGACGGCGCTGGCTCGAATCCCGACCGGAATTTCAGGGGGAGAATATGCGAAACACAATCTCGAAAAACGGACAAGGAGCGGAAATATCATGAGCGGCCGCGACTCCTTCAACATACTGCTACTACCCGGTGATGGCATCGGCCCGGAGGTGGTCGGAGCCGCGCGCGAGGTGATCGACATGGCGGCGGAGCACTACGGCGTGAAGCTAAACTACGAGGAGCGAAAGATAGGCGGGGTAGCCATCCGGGATGAAGGCGAGCCCATCTCCGATGAGACCCTCGAAGCCGCCCGCGCCTCGGACTCCGTGCTGCTAGGAGCGGTCGGCCACCCGGACTTCGATAAGGGTTCCGTCCGGCCCGAGGCGGGCCTGCTAAAGCTCCGCAAACACCTCGGCGCGTTCGCCAACCTGCGGCCCGTCGAAGCACTACCGGCGCTCCTCTCGGCCTCGACGCTCAAGAAAGAGGTCGTGGAAGGAGTGGACATCCTCATCATCCGCGAGCTGACCGGCGGGGCGTACTTCGGAGAGAAGGAGGAGGGGACAGAGCGGGCGAGCGACCTTAGTGTCTACACGCGGGAGGAGGTCGAGCGGGTAGCACGGGTTGCGTTCGACGCTGCGAAGAGGCGCAAGCGGCGGGTAACGAGCGTGGACAAGGCGAACGTGATGGCGACGGGCCGGCTTTGGCGTAATGTCGTCACGGAGGTCGCGCAAGAGTATCCGGGGGTCGAGTTGGATCACGTCCTGGTCGACGCCGCCGCGATGTTCCTGATCCGTGACCCCAGGCGTTTCGACGTCATGCTAACCGAGAACCTCTTCGGCGACATCCTCTCCGACGAGGCCGCCATGCTCCCCGGCTCGATGGGCATGCTCCCTTCGGCGTCCCTTGGAGAACCCGGTACGCCCGGTATCTTCGAGCCCGTCCACGGCTCCGCCCCGGACATAGCGGGTCAGGGCAAGGCTAACCCCTACGCCACCATCCTCTCGGCGGCGATGATGTTCCGGCACTCTTTAGGCCGCCCGGACGTGGCCGAGGCGATAGAGCAGGGTGTCTCGGTGGCTCTGGAAGCGCATTTCCTCACCCCCGATCTGGGCGGAAAGAAGACGACCGAAGAAGTAACGAAAGCCGTGAGCCGGTGGGTAGCGGCGGGAGAAGGTGTGGCATAGAGATGAGCATAAAACTATTCGATACGACCCTGCGAGACGGAACCCAGCGCGAGGGTGTGAGCCTGACCACCGAGGACAAGGTCCGCATAGCCCGCGAGCTGGACGCTCTGGGACTCCACTACATAGAGGCGGGCTTCCCGGCCTCGAACCCGAAGGACCTGGATTTCTTCGAGGACTTCGACGCCTCGGAGCTCTCGAACGCAAGGCTCGTCGCCTTCACCCGCGCCCGGCGCCCCGGCGGCAGGGCCGAGGAGGATCCGGCGGTAACACTGCTACCGGCTCTCTCCGCGCCAGTAGCATGCATCGTCGCCAAGACCTGGAAGCTGCACGTGGAGAAAGTCCTGCGAACCACGCCCGAGGAGAACATCGAGTCCGTAAAGGATACGGTCGCGTACCTGGCAAACGCCGGTAAAGAGGTCATCTTCGATGCCGAGCACTACTTCGACGGTTTTCGCGACGACCCGGATTATTCTCTGGCCGTACTGCGCGCCGCCGCCGAATCTGGCGCGACGACGCTCGTCCTCTGCGACACCAACGGCGGGACGCTGCCTACAGAGTTGAAGGCCATCGTCAGCCGCACCGTGCGGGAGTTCGCGGAGATGGAAGACGTGGAGGTCGGCATCCACACGCACAACGACTCCGGGTGCGGGGTGGCGAACGCGCTGGCGGCTATAGAGGCCGGGGCGACGCATGTGCAGGGCACCATAAACGGCGTCGGCGAACGCACGGGCAACTGCGACCTCGTCACCACCATCGCCAACATGCAGCTAAAGATGGGCCTGAACGTGATGGACGACGAGCGCCTGAAGAGGCTCACCGGGGTGTCCAACTACGTCTCGGAGCTTATGAACCTGACGCCGGACAGCCACCGTCCCTACGTCGGCCGCAGCGCCTTCGCGCACAAAGGCGGACTGCACGTAGACGGCATAAGCAAAGACCCGGCCACCTACGAGCACGTCGCACCGGAGGCTATCGGGAACGTGCGGCGTACGCCGGTCGGGGAGCTTTCGGGCAAGAACTCCATCCGGGCGAAGGCGGAGGAGCTTGGGCTTGAAGCAGGAGACGCCACGGAGATCCTGGGCGCCATAAAACAGCGCGAGTACGAGGGCTACCACTACGAGGCGGCGGACGCCTCGCTCGCACTCCTGATAGGCCGGACGACCGGAGAGGACCGGCCACTCTTCGAACTGGAGAGCTTCAGGATCATCTCCGAGAAGCGATCTGGTGGGGAAACTACCGTCGAGGCCACGATAAAGCTACTCGTCAAGGGCCAGCGCGTCATCTCTACGGCAGAGGGCAACGGTCCCGTCAACGCTCTGGACCAGGCGCTACGGCGGGCCATCGAGCCGCATTACCCGGAGCTGAAGGAGATCCACCTCTCCAACTACAAGGTCCGCATCCTCGACGAGCACCGCGCCACCGCCGCCACCACCCGCGTCCTCATAGACTCCACCGACGGCAAGCGCGTCTGGGGCGCTGTCGGAGTAGGCGAGAACATCATCGAAGCATCCTGGCAGGCGCTGGTTGACGGGCTAGAATATGGAGTGAACGGAGCTAAGAAAGGTTAGTCGAAGAGACCTGGCTGTGCGCCGCCGCACCGGCGGAATGAAGCGGTAGATAGCTTCGGGAAGCGGGTGCGTTCGATCCCGGCGCGGCGGCAGCTTATGTCGAAAAGCCGCGCGATGTGCTCGGCGAAGATCCCCTCGCCTTTCATGCGCGATCCGAAATCCGGGTCGTTGAGCCTGCCCCCGCGCATGGAGCGGACGCGGTTGAGCACTTTCTCCTTGCGGTCCGGGAAGTACCGCGAGAGCCAGTCCTCGAAGAGCGGCGCGACGGCATAGGGCAGGCGTACAGGGACGTAGGCCGCGAAGCTCGCTCCGGCATCCGCAGCGGCGGAGATGAGGTTTGGAAGCTCGTGGTCGGTGAGGCCGGGGATGACGGGCGCGGTCATTACAACGACCGGTATCCCCGCCCCGGCGAGCTTCTCGATGGCGGCGAGGCGACGGAGGGTCCGGGAGGTGCGCGGCTCCATCACCCGGCGCAGGTCGTCGTCGAGGGTGGTAAGGGAGACGGCTACGAGTGCGGCATCGTGGCGGGCAAGCTCCGAGAGCAGGTCTATGTCACGGGTAACGAGGTGGTTCTTGGTGACGATGGCGACCGGATTTCGGAACTCCGCAAGGACTTCGAGGCAACCGCGTGTGATCCCGAGCTTCTTCTCGACGGGCTGGTACGGGTCCGTGACGCCGCTCATGGAGAGGACCTTCGGCTCCCAGCGCGGGGATGAGATCTGCTTGCGGAGCAGCGCAGGCGCATCCTCTTTGACCAGAACCTTGCTCTCGAAGTCCAATCCAGCGGAGAGGCCAAGGTATTCGTGAGTCGGACGAGCGTAGCAGTTGTGGCTCACAACGCCGTCGGCGATAAAGTCGCCCGTGCCGGTGGTGATGTCGAAGAGCTTCCTGACGCCGAGTGGTTCTATCGAGACGACACGTAGGTCGGCGTCGCTCTTGATGGCGAGGCCTTCGATGTCGCGCTTGCGCATGATAGCCGGGTCCACGGTGTGGAAGAAGCGCAGGTGCTCCTTCAATCCGCCGAGCAACCGAACCACCAGCACGGGCTTCGAGCGGTTTTTGCCGGCCCGCTCTATCACATGGGAGAAGCTCAACCTTTCCAGCCCGAGGGTTGTGTGAGCAACGATCTCCTGATCCGTATTGAAGATGCGTAGAGAACCGGTGTAGCCACCCTCCGCGTCGAAGATCCCCGCCAGAAATCCTTTGCACCAGGAGTCGGAGGGCAGTGAAGGCCAGGCGACCATCTCCCGTACACGTTCCACGCTCGGGCGAGCGCTCGTGCGTATCGCCCGCATAGGCTTCCCGCCGCCAGTAGCCTCTTGAAACACGAATGCGCGTGTTGTTATCTGAAAGCCCAGAAGGTATTCGGCCGTCCGCCATAGAGCTTCCCCGTCGGTGAGCGCGAGCCGGAACTGGTGGACGTTCCCATGTACACGCCCAACGCGCTCGTACTCGTAGGAAGCAAGGTGTCCGTCTCCCCGGATGATTCCGCACAGGTAACCTCGCTCATAGTCGCTGTTTTTGACCGGTGGTTCCGCGAAAGCCCCAACCCCCATCAGCTTGTTGTTGGGCGTCAGATATGGCCTTTGTCCTCTCCCCTGCATAGCTCCGGTAACAAACTTCCATCCTCGTTCGGTCAGGAAACGATGGTCGCCACCAGCGACAAGCACGGTACCATCGGCCAGCGTCACACGATAAGCCGACTTCTTCACGCTCCAGTGATCAAGCACGCGTGTTTTCGTATAGCGGCGGTAGGCTCCGCGCCTGATCGTACCGTAAACCTCGTCGCCGACCCGCACGTCTTCGATCCTGCGAATGGTTCCATTCCCCAGGAGAATAGGTGTGTCCCCGGACAGGCAGTAAACGCACCCATGAGAGCATCCCCGGTACGGGTTGATGCTGGCGTCGAAACCGATGTCTGGACTGTCGTTGCGAGCGATGATGGAGCGGGAATGGTCGCGCAGGTAGACGGTCTCGGGTCGCGGCTCTTCATCCTGCTCTGCGAGGTCGGGCTCTACCTCGATCTCCTCGAAGCGGTTCTTCGGGTTGGCCGCGGCTCCACGTCCAACGATGCTTCTGTGTAGGTGCTCCCTCACCCGCTGATTCTATCGGCGAACGCTGATTCTCCAATCACCTTTTTCGTTACCGCTGACCTAAGAATCCTCCGTCTCTTCTTCGTCGTGCATGATTTGTTCGAGGCGTGTTATTTGATCTCGGGTGCCGAGGACTATAAGAGTATCGCCCGCGTGGAGGCGGTCCTGGGCCGATGGAGTGGTGTCGAAGCTGCCCTCCTTGCTGCGGATGGCGAGGATCATGGCTCCGGCTTTCTCCCCGATCTTTAGCTCGGCGATGGTGTGGCCGGCTATGGCGGAGTCCTCCGGCACACCGAATTCCTCCAGCCGGAACTCTATGTCCTGCTCCCCCTGCGTCACGACATCGAGGAAGTCCACTACCAAGGGCTGGGTCGCGAGCGAGGCTAGGCGCCTCCCGCCGACAGCGTATGGCGAGAGGGTGCGGTCGGCCCCGGCCATCCCCAGCTTCGCCGCTGATTCGTCGGAGGAAGTCCTCGCGACGATGTGGAGCTTTGGGTTCAGTTTGCGGGCGGAGAGCGTGACGAAGACATTGTCCGCGTCGGAATCGACGGCGGCTATAAGGCCCTTCGCCCGCCGGACGCCGGCTTCCTCCAAGACGGCGTCGTTCGAGGCCTCGCCGGAGATGGCGCGGTAGCCCTTAGCCAGACACTCCTCTATGACCTCGGGGCTCTGGTCGATGATAACGAACTCTACCCCGTCCTTTGCGAACTCGTCTGCGACCTGCCGCCCGACGCGGCCGTATCCGCAGAGGATCTGGTGTCCGTCCAGCTTCTCGATCTCCTTCCTCATCCTCCTCCTCCTGAATTGGCCGTGTATCGCACCCTCGAACACCAGCTCCACCAGCGGCGCCGAGACGAACCCAAAGGTCGCAAGCCCCCCGACTATGAACATTATGGTCCACACTTCCCCATCCGTGTTGAGCTTGTGGACCTCCGTATAACCGATTGTGCTCAGTGTGATAACGGTCATGTACAGTGCATCCAGAAAACTCCAGCCTTCCAGCACCATGTACCCGAGCGTGCCAACGGTCACAACACCAACCAGCGCGAGGATCACGCGCACCAGCCGCCTCAGGACACCACGCGACACCATCGTATCCTCGTAAGGTCCGCCCCCGCCGGAGCCTTTCCTATCTCTGAGACTTGCCATGTAGCGGATTATAGCGGGCGGCTCACAACGCCAGCACCTCCGCCCGCACGAGCCCCTCATCCACATGCAGCAGCGCAAAGGTATATTCTGGCTGCTGCCGCTTGTCGGTCGGACTGCCAGGGTTGAGCAGCAAGAGCCCATCCTCATCTTCGAGCCAGGGGATATGCGAGTGGCCGAAGACGATCACGCGGGCCTCCGGAAAGCGGCGTCTCATGCGGTTACGGCGGCCCTTCTTCGGGCCGGAGTCGTGGATCATGGCTACCTTCACGCCGCCAAAGCAAAACTCCAGCGTCTCCGGCAGGTTTGCCTCCGGTGGGTCGAGGTTGCCAAGGACGGCATGGACGGGAGCATATTCGGCGAGATGGTCGAGGAGTGACGGGTCCATCAGATCGCCCGCGTGAAGGATGAGATCCGCGTCCTCGAGATGCGGGAGCAGCGCCTCCGGCAAGCTCTTCGCGCGGCGCGGGATGTGCGTATCGGCGATGACTACAGCCACGAGACTCATCAGGCCGGAGGCGAGCCCCACGGCTGCCCGGAGATCCCGCGCAAGACGCTTCCGCGCTCGGTAGCTGCTACCCGGCGGGCGGCAAGCTCCGCGAACTCTTCCTCCATCTCCGCCCCGACGAAGAACCGGTTCAACTCCTTCGCCGCGACGGCCGTGGTCCCGGAGCCGGTGAACGGGTCGAAGACGAGGTCACCCTCCCGCGTCGAGGCCAGAAGCGCCCGGCGCACGAGCCGCAGCGGTTTCTGGGTCGGATGGTAGCCGCTGCGTTTCTCGCTTTTTTGGACGGTCGGGATGCGCCAGACAGAAGACATCTGCGCGTCGGGGTTGGGGCTGTTTATGAGATCGTAGTTGAAGGTGTGTCGGACGCCGCGGCCCTTGCTCGCCCAAAGCAACGTCTCGTGGGCATGGGTGAAGGCGGTATGCAAGGCATTAGGGGTGGGATCTGGTTTGGCCCAGGTAATGTCGTTGATGATCCGAAATTTAAGGCTCTGGAGAGCGAAACCTATGCTGAAGATGACGTGGTGCGTACCTGTGACCCAAATGGTTCCATCGGGCTTCAGGATGCGTCGCGCCTCCCGGAGCCAGCGCAGGTTGAACTCGTGGTCCTTCTCGAAGCTGCCGAGCGAACGGTCCCAGGCTCCTTTATCTATCGGAGCTAGCTGTCCGCTCTTTGCGGTAACGCCGCCGGTGGAGAGCCGGTACGGTGGATCGGCGAAAACCACGTCTACGCTCCCGGCGGGCATCAGCCGCATGAGATCCACGCAGTCTGCCCGGTAGACTATCGCTCCCGGCTCGCCGTAGGATTCGAGGTCTCTTAACTCCACCCCGCTATTTTAGATGCGCGAACGAGCTTCGGTGAAGTGGGCGGTGCAAAAGATTCACGCCGCCCCGACAGTGCTACAGCGCCTGGGGGTCTCCGTTGCCGCCGCTGCGGTCGGAGACCGCGCTCAGATCAACGGATGGCGTCGTAGTGTCATTGCCCGCATTGGGGCTGCCCTCGCCGGGAACGGTCGCGGGCTTCGCGGCGACTCCGGAGGTGCCTGACGGGTTCATGGCGACGGGGTTGCTGAAATCTCGCTGATCGGCGCCCGGCGAGGCAGAGCCCGTGGAGAGATGATCTCCTGCCAGAGCCGGCACCGCGGTAGCGCCGACGAGGAGGGCCGAGGTTGTTAACAAGGCCGCGAGTCTCTTTATTTTACGCAAGGATTTACCTTTCTTGAATTTGCGCAACGAACCTTTACACGTCGGGCGCGAAGACGGTTTGATCTATTTTTCCGAAGCGATTGCAACAGAGAAGAGCAACGTCCTATACATAGTAGCAACTCAAAACCCTAGATGGCAGAGAACCATTCGGTGTTTACTTCGACAACCTCGACTTGCCTGGTAGCTACGCCTAGCTTGAGATCTTTCAGTTTGTCGATCAACTGCTCACCATCTATCAGATCTATCGGCGGCGCGCCATCGCGAGTTGCTTCCGCGCTCGCGTCGCGAGTAAAGCTGCCGGTCGTGATGATCAAACCTTTGTCAGCCCTGCCAACCATCGCGCCGCGGAAGTCTCTGACGACGCTCGAAGAGATAGTGTTCTTATAACGCTTGCATTGGAAGATAACCGGGAAGCTGATCAAACCAGCCAGCCGCACCAATCCGTGTCCATCAATACCTCCGTCGCCTGAACGTCACGTGACCTCGACCTGGATAAAACCCGACTCTCGCAGCACACGCTGACACAAACGCTCGAAAGCATCCGGCTGCATCTCCAGGAGCGTAGCCATGAGCGTTACTCGCCAGAAGGCTGTTTCTTCCTCGCCTGTAGCTGGTTCAGTCTGCCGTAAACCTACTTCCGCAACTTCAATACGGCCCTGACGTTCAAGTCGGGACTGTTCATGCACGAATCTTACTACGACTCGCGGATCCACCGTCTCGATCTCATGTCCCTGAGGAGTAAGTGCCCATACCCCGCGAGCAGAGTTCGTTATCATGCCGTACTTCTTCAGATAAGTGCGCGACCAGGCTAATCTATATTCGAGTTCCGTCTGGTTGGTTTTCCCAGGATGCGGGCTTTCTACAATCTCTTTCGGAGGCTGCAAGTCTTCAATAACTTGCTCCAGCAACTCAGTTATAGATGCGCTACCACCCAGCTTACGAAGTGCCTCTAGCGTAGGGTTTAAGAGTTGATCGTGTGTTGGGATAACCGCCATGCCAAACATACTAAGCGTTGTGAGCGAGCCGCGCCACGCATTCGCGCTTTTACCGGACTTCCAATCAAGTGTTTACAGTGCATGTAGCTCTACAAGATCATCTAGGATCCGTTGAGGGTACGCGGCTCAAGGACGACTACTGCACCATTCTCGTAGACCTTACGGTACAGGTGGGATCTTGCCTCGAAGTCGCGCCAGTTTACGGCAGAATATTCTTTGCTGAGGACCAGGTAGCGGATGTCGTAGTCTTTTAGTATTCGTCCGGTGCGTCCGCCGACCGGATGGTACAGCAGCCAGTTAGCGTCCTTTATTTCTCCTATACCGGAGGGAGGAAGCGACCTCGGGGTCTTCACCCGCTTCGCCTTGTAGGACTGCAACCCGGTGTATCCGCCCATCGCCAGCACCGCGCGCTCCGGGACGTTCCCGAACTTGGGCGTCGCCGCGATGTTTCCTCCCGTGTTGTGCTCTTTGAGCCACTCACCGGCCGTTGCTAGAGGCGGCGTGAGGATCGCGCCTCCATTGGAGACTGCAGCTTCCTGGATGTTCAGCCCGGACTGAACGCCCACCAGTAACAGCGCGAGCAGAGGCACGGCGCTCGTCATGGTCCCCCATGCGTGTTCCGCGCCAGGCGCGAACGAGCGCAAGAGCGTAACTAGCGCCAGTGACGCAAGCACGGCCAGCGGGACGCCCAGGTCACTCTCGAAGCGCTGCGGGAAACCGCTCTCGGCTGTACGGCTTCCGAGGTACAGCAGCGCGCACCACAATAGAAGGGTAACTTGCGTCAGCCCGAGCGGGAGTTTCGGCTTTACCGCGATCATCGAGACAGCGCCCAGGATACCGAGCCACAGCACCGGCAAGGAGGCCAACATCAGCAGGGGCCGCAGACTAAGAGGCTCCTGAGTGCCGATCACGGCCGACACCGCCTCTCCCCCAGCTCCCGTACCGGAACTGCCCGGCAGGAGGCCCATGAATAGACTCGGCAGGTCGTAGGTACCCCAGGCGAAGGCGACCGAGAAAATTCCCAGCAGCGCCAGCGAACAGAATAGCGCCAATCCTTCCTTACGGTGACGGAGAAGTAGATACGGCAGGATCAGGACAGAGATCAGGGCAAGTAGCAACGCCAGGTAGAAGCTGCCGACGGAATGGTAGAGCACGACCGAGGAGCCGAGGATCGCTACCAGCAAGCCGCACCGGACCGTCGGCGCGCGGTAGAGCAATACGAGGGCGGCCACGGCGAGGACGAGCAAGAACTGCGCGGACATGAGATGCGGATAACGGCCCTGCTCCAGGTTCGCGTAGGCTCCGCCGTAGAGCAAACCGGAGAAGACGATCGCCGCCACCCCGCATCCTCGCCCCCACATCTGACGCGCCAGCGCGTAGCACGCCAGCGACGGCAAGACCAGCAGCGCGGGAGCCACGGCGGGGAAGATCTCCAGCGGTCCCAGTCCGCTCAGGCGCGAGACCACCGCCGTGAGGGTGGCGAATCCAGGCGGGTAGATCAGATAAGAATGATATTCGCCCTTCGAGAGCATCTCGTTCGCCATGACGGCGTATGAGAACTGATCACCTCCGCGGATATACGGCCACTCGTGCAGCACGGGTCCCAAGTACCCCCGCGCCATCATCAGCGCCAGCGCCATCGGCGGCGCGAGCATCCACAACACTCTCCCGAACCTGCCTGGCTCCTCCAGAGTGGGCTCTGAATCCGTGTGCTGGCGGACGAACCAGGCCGCCGCCACGAGGACCGCCGCCAGCACCACCGCAAGTACGGACTGGTACTGCGCCAATGGCCCCTGGATCGCCCACGGCAGCAGCGCCAGGACCAGCGCAACGAGCGCCAGCGTGCGGAACCCCGGAGGAGCGGAGGGTGTAGATAGCGGTTCGTCTCCAGGCTCCGTCGCGGGACCAAACCGCAGATACACGGCGAGTCCCAGGACGAACACCGCCAGTACGGAGACAGCCGCGATGGCGAGCGTAACGCCCGTGCTGAAGAGACGCGCCAGCAGGAGCGCCGTGGCGGGGACCAGCGTCACCGATAGGCCTATCGAGAAGGCGATCCGCTCCGTCAGGCTGGTACGTCCACGCAGGCAGGCGGCCCAGAAATATCCCGGCGCCACACCGGCGAAAAGCGCCGCGAGAAGCGCCGGGATCAGAGCGGGCAACGTCCCCAGCTCTTCACGTTGGACTCCGGCTCATCCGTCGCTCAACTTCTTGTAGTCGACGGCGAAGAGACTATATCTCTGGCTGGGGGTGTCGAGGCGTACAAAACCAGTCATATGCTTTATCCGCTCGTCCTGAGATGAATTCTTGGAGACCATCACGTAGTCTATTTTCTGACGCTTGAGTATCTTGTACATCTCCTGGGAGGTCGGTCCCGAGTAGAACGCTCGCACGTCTAGATCTCCCTGGGGTACTTTGATCTTGGCGCCCGCGCGCTGTTCTAGGGCGGCGAGGTTGTCCAGGAGCACGGGTCCTCTGAAGCTCACTACGTTCGCGTTGGCGGAGTAAGCCGGGATGGAGAGGTTCACATAGTCCGGCGCCATGATTACGCTGGGCTTTTTTATGTTGTGCTGCATCCAGGTGAAGATGGGATCGAAACGGTAGGTCTTGCCGGATATAACCTTCCCCGGGTCGTATACGCTTCTGGCATACACGTGCTTGACTCCGCCGAAAGCCGGCGGAGTCGCCGCGACAATCAGCACGGCTACCAGCGCCAGGGGGACCAACCGGGCGGCGTACCGCGAAAACCTGAATCGGTTCAGGAATCCCTCGATATATCTTGCTATCTCCCAGACCACCCAGCTTACGGTCAGCAACGCGGCCAGGGGTATGGGCCACACCATGCGGTAGATCTGCCCGGGGGCGACGATATTATTCCCGACAAACGTGGCGACCTGCGGGACGTAGCAAACGAAAGTCGTCAGGAATAATGTACCCAGTAGCAACTGGGCGCCCAGGCTGCGCTTCAGACGCCAGATCAGCAACGGACATCCCAACACGTAACCAGCGGCTATAACCGGATTCGATACAAACGTGGGCGTCACTATATACAGACCATCCTTGAGTTCGAGTATCTTTCCGAACGACCTTAGGAACACCACGTTGGCAAGGACCATGGGGTCGGTGCCGGCTATGTCGGAGGAGTACAACTCGGAGGAGAGAGCCTTCCCCGTTATCAGAAGGTACGCCAGAGGCACTATGAGGATGCTGAGTAACGCCACGCCCAGGCTCAACATCCCCGTCCAGGCTGCTCGTTTTCGCCAGCCTATCAACACGTGGACCAGGCCGAACCCGGCCATAGAGAGCCCGAGGATCGCCAGCCCCGCCGGATGTACGCTCACCACCGACCAGCACAGAAATGCGAATAGCGCCAGGTACCTGAACTTGCGGTCCTCGAGGAAAGCGACGGCTATACAGAGAGCCACCGGCAGAAAGACGTACCGCGCAACGTACTTGTCCTGGACGATGCGTCCCAACAACTCGGTTCCGAAAGACCAGTACGACGCGTGGAGGAAGATCAGGAGGAATATGCAATACAGACATCCGGCAAGCAGGGCCGCCAACTCGCTCTTGAACAGAGTGCGGGCCAGCGCGTAGAAAGCGAGTAGAGACAGGATCACGAGCGTCGGAGCCAGGTATTTCAGGACTAACTCGACCGGATCTATGCCGGTGAGGTGGGAGAGCGCCGCCTGCTCGAGGATCCAGCCGTTGATCTTCACGCGGGAGAATTCGGAGATCTTGGTCCCGAAGTACGGATCGTGGAGGGCGAGCCGGTCGGTGCTGATATACTCGCGCACCCACGACAGATAGTCCCACGTATCACCGTCAACGATGGGCGCTTTCATTCTCGACAAGAACGTTAGCGTACCGCCCAGCGCGAGGAAAGGCGCCCAGAGTAGCCAGGTCACGTAGCCGCCTGACTCTTCCGTTTCTTCTTTCGTGGCCGTAGCCTTCCAGCGCACGATACGAACGATGGAGATCAAAAGGAACATCACCAAGACGGCTCCGCACGCCTTCAGATAAAGTTCCAGGGTCTCGTGCAAGATCAGGGCAGGCACCGCCAGCAACCCGAATAAGCCGGTGCTGAACGCGAACGACACGGGCGCTAGAGCGGCGCCGGAGAAGCGGTCCCCGGTGAACCAGCACGACAGTAATATCCCAGGCGTCATGAACAGGGCAATGACGCTCGCGAAGAGTACTATTGGCAAAGCCGCGAAGGTGTCCCGCAGAGGACCGAGTAACACCAACGCTACAACACTCGACACCAAAACCAGAGCGTCGGGTGAGCGCAGGCGAGCGATCAATGTAGCCACCAAGTCATAGGTCGATCCTTACCGGCTAGCGGGTGAGGGGTCTTTACACACCAGGCCATTATCTACCTCTTTTTCCTTAATTCGAACCGCGCGAGTGGCAAGAGCCGGCCAGTCCTCTCGTCTTGGCCGAGCCTCGACTAAAATTATACGTTCGCTAACTCTCCTGGTTTCATAAACTCGGGTTTGAGGCCGCCGTTTCCGAAGCGCTAACGGCTTTCTGAGACAAAAGACTCTTCGGAGCGGCCTTCGAGTCCTGCGACCGTCGTCAGGAACCAGTTGGGACGGGGCATGACCTGGTCCGTTTTCGGGTCGAAGAACACGTGGGCGGCGAAGCCTTCGGCGGTGAGGGTTCCTTCCTCGAACGTCTCTCCGGTACGCAACTCGAAGTCCATGACGTAGGAGCGGTTGCCGATGGAGCGGATTCTGACCGCGCCGTGGAGAATGTCGTCGAGGAAGATCGGGTTCCTGAAACGAACGCTCGTCTCGGCGATCACGTACCGCGCGCCGGGTATGTCGCCCGCTTCGAGGTCAGAGAATCCGATAGCGTCAGCTAGCGCGCGCCAGTAGGCGAGGCGGATGGATTCGAAGTACTCCAGATAGACGGCGTTGTTGACGTGTCCGTACGGGTCGAGGTCCTTGTAGCGGATCTCCGGCTGCGTAACTACTGGCGGGTTCTTCAACGGTTCACTTCTTTTCTTAGATCGCTCCTGATAGCGGGCGAATTGTACACATTATCGCCGCCTATCATCTGATTTAATTCAGGTCATGGAGTATGAGGAGTATCTGGAGCAGGGTGAGATGTTAGCGGAGGAAGGTCTGGTGGTGGAGGCTCTCTCCCGGTTCGAGCAGGCGCTGGAGGCCGCGCCGGAGAGCCCCGAGGTCATCGAGGCGGTTGGAAGGGCGCTTTTGGGGCTTGGGCGGCTGGAGGAAGCGGAGGCGAGCTTCCTGGACGCTCTGGAGCTAGACCCCGAATGGGCCGCTCCCCGGATGGGACTCGCGCTCGTCGCGCTGCGCCGCGAGGAGCCGTTCAAGATCGTTCACCACCTGGAGCGGGCTATCGAGGCAGATTCCGAATACCCCGACGCCTACGTGGAACTTGGCCGTTACTACGGCATGATGGGAGAGCCCACACTCGCCCACGCTACTTTCGGGCGCTGGCTGGGACGCTATCCGGAAGACGCGGATATGCTTATCAACGCCGGCCTTACGTCCTTTGACGGCGCCGACTACGCCCATGCTCTGGAGTACTTCGAGAGCGCGATAGAAGCCGCCGTCGATCCCGAGCAGAAAAGCGGGGCGCGGACCTTCAGGGCCAACACGCTCGATATGCTCGGCCACTACGACGAAGCGGTGGCGGATTATGAGCGGGTCATCAAGTATGCCCCCGACTGGTGGGAAGCTCACGCGAACCTCGGCATCTGCCACGCTCGGAACGAACGGTTCGCCAAAGCCGAAGCTGCTTTGCGGCGCGGTCTCGAAGCCTGCCCAGGCTCACCGGAGATCCGGGATGAGTTGGCGGCTCACCTCCTGGATCAGGACAAGGACCTCGGGGAGGCTCTTTCGCTCGCCGAAGAGGCCGTGGCGCTTGGGCGAGATGAGATCCGTCACCTCTACACCCTGGGCGAAGTCCGGCTCGCCCTGGACGATGAAGCCGGAGCGCAGGAAGCCTACGAGGCGGTGCTGGCGTTGGATTCCGAAGACCCTGGAGCGCACCTGGAAATCGGTCTCCTGTACGAGCGTCGGGGCGAGGTTGCGCAGGCCGAGGAGCATTTCATGGAGGCACTGAAGCAAGACCCCGGCAACCCCCGGACACTCTACTCCTACGCGAGCCTCTATTACGCCACCGACGACCTGGAGACAGCCGAGGAGCTTCTCGTGCGGGCCGTCGCCGCCGACACCGAATACTCTCCGGCCCTCTCGGCGCTCGCCAGCATCCGGGCGCGCCGCGGCGACTACAGCATCGCACTCGACTACATCGAGAAGGCCGTCGAAGCCGGCGAGAAAGATGCGGAGCACTTCAAGAGCGCCCTGGAGTTCGCCCCCCTACGCACAGATCCCCGCTTCCACAAGCTCCTCTCCCGCATGAACGCCGGAGGAATCTAACCTCCTTGCCATCCGGGCTGGCCTTTGGATCTTTCCTCGGCGTCACCGGTCTAGTAGCTCTAGCTTTCGGCATCTACGCTCTACTGCGCGGCGGTAAGGGACTTCGCGGCGGCATCGGACCAATCTCCGAGCGAGGTATCCACGTCATAGTAGGCATCAGGATGACCGTTATCGGCCTTGTAAGCCTCGCTGCCGGAGGATACTTCCTATGGACGTACTTTTAAGCCATTAGGTTCTGGCTGTCGCCGACCATCTATAGAAGCTTCAGCTTTTGAGTAGAATCGCGGAGGTTTTGCAGGAAATCGTCCATCTCGAAGATACGTTCGTGGGCTATATTGCGACTACTATCGAGGGTGAGGAGGTCTGGGATCTGCCGCCGGAGGCTCTCGGCGTGCCAGATCGCCGCCGGTATGTCCGGGACATCCTCTTCGACGCCGACCATGGCGATCACGCGAGAGAGACCGATCGCGCCGAGGTAGTCCAGCGCGACGGCGTCTTTGAGAAGCACGGCCTCGACTGAAGCGCCAGGCTCCACCCCCGGAGGGTGGTGCTCTATGGCTTCGAGGACGGCCCGGCTGGCCTGCGGAGGGAAGTCTCCATCCTTCAAGATTCGTTCCGCCACGGCGGCCGAGCGTTTCGCATGGTCCGAGGCATCCCGGTGAGCATAGGATTTGTAGAGTCCTACATCGTGCAGGAGAGCGGCGATGCGAAGGATCTCCGCATCGTAAGAGACGCCCTCGGAGGCCGCGATCTCCTCCGCCAGCGCGTGGACCCGCAAGCAGTGAGCGTAACCCCACACGGGATGCGTCCCAACTCTGGCGACCAGCGCCCCGATCTCCTCCACCAACCGTTTCATGAACCAGAAAGTGTAGCGGATAGAGCTTGCGGTGGCGAACGGAGTGTTAGCGACTAATGCCTAACCGGCGGACACTCCGTGGCATATCGAAGTAAGGCGAACAGCGCCTCCCGAACCTGGCACGTCGGGAAAAACCTCGGGGTAGAGTATCCGAGCCAGGATCTCGACTCCCTCGACGAGTCGCAGCGCCGGACGGCTGAAGTACGAGTTGGCGTCAACCGCCCACACCTGTCCATTACTTACCGCTGGTAGTCCGCTCCAGCCAGGCAGCTCCGCTAACATGCGAGCCTCCTGTGTGGTCCACTCCACATCGAAGCCGCACGGCATCAGAACCAGTGCCTCGGGGGCGGCTTCGAATACTTCTTCCCAGGCAAGGCGTATGGAAGGTTCGCCCGGTCCGGCGAATAGATCCTCGCCGCCAGCGATGCGTACCATCTCGGGCACCCAGTGTCCGGCTGAGAACGGGGGATCCAACCACTCTATGCACCCGACGCGTGGCCGGGAAAGATCCCCAACGGCCTCCTCTACCCGGACGAGCCGCTCCTCCAGGACGTCTATCTTCTTCCGTGTTTCGTCTCCACGTCCCAGGGCTTCACCTATTTTGACGGTGTCTTCGAGTACCTCGTGGATAGAGGTAGGGTTCAGGGAAAGGACTTCGGGCTTTCGCTTCATACCCTCCACCGCCTGTTCGACTAGGCTCATGGAGACGGCGCACACTTCACATAGACCCTGGGTGACGATGAGGTCCGGTGCGAGATCTTCAAGGAGCTTCGCGTCGAGGGCGTAGATGCTTCCGGCGTCGGTCAACTGTTCTCCGATGGCGTCGTCTATCTCGGCGCTGCTCATGTTGCGATGATCCATGGAGGTGCTGGTGAGTTTGGGCAGCCTCTCGACGCCGGGCGGGTAATCGCATTCGTGGGTTACTCCGACTAGCGACGCGCCCGCGCCGGTGAAGTGGATCATCTCGGTGGCGCTGGGCAGAAGTGAGGCTACGCGCAAGCCGATGTTTCCTAGTACTTCTGCCGGCGGATGTCGCGCAGGAGGGCGGCCTGTCCGATGTCGTCCATGGTTAGCATCCCGACGAGGTCGCCGTTCTGTACGACGGGGATGGCGCGCAGACCGCTCTCCTGGAGCAGACGGTTGCCGTCGGCGAAGAGGTCGGCCTCCGGGGAGATGGTTGGGAACTCGGTCTTCATCAAGTCGCGGACGTTCAGGAACTTCTGTGGAGAATGGGCGGCGGCCATTATCTCGTTGCGCGTGATGAGGCCGACCAGCCGTTCGTCTTCGTCCACCACCGGGAAGTCCTCCTGATAGCCGTGAATGACCATGTCCAGAACCTGACCGAAGGTATAGTAGGGAGTAACGGTCTCGGTGCGGCGGCGAGTGCCCATCACGTCCGAGACGGCGAGCCCGCGCATCATCTCGCGCTGGCGCACCATCTGGGCCTCCCCGTTCGCCCCGAAGAAGATGAAGACGGCGATAAGGGCGAGGATCGGGTTGCCGTTGAATATCCCGAGAATAAAGAAAAGTACGGCGAAAGCCTGCCCGACCGACGCGGAGATGTCTGTGGCCCGCACGGGTCCGAGGCGGGTGGCGAGGAGTCCACGCAGAACGCGACCGCCGTCCATGGGGAAAGCGGGGATCATGTTGAAGACCACGAGCGCTATGTTGATGAACGCCAGGTAGGAGAAGATCTTTCCAATGGAGCCGCCGCCTTCGAGGATGCTGGTGGGAGCCTGGAGGCCGCTTCCTAGCAGCAACGCAACCGCGAAGAAGACCGGGGCGAGCACTACGTTCACGAGTGGTCCGGCGACGGCTATCTTCACCTCGTCCCACGGCTTCTCGGGGAGCGTCTTCATGCGGGCCAGTCCGCCGAGCGGGAGGAGGGTAATGTCCTGGATCTCGATCCCAAGCCGCTGCGCCACGAGTGAGTGTCCGAACTCGTGCAGGAGCACGCAGAGAAAGAGCGCCACTATAATAATCGTCGTGACGAGCGCGCTCGTCACGCTCCCCGTGCGCTGGTATCCCGCGAAGGCGAAGTACGCCAGCAGCAACAGGAAAGTCCAGTGGACCTTCACGTCTATGCCCGCCGCCCGCCCTATCTTGAAAGAGCCGCCCATCTAAAACAAGTTTACCCTACAGGATCTAAAGCAGCGTAAAGGCTCGCGTGCGAGTTTCCAATGCCCGGTACGATGCCGTTGCGGTCCCGGCGAGAAAGTTTATGGAAATTTTCCTGGAGACGGAGAGAGTAATCCTGCGTAGGATCAACAGGGACGACGTGGACAATCTCTTCGGATTGAATTCCATGATCAGAGGTTACGGGGGTCGAGTTCCCCACGAAGAAAGTTGTCGCACCGCGGAGGATCTCCACATCCTCACGCAGTCAACAATTCTCGGCCTTCAGACGCTTGATCTCCGCGCACTCTTCGCTGATCATTCCACCTCAGACGCCAGCATCAACCCCGGCTTGGTCACCCACCTGCAAACGATCTCCTTGCTCAGGCCGAGCTTGTCACCGACGGCTTTGGACACTGCGGTGATCGACGGTTAGCCCTGCTGATGCTCCGCGACCATCCGCAAAGCTCGCTATTTTAGAGCGGGATCTATCTTCTTCGGCATATGTGCTCATTCTCCTGGGCCCAGAAGAGAGCAGCATCAAACCCGTGATAGTTCAGCGGCGAATTACTGACAATCACGGCTGGTGTAAAGAGAAGGGCCACCGCTCATCCCAGTACCCGCAGCTCAGGCTTGAGTTTTTTTGAGGAACGCTGGAGCAATCTTAAATTACGCTACGCCTTCTCATGATTGGGCAGCTTGTCAGTGGAGTCGGCGTACTTGAGCAGCAGGCGAGCGAACTGCAGCCGTTCGTGCTCGGGCCACTCTCTGGTGATGTGCTCGAATGCCTGGCGTTGCTGCCAGCGGAAGCGGTCTCGCAGGGCGACGCCTTCAGGGGTGAGTTGCAGTACTGTCCGCCGGCCGTCTTGCTGTGAGGCCATCCGCACCAGGTACCCATTGGAGATGCAGTCGGAGACCATCCGGCTGGCGACCGAGGGGTCGACCGCGAGGTGTTCGGCGAGTGCGCCGACCGTCATCTCTCCGTCGGCCTCGTCGACGATGTTGATGACCAGGTTTCTAGAAAAGTCCTTGCGCGAGACCGGAGGGTCGACGTTCACCTGCGCGGTGCGCCGCCGCAGCCGCGAGAACGCCGTCCCGACGGCGTCCAGTAGTGCGTCAGTCTCCTCTGCTCTGTCTCCACTTTCCACACCGCCATTTTATATCATACAGTTGTATGTTGTCATGCACATAATTGTATGCTAGCATCAATTACGTTGCGGCTGAGACCTCTCGCCCTAAACCGAAGCAGAAAGGAACGGCCATGATCACTACCATCATCAACGCACGCGTCTTCGATGGGGAGCGTGTACTCGACGACCAGACAGTCGTGATAGATGGGGCACACATCAGTGCTATCGGCGGCGCGGTGCCAGTCGAGGCCACCGTCGTCGATGCTCGTGGCGCGACCCTGATGCCCGGTCTCATCGACGCTCACGTGCATACCTCCCTGGACGGCCTGCGTGACGCGCTGGTCTTCGGCGTCACAACCGAACTCGAGATGCAGGGCCATTGGACGGCCCAGGACCGCGAGACAGTCGCGAACCGTGACGATGTCGCGGACGTTCGCTCCGCCGGTTTCGGTCTTACCACTCCGGGCGGCCATCCGAGCGAGCTCTTCGCCGACGACGGGCCGCCTCCCGGCGTGAACATCGAGGACGGACATGGACACGATTTCGAGCCCCCGACTGTCTCCACCCCTGATCAGGCAGCCGAACTCGTCGCCGCGCTCGTCGCCAACGGTTCCGACTACATCAAAATCTTTATCGAGGAAGGGAGTGTGCTTGGCGCCCCCGGGCTCCCGTTACTGAGTAACGAGACTATCACCACAGCCGTGAGTGAGGCGCACCGCCACGGCAAGATGGCGATCGCCCACACACTGACCGCCGCCGCTACACAGCAGGCCATCGCGGCGGGGATGGACGGGCTGGCGCACGTGTTCGTCGACCACCCCACCACCACCCCCGAAGTCGTCGCCGCCATTGCGGACTCCGGCGCGTTCGTCACCCCCTGCCTCTGCCTGAATTCCTCCATCATGGGCAACACCGGGGTCGCCCTGGCCACCGACGACCGCGTGAGTTCCAAGCTAAGCAAGGAATGGCTCGACACCCTGTCCAGCAGCTTCAACACCTACCCGCAAGGCGACTTCGAAGACGTACTCGCCACCGTCGCCGACCTCCACGAGGCAGGCGTGGACATCCTGGTAGGCACCGACGTGTCCGTGCCGGTGCCGTTCCTCGGCGGCCTCGCCCACGGCGCCAGCGTGCATCACGAACTGCAGCTGCTGGTCGCGGCGGGACTGACGCCTATCGAGGCGCTCCGGGCAGCCACCGTCCTCCCCGCGCGCCGGTTCGGGCTCACCGATCGAGGCCGCGTGGCACCCGGAGCCCGCGCTGACCTCCTGTTGGTCGACGGAGATCCGACGACCAACATTGCCGACACGCTGTCCATCCGTGGCGTGTGGCGCCGCGGTATCCGACTCGCCACCCGATGAGATCACGAGCCCGTCCACGGCTTAACTCGGTGGTGCCCTGACCCCGCTCCGCCCTGGCAGCGTCGCCTCTAGCCGTCACGGACTGCCACCCCGCACCGCTACGGCATCGTCCAGCAACAGCCGGTATAAAGAGCCCGCAAGTCTACGCGACCGAAGGTTCGCGGGCGCTCGTGAAGAAAGGTTTTTCCTAGCTGGGCGCGAAACGGATAGTCGCGGTGGCGGCCAATGTTGCCTCCATCCGGATCATGGAAAAGACTGACCTGAGTTCGGGGTGGGAGTTCACGTACCCGATGTACCAGGATAGAGAGATGGAGGCGGTCGGGCGTGTGCTGAACCATGAAGGGTACCGGCCCGACGTATAGCCCGGTGACGCGGGACGGTGGCGAGGCGCTCGCCTGTTAGAATCGAAGCGTGGAGGAACACGCAACAAGTTACCGGCTTATCACCGATTCGGATGAACTCTCCGGCGTCGCCGGGACCTTGAAGAACGCGGAAAGTATCGGCCTGGACACCGAGACGACGGGCCTCAATCCCCGTGACGGCCGGATGCGCTTGCTCCAGCTCGCCACGCCCGACGGCACCTTTGTAATAGACGCCTTCGAGGTGAAAGACCTCTCGCCGCTCAAGGAGGTTCTGGAAGACGGGCCTGTAAAAATCCTGCAAAACGCCAAGTTCGATTACGCTTTCCTGTGGGATGAGCACCACATCTCACTCTCTCCCATCTTCGACACGATGCTCGCGGCGCAGCTTCTGGACGGCGGAGATCAGAAGGGGAAATCCTACTCTCTGGAGGCGGTGGCGGAGCGGTACCTGGATGAGGAGGTGGACAAGAGCGCGCGGCGGGATGATTGGTCGGGGAAGTTGTCGGAGCGGCAGATCGAGTACGCCGCCCGAGACGCGGAGATCCTCTTGCCCTTGCGCGAAAAGCTCGCCGCGCAACTCGCGGAAGAGAAGCTCGGCACCGTCTCGAAGATAGAGTTCGGCGCGGTCGGGACGATAGCGGAGATGGAGATTGCAGGCATCAAGCTCGACGTGGAGAAGTGGAAGGAGCTTGAAAAGACCGTCCGCGAGCGGCGAGACCGGGCGGCGAAGCACCTCGAATCCTACTTCCCGGAGCCGGACGGCGTGCTGCCGTTAGAAGGGCTCGAACCCCAGCTGAACCTGAACAGCCCGCAGCAGATCACGACCGCCTTCCGCTCCCTGGGTATCGAGCTGGCGGACACGAAATTGTGGACGCTACTGAAAGTGGAGCATCCGGCGGCGAAGGCGCTGCTCGAATACCGGGAGCTTCAGAAGAAGCTCGGCACGTACCTGGAGACCTATCCTACCTTCATCCACCCGAAGACCGGCCGCATCCACGCGAGCTTCCTGCAATGCCGGGTCCCGACGGGAAGGCTGGCCTGCACGAACCCGAACGTGCAGCAGATCCCTCACGAGGACGAGTTCCGTAGCTGCTTCGTCGCCGAGGAAGGCAACACCCTGGTGATCGCCGACTACTCGCAAGTAGAGCTTCGCATACTCGCGGAAGTCTCCGAAGACCCCGTCTTCGTCGAGGCATTCCGCAACAGCGAGGACCTGCACCGCGTCACGGCGGCTTCGATGTACGGGGTAAAGATGGAGGAGGTCACGAAAGACCAACGCTCGGCGGCCAAGCGCATAAACTTCGGCCTGATGTATGGACGGGGAGCGAAGAGCCTCTCCGCCCAGCTCGGCACGGGCGAGGAGCGAGGAAGAAAGCTGATCGATGAATACTTCGCCAACTATCCGGGGGTAAAGCGCTTCCTGCAGGAGACTGCGGGGCGGGCGACCAAGACGCGCAAACTACGCACGCTCTCCGGCCGGATCAGGAAGTTCGGGGACACGTCAGTCTCCGACGACCGGGGCGCTCTTAGGCGCGAGGCGATGAACTATCCCATACAAGGCTGCTTGAGTGGCGAGACCCGGGTGTTCGAGAGGTCCGAAGGCTACGTGCCGATACGGTCCCTGGTCGGGCGCGCCGTTTCGGTGTGGGACGGAGAAAGCTTCTCGGACGCGTCAGCGGTCCCCAGCGGGAAGAAGAGGCTCACGCGAGTTCTCCTCAAAGGGGGACACGAGATCCGGTGCAGTCCGGACCACAAATTCCTGGTGCGTAACAACAATGGTGGCGAAGCGTGGAAGACGGCCGGGAAGATACGGGCGCAAGAGCGTGTGGTGCTGGCAGACGGACTCGGGAAGTGGGAGTTGGATCTCTCTCTACCCCCTTCGACGCCTGGACGATCGTGGAACGCCAATACCGCCGATCTCAACGAGATAGGGACCCGCGAAGAATTGGGAGAGTGGCTGGGGCGCGTCGCATCCGACGGAGGGGTTGGCAAGCGGCAGGTTAGCCTGCTGGTTGCGGAACACGAAGAAGTTTTACTACCCAAACTGCTCTCGCTGACACGAAGGCTCGGTCACGTCACACACCGGACGCGGGTGACGGATCATCAACCGAAAAGGCTGCACAATCTTTCCCTCTCCTGCAAGAGCCTTGCACAGCAGATGAAAAGTATGGGCGTAAAAGAGCGGATACCGGATGTGGCGTGGCGAAGCCGGAGCGTCCTGTGCGGGTACCTGCGCGGTCTGTTCGACGGAGACGGCACGGCCCACCCTGATGGCCCGGTGCTCACGTTCGGACGTGGAGGGAAGCATCTGGGGTGGGCCAAAGAGGTTCAGGAAGCCCTGCTCCTGCTCGGCATACGGAGCAGGATCGGAGTCTACGATACCCGCGTGAACGTCCGGGTCATGAAGAAGGACGTACACCTGTTCTGCTCCGAAGTCGGGTTCATGAACCCGGCAAAACAGGAGAGGTCCGAAGCCGTCATTGCGTCATCCTACAAAGGCAAAGGCGGTGGCTCAGCCGCATACGGCAGGGCTCAGAAGGTCGAGTCCATCGAGGTAACGAACCAATGGGTAGAGATGTACGACATCGTGAACAGCGAAACCGGAAGATTCGCCGCGAACGGCATCGTAGTCCACAACTCTAGCGCCGACATCGCCAAGCTTGCCCTGATCTACGTCCGCAAAGAACTAAAAGACCTCGACGCCCGCCTCATAAACTCCATCCACGACGAGTTCGTCATCGAGTGCAATGAAGAAATCGCGGAAGAAGTCTCCGAGAAGACGAAAACGGCCATGACCCAAGCCGGCGAAGTCCTTTTGAAGAAGGTCCCGGTAGAAGTAGAGATCGGTATCTCCCGCGAGTGGCGGAAGTGAGTACATATGGCTTTTTTAATATGAGAACAGTTCGTTTCGAGTTCTACGCAGAGCATCCTGCCGTACACCCTTTGGTAAGCAATTCGACATTGCAGTAGATTCCTCAGGTCATACTATGATTATAAAACCCGTGGAACTTGCTTCCCCATACCAGTCATAATAACAGTACGCTGTTACTCGCGGTTCTAACCTTAGCGTGCTTCTCAGCCTTTTTTAGAGGCTGGGCCCGGCTTCGGATGCTCCGACAATATAATAGGCGACCGCGGTTTCTGGTTGAAGTCGAAGTCCTTTACCAGGTTCCCAAGTTGAGGAGCGTTCTCCCGCACGTCGGGGCGCGAATCGGGCCTGCCGTCCGTCTGAGGATCGAGTCGCTGACCGTTTAAGAAATCATCCTCGATGAACTTCAGATAGGCGTCGAAGGAGAGTGTCTGGTGGTCTATATAGCCTTTCCTGGCGTAGGGGCTTATCACCATCGCGGGTACCCGCAACCCGTAACCGTTCTTGTCAATCTCTGGCGGTACGACGTGGTCATAGAATCCTCCCCAGTCATCCCAGGCCAGGAAGATCGCGGTGCTATCCCACTCCGGGCTGCGCATCACAGAATTGATCACGCCGGTTACGTAGCTCTGGCCGTCGCTGACCAGGGCTGGGGGATGCTCACTGTTCTTCCCGTTAGGCACAACCCAGGAGACCGCCGGCAGCGAACCGCCCTTGGTAGCCTTATAGAAGCTCGATACGTCCTGAACATTGCTGATTTGGTCATTCTGTTTGACGGTGTCGAAGTAGGGGAGCGGGTTCCAGAGCCCTGGTGTCGTAGAGCTTTGATGTAAATGGGTGCAGTACATGTCGCCGTTTCGGCAGTCGGGTTCCTCCCCTTTGGAGACGTAGTAGCCCCAGCTGACGTTGTTCTTGTGCAGTAGATAAGTGAGATCTGTCCACGCGTAGTTCGGCGGCTTGATCTGACTCTGAGCTTGTTCCGAGCTTTTCCGTAGGAGCTTCTTGGAGTCCGGGGGAGGATCCGGCCTCTGCAGCGCGTTTCGGCAACTCATCGGGTCGTCGGGCACGCTGCATTTTGCCGACCAGCCGGAGACCATGTAAAGGTGCGCTGGCAGACTATAGGAGGCGTTGGGCTCGAACATATGATCCTGGAGCGAGAACTCCTGGGCGTACTTCCAGTAGTTCGGTATCTCTCTGGCATCATGGTATCCCATTACATCCGGAGGGATGTCCTTTGAGGAATGGCTGCAGGCAGGGTCGAAGTTGTTCTGGCAGGATCTCTTGCGACCGTCAAATTCCTGGCGTATGAATCCGTCCATCTTCCCTCCATTGATATCCTTCTTGGCATCTGCCGCCCGGTGCGGAGCGCCGTAATTCAGGTCTTTAGGGTTATGGAAAGGTTTCATACACTGGTTCGTCTGCGGATCCGGAACGCAGACCGTGGGGGTGCCATTCTTCACGGGAATGCCGTCGGCCCCGGGGAAGGTGCCAAAGTAGGAGTCGAAGGAGCGGTTCTCCTGCATGATGATTACAACGTGTTTTATCTTGTGTATGTTGGAGGGAATAGACGCGCCGATTGTGGACGGAACCTTCTGCGTCTGAACGGCACTGCCGCCACAGGCTGCGGAAAGGGCTATAGAAGAGAGTATCAGGAAGAGGGTGACGAGCTTGCGCCGGAGGATCCCGAACAGGCTCCCCAGTATTTCCGCGCGGTGCATGGTAGTGCTCCTATCCACTATTACTCGGCGGCCGGTGGAGCGGACTTGCGAGTTTCAGCGGCTCGCGCGCGGCCGTCTCATATCCGGACCTGGAGATTAGCTTCTGATTCAGCATGTCTTCGAGTACGAGGTTGCGGCGCCGGAGGGCGGACTCTGGATGCTGTAGCGGATCGAGGTAGCCAGGACTTTGAACAACTCCTGCGAGCGTTGCGGATTGAGCGAGGTCGAGCTTGTCCGCCGGAACCCCAAAGTAAGTTCGAGCGGCTGGCCCAACTCCGTAGGCGCCCTCGCCAAAGTAGACTACGCTCAGATAATTGCGCAGAATCTGGGACCGGGTGTGGTAGAGACGGTATTCGAGAGCAAGCACCGAATCGTCCAATCGTCTTCCCAACAACTTCTCGCCGCGCATTCGAGGCTTGATGAAGAGCTGCTTCATCAACTGCTCGGTTATGGTACTTCCGCCCTGGCGAAAACTTCCGTCGGAGATGTCGGCCAGAGCTGCCCGTGTGAGCGCCACCGGGTCGACGGCCGGGAAGATCTTAAATTCATTGTCTTCGACCGCGACGATTGCTTCAGGCAGATAGTGGGACATCCCGCTCAACGGTAGCGCCGCCCGTCCCAGAGGAAGCGCGGGAGCGTCTCTCTTTATCCCCGTCGGGAACAATTTGCCTCCTCGCACCTCGCTTTTCGCGCTAATCGCCGCGTATCCGATGAGCAGAGCTGCCAGCATCCCGAACGCTACAAAGAGCAGTACCAATAGCACGGCCACCCACCTGAGCCGGTCCCGCGGTCGTTTGTAGTAACCTCGAATCCGCCACGACCGTACGATCAGGGCTTTCCCTAACATCAGACTCTTCCGCCCTTTGTCCGCGTCCGAGATGTTGTGAAATGGACCCGCAAAACGTCTGGCGACAGCATGTCTTCTCCACTTTGGCTTACTCCAAAATCATTTACCGTAAGTATCCTCGTCGTTGTTAAGAAAACGGTAAGAGCCGCCTTGCCCGGGAGAGACCTTCTCAACTCTCCCGGTCGTGTGCTCCGAAACGCGAAGCTCCAGCGGCGGCAACCGTAACTAGCAGTATTGCAGCCACGGCTTTCAGTCCCAGATGCTCGCCGAGGATGATGAAGCCGACGAGGGCGGCGACGGCGGGCTCCAGGCTCATGAGGACGCCGAAGACGCGGGTTGGAACCTTGCGGAGGGCTTCCATCTCCAGCGAGTAGGGGACGGCCGAGGAGAGCATGGCGACGCCGAAGCCGGCGAGGAGTAGCTTCGGGTCGAGCAGAGCGTATCCGCCGCCCAGGATGCCGACCGGCAGGAGGATGAGGGTGCCGACGCACAGCGCGATCACGAGCCCCGTCCCACCCGGAAACGCGCTTCCCGTCCTGGCGCTGAAGATTATGTAGGAGGCCCAGAAGAGGCCCGCGAGCAGCGCGAACGTCACGCCTACCGGGTCGAGGTTCGACGTTCCCAGGACTCCAAGGGGCGCGAGCAGCAGTATCCCGGCCGCCGCGAGTACGACCCAGAGAAGGTCCAGGGCGCGCCTCGATCCCGCGACCGCGACGCTCAGAGGTCCGGCGAACTCCAGTGTTACGGCTACACCGAGGGGGATGCGGTCAATGGCGAGGTAGAGCGAGAAATTCATCGCCGCCAACGTGAGTCCGAAGATCAGGGCGACCAGGTACTCACGGCGCGCGTATCCGCGGATGCGAGGACGCCAGAGCAAGGTCAGCACGAGAGCGGCGAAGGAGATCCTCAAGAATACTGTGCCTCCGGGGCCGAGGTCAGCGAAAAGGTTTTTGGCAATGGCCGCCCCGATCTGGACCGAGAAGATGGAGAGCAGCACGAGACTCGTGGGCGGCATTGCTCCAACGGCTTCGCGCAGCCGGCCAATATTCTTTTTGCCGATTGAGTGTTCCATCTCCGGCATTACCCAAAGCCTTTCGCTGACAGTGTGGCGAGCGCGAGCAAGTCTACCACTGGGAGAGAGGAGCCCATCTAGCCTTCGGGCGCTACCTCCGGGCTCTTCGACGCGGTGCCGAGGAGCAGCGCTAGCGCCAGCGCGACGCAGAGCGCGCCGATCCATCCCAGGGCGCCGAGCGAACCGTGGTCGAGGGCGAGGGCGCCGAGGGCCGCCCCGACGCCCTGGCCCAGATAGATCGCGGAGGCGTTCAGCGAGAGGGCGACATTCCGGACGCGGGGCGCGAGCTGCGCGACACGGTACTGTTGAAGCGGAGTAAAGGCAAACCCGGCCACCCCCCATGCCGCGAGCGCCGCAAGCGTCCCTGGGATCGCCAGCGCCGAACCGGAGGATGCAACCAGAAATGAGAAGGCTAGCAGAGAGAAGAAGAGTAAGACCAGAACGGTCATGGCGAGCCGCGCGTAGCCTATGTGATCCGCGCCGTAGCCCCCGAGGCTGTTGCCGAAGATGGCCGCGACCCCGAACAGAAAGAGCAGACCGCTAACACCCACTCCGCCGAAGCCCGTGATCTCCGCCAGCAAGGGGCTTATGTAGGTGAACAGGACGAACGCGCCCATCAACCCGAGCGCGGTAAGGCTCAACGCCGCCAGCAAGACAGGTTGCCTCAGCGTCTCCACCCGCTCCCGAAGACTCACGACCGGCGGACTCTCCACTCGCGGCAGCGTTCGGATGCCCAGGGCGGCGACCGCTCCCAGGAGAGCCACCATCACGAAAGTCATACGCCAACTCGAGTAAGCGCCGATGAGCGAGCCCAGAGGTATTCCGATGACGAAGGAAACCGTCAACCCTCCGGTGATAAGCGAGATCGCCCGGCCCCGCTCTTCCGGCGGCGCCAGGCTGGAAGCGACCGCCAGAGCCGTCGGTGTGAACGCCGCGGCCCCGCACGCGGCCACGGCCCGGCACAGCAGCAATAGCTCGAAGGTCGGCGCGATCACCGCCACGGCGTTCGCGAGCGCGAATACCGACATCGCTACAAAAAGAATCCGTCGCGGAGCTACGGCCCCCGCCAGGGTAACGAGAACCGGAGAGCTCACCGCGTAAGTAACCGCAAAGGCCGTCACCAGATGTCCCGCTGACCCTACCGAAACGGAGAGATCCGCCGCAACCCCTTCGAGCAACCCCGCGAAGACGAAGCTGCCGGTCCCGATGGCGAAAGTCCCAAGAGCCAGCGCGAGAAGTCGGATATTCATATCTACCGGCTCTTTCTTTGATCCTGATTTATTCGACTATGCGACGGTAGCATGTACCGCGCCGAAAACAAAGCAAGAACGTCCTTCTCTGCCGCGATGAATGAGCATTCCGGCCGTTCGCGCTTCCCAGCCGCCGGATAGTTTACATCAGGCTATCTCGACGATCACGCCCTCGTCACCACGCAGCTCCAGCGCGCCATCCACTTCTTCGCCGGGGCGATCCAGATGAGTCGTAAGCGCTACACGACCACGAGCTACCGGATTCTCGAAAGTCCGGGGCTCGTGGCCCAGATTGTGTATCAGGAAGCGCAGCCCTTCTGATACACAATCTCCCGCTGCCACCAGCGATGGTCTTCTTCTATCAACTCTCCGTCGTCAACAGAGCTACCGGGAAGCCGTGGAGCAGGTCTCCGGCATACACGAACGGCCGTTCTTCTCCCTGCCCGGCCTGCGCCTTCTCACCGGTCAACGAGTTGCGCAGCGGCGCCTCCGCGAGCTCCTCCGGCAGCTGGATGCGGGTGTCACTCCAGGTCCCGGCTTCGAGAGATAGAGCCTCGTTGGAGCGCAGCTTCGCGTACAGGCGAGGCGCGACCGTTATGGAGATCTCTCCCTCACTCCGCCGGGCGAACGCCACGAGATGCTCCGCCTTCTCTCCCTCAATGTCGAGCGGAATATATTCACCCGCCTCGAAGAGTCCCGGCTTCTCCCGACGTAGCTCCAGCGTCTTCCAGGTGAGGTAGAGCTTGGCGCGGCCGTCCCGCCAGGCGTCTTCCTCCAGCAGCGCGTTCGCCTCTGCTGGGTCCATCTCCTTCAGTTCCTGGAGCAGCTTCTTCCGCAGACCATAATCCACGGGTCGGCGGTTGTCCGGATCCACCAGGCTGAGGTCCCACAGGTCGTTGCCCTGGTAGACGTCCGGGATGCCGGGGACGGTGAGCTTCAGGAGAGTCTGGGAGAGGCTATCGAGAGCGCCGATACGGGCGATTTTTCGCTGGAAGGGCAAGAACTCCTGGAAGAAGAGGTTGGTCTCTCCCGGCGAGAGCAGGGCGTCGATGAAGCTGGCGACAGCCTCTTCGTACTCCTCGTCCGGGTTGACCCAGGATGTGTGGACCTGGGCCTCCCGCATCGCCTTCTCCATGTACGCCTTTACGCGATCCCGGAACTCTTCGAGACCCTCTTCGTCCGATTCTTCGAGCGGCCAGGCGCCCAGAAGCGTCTGGTAGAGGAGATACTCGTCGTTACGGCTTGGGGCTAATTCTCCTTCTATGTCGCGGCGGCGAGAGCGGTTGAGGCGACCCCAGCGGACGAGCATCCCGCGCCACTCTCCGGGTATCTCCGAGAGGACGTTGATCCTGGCCCGCACGTCCTCGCCGCGCTTGGTGTCGTGGGTCGAGGTGGCGAGCATGGCGTGCGGCCAGTGCTTCATCCGCTCGCCGTTGAGGTGATGAAACGCCGAAGCCGAGACGCTGAACCGCTCCGGCTCGCCGCCGACCTCGTTCAGGGAGGCGAGGCGGTTGTATCGATAGAGCGCGGTGTCCTCCATCCCCTTTGCCATGACCGGCCCCGTGTACTGCTGGAACTTCATCACGAAGCGGGCGACCAGGTTCCGGTACTCCTCGGGGCCTTCGGCGTCCAGGAGTAGCACGCGGTGGATGAAGTCGAAGACGGTGGTGTCGGCGGCTGTACTACGCTTCTTCGCCTGGGTGACGGCCCAGTCGACGTAACGCCGGTCGGACTCGGAGACGCCTTCGGGTGTGACGTAGGTGCGGTAGACGGGGAAGTGGGCAACGATATCCGTCAGCGCCTCGCGCAGGACGTTGATGGTGAAGTCATAGGAGCGGCGGCCGTATTCGGAGATGCGGAGCAGGCGCCTGCTGAGGACGTTCAGTTCGCTCGCCAGGGCGTCGCGCATTATAAGGCGCTTGCAGCCGACCAGTATCTCCTCGAAGTCCGGCCTCCATCCAATGAAGCGCCTGTACGCCCGGTCCATCCCGGTCTCGCCCGCCAGGTCCACGAACAGCCCGTTCAGCAGGTTCGTGAAGTCGTAGCCGGTGGTCCCCGCGACCGGCCAGTCCTCCGGCAGGTGCTCGTGGTGGGCCAGTATCTTCTCGACCAGCACGTACAGAGGCTCTTCCTCGGACGAACCTAGCGCCTTTCCCGCCGCCTTCTGCAGGCGTTCAAAATATCCCGCTGGATCGTAGAGACCATCCGGGTGGTCTATGCGGAGACCGTTCACCTTGCCCTGACTGACGAGGTCCAGAACGAAGCGGTGCGTGGTCTCGAAGACCTGCTCGTCCTCCATGCGGATACCCGCGAGGTCGTTAATGGCGAAGAACCTGCGGTAGTTGATCTCATCGCTCGCCACCCGCCAGTACGTGAGCCGGTACGCCTGCTCCTCCAGGATGCGGTGCAGCCCGTCGAAGCTCGCCACGTCGCCCGGTTCTCCGTTCATCTCCCGCACATGTTCCTCTATGGCGTGGGCTACCTCCCCCGACTCCGCACACAGCCGGGCTAGACGGCTCTTGTGGATCGCCGCGTCCCTGACGCGCTCCGCCAGCGCCTCCTCGTCCGTGACGTCGCGGCCCGGCAGGTTTCCGAAAGCGGTCGCCAGGCTCTCCAGCTCCAGGGCGTACTCGTCATCCGGCAGACCCTTCAGGCCGTCGAGGACCATCGGATAGGTCTTCGGGTCGAGCGGGCAGCGATGCTCATAGTAGTTGACGGAGAACGAGCCTTCTTCCGCGTGGAAGGTCAGTTTAAGCTCGCCACCTTCCAGGACGGCCCGGTAGTGATCCCCCAGGACCGGCAGCAACACCTTGCCGTGAAGCTCTCCGCGGTTGGTCGGGTACCAGTCTATGTCGAAGAAGCGGGCGCGCGGCGAAGCCGGGCCGTTCTCCAGCACGTCCACCCACCACTCGTTATCGCTCCTCGCCCCCATGTGGTTCGGCACGATGTCCAGGAGCTGTCCCATCCCGTGCTGGTGCAGCGTATCGACCATTGCCTCATACTCTTCAGCCGTTCCGATCTCCGGGTTCAAAGAGTTGTGATAGATAATGTCGTAGCCATGTGTGCTGCCGGGACGCGCCTTCATGTACGGCGAGGCGTACAGGTCGCTTACACCAAGCTCGGCCAGGTAAGGGATCAGGGCCGTCGCGTCCGTGAAGGTGAAATCCTTGTTGAACTGGATCCGGTAGGTGGCGCGCGGAACCCTCAACCGCTCTCCCGCAGATACCATGCCACGGACCACGCCGGTAGCTCCCGCTCGTCTTCCAACGCCCCCGGCGTAGCGTACACGAGGTCTCCAATCGCCTGCTCGAAGCCGGCCAGAGCCTCCGGCCCCAGGTTGGCGAGGAGCGTCAGCATGGACCCATCACCGAGCGTCCACTGCGCCCTCAAGCCACGCTCCCCGACGATCCGGTACGCCGTCTCTCCGCCCGTTATGTCCCGGAGGCGCGGCGAGATCCACTCGCTTCGCACCGCCAGTAGCTCCTGGTAAAACTCCAGCCATCCGGCGTGCTCCGGTTTTCCTCGTTCACCCCAGTCGAGCTTCGCCATCTCGAAAGTCTCCGGCGCGCTCGGGTCGGGGATGCGTTCGCGGGTCTTTGGGTCCGAGAACTCGGGGAATTTGGCGAACTCCTGGCGGCGGCCCTCGGTGACAAGCGCCGCGAGGTCCGGCGCGAAGTCGCAGAAGAACGGAAACGGCGTTGACGCGCCCCACTCCTCACCCATGAAGATCATCGGTATCTGGGGGCAGAGGAGGTAGATCGCCGCCGCGGCCCGCACGGCTTCGGGCGGCGCAATCTCCGTTATCCGGTCGCCGAAGGCGCGGTTGCCGACTTGATCGTGGTTCTGCATAAACGCCACGAACGCCGTCGGTGGCAGGTCTCCGCTCGGCTCCCCGCGGCTGTTTCCCCGGTGACGCGAAGGGTCGCCTTGGTAGGCAAATCCTTCCGCCAGACATCGCCCGAGGGACCGCACTGGGACCTCCGCGTAGTCCGCGTAGTAGGCTGCGTCCTCACCGGTCAGAGCCGTGTGCAGGGCGTGATGTATGTCGTCGTTCCACTGCGCGTCGTAGAGTCCTTCACCCCGCAGGAGCGAGGCGCTGTTCTCCTCGTTCTCCAGCACGAGATGGACGTGGCGGTTGCGTCCCGGTCCCGTTCGAACGCACTCCGCCAGATCAAAAAGAATGTGCTTCCCTGAATCGTCGATAATGGCGTGTACGGCGTCGAGACGCAGCCCGTCGAGATGGTACTCTTCCAGCCAGTACAAAACGTTGTGAATGACGTACTCCCGGACCTGCTCGCTCCCCTCGTCGTCAAAGTTGACGGCCGCTCCCCACGGCGTCTCGTGACGCTCGGTGAAGAACTGCGGAGCGTAGACGTTCAGATAGTTCCCCTCCGGGCCGAAGTGGTTGTAGACAACGTCCAGGAAGACCATGAGCCCCTTCTCGTGCGCGGTCTGCACCAGGTCCTTCAAGTCCTCCGGCGGTCCGTAGCCGCTCTCCGGCGCGTAGGGAAGCACGCCGTCGTAGCCCCAGTTTCGCTTGCCTGGGAATTCCGAGAGCGGCATCAACTCTATCGCCGTCACCCCCAGGTCCACCAGGTCATTCAGCCGCTCCTTCATCCCGGCGTAAGTCCCTTCCGGGCTGAACATACCGACGTGCAACTCGTAGAGGACGGTCTCATCCCACGGGCGGCCTCTCCAGTCTTCGTCCTTCCAGTCGAACGCTTCCGGGTCCACTACCGCGCTCGGGCCGTGTACCTCCTCGGGCTGGTAGCGGGAGGCGGGGTCGGGGACTTCCTGATCCCCGTCTATCCGGTAGCGGTAGCGGGCGCCCGACGCGGCTTCAGCAGTAAGGGAGAAAACACCGCGCTCGCCGCGTTCCATCCGGAGATACTCACCGTCCAGAACCAGTTCGACCGATGAAGCCGCGGGCGCCCAGAGTGTAAAGCGAGTCTGACCATCTCCTAGAAATTCTGCCCCGAAGGGTAGCGAGTGGCGCCGCTTCACTCGATTTCATCCTCGACGCCATCGTGATCGCGGGCGTTGGTGAGGACGGCCATGGAGCGGGCCTTCAGGGGGTATTCGTCGCCAGGCTTGTAGAAGCCGTCGGACCTCAGTCCGGCGGAGTAGGTGGTATCCATGAGGACCATCCATCGGGCGTCCTTGGGCTGCGTGGGAAGCTCGAAGGGGATCTCTTCGCTGTGGGCGTTCAGGAGGAGGAGGAAATCGTCGTCCACCTCGAGGCGGCCCTGAGCATCGTATTCTCCCTCGGAGATACCGGCCATCTGGAGGCCGAGGGAGCGGGCGAAGGAGCTATCCCACTCCTCGTCGGTCATCTCGCGGCCCTCGGGGGTGAGCCAGGTTATGTCCTTGACGCCCGCGCCCTTTATGCGGCGTCCCTGGAAGAAACGCCGCTTGCGAAAGACGGGATGCTCTTTGCGAAGATGGATCACCCGCCGCGCAAACGCGAGGAAGTTCCTGTCCGTCTGTGAGAGTTTCCAGTCGAGCCAGGAGATCTCGTTGTCCTGGCAGTAGACATTGTTATTGCCGTCCTGGGTGCGTCCCATCTCGTCGCCGGAGAGGATCATGGGTACGCCCTGCGAGAGCAGAAGCGTCGCCAGCAGGTTGCGCTTTTGCCGGGCGCGCAGGCGGCGTATCTCCTGGTCATCGGTCGGTCCCTCTACGCCGTGGTTCCAGCTCCGGTTGTGACTCTCGCCGTCGTTGTTGTCCTCGCCATTGGCCTCGTTGTGCTTCTCGTTGTAAGAGACTAGGTCCTGTAGCGTAAACCCATCGTGAGCGGTGATGAAGTTGATGGAAGCGTAGGGCCTGCGTCCGCCGTGTTCGTAGAGGTCGGAGGAGCCGGTGAGCCGGTAAGCCAGATCCCCGACGAGACCGCCGTCACCCTTCCAATAGGAGCGAACCTCGTCACGATACTTGCCGTTCCACTCCGTCCATCCCACGGGGAAGTTACCGACCTGGTAGCCGCCCTCGCCCACGTCCCACGGCTCGGCTATGAGCTTCGTCTGGGAGATCACCGGGTCCTGCCGGATGATGTCGAAGAACGCCCCGAGCCGGTCTACCGCGTGTAGCTCGCGGGCGAGCGCGCTCGCCAGGTCGAATCTGAAACCGTCGACGTGCATCTCCTGGATCCAGTACCGCAAGGAGTCCATGATTAGCTGCAACACCCGCGGGTGCATCATATTGAGAGTGTTGCCGGTCCCAGTGTAATCCATGTAGTAACGCCGGTCCTCGGGGACGAGGCGATAGTAGGCGGCGTTGTCTATACCCCTGAAAGAGAGTGTCGGCCCGAGATGGTTACCCTCGGCGGTGTGGTTGTAAACGACATCGAGGATGACTTCGAGGCCGGCGGAGTGGAGACGCTTGACCATTGTCTTGAACTCGGAGATGCTCTCGGTCGCGGAGTAGCGCATGTCCGGGGCGAGGAAGCCTATGGAGTTGTAGCCCCAGTAGTTCTTCAGCCCGTTGTCGATAAGGTGCTTGTCGTCCACGAACGAGTGTACGGGCATCAACTCTACCGCCGTCACCCCGAGACTCTTGAGGTGTTCTATGGCCGGGTCCGAGGCGAGCCCGGCGTAGGTGCCGCGCAGAGCCTCCGGTATGCCGGGATGCTGCTGCGTAAAGCCCTTGACGTGCAGCTCGTAGATGATCGTGTCGTGCCACGTGGTGTTCGGCGGCCTGTCGTCGCCCCAGGTAAAGGCGGTGTCTACCACCCGGCACTTGGGCATGCCGGCGGCGTTGTCCCGCTCGTCGAAGGCGAAGTCCTCGTCTTTAGCGCCGAGTTTGTAGCCGAAGTGAGGATACTGCCAGTCCAGAGGGCCTACAGTGGCCTTCGCGTAGGGGTCCATCAGCAGCTTATTCGGATTGAAACGATGTCCGTTCGAGGGATCATAGGGGCCGTGGACCCGGTAGCCATAGAGCTGTCCGAGCCGGCCGTAGGGGAGGTAGCAGTGCCAGACCTGGTCCGTCTGCTCCCGCACCTCAATCCTCTCCACTTCCGTCTTCCCCGAGGGATCGAAGAGGCAGAGTTCCACCTTCTCGGCGTTTTCGGAGAACAGCGCGAAGTTCACGCCCTCTCCATCCCAGGTCGCGCCTAACGGATAGGGCTCTCCAGGCCACACGACGCTTTTCTGCGCGCTGATGACGTTCACGGCAGGAATGTTCCTTTCTTTATTAGCCGATCAGCATCTCGGCGTTTCAGATTTTTGCTGACTAGCTGACAGGCTTCAATACGACCGCCGCTAGTGGCGGCAGGTCCAGCGAGACGGAGTATTCTCTTCCGTTCGCCGGAATAGTCTCGGCCGTCACGCCCGCGCCGTTACCGACACCGCTCCCGCCGTAACGGGTTGCGTCGGAGTTGAGCGCTTCCTCGTAGGAGCCTCCGGCCGGAACGCCGACCCGGTAATCGGGACGGACGACCGGGGTAAAGTTGCATACCACGACCGCGAAGTCTCCGGGGCTCTTGCCTCGACGAATGAAGGATACCACGCTCTGGTCCCGGTCCCCGCCTTCGATCCACTCGAACCCCGCAGGCTCGAAGTCCACTTCGTATAGCGCGGGCGTGCTCTTGTAGAGCGCGTTGAGGTCTTGCAGCAGGGTCTGCACGCCGGCGTTCATGCGGTTGTCCAGCAAGTCCCAGTCGAGCGCCGTGTCGTGGTTCCACTCGCGCCACTGGGCGATCTCACCGCCCATGAAGAGTAGCTGCTTGCCGGGATGGCCGTACATGAAGGTGTAGTAAGTCCTCAGGTTGGCGAACTTCTGCCAGTCGTCGCCGGGCATCTTGCTTATCAGAGAACGCTTACCGTGAACGACCTCATCGTGGGAGAGCGGCAGCACGAAGTTCTCGTTAAAAGCGTAGATGAGCGAGAAGGTGATCTCATCGTGGTGGTAACGGCGGTGGATGGGATCTTCCTGTATGTACTGGAGCGTGTCGTGCATCCAGCCCATGTTCCACTTGTAACCGAAGCCCAGCCCACCCATCGAGGTCGGGCGGCTGACCATCGGCCAGGCGGTCGATTCCTCCGCCAGCGTCGCCGCGCCGGGGTGCTCGGAGTAGACGACCTCGTTCAGGCGCTTGAGGAAGGCAACGGCATCCAGGTCTTCGTTACCGCCGAACTCATTAGGGACCCACTCGCCCTCCTCGCGCGAGTAGTCGAGGTAGAGCATGGAGGCCACGGCGTCCACGCGCAGGCCGTCTATGTGGTACTCGGAGAGCCAGAAGAGGGCGTTGGAGATCAGGTAGTTCTTGATCTCGTTGCGCCCGAAGTTGAAGACGAGCGTTCCCCAGTCGGCGTGCCGCCCGCGCCGGGGGTCAGCGTGCTCGTATAGGTGGGTGCCGTCGAAGAGACCGAGGCCGTGCGCGTCCTCCGGGAAGTGAGCCGGGACCCAGTCTATGATGACCCCGATGCTGGCCCGGTGGAGTTCATCCACCAGATGCTTGAAGTCGTCCGGTCCTCCGAACCGGCTCGTCGGAGCGAAGAGTCCGAGCGGCTGGTAGCCCCACGAGCCGTCGAACGGATACTCTGTCGGCGGCAAGAACTCGACGTGCGTGTAGCCCATCTCGGCGAGGTAGCAGACTAGCTCGTCGGCGAGCTGGCGGTAGGTGTAGTAGGAGCCGTCACCGTTGCGGCGCCAGGAGCCGAGGTGCATCTCGTAGATCGCCATCGGAGAGTCGAGGGCGCTCTTGACGGTCTGGTCTTCCATCCAGGCGGTATCGCCCCAGTTGTAACGGTCCGGGTCATGGACGACGGAGGCGGTGCCGGGCAGCGTCTCGGACCGGAAGCCGAACGGGTCGGCCTTCAGCGGGAGCAGCTCGCCGCTCGGGCCTTTTAGCTCGTATTTGTAGACTGCGCCTTCTCCGATGCCTGGGACAAAGATCTCCCAGACCCCGCCGCCGGGATGCTTACGCATGGCGTGCTTGCGGCCGTCCCAGTTGTTGAAGTCCCCGATGACCGAGACGCGCCGGGCGTTAGGCGCCCACACGGCGAAGCTCACGCCGGGCACGCCTTCGAGTTCCGTTACGTGCGCGCCGAGCTTCTCGTAGAGTCGCAGATGGTTACCCTCACCGAAAAGGTAGAGATCCGTCTCGCCAATGGTGGCCGGGAAGCGGTACGGGTCCTCGATCTCATCCTCTCCTCCACCCTCCCAGACGACGTGTAGCCGGTATGGGACGCGATCTTCCGTCGAGACAGGCCCATCGAAGAGCCCCTCGGGATGGACTCTCTTCAGCTTGCCGAGAGTACGGCCATCCTCCGAGACGGCGGTCACGGAAGCCGCGCCGGGGACGAAGGCGCGCACCGCCAGGTTCTTGCCGTCATCGTGCATCCCCAGGAAGGAGAATGGGTCCGGGTGGTCGCCGTGTACGGCGGCGTTCATGGCGTCTTCGTATCTCATTCTTTCGGCTCCGTCTCCACCGGCTCCGAGATCAGGTCGAGTATCCCCTTGACCGGGATACCGAGCCAATCGGGCCGGTTGTCTAGCTCGTAGCGGACTTCGTACAGCGCCTTCTCAAGCGTGAAGAGGTCCACGAGTCTCTTTGCATACTCCGGATCTTCGGGATACGAGGCCGCGCCCCGGATACCCTCGATGTAGCCTTCCATGAAGGTATCCCGCGCGCTTTGCTCCCAGTTGTCTACCCACCCTCGCAGCTCTTCATAGTTGTCCATTCGCTCGGCGCTCACCCGGAAGAGGGCGGAACGCGCGGCGTAGTTGAAGGAGCGCAACATCCCCGCCACGTCCCTCAACGGCGAGTGCTTGGCGCGTCGCTCGGCGAGCGGACGGGCCGGCTCGCCCTCGAAGTCTATGATCTGGAAGTCGTTGTTGACGACCAGTACCTGCCCGAGGTGATAGTCGCCGTGATGGCGGGTCTTCACGACCTCGAAGCCTTCGCTGGATACAGCCTTCACGCGGCCCTCCACTTCCTCTCTCATCTCCAGGAGGCGCTCCACGTCGGGGCGGACCTCCTCCGGCAGCTTCGCCTGACGCTGCCGGAGCATCTTGAAGGTGCTCTTGAGCTCCTGGAGCACGTTCTTCGCCCAGCCAGAAACCTCCTCGGCGGGTGCGATCTCGGGGCCGAACGCCTCGTCGTCGCTCGGCGCGGCGAACGCTTCGTGCAGCTCGCCGGTGCGTAGACCCAGGCTGTATATGAGACCCATGAAGAAGCCACTGTCGGCTTCATCGCGCTCCGGTGGCTCCTCCTCTTCTTCGATACTCCAGGAGGTAACCATCCGTTCCTCCAGGTAGCGGTCGAGGTAGTCCTGGGTGTAGGACCAGCCGTCACCCTGGTTCGAGACGAAGCCCTGTAGCAGGGCGAGGGTCGTAAGTTCGCCGTCGGGGTTCTCATACTCAATGGCCCCGGCGAGCGGCGGCGTGTTGCCGAAACGGGCCTCTTCGGTGAGGAAGCGGCCGATCTCCAGGTCCGGGTTCGTGCCACGCTGGAGGCGGCGGTACGCCTTCATGATGAGCCTCTCGCCAAGGATCACGGACGAGTTGCTCTGCTCCACCCCGGCGCGGCGCACGCTCAACTCCTCGGGAGTCTCGTCTCCCATCAACTCGTCGAACATGTTCGTCTTCGAGAAGCGGACCTTTCCTTCCCCGAGGCTCATCTCCCGGTTCTCACCCATCGCCGCCACCAGGGTGCGGCAGAAGCTCTCGTCGGTCAGGGCGTCGTAGAGGACGCCTATCTTCGAGCGGCGCCGGAGCTTCGCCAGGGCGCTGGACATCAGGGAGTCGAGTTCGTCTCCGCCGTCACGCTCCCAGGCGGCCGAGAGCGGGAGGAAGTAGATCTGGGATTCGGTCTCTTCCGAGGCGCCCTCCCCAGGGCTTACCCGCAGCAGAGTGAGCAGCCAGGAGTCCCCAATCTCGGCGCGGGCGATGACCTCTACCTGTCCGATACCGGCGCCCTTCCCCGCGAACCAGCGCCGGCCACCGAGGAAGTTTGGTAGCGCCTCTTTCTCCAACTGAGAGATCTGGCGGCTCGGGATACGCAAGGGTATACGGTGGGCTTTGCCGGCGGGTTCTCGTCCGGCGGGCAGCACCAGGACCGGCGGCTCCAGGTAACGCGGACTACCCTCATGCCAGCGCGGAGGGGCGGCCTCCGTCTCCAAGGCCAGCCGAAACCAGTAGAAGGCGTGTCCCGGCAGGGTCAGGAAGTACGGCAGGCTGCCGATGGGCGGGAAGCTGCCTCCTCCCATCAACTCTACCGGCACCCGGCTTCGGAAACGCGAGAGGTCCAGCTCGACCGGCTGGGCCGAGCGTGAGAGGTTCGCCACGCAAAGGATGGCCTCGTCCTCGTGCTCGCGCAGATAGGCTAGGACCTTCCGGTTACCGGGATGGAGAAACTCCAGGGTGCCGCGTCCCAGAGCCCGGCTGGATTTGCGGACCGAGATCAAACGCTTCATCCAGTTCAAAAGCGACCCCGAGCTGCGGCTCTGCGCCTCGACGTTGATCCCCTCGTAGCCGTAGACCGCGTCCATGACCGGCGGCAGGTAGAGCCGGGCGGGGTCAGCGCGAGAGAACCCGGCGTTCCTGTCCGAGGTCCACTGCATCGGCGTGCGGACGGCGTCGCGGTCTCCGAGGAAGACGTTGTCGCCCATCCCGAGCTCGTCTCCATAGTAGATGATCGGGGTGCCGGGCATGGACATCAGGAGGCTGTTCAACAGCTCTATCCTGGGCCGGTCGTTCTCCATTAGCGGAGCGAGACGCCGCCGGATGCCGATGTTTATGCGCATCCTGGGGTCGTTGGCGTAGGTCTGGTACATGTAGTCCCGCTCGCGGTCCGTGACCATCTCAAGGGTAAGCTCGTCGTGGTTGCGAAGGAAGATCGCCCACTGGCAGTTGTCCGGGATCTCCGGCGTCTGCTGCATGATCTCCACGATAGGATGCCGGTCTTCCTGCGCCACCGCCATGTAGATGCGCGGCATGAGTGGGAAGTGGAACGCCATGTGGCACTCGTCCCCGTCCCCGAAATAAGGCAGCACGTCCTCGGGCCACTGGTTAGCCTCGGCCAGAAACAGCCGATCCTCGTAGTGCTCGTCCATCTCCGCGCGCATCTTTTTCAGGACATCGTGCGTCTCGGGAAGGTTCTCGTTGTCCGTACCTTCGCGCTCTACAAGGTAAGGGATCGCGTCCAGCCTGAGCCCATCCACGCCCGCGTCGAGCCAGAACTTCATGACGCCCATGATGGCCTTGAAGACCTGCGGGTTTTCGAGGTTGAGGTCCGGCTGATGGGAGAAAAAACGGTGCCAGTAATACTGGCCGGCCTCGTCGTCCCAGGCCCAGTTGGACTTCTCCGTGTCGGTGAAGATGATGCGAGTGTCCTCGTAACGCTCGGTATTGTCGTTCCACACGTAGAAGTTACGCTTCGCCGAACCTTTCGGGGCGCTGCGGGCACGCTGGAACCAGGGATGCTGGTCGGAGGTGTGGTTGATGACCAGCTCGGTTATGACCTTGAGGCCAAGTTCGTGCGCCTTGCGGACGAAAGCCCGGAAGTCCCGACTGGTACCGTAGTCGGGGTGGACGTTCTTGTACTCGGAGATATCGTAACCATCGTCGCGCATCGGCGAGGGGTAGAAAGGCATCACCCAGATGGCTGTCGCCCCGAGGTCCCGTATGTATTCGAGACGCTGCGTGAGACCCTTGAAGTCTCCTATGCCATTGTTGTCCGAGTCGAAGAACGCCTTGACGTGCAGGTGATAGATGACGGCGTCCTTGTACCAGAGCGGGTCCTGGCGGGGAGTCTCGGTCATTAGATCCCTACTTTACTTACGCGGAAGACCTCCACCGGGTTGCTCCAGGGCGTGAGCCGCACCCAGAACCAGCTCCCCGTGGCGCGCATCCGGCGCTCCGAGATCAACTCCTCCACCACGTACTCTTCGTTTTCGGAGATCCCAAGTTCCCACAACGGGAAGTGGACGTGCGTGTCGTGCGGACCGTGCGGGTCGAGGTTCGCCGCGACGAAGACGGCGTTGTCGCCTTTCGTCTTACCGTAGAAGAGAATGTTGCCATCCGGGGCCTCGTGGAAGGAGAGGTTCTTCAGGTGATGGAGGGCGGGGTTGTCTCGACGGATCCTGTTTATCAGCTTCACGTAGTCCTTGATGTTGCCGGGCCTGTCCCAGTCCCAGACCTTGTACTCGTACACCTCGGAGTCCTGGTAGTAGACGGTGGTGCCGGGCTCGCCGCGCGGGACGTTCTCGCACAGCTCGTAGCCGTTGTAGATACCGTAGGTCGGAGAGAGCGTGGCCGCGAGCGCGAAACGCATCAGGAACGCGGAGCGGCCGCCGAACTGGAGGATGTGCGGCAGGATGTCGTGGGTGTTGGCGAAGAAGTTGGGGCGCATGTACTCCTTCGGCTCCTCCTGGGCGAGTTCGGTGAGGTACTCGATCAACTCCTGCTTGTGGTTGCGCCAGGTGAAGTAGGTGTAGCTCTGTGCGAAGCCGAGCTTGCCCAGGTTCTGCATGATACGCGGCCGGGAGAACGCCTCGGCCAGGAAGATCACCTCGGGATGCTTCTTTCGCACGTCCCCTATTATCCACTCCCAGAAGGCGAAGGGCTTGGTGTGCGGGTTGTCCACCCGGAAGATCTTCACGCCCTGCTCGACCCAGAACAGGACGACGTCCCGCCACTCATTCCACATCGCTTTCAAGTCCTCCGAGGACCAGTCGACGTTCACGATGTCCTGGTACTTCTTCGGCGGGTTCTCGGCGTACTTTATGGTCCCGTCCGGCCGGAACCTGAACCACTCGGGATGCTCCTTTATATACGGATGGTCCGGCGAGGCCTGGATGGCGAAGTCCAGCGCCACCTCCATCCCGTGCTCGTTCGTGGCCTCGACGAAGTGGCGGAAGTCCTCCAGCGTCCCGAGTTCCGGGTGGACGGACTTGTGACCGCCCTCCTCGCTCCCGATGGCGTAGGGGCTACCGGGGTCGTTTGGACCGGCGGTGAGCGCGTTGTCCTTACCCTTGCGGTTGGTCTTGCCGATGGGATGGATCGGGACGAGGTACACCACGTCGAAGCCGAGGTCCGCTATCTCCGGGAGACGGTCTTCGGCCTCCCGGAAGGTCGCGCTCCTGCCAGGCACGGTCCCCTGAGAACGGGGGGACATCTCGTACCACGCCCCATAGCGCGCCCGCTCGCGGTCGACCTCAACCTCCAGCGTCTTGCCATAGCTGGTAGACATCGAGCGGTCGGGATGGGTCCGCATCAACTCGCGGACCTCCGGGGAGCGAAGCAGGGCGAGCTGGCCTTCGTAGCCCGAGGCGTCGAACCCGGCGAGCGTCTGCTTCAGGCGCTTGTCCTTCGAACGGCGCTGGGCGTCCGCGACGATCTGACGTCCCTCGACCAACTCGAGCTCTACTACCTGACCGTCATCCACCTTCTTGCCAACGTCCCGGCGCCAGGTCTCGAACTCGTCGAACCACGCCTCGATAGTGTACTCGTAGCTCGTATTCTCCGGCAGGTCGAAAGAGCCGCTCCAGAGGTCCAGGCCAGGGTTTATCTGGGTCATGGGCGTCTCGGACCACCGCCTCGCGCCCTTCTTCCGGTGCCTGACGACGGCGGCGAGGACGTCGTGCCCGTCCTTGAAAATATCCGCCCGGACCTCGAAGCGTTCGCCCACCTCCCGCTTCACCGGGTATCGGCCACAGTCGAGCTCCGGGTAGACGCCCTCTATAACAACGCTCTCGTAAGCCTCCGGCACCTCAAGTCCTCCAGGAATAGATAAAAAGTTCGCACGTAAACTGACTAGGATACTCGTATATCCACTAGATTAAAGCTGACTCGAAAGACCGGGGCAACCCGTCTCGCGGAACCGCGCTTCGGGTAAGATGCCCTCACGTTGGATAACTAGGAGAGGAGCATCGCATGAGCGACGAAGTACGCGACAAACAGGGCGATGCCGAGCCGCTTAACTGGGCCTGCACGGTATGCGGCTACCGCATCGAAGGCGAGCCACCCCCCGAGAAGTGTCCCGACTGCGGCGCGGACCGGGAGATGTTCGATCAGGTCCCCAAGCCAGGCTTCTAGATGTATGTGACCGGCTCTTGAATTAGATAGTCTACGGCTCATTGATATAGTAACTCTGGCTCAGGTAGTCACCGCAGTAATCAACCTGCTCTTCGTAGTCGTACTAGCGGGCGGCTACTACTTACTACACCTGGAGGGCAAGACAGCGAACGCTTGAGGAGATGCGGGCGCAACGCACCTCTATGGGCCGTCCGCTGGTGATCGTGGAGGAAGACTTCGATGAGGTGAGGTTGCGCGTTGGACTTCCCAGTCTCAATTTCGTTCAAGCAACAAAAAGACGGGCGCGGCATATGAGCCGCGCCCGTCCATTCAACCTCGCTAAAAGCGAGACTCTAGCCGATGACCTGCACGTCCACGACGCCGGAACCGGCGGCCGTGAGACCTATGGTCTCGGCGGCGGCCTGCGAGAGGTCTAGCTGCCGTCCAGCCACGTAAGGACCACGGTCGTTGACCGTCACGACCACGGAGTTGCCCCCGTACGTGACCAGCAGCTGCGTACCGAACGGTAGATACGGCGAAGCAGCCGTGTAGGCGCTGGGATCAAATGGCACACCACTTGCGGTCGGGCTGCCCGCCAACTCGTATCCGTAGTAGCTCGCCACCAACGGCTCGGCCTGCGCCTGGTTCTGCACAACAGTTAGCGACACGGCGAACACGCCGGCCACCAATAGTATCTTGAGAAAAGACTTCAATGGTCCCCCTCCAGATCGCTTTCATAACAAGCCCGTTACCCTACCGGATAAAATCTGAGTTACAAGAGATAACAAGACGTTTCTAAGTGTATCTATTCACATCTGTTTTGCCGTTTGCGATCTTTCACACAACTCTCGCTATTTGCCCGGTTGGGAGCAATTGCCGGAGGAATGGAGGATTGCAAGCATGGGGGCGATCTGGAGTGGTGGAGATTGACGCGGAAAATAAATTCCATATTCTTTCCCTACTTCTTGATCTACCCTTATTCTGGGAGTCGCCGGTAGCGTTCCATACGGGCCTTGAATTCGGGGAGCTTGCGGTCGGTGGAGCGTTGGGCGCCGCGCGGCATGCGGCCACTCTTTGCGAGTTGTATGTAAGGCCCGCAGACGCGGAGGGCGTCGGTATAGCTCCGGCGGCGTTCGTGGAGGGTGGCGAGCATCTCGTAGGGGTGGCTGCCGACGAAGTTTTCGGCCACGCTCTGTTCGTAGAGCCCTATTGCGCGCTGCGGATCGCCGCTCTGCTCGGCGCGCATTGCCTCCTCGTGGCGTTCGACGGCGGCTTCGTATCCGCGCATGGGGTCGGCTTCGCTCCCGATCTTCTCTTTCTCTTCGGCGGCCAGGCTGGAGAGTCCGAATGATTCTCCTCCAGCCGGAGTATCCTGCTTACCGCCGAAGATCCCACGAAACATCCTGAACATAGAATACCCTCGTTTCCTTACCGCCTAGAGAGATTATAGCTGTGCTTTAATTTCCTTTCGTGCATTATGAGAGGAGCCGTTAGATGCCATACGAGTTCGCCCGCTACCTGAAGATACGCGCCGCCTATGGAGCGAGCTGGTCGCCCGATGGACGCCGCGTCGCCTTCCTCACCGACATAACCGGCGTCCCGCAGGCGTGGGAAGTCCCGGTGGAAGGTGGATGGCCAGAGCAGCTAACCTTCCACGAAGAGCGCATCTCCGGCATCCAATACTCGCCCGCGCACGCCAGCCTCGCGTTCAGCATGGACGTCGGCGGTAACGAGAGAGCGCAGATCTTCCTTCTAAGAGCCGGTGAAGAGCGCGACCTCACCCGCGCCCCCGACGCCATCCACTACTTCGGCGGCTTCTCGCCGGACGGAACCCGCATCGCCTACACCGCCACCCGCCGCAACGGCACAGACTTCGACATCTTCGTCCAGGAGTTGCCGGACGGCGAGCCGGAGTGCGTATGGGAGGTAACCGGCTACCACACCGTCGCCGACTGGGCGCCGGACGGATCCTTCCTCGTGGTTTCACGTCACCACTCGAACCTGGATAACGACCTCTACCGGCTTGACCTGACCAGCGGCGAAGCCACCCTGCTGACGTCTCACGACGGAGAGGCACGGTACGCATCCGTGAACGTGACGCCGGACGGCGCGGGAGCCTTTCTCGCAACCGACCGGGACGGGGACTTCCTGCGCCTGGCCCGGCTCGACTTCGAGACGCTCGAACTCACCCACCTCACCCCCGACGACTGGGACGTGGAGAGTGTGGATCTCTCCAGGGACAGCCGTTACCTGGCCGCGACCCGCAACGTCGACGGATACTCGGACTTCATGCTCTGGAATGGCAGGGGAAAGAGGATGCCCACACCACAACTCCCCCAGGGTATCTCCGGTGGCTTCGAGTTCTCCCCGGACTCGAAATGTCTCGCCTTTACCCTCACCGGCCCGGACCGCAACCCGGACGTATGGCTCCTCGACCTCCCGGAAGGCGAGCCACGACGCCTCACCCGCTCCTCGACGGCCGGCATCCCCATGAGCACCTTCAGGCGTCCCAGGCTCGTGCGCTACCCATCCTTCGACGGACGCGAGATACCGGCCATCTTCCACGAACCGGAAGCCGCGAACGCTCCCGTCGTCATAAACGTCCACGGCGGCCCGGAGAGCCAGTCGCGCCCAGGCTTCGCGCCCGTAACCCAGTACCTGCTGAACCGGGGCTACGCCGTCCTCGCCCCGAACGTGCGCGGCTCGACCGGCTACGGCAAGGCGTATACGCACCTGGACGACGTGGAGCTACGGATGGACTCCGTGAAGGACCTGGCGCACGCGGCCCACTGGCTACGCACGGAGGGACACGAGCGCATCGCGGTAATGGGTGGCTCCTACGGAGGGTTCATGGTATTGGCGGCGCTTACTGAGTATCCGGACCTCTGGACCGCCGGGGTGGACATAGTCGGTATCGCCAACATGGTCACCTTTCTCGAGAACACCGGCAGCTACCGTCGCGCCCTGCGCGAGCCCGAATACGGTTCCCTGGAGCGCAACCGCGAGTTTCTGGAGTCGATCAGCCCGATCCACAAGGCCGAAGACATAACGGCGCCGCTCATGGTGATCCACGGTAAGAACGACCCCCGCGTCCCGGTCGGAGAGGCAGAGCAGATAGTAGAGCGCGTAAAGAAGAACGGTGGCGCAGTCGTATACCTGCTGTACGAGGACGAGGGCCACGGCCTCGCCAAGCTAAAGAACCGCCTCGACGCCTACCCGAAGATAGCCACCTTCCTGGACCGTCACCTCTTCAGTCCAACGTGAGACATCTAGAGGTCGTCTACGATCGGCTCGAAATCTAGTTGGCTTAATGAGCTGATCCTCTACTGGGTCCCTTCTACTCTCGCCCGGGTCCGTCGTATTTGACATCCATTTAACGCAAAGTTTCAGGTTAATTAACCTTTTGCTCTATCTTCCTCCCTATACTTTTTTTCGCCGTAACGACGGTAGGGACATCCCACCGCGAGTCAAAGGAGGAAGGTTCTTGGAAGGTGCATCGATCACGAGTGCGACAGAGCCGCCTACGTGCAAAATAGTGCCACTGTTTGTAGCATTTGATTCTATTGCAGCAGGCTATCAGTCGCAGTCAGGTGTCGGGCCAAGTCAGAGTAGGCGGTTCCCTGAAGGGATTTCAGTAGCCTATCGTCGGCGGTGACCATGACTGACTCGGCATCCTCAGCGAGCGCGAGGAAGAGAGCATCGTAGATGATGACCCCGGTCTCCAGCGCGATCTGGGCGGCGCGAGGCATAAGATCCTCGGGAGCATAGAGGTCCATGGACGTCATCGAGAAGTCGCCCCAATGTTCGCCTACCTCCTCGCGGGAGAGCTTCTCTCGACGATGCTGTTGCCAGAGTGCGTTGAACAGCTCTGGCTGGACCGTCGAGGGAGCAAGCAGCCTGGCCTCACCCTCACCGACGGCGGCCAAAAGGGCGAGCGCCTCTTCACGACCCTCTTCGGGCAGGTAGAACTTGACCGCCACGCTGGTGTCGAGGACCAACTCGTGCGGGAGTTTTTCTTCGCTCAAGATTTCGTCCGGTTCAGACCCTGGAGTCGCGGTCAGCTCGGATTATCTCCGTGGAGTCGCCGAAGTGACGACCCTGCGCTGCTAACCGCTCGTTGAACCCACGGGCCTTTCTGGCCCACTCTTTGGGGTCGCGCGTACCCTTTCTGGAGGGTTTCAACCTTGCCTTCTTCTCTGCCATCATTCTTTCCTTTCGCATCGGTGTTGCCATCATCTTGGGAGCATCAAGCCCAAGCTATCTCCTCAACCGCCTGCTGCAAGTCGCCTTGCGTGCCGCGCACGTAAACCATCGTGGTATCCAGCGAGTCGTGACCCATGATCTGCGCCAGCCGGTGGAGCGGCACCTTTTCGGCCATCCGGTAGCCGAAGCGGTGCCTGAGGTCGTGGCAGGAGAGATCTTCCACCTTCGCGAGGGCAGCGAACCTAGTCACCACGTAAGCCAGGCCCCTGCCGCCGATCGGCCGGGCCTCCCTCATGCCGTCTTCGTTCTCCCCGCCCTTTCGAGAAGGGAACAGCCACTCCGACCCGGCTTCGCCCGGCAACTCCTTTAGCCACTCCGAGAGCGACTCCCTCGCAGTGACGTTCAGCGGAACCTCCCGGTACTTGCCCCGCTTACCGTAGATTTTCAGATGGCCGCTCCTCTTGCCCATCTTTACGTGATGGGGCTTCAGCTTGCACAGCTCCTCCGCCCGAAGCCCCGAGTGCAAAGCCACCACCATCAGGGTGCGGTCCCGCAGGCTCCCGTATCTCTCGGCGGCGGAGACCAGCGCCGCCTCTTCCCTGTCCGAGAGGTGACGCGGAGGCGGTATCACCCTCGGAACCAGCTTCACGGCCTTGGCCGGATCGCGGGAGAGGTCGAGGTCGGCCACCGCCCAGGAGAAGTAGCGCTTCACGCTGACGAGGTACCTGTTGATCGAGGCAGGCTTCAGTTCCGCCACGTTCTTCAAGTGCGAGCGGTACAAGGTGATGGTCGGCGTCGTCACGCCTGCCGGCGAGAACGACTCTCCCGACTCCTCGCCCTCAGACCAGGAAGACTCACAAAAGGCGGCAAAGCCCCTAAGGTCGGAGAGGTAGTTGCGCACAGTTGCAAAGGAGAGATCCTGCTCCTCGCGCAGGTAGGAACCGTACCGCTCGAGCTCCTTTTCCCCGTCTACCGAGAGCTTTGGTTTCTCCGATCGCGTCATGCGACTATATTAGCAGACATTGCGTCGGGAGGATACACGGAGCATTAGCAGATGTTTAGCCGTGGTATTCGGTAGCTGGATGTCCGCTAATACTGTTTAGCGGACATTCAAGAGACTACGGCTGAAGAGGCTCGGGGTAGAGGTATTTGCCTCTGGCTGATTATGCAGCGAACGCTGCCGCCCCGGTACGCTTACTGGTTCCCGAAGGGACCCCGCTCGTACCGACGCGCCGCGATAAGTGGCCTCAGTTTTTCGATCGGCTCCTCCCATTTTACTCAGCAAACTGTAAATACTGTACTGCTATGGCGCAAGATATCGCAGCGTGTTTCTCAGTAATTTAGCCACAGTACTCGCAGCCTTCGGACCCCGCGACGATTAGGACGGTCTTTCAGCCGCCGTGGACGATTCTCACGGTCTTCGCAGGCGTACTTTCCGTGCAGCGGACCTTGATTCCGGCGACTTCTCCTTCAACCCTCTCAGATAACAGACCAGCATCCCCAGGTTGACTATCCCAACAATTCCAAAGATCCCCGCCTGCCCGCCCGATATGGACTGGTCGTACCGCGCCATGAATATTGTCATCGATATAATGGCGAGTACGAGTAAAATCTGAAAGGTGAGCAGTGCGCCTGCCAGCGTGTAGCCTAGCGTCTGCTTGCGCCACAGCCAAAACGCCGCGAGCCCCATCGCCGGAAGTATCCAAGCCATGTCCAGCACGTGAACGCCGTTGGTCGGGGTCCCATTCTGCGTTACGCTTTGCGGAACTCCTCCCGCAACCAGGGCGGGGACGAGCTCGCTCAGCCACGCGAAGTAGAATAGGATGGCCACCACTGCCAGCAAGATGCTTGCGGCTTTCACGGGCGTTCTTTCAGTGAAGCGTGCCTTGATCTCCGCTAAATCGGTAGTGGCGAGTCCCCCGATAAGGGCATAGAGGGAACATCCAAGCAGCGCGACGTAGACTAGAAACAGCGAGTTGAAATGGAGCTGGAACGCGTATATCACGTACGTGTACAACACGTAGACCAAGGCGCCCAGCCAGACCAGCCGCGCGCGTTCGGAGCCGCGGCTCACAAGGATCGCGCTGATCGCCAAAGCGGGGAGCGCGACCGCCAGGGTGACAACGTCTTGACCTATCGCCTGGGCCACGAAGTAGGGTGTGTCACTGGGAAATAGGCCATCAAAGAGTAACTCACTACCTGCGGCAATCCACAGTAGGATGGCGATAGGCATGGTGAGCCACAGCCAGATCGTCGTGCGCGCAACATTCTTCATACCATTCCTTAGCCACAATCATTTGCTTACCAACATCGGCTCAGCCCGGTTCCTCCAAAAAGTTCTCGGCGAAGTGCCGGACGTCTTTCCAGTCCGTGTACTCGTAATCGCGCGAGGTGTCGGTGTCGCCGCTGCCCATATCTTTCGAGATCTTCTTCATGAGGCGACGCTTTATGAACCCGTAGTGACTGTACAGCAGCGTACCAGCGAACATGCCAACCCTGTCGGGGTGCCAACCAGTTTCCTCCACGAATTTCTCGACGTACTCTTTAGTCTGCGCCTGAGCTTCTCCAGAGTGATCCCGGGCTGTCAGGCTGACGGAGAAGAAGGCCGAGGGTACTCGTTCGAGAAACTCGCGGTTTTTCTTAACGAAATCTCGCACGTAGTTCTCGTGCCTGCCCTTGTGGATCGAGGCCCCGACGATCGCAGCGTCGAACCCCTCCAGCGGGAAGTTACCGGATAGGTCCTTAATGTCCGACATCACTGCTTCATGACCGCGCTCTCGGATCACCTCCGCAATGTACTCGGAGATCTTGACGGTCTGGCCTTCGGCCGTGCCGTACGGGATCAATACCTTCGTCATTGTCGTGAAACCTCCTTCCGAATCGTCCTATTGCGGCCGGACGTTGGCGGAGCGTTGCCCCTGCTCATCCCGGCGTCCGCCGCATCCTGCCGTGGTACAGCACCCGGGATCTTCCCGGAGACATCCACGTTGTACTCTGCGCCTTCGATCTCAAAGATAATGTAAGGCTCCTGTTGATCTTCCCACATGGCCATGCCCCGGTGAGGCACCTTTATACCGTGGAGTTTCTTCCACTCCGAATACTCGCCGCGCCCGGGGGTCTTTGTCTCTTCCTGCCCGCGGTACCTCATGCCGAACATACTTCTCATTAGACCGGTCTGGGAGTGGAACTCGACCCGGAGGGTCTCCTCACCATTGACGAAAGGTACGATCAGGCGTGCGAAGGTGGCATCCAACGGTTCCCAGCGGAGCCGCGGATCTAAGACGAGCACGGAGGGGGTGGTGAACGGTGCCTCCCCCCACATCGCGAGGTTCTCGCCCTGGTCGATTTTCTCTCCCTCATCGGACATGTTCACCAGTCCGGTGATGTCCAGGCGGCCCTTCCCATCGAGATAGGCGTCGTTGCCTCGCAGGACGGGCATCCCGAACCATGTGATCTCCATGTCCCTTCGGAACTCGCGCCCAGAGACGCAGTAGGCTTTGAGCCGCATGGGCACCCACAGCCCATTGACCTTGAAGTTGGCCCTGCCCCACACGACGGCGGTCTCGATCCTGGGTACCTGTGCATCTAGTGTCGCTCGGAAGTGTCTGCGGACCGGCTCAGGCAGGTCGGAGGGCAGCTCGGCCGTGATTAACTCGGGCGTCCTTTCCGGGTGCGGAGGTAAAGGTGCGGGTTTAATGCGGAACCCTAGCCAACCGGCGCCGACCAACAACGCGAGAGAGCTCCCCATGGCGAGGATGGTCTTGATGGGACCTTTCCTCATTAACTACTCACCCCGATTCCGTCGACGAAATACGGTCGCCAGTGCTCCTGGTTCCGCCTCCCTCGACGCCGCGCAGGTAGGGAACCAGCAGGATTAGAGACCCTATCACCATGAGGGCGAAGAGGACGAAGAGGAAGGCGTCGAAGGGATCGACCGCACGAGCCCACCACGCCCCCAAGGCGGTGGTGAAGGCGAGCGTGAAGCCGGTGGTGGCCATCTTGACTAGCAAGAACCCGCCCAGGACGTAACCCCAGGGTCTGCGACGCCACAGCAGTAGGCCGCCGAAGAACAGCAGCGGCAGCAGCACAGTGAGGTCGACGGCGATCACCGCGTGAGTAACCTCGTCCAAGGACCTACTGGCCGCCAAACTGGAGAAGATCAGGCCGACCCACATGAAGGCGAAGAGCAGAGAATAGCCAGCGAAAAAGCCGACTACGTGGCGGATGGGTGTGCTGGGGCCGAAGCGCGCCTTGAGGGCTTCCGGGTCGATGCTGAACAGCAGGGAGAGCAGGCCGTACAGGCTCGTGGAGACTATGGCGATGTAGACCAGGAAGAGAGCGTTGAAGCCTCCGATAACGTAGAAGTAGTAAGAGTAGGCGAAGTAAAAGAGCGCTCCCGTCCACAACAGCAGGCCACGGGTCGAACCGCGGGCGGTCATCCACATGGAGGCGAGCAGCAACGGGAGGCCGACCACGAGCGTGATCACATCCTGTCCCAAGAGCCCGGCTAGGGAGGCAGGATACGGGTCGTAGAGGTCACGTGCCCCATAGAGCAACCCGGCGGCAGAGGAGACGATCAGTAATACGGCGAGCAGGCCGGACAACACATAGGCCAAGGTGAGTTTTTTGTTCGTAACCGGCAGCATGACTCCTCCTCTCTACGCTTAGGACTGAGTCGAGTCCCTTCAGGTAGTCTCCGGCAAAACGCCTGGCACCGTCTCGGTTCGCGTGCTCTGAGCTTTCACTGCTCTTTCAGGCCTTTCAGGTACCAGATCAGCATCCCCAGATTGACCGCTCCAAGGAACACCGTGCTTGAGCCACCGCGCCAGTCCGGGCGCGGCCTTTAGCAGGTCCGCCGGGGTGGTGCCCATGAAACGTGCGTCCTCGGGCAACAGAGCCGGACGGACGAGGACGAAGTACCCGCCGATCCCGAGGAGGGCGAGACCAGAGAGGTTCAGAAGCCAGGTGGCGACGGTGGTCACTTCACTACCTCCTTCGCTTCCTTCGGCTTCCAGAGCTTGAGCCTGTTGGCGTTAGTGATCACAGTGTGATCACAGTGACCGGGTTGAAGCTCATCGCCAGAGCCACCAGAGCGGATCAGGATCCCGTACCTTTATCCCTCTACCCTCTTCGTCCGTTGCTCTCCTCGGTTAGCGCGAGGTTGGTACTTTAGTGCCAGGCTCAACGCCGTCCCGCAAGGTCCGCAGGGAGCGCTCGTACTCCTCGCCGTCTAGCTCGCCGCGCGCGAAACGTTGCCGCACGGTCTCCTCGGCGGCGTCCCGAGGAATCCCCCCGCTCGACAAGCGGTCGGAAGGGAAGATCCTGGCGACCGTCCACGCAATGAGAGCGAGCAGACCCCCCAATAACAAAACCGGGATTAGCATCCACCAGGAGCCGAAGCTACCCCCCATCATGCCGCCAGGACCGTTGCCAGGTCCATACGCGTTGCCAGGTCCATACATCATCGAACCGACCCCGAACGTGCCGCCAGCGGTGAGAATGGTGAGCAGAACGAGCAGCGCGAGCACACCCCCTGCGGTCCATAGCGCAATCTTCTTTGTGCTGTCGTTCATCTGCTTGCCTCCTTGTCGCTAGCGTTATCGCTAGCACAATTTCAATGTACCTGATGATGTCTCGTCCGCCATGACCAAGATGAACTATCTTTCTTACCAAGATAGCTCATCTTTCCGAAGACAATATCCGCAGGATAGCCTTCGGATAATTCGCGCTTTATGCCGGGCCTGTTGAAGCTCACAATCCACGTGCTACCGGTCCCTATGACTGGCGGCTGAAAACAGCCCCCGTAACTCGGCCCATGATGGTAGGGCAGGCCCACTACGCAAGCACGGCCAGCACCGCGCTCACTAAAGTGTCGAGCACCGAAACGCCAAAGGAGAGCTTCTGCTGAAGCTCGCGCCGCTACCGATCGTAACGTACCGGTTAGCCGGTTCCGGGCTTTTCGTGTTTTGTGAACGAGAAAGGCGACTTTGCCGGTCGCCACGGGATTGTCGTCCTGGTTGTTCGCGAACACCTCGAAGTGGTAGAGGTCGCCCTGTTCGGTTGCTTCGCGGCCGACCAGCTTGCCCCCGATCGTGATGGCATCCTTGGGGAACACCCTGCTGGCGAAACGGGTCTGGAAACTCTTGATGAACCTGCGGTCCAGTTACGGATTGCCCGGCGTATGCGTGCCGCCGACCTGCCGGGCTCGATCGTCGGAACCGGTTTCCCGCTCGTCGTCCCCGACGAGCGGGGCGGGTTAGTGCTGCCCCCGCGCGACGCCGCTTCTCCGCTTGGGGCCTATGTCCGGTTCTAACGGCTGGCGACGAAGTGGTTCGCGTGATCTTTCACGAACTCGGCGAAGGTGCGCGGTTTGCTGCCGCCCACTCGGTGGACGGCGTCGGTCACCAACTCCCCCTCGCCCTCGCCATAGGCGGAGGCTATAAAGGCGAGGTCGTCGGCGCGCCATCGGGGCAGGCCGCGCCCAGCGAAGAGGTCGTCGCTAAAGGCTTGCGGCTCGAGCGGCCCGATCCGAGGCCGCACACGTTGCCTGATGAGTTCCGAAACGGCCCGCTACACTTTGCCCCTGGTACCCTGGTAGCGCGAACCCTCCGTTTACCCCAGATAGTCAGCCGGACGGGCCACCAGGACACCCGAGACCTTTTTGCCGAAGAGGTGGCCGAAGTGTTTGCGGTCGCCGGTAATCAGGTGCGTGGCGTTCGATGCGACCGCAGCTCGCAGGATCGGCAGGTCTTTCTCCGGTAGGCCCGAACCCTCGATCTCGGGGTGCCCTGCGGGAGCCACTGCGGGAGCCACTGCGGGAGCCACTGCGGGAGCCACTGCGGGAGCCACTGCGGGAGCCACTGCGGGAGCCACTGCGGGAGCCACTGCGGGAGCCACTGCGGGAGCCACTGCGGGATCCATGGTGGGATCCATGGTGGGATCCATGGTGGGATCCGTGAGCAGGTTCGAGACGCGGATGGCCTCAAGGAGTCCTTCAAGGTCCGAACGCTGCTCGGCCGTGCCGAGGTTTCTCCTCGCTTCCTCCACGGCGTAGGTCGACGTCACGAGCTTTGCCTCCGTAAGAGCCCATAGCCTCCGCACCCCGGCGTCTTTCCGGTAGGCGGCCGAGAAGAGGACGTTTGCGTCCAGGAAGAGGCAATCCACCTCAGCGGTGCGCTGTCGGCTCGGCGCCCAGGGAGTCGGGATCGAGGCCGAGCTCCTCGCGTACGATCCGGGCAGCGTTGGTGAAATCCTCAGCGTCGGTTGCGTTCTCCAACAACAGGCGCGCCTTGCGCTCCGGCGAGTACACTTCTATTGGCACCGCCACAGCGGGACGGATCAGTACCCCCTCCTCGGTAGCCTCAGCCACCACCAGCGTCCCCTCCTCTATACCAAAGCGCCTTCTCAAGGGCGCCGGTATAACCACCGCACCCCGCTTGCCAACCTTACTCGTCTCCACAACCGCCTCCTGGCTCATATTGCCTGAATGCCCGATAATCGGTCATTAGAAGTATTGTAGCGTGGTGTAGCGTGGAAGTCATTGCATGAAAACTGGGAGAAATGCACGCTAAGGAGGTGACCTTTGCCTCCTCCGACGGTTGTATGCGGGATCTTCGTGCGGTGCTGCTCACGCCGATTTGCGTAGACCTAATCCTAACCGTACAGATTTTCCATTTCGGTTACCACGACCCCATACTGGCTGCGAGGAACACTCCCAACAAAGAAGAAAGTAGTGGGCCGCCAAATAGTACTAGATGAGTGTTGCGTGGATTGAGAGTAGAAAGGGGCCATCGTAGTCTCCCCACCACAAGGAGCAACAGATGGCCCAACTCAACCATACCCAACAGCTCGCCCGAACGGAAGAGGCTCTGACCG